>ERZ780218.1227-NODE-1227-length-17638-cov-5.385770_pt1 | contig 17638 bp, 23 predicted proteins | sample MGYA00510975_ERZ780218 | MGnify/ENA primary metagenome ERZ780218 (study PRJEB29588, sample SAMEA2152063) | human gut metagenome | biome: human gut; feature: human-associated habitat; material: faeces | place: Denmark | collected 2008/2010 ... | reverse complement strand
GACATTTTTTCGCACTCATGCTAAACTATTAAAGCATTTGCAGGTGTAGTTCAGTGGTAGAACACTAGCCTTCCAAGCTGGTTGCGAGGGTCCGATTCCCTTCACCTGCTCCAACCTGCTTCCATAGCTCAGCTGGATAGAGCAACGCCCTTCTAAGGCGGAGGTCGAAGGTTCGAATCCTTCTGGGAGCACCATGCGGTGGTCGTAGTTCAGTTGGGAGAACGCCAGATTGTGGCTCTGGAGGTCAAGGGTTCGACCCCCTTCGATCACCCCATATAAAATTTTCCGTTTAGCGGATGATGGGGTGTCGCCAAGCGGTAAGGCATTGGACTCTGACTCCAACATTGCGTAGGTTCGAATCCTACCACCCCAGCCAAACGAAATGCTTCAGCATTTTGCGGCTCGTGTGAAAAATTTATGAAGGGGTGTAGCCAAGCGGTAAGGCACAAGACTTTGACTCTTGCATGCGTAGGTTCAAATCCTGCCACCCCTGCCAACAGCCTGTCAAGAAAACAAAATTTTTGGCAGGATTGAAAAGCTTTAAGCTTTTCAGCAAAACTAAGTTTTGCTGAACCTACGCCCGTAGGCTCAACCCATTGGCAAGAGGGCATTCGTGGGTCGGCGGCTTCGCCTGGGACAAATCCTGCCACCCCTGCCAACAGCAAAAAATTGCACTCAAACTCGGTTTGCTTTTGCAAACGCTCGTGGGATCGTTGATTTTTTGCTTATCGCGCCAAACGAAAATGCTAAAGCATTTTGCGCGACTTAAAAGTGGTTGTTTGCGAGACGCCATCGTAGGCTCAACCCAAATCCAAAACTTAATATGGTTTGCTAGCTCAGTCGGTAGAGCACTTGACTTTTAATCAAGGGGTCCCGGGTTCGAATCCCGGGCAAGCCACCACTTAAATCTCTTTAATTTAGGCATATGTAGCGATTTTACAATTTGGCAAAATTTGTTAAAATTTGGTTTTGACGACCATTTTGACGACCATTTTTAACGGAAAATCTGACGAAAAAACATAAAAAAATAAAAATTTTCGGTTACTTTGGATTTACTTACTGGCACAGCAAAAGCTGTGTTTTTCTTTTTTCAAAGCTCTGTGGATGACGGACCTTCGGAAACTGCCAGCTTTCCACGCTCCAAATTTTTCCAATTGTCTGCGTCAACTTATTTTTTCAAATTTTATCCAGGTTTTTGAGTGCGGTTTATATTAATATCTCTCATACGTATGTTATATATAAATAAAGCTTATTTAAGTAGTTTCTTTTTTGATTCTTTTTTCTTTTGTAGTGGAAATTTATTTCTATACTATAGAAAAATTTTTCTATCACTCAAATAAAAAAAATGCATTGGCACTTTGTGTCACTGCTTTGAATATTTATGCTGGTTATATTAACAGGGCTCGCACCTGGAACGCTTCAATTTTATTTTGTTATTTCTTAATAACAATTTTCGCATAAACTGCCTGGATAATTTGTCCAACAATGACATTTTAAACATTCATGAAATTCAATCGGCTTAATTTATTTTAACTTCTCTTTTTCCCTATATCTCTCAAGCTCACTCTGTTGCTCTTTTATCTTGGTTCTTAAATTACTTAAAAGAAGATATAACTTTTCTTGAAGTGTTAAGCCTTCATTTTTCATTTCTCATCCCTTTCGCTTGCTGATATTAGCTGTCATTTTTATTTCCTTTCATTTTTTTGATTTGTTGGTCTATAAAATTTTCAATTATCTTGTTGCTAAAAACTAATTGGCTATTAAGCTCTTTCACTTTTTCAAGTTCATGAATGGCAAGTTGTTTGTCCGCAAATTTTTTAACGTTTCTAATAAGATTATCGTAATCACAAACCGCTTTGGTCTTTTCACGAGACAAACGCTTATTTGTTCTTTTCCAATTTTCAATCACAACCTTTAATGCACCAATTTCATCGTCTTTTTCAATAAGTTGCTGTTGAAGTGCGTAGATTTGTGCTTGAAATTGCTTTTCGCGCTCTTTATATCTTTGACACTCTCTGCGGAGCCCAGCATTTATTTCCATAATCCTGTCATGTTGTTTATTGTGAAATCTTATTTCTTTCAGCTGTTCTTTTAGATGTTGGCGTTCATTCTCTAAATATTCCGCACGTGCTTTCGCCATATCAAATTGACTGTCAGCAATTCTGTCTCTGACTTCTGAGCTTTGCTTGTATTCTTCAAATTTTTTGCTTTGCTTTAAATATTTTTCAATGATAAAATCTACATTCTCTTGGCTGAAATGTATTCCTTCATCGTCTAAATTGGGACAAATTCCCAAATTTAAATAGTCTTTATAACTAACCTTTCCCACTTTATCCCACCTTCTTTAATTTTTGAATTTTTTCATAATCCGTTCTCAGCCTGCATTGCAAGTCATATTTGGCCACAGCGCCCTGGAGCCACCTGGTCACTTGCGCTTTGTTCACGCCATAGTGATCAGCAAGCTCTTTTTGCGTCCAGCCGTGAAATTCCATGATTTCGCTCACAATTTCAGGCAGTGTTTTTGTCGTGTTCATCTTCTTCTCCTTTTAAAATAATGTATCTTTCTTTCGACTTTTTCTTTATCGTTTCAAACAGTGTTGCACCCAAAGCTTTGACGATCGATTTGTCAAATTTGTTTTGAGTTAAGATTGAATATGGCGCATAATTGCCATATCTTGCCAGAGCGACAGCCCAGGCGCGCGACAAGTTCCGCTCAATTATTTTGGAATATTGAAACAGCCCTGAAGGGCATTCGCCATATCTAAAAATTAAGAAATATGTCCTGCTCATCTTTAAAATCCTCGTATCTATAGACTTTTGTTCTGCGACATTTGCCGTCTTTTTCGCCAGTGTAGATGATTATGTATTGCGCAGAATTTTTCGCTTTTTCGCGCAATTCTTTTTTGGTCATTTTTAGCCCGGCATTTTTCATGGCTTCAACATCGATTGTTGAAATGCTGAAGTATTTGTTTTTGTCACATTGTGAATGTACGCTTAGATTCATTTTTCTTCTCCAACTCTGTTTGCAACTTGGTTATTTTGGCGTTTAGCTGCTTTATTTCGTCCGCATGGTCAGAACGCAGTTGTAAATATAGCTCCACAACTTCGCGCTTTTCTGTGGCCATAAGGCTTTTCCTGAGCCCGTCTTCGTTTAAAAAATCTCTTGTCATAACAAATTTTCCCCTTTTTTTGCTAAAAATTTTTTAAATTTTTTTGTTTGGTTGCGGTTGCGCAACTTTTTCGCGCCTACGGCGCAATTAGAATTTTTTCAAAATTTTTTTTTATGAAATGAAAATTCGCAATATTCTTTTTTCAATAATGGCAAATCATTTCGCAAAACTGAAATCGCGCTTCGCTTAATCGATTTTTCAGTTTTTTGCATCACTATCTTTGCCATTATTTTCATTTTCTTTTTGCGAATTTTCTTCATTTTTTTCATACCCTTCGGGAGCTTTCAAAAATGACATCTCCGCCTGTTTGCCCGCGATTTGCACCACTTCTGGCTCTTTCTTGTGTTTGAACAGCGCCGCTGCCTTATTCCCTATGGCTTTGGCTGGCTTCAACATAACTTGCATGGCCGACTTGAACGGTCGCCATTTAGACAAGTTATGCTCTTCTGTGTATGCTTTGTTAAACTCTTTAACTTCCGTCTTTTCGACCTTAGCCTGCGCCTTGGCCTTGTCTTTCAGGTTGTCCATAGCGGCGAAAAAGGATGTCATGATATATTGATGCATCTTTTTGACTTCTTTTCTGGATAATGATTTTCCATTGTCTCTCACAGCTTCAAGTTTGCCGAGTTCGTCGTAATAATACTCTGTGCACTCAGCAAAGTCATCAAATTTATGCTGTATCTCGATACGTTCGTCCACTTTCTTTTACCTTCTTTCTCCAATTTGACCAAGACTCAGGTCGGTTTTCCGCTGTTTCATAGTCGTAATAACGGAAATCTTTTGACAAATCTTCCATATCAACCGCATACGCTGTTGGATTGTAACAGCTTCGAATGTCACCTTCGAAAACATATTTATATGGCCTGCCAAGCTTTTTGTCTTCTGCAGATTTTCCATCCACATACGCTTCATGCTCGCCTGCACTTGAAAATTGTCTGCCTTTCCACACTGTTCTGATAAGCTTTCCATAATTTAAAAATTTGTCCGATTTGATTTTGTGTTTACCAACCAAATATGTATGGATACTCTCTTCAATGTGGATCCTTTCACTTGCAATTGCTCTGATGTCTTTATTCAACCTGTTCGGTCGCTGCGTGATCAGATAAATTTCAAGAAAAATATGCCCATGTCGTTCGAAAGCTTGTGTAACCCACGGTGGAAGCTCTTTTTCGCCCTTACTGTCAAAATATTCTTGCGCTTCGTCAAAGATATAAACACCATATGACATAAGTCGCTTTGTTTCTTTACATATTTCATTTGGAGTGCCAAATTCCCAACCACTGAACGGATAACTTGACATGTTGGGATATCTTCTCAAAATGGTTATGTTTGAAAAAACAACATGTCTTTGCGGCGGCAACGCCCGTGTTTCATTTCTCTGCCTATTTCTTGACTTTATATAGTCACATGCAGCTTTATAGCGCCAGTTGAAATAGGTCATGTTTTCATTCAGATTTCTCGCAACAACATATGATGTTTTGCCAGCTCGCGGATCGCCTGTTACATGAATAATTGCCATTTACTTGTCCAAAAACTCAAAAATTAGCGCTTTTTTGCGGTTTTTATTGGTTTTTTGATTGGTTTTGCAGACTTTTTTGTTGGCTGGCATCTTTTTACGCCAGTTTTTGCTTTTGGCGTTTTTGGCGTCGTTTTGGCGGAATTTTTGCCGCTTGTTGCATACTTCTCACAGCCCAAAGCGTCTCTCAAACTGCCATTTTTGCTGTAGAATTGTCTGCCATTGGATGTTGTCACAATGAAGTTGGCGTTTCGTTGATAATCTGTTCGCGCCAAATCTTTATCCCTTTTTGTTACTTTGCTGACTTTAATGCCTTTTTTCTTCAAAATTTCTGATTTTTTCATGTTTTTTTGCTCCTTTTTACTTCTTTTTTGATTTTTTTGAAAAACATATTGACTTTTGATTTTGATTTGTGTATAATTTCAATGAAGAACGTTGAGAGTTATGCGAATTAAGTTTCGATATCTCGTAAACATAGCACTTGCTATTTCGTTCTTTTTTTATTTTTTATTTTGTCTACTTTTTTCTTATCATTTTCTGTAAATTTCCAACCTTTGTATGGTTGTTTTGAAAATTTGTTTTCTTTCATTTGTTCGCTTTTTGGGCGTATGTATGATGTTTCTGTATCATTTGGATTTGGACTTTTGTCTAGCTTTATATTTTTTACGCCTTGCGTTATTTCAGCATGAGTAATACCTATAAACTCATATTTTCGTCCTACTTTTTTGTAAATGTATACAGGATGACCGCTGACTTTGTTTTTTCTAAATTCGTTTCGTTTTGTTTCTTTTTGATTTTTTACTTTCATATTCTTTCCTTTTTCATTTGACAAATTTTGCCAAATAGGTTAAAATAATTTTGAGAATAATTTGAGAAGGTTTGCTTTTGCAAGCCTTCTTTTTTTATGTCAGGCAGCAAGTTCTTCGATTTCAGCTTCATAATTTTGAAGTGCCGTAACTGTGACATCATCATTTCCGTCGTCAGTGCCTTGTTCTGTTTCGCCATCAGTTTCTGGTGTCTGTTCTTGTTCTTGCTCTTCTTGACTTTGTTCTGTGTCTGTCAAAACATACTTGTCCACAGCGCTATAAATTCCATAGCCTGCACACACAAGAAGCGCCAAAATCAAAAGCCCAGCCAACACGCCACCGATAGTTTGCCAAACACTGTTTTTTGAACCCTTCACGCTCAACTTCCCCCTTTCTTTAAATTTGACCTGGCATTCTTCATGCGGAACGCCTGGCCATGAAAAGTTGAGAAGTTTTTTATATGGGTAGTAAAGATATTTTTTTGTAAGAAAAAATCGCGGTCTTCTCAACTTTTTGTTAAAGCAAGAGAAAGTGGCAAGACTCTTGCTTTTGGTGGTGGGTAGTTTGCTTTTATTTCAAAGCCTGTCCCCACCAACGCAGTTTCTAATTTTGTTCGACTTGGCTAACTTGCTTTGTTGTGTAATCAAAACGATATGTTGTGTCGTCAACCATGTATGTAAAACCTGTCTCATCTTCTGAAACTGGTGTGAATGACCATGTGTTTTCAGCAAGTGTGACTGAAGTTATGATTGAGTCAGTGTCTGACATATAGGCTATCTTATATGTCATTCCGTCAGCTTTTTCACACACGTAAACCGCTCCAGCAAAATTGTTCAATGCGCCTGGAATCCCTTCGTCGCTTATAACTTCGCCAGCAAGCATTGTTGAATAGATGTTTTCGTCATCTTCTTCAAGCAGTGTTACTGTTTTCTCCCAAAGATCCAGAGCTCCAACCCTTTTTGGAGCGTCACCCGCAAACAGTACAAATCGGTCATTTATACGAATAAGTGAATACCTGTCCTGAATCGTAAATTCTGGCGTTTGAATTGTATATAACTGATAATCATAAATGTCGATCTTGTTTCCGCCTGGCAAAATTAAAATGCCGCCATTTTCATAAATATCATTTGGAACACCAACATAATCAGCTATCCAATCTGCTCCATAGGCACTGAATTTATAAATCATTGTCTTTGAGTTGTCATCCGTGCTGACCGTGAAATAATTTTCTGTGGCGTTATATGAAGTGATGTTTAAACTCTGACCTTCAGACAATTCTGGCACCAACGGAACAATATCTTCTCCAAAAACATAAATCAAATTTGGCATAACCATGACCGTTTTGCCGCCATAAGAATACACTCTCTTTGAAGTAATCTCTTCAGTGCCGTCAACCAGTGTGGCCTGGCCATTCATATAACAATAAACCCCTGGCACAGCATCAAGTTCGCTGTAAATATATGGCACACCTAGCGTTGTTGTCGCACAGCTGTAACAATAGCCAGTGTTTAAAACTTTTGTAATTTCTTTGGTCGTATCATCCACTGCATACAGTCCTTGAAAGTTTGACTCGCCTGAAGAAACAAATGTCTTGCCTGATGCCTTAAACGAAGCTGTATATTCAGCATCAAAAACCTGCATAAGCTCTTGATAAAGTGCAAGCTGGCCGCTATCTTCTGACGGCGTTTGAGACTCGAGCTGCTCTTCCAAAGCGTCGATTTGCGCTTGCATTTCCTGGCGCACTTCATCTTTTGCAGCTTGCAGCTCTTCTTCTGTGTAACCGATTGTTGAGTTTTCCAGCTCAGCTTTAAGTTTTTCAACCTGTGTGCTGAGTTCAAGATTTTCTTTCGCGCTGACATACGATCCAGCAGCTACTCCGCCGCCAATCAACAACGCTCCCGAAAGTGTGATTGCAATTCCTTTTCCTAATTTGTTCATGCTTTTCTCCTTTAAATAAGCTTTTTCAAAATAAGTTTTTCAGTAATTTTGTCATAGGTATAAACTTCTCCGTTATCTCCAACCCAGTCACAAGTTCCATCTTGATTATTGTGAAGAGTAAATTTGCCAGAAGAATAGATATTTGCCGATTTTTCACTGTAATCATAGAAAAGAATTCCATAACTTCCAGAAGACCTTGAAGAAGCTGATATAATAACCAAATCTCCGTTTTCCATTTCCACACAATTTGACCAATCATAGTCTGTAGAATGAATTCTTGTGACAGTGTTTGTTGTGTGGTCAAACAACAATACGCCTGCCAAATAATTGCTGTTTATCAAAACGTCACCATTTTTCAATTGGGCAAAGCTGTCAAATCTGTAACCTTCGTCAAATACTTGTGTTAACGTTTTGTTGGCTTTAGAAAATAAATACAAGCCTTTGACAGAAGATGACTGATAACATGAAATCAAACAATCACCAGAAGACAATTCAAATAACTCAAGATTTCTATCCAGGTCCGTTGAAATTTGTGTGAGAGTTTCATTGTTGACATCAAAATACAAAACAGAGTCCACATAATATGTAGAAACGATATAATTTCCATCTGAAAGCTCATACCAATAGTTGAATGAATACCCCTGGTCATACACTTGAATCATTGTTTCGGTTTCTGAATCATATCTATACAGACCAGTACATGTTGCAGTGGTTTTAGAATAAAAATAAATTTTATCTTCTGTAACTTGATATTTATCCCAATCACCAGATTCAAAAATTTGTTTCAGTTCACTAGCAGTCTGCAAATACATTCCGCCGCTGCTATAATTCGTAGAAATTGAATAAAACAAAATGTTTCCATCGGGCAAAATTGTATGCGTCCAATTACAGCCTGTAGTTACAATTTGTGACATTTCTCCAGTGGTTGGATCAAATTTAAAAATCCCTTTTTCATAGTCAGTTAGGTCATATGCTTGTCGTTTTGACAAAACATAGGCAAAGCCATTTTCAGTTGCAGGTGTAAAACTCCATTGATAGCCATAATCGTAGACTTTTTCTAGTGTTTTATCACTATAATCAAAAAACCAAATGCCTTGGTTGCTAGCAGATGTCGAAGAAATCAAACAATCGTTATTTGCTATTTCCTGGAATTTAATGCTAAGCTTATTTACTCCAGCAAGCGCTGTAACTTCGTTATTTTCTAAATCTACAAAATAAATATTTGCATCGCTTGTGTCTGCTGAACGCAAAAAGCAATTGCCATTTGAATACGTATATGCTTTGCTCCAATTGTAACCAGTTTCATGTATCTTGCTTAGAGTGCCTGTTTCATATGAAAAGACAAATATTCCTGGATTTATTTCACTTGTAGAAGACATCAAGATTTCGTCTTCTGTATTACTCAAAACATTCAGCACGTCTATATTTTCATAGACCTTTGTCAAAGTTTCTTCACCAAAATTGAAAGCAAACATTTCCCTGGTATCCTCAGAAAAAATTAAAGAGAAATTTTCTGTCACTTCTTTCACAGTGAAATTAGTTATATTCTGATCGTAGACTTTTTTTAAAACTTTTGAATTTGTGTCGATCAAATAAACACCTGCGTTTGCCTGGTCCTGAGAAAATAACAAATTTTTGTTTTCTGCAACATTCAAAAGTTTTACGTTCGAAAGACCCAAGCTAGACAAATCAAGCCCTTGAGAGACGTATTCAAAATCTTTGCCATCTGAAACACCTTCTTCATACGCTTCATCTTTTGCGGCTTGCAGCTCTTCTTCTGTGTAGCCAATTGTTGAGTTTTCCAGCTCAGCTTTAAGTTCTTCAATTTGTGTGCTAAGCTCCAGATTTTCTTTCGCGCTGACATACGATCCAGCAGCCACTCCGCCGCCAACCAACAACGCTCCCGAAAGTGTGATTGCAATTCCTTTCCCTAATTTGTTCATGCTTGTTCTCCTTTTAATTCATAAAAATCACTGAATTGAATTTTCCAGTCTAGGTCTGGATATAAGTCTATAATTTCGATTTTTAAAATTCCATCATCTTCAAATGAAAGCCTTAAAGTAAACATTCCACCATAAGTCAAATCAGATGCAAAGCTTTCTTGTTGCCAATACTGTTTTGAAAAATCTTCTCCCCTATCAACTTCAAAGCCAAAAACAACGTTGTTTAAATTTGTTATTTCTGTATTGTTTTTTATCCTTGTGTAAATGATGCTCCCTTCCGTTTTATCGCTCAGATCCAAAACATAATTCCCGAATTCGCTTTCAATAGGATCAATGCTGAAGCCGTCATTTTCCACGTCCAATTTTGTAGCTTCGACATAAATTGGAGTAAAAGTCATGTCACTTTCGACAACAATGTCGTTTAAGCTCGTTTCAACACCATTCAATGCCCAACCTGTGAAATAATAACCTTCTTTTTCTGGTAAATATGCTTCAAAATACCTATCATTTAAATTTAGTTGTAAGCCATTGTCCGGACCATACTTATAATTTGAAATTTTGTCGCCATCCAAAATTCTGACTGTGTCAAAATCAACAAATGTGACATCGTAATATTCAGTTATTGATGTGGCATAGACGTTATATTCAACAACATCAGTTGGAATGTTAGAAGATAACGTAATAATGTTGCCATCTTCGTCCTGCCACTCCAAAACTTTAACAGAATATGCTTCTTTCAAATATTCAGCATCTGGCATATTGTTTGAGCCTAAAGTAATAATGCTTTTGCCAAGGACAACATTCTTAACTTTTTCTTCTCCAACATAAAAATTAACAATTCTTGCGCCATCTGCGAACTGTTCGTATCCATCCAAAAGCTCTTGCAGTCTATCGGTTTCTTTTTCAAATGTGTCGATCTGACTTTCAAGACTTGCGATGGCTTCTTTATTGGCAGAGTCAGACTGTCTCAAATTTTCAAGTTGAACATTAAGCTCAGATATATTGCTTTGATATTCTTGTATCTGCGCTCGATATTCATCCAGAAGCTCCTGGGAAACACCAGCTTGCTGCATACCTTCATCAAATTTTTGGTCGCCATAATTTTCCAGTTGTTCCTGAGTATACAGAGCAGTGTTTGTTTGCAGAATGTCCCAATTTGTGCCAACAATAATTCCTAAGATTACCACAGTTACAAACAATAAACAGAATGAAATTTTTTGTGCACTCGTCATTTTTTATCTCCTTTAAACAATTTATTTATTGCTTTAAAAGCACTAACCACAAGCTTTACAAGAAAATAAACAAATATGAGTAATACGACGCCAATTAAAATGCCATAAACGATTTTGAAAAACAAAGACAATTTATTGAACCAGTCAACAATGGCAGTCCACCATGATGGAACTTCATTTGAAGGCGTAAGGCTTCCAGATTGTTTATTGTCTACTACGCCAAGGTCATATGTGATGCCGTCGGTTTCGAATTTTAATCGTAAAATCGTTACTTCTACAACGCCTGTTCCATGGCCATACAAGTTACCAAGATTTCCACCTGAATGAGAATATTCAGTTTCATAAAATCTTAAAACCCACTGCTTGTTTTCGAACTGAACTTTTGCATCTTCTTCCAAATCTTCTTCATTCTCAAGAAATTCTGAAACTGTTTCAATTCTATTCCATTGATGTCCTTCTCCAAACAAGCCAACAGTTTGGTTATTGACTACGTCATCATTTGTCAATATAATGTGATGATCGACGTCTTTTGAAGGATCTCGATTATCTACATCAACAACTGGAGCATCATATAACGTGTCATACTCATATGTAGCAAAAGAAAGTTCAGCTTCTATAATTGAATCCATCGGCAAATCCGTCGAAAATGCAACAAAATGGCTATCACAATAATATGTGGCCCATGCCCACCCATTAACATAACGAAGAAAACCTACATATTTGTCTGTAACCAATACCGTTTCTGTTTTTGTGCAGCTATACGTAACTGTGTCGTCAACAATAGTCACCGTCCATAACTGTGCGACTTCGAATGTAACTTCGTCAATCGTGTTTCCTTCGCTTGGTTTCTCATCAACACCGTCAATGTACTCACGAAAAATTTCTGAAATATTATAAAATCTTACAGACGCTTGATCAGAGACTTTAAGATTTTCAACTTTATATTTGTAAAAAACGCCATCTGAATTTATCAAACTTAAATCATATAACTTAAAGCTTAAATCTTCGTTTATTCCTGTAGAAATGCTAATCGATGTTGCCCTTAGATCAGCTTCTGTTCCACTTGGCTGATAAACATACACAAAAAGCTCTTTGTCTTCACTTTCAGCTATCTGAATGACTTGCAAAGAATAATCATTTTCAACAACTGGATATACTTCAGCGTCAAATGTTTCATCTTTTGTCAAGTCTTCCAAAACGTCAGTATATTCTGTGTTATCTGCAAAAGCATAATTTATGCCTGGACCACATACAGAAAAGAAGCAAACAAATGCTAAAGCAAAAATTATTAAAATATTTGCAAATGTATATCTTTTGTTTGACATATCAATCTCCATGAATTGTCACTATTTCTGGACTGTATAAGTGCAACGCTTTTGCGCTCACACCTTTATCGACTTTTCCGACTGTGGCTGTTGGTATAACCAACAAAATTGCCAGGACAATTAAAATCAAAATGAATTTTTTCATATCTCTATCTCATCAATGCTTTGAACATACGAATTTATTTCTTCTCGTGTGTAATGTCTGCCTGTTGAAAAGTTTGAACCCGTTGGTGTTGACATAAAGTCATCACGATATTTGCCATGCACAATTTGGTCATATCTTTTGATGTAAGATTTCAATGTTAAGTTTTGGGCATTACTCCAAAATCTTGACAACTTGATTTCGTTTATCAAAAGTTTGATGTTTACAGTGTCAGGAATTTCACAGTCAATTTCACGATTTGGAAATGCTTCATGAAAAATTCTTTGCGCTGTTGACAAATCTTCAATCTTTCCAGACCAAGTAAAATCTCTTTTAAAATCTCTGATGTAAACAATTCGGCTGTGCAAGTGATTGTTTATGCAGACGCCAATTATTCCATTTGCTTTCAAAGAAGCAATCCAGTGAGAAATTGTTCTTCCAGAAACATTGAGCTGTTTTTCAAAATCTTTGTTTGACTTTCTGCATTCGCCATAATTGTTGCAATTGTTTGCTATGGCCGCAAGCATGGTCAGTTCTCCACCAAACAGTTTTCGATCATAAGCTTTTCGAATAATTTTTCCAATTTCCTTATCTGTCAGCATATTTCACCCCCAGCTTTTCACAAAGAATGCTTGCCAACCATTTGGCCTGTTCTTCATTTGGAGCTTTCACTTTGCAAAGCTGGCCGTCTGGAGTGTTCCAAAAAACAAAAGAGCCGCAGCTAGAAAATGGACTGGCCATTTTTTCGTTAGCTACGGCTTCATTTTTAAATAATTGCAAACTCTCTTCCCCAGCTTGCAAATCGTATTTAAAGCAAAACAGTTCGTATTCTGCTTCTTTGTCATTGGCTATCAGCCAAACTTGATTGCTTAAATTGTCTATTCTTCCCATATCTTTACCCCAAAAAATTTCGTTTTGTTTTATCTTTAGCTCAATATTATATCGTTTTGTTTTAAATTGTCAAGCATTTTGATAAAAAAAAACGAAACTTTTTAAAATTTTTTACAATAGAAATGGAGATTATATGAAAAATTTGGCAAATTTAAGGAAAATTAAAGGTTACACACAAAAAGATATGGCCGACTTTTTACAGGTTTCAAAACCTACTTATAGCCACTATGAAACCGGAAGATATGAGCCTGACCTTAAAACCATTATCAAAATTGCAGACTTTTTTGGCTGCTCCGTGGACTATCTGCTCGGTCATCAAATTAACGATCCAACACGGCAAAAAGAAGCAACCATGCTTCAACGGCAATTATGCAACGACATTCTTCAGCTTGATGAAGATGATTGCAGCAGAGTTGAAGCTTACATCGCTGGCATCAAAGCTAAAAACCAGGAACAACAAAAACTTAAACAAAAATATTTAAAGGAGAATTCTTAAATGGCTATTTTTATTTTAATGATAGTGGCATCTTTCATGTTGTTGGTTCATATCGCATGTTTTGTAACATCGTTTTTCGTTGACAAAAATAGAACACGAACTGTCAGTAAGAACTATGTGATCATAAAAAGATTAATTTCTGTTATCATGTTTGTACTCTCACTGGTTTTGATGATTGTATTTTATATCTTTTTTGGTTACGCATTTAACGTCTATGAATTTGAAGTTGTAGAAACTTACACTACTTTGTTTATGTCGAGCTCGCTTATCTCAATTGTCAGCAATCTTTTTGGATCAATCATTGCATTGGTTTAAATATAAAAAATTAAAGGGGAGAAAACTATGGAAGAATATATAAAAACAAGTTGACGAAATCGAATTTCATAACAACGAAATTGAAACCAGTCAAAAAGAAATTGTCAAAAGCCAGAACAACATCGCCAAGCACCAGCACGCAATCAAGCTTTGTTTGGAAAAAATTGTAATTTTTGAAAAATCAAAAAATGAAAACAGTGGCCCATTCCTGCTGATAGATAACACAGTAAGTAAATCCAAAGTAACCGAAGACTTGGGGGTTACTTTGAAAAGCAGTTATAAAAATTTATATCATCGAAAAGACGGTAGATGGGAATACAAAAAAAGAAAAAACGGAGAAACAATCAGGTTCACCGTTTCCACAAAAGAGAAGGCAATAAAAAAAATTCAAGAATTGAAATTTACTCACAAGAAAATCAACCTTGACGATAAAAACACTGTTATTGGCTGGTCAAAATACTGGCTAAAAACATACAAGCTCGGAACAAGCGAAAGTTCTAAAACCATTTACAACGCAATTATAAATTTGCACATGCCTAAATTTTTTAAAGACATGAAGCTTAAACAACTTACGCCCGCAATTTTGCAGGAATTTTTAAACAAGTTCGATCCAAACAGTCGTGTGATTGATTATGCTTATCTGACATTAAGACAGTGTTTGAAGCAAGCCTACATCAACAACAAAACTGCGAGAAATTTGGCCGAAACAATCATAAAGCCGCGAAAAACCAAAAAGCGTAAAAAGACAGCATTGTCTTTGGATGAGCAAGAAAGATTTTTGGAAATATTGAAAACCTACGACCAAGATGTGCAATATTTTATGATGTTCAGTTTGATTGCAGGAACCAGAAGGCAAGAAACCTGGATGTTCAATCTCAACGATATCGATGAAAAAAAGAACAAAATTTTCATTCATGGTACAAAAACAGAAAACGCAGAAAGAAAAATCAATGTTTCAAAAGATTTTATCGAATTTTTGAAAAAGCGAACTGTAACGCCATACTTCACCCGCCAGCCGCACTATTATTCAGGCATAGCTCGTGAAATTTATCAAAAAGCAAAAATTCCTGGGAAATCATTGCACGACTTGCGTCACACTTGCTCAACCAATTTGCACTACCTTGGCTGGCCAGACAAAGAAAGACAAGTCTATCTTGGACATGCTTCAATTGTCATGACAAATGACATTTACACAAATTTGCAGGACGACATCACCAAAGAAGGGCTGCTTAAATTATATAATAATTTATATCTGCAAATTTGACGACCATTTTGACGACTATTTTAGCCAAAATTTAAGATTCACAACGGCTATATTGTCCTAAAATAGGCACATATAGCCATTCGGACGAACTTTTAATCAAGGGGTCCCGGGTTCGAATCCCGGGCAAGCCACCAAAAAAACAAGGCAATGCCTTGTTTTTTTGTTTGCATAATTGCTTAAATTGATTTATAATAGCCTACGAAGCTTCTTTCTTATACAATCCCAAATTGTAATATTCTGCAACAAGTTTGATGATTTCAGCAGTTGTAGGCTTGTGGTCAGGTTTAAAAATTTCCAAACCATACATCTCGTTAATTCCATGAAGCCCATTGGCATTGTAAGCCTGTGAAATTGCATTTTGAATGTTTGCCTCAACACGAAAAATCTTTGTTATGTTAAATTCTTTTGCAACAGCTGCAAACAATTTTTTCAAATTGTAAGCCAACAAAGGCTGTTCAACAACAATTTCAATGGCCTTTACGAGATATGTAAACCCAATCAAATCGCACTTGACACCAAGTTTTATCAAGGCGTATTTAATAACATTTTCTCTTTCTTTGTTCATGATTTTTCTCCTTTTTCAACAATTTCAGACATATTTTAGCACAATATTAGACCTTTTGTAAAGTATTTTTCAATATTTTACAAATAAAAATTAAAAAATTATAAAAATTTCACAATTTACATTGCAAAATCGCTAAAAATGGAGTAAAATTAGATGCATGGAGACGTATCGAAGAGGTCGCAACGAGACGCACTCGAAATGCGTTTGTCGAGAAATCGGCACGTGGGTTCGAATCCCACCGTCTCCGCCATTAATTTTTTTAACGTACCAAATACCTTTTGGTATGATTTTAAGTTTTGACTCAATGCTCCAAATTTTATACAATTATATTATTCTCATAGTCGCTAATTATAGGAGATTAAATATGTTAAATATAAAATTTAGAATAGATCCTAATCTTATGGCAAGAGTAATTATATCAACAAGTAAAATGCCGACTGAACTTGCAAATTATTTATGGAATAAATATAGATTATCATATCAAATTTTACAAAAGGATTTACACTCAACCGAAATTGATAACAATATAATTTTAGAACTACAGCAACAAAAATATTTCAAAACTTGTTATACCGAAGCTGATCAAAATTTACAGAGGATACAACATAGTTGGACAAAAAACAAAGATAAAATAAATTTATTTTTAAGCAAAGTTTTTAAAAAAGATTTTACATTAAATGTGACCGCAATTATTGTTTCCCCTACATTGAACTGTGGACGAAATATAGGTGATAATCAGTTTATTTGGGGACACAAAAACGGATTGACCAATGAGAATTATGATTTGGTTTATCTTGTACATGAATCTTTGCATTCTTATTTTAAAAATGACAATATAACACACGCAATAATAGAAAATATAACTGATTTTGAATTGGCTAAATTGTTAAATAATTCCGAAAAAGGCTATACTGGCCACGATTATATAAGAAATTTACATATTCAAATTTTACCTTTTTGGAATCTTTATTTAAACAAAAGTCAGAAGCGCATTGAAAAAGAAGGCATAATCAACAACATTACCTACAACTTGAATGATTTTTATAAATATAAACCCCAAATAAAAAATATGAATATAGATGAGTTTGTTGAGTTCTTAGAAAAATTAAATTTAGACAAATTGTTAGATATAAAAAGTTCATATACTATAAATAAAAAATCATAAAGTGGAGTACGATTCGATGACCTAGTGCTCCGCCAAATGACAAAAAATTGCACCATTTTCGGTGTGATTTAAAAGCCTGCACGGCTTTTTGCAAACTTCGTTTGCTCGGAAACCACGCTTCGTGGGCTCAACCCATCGGCACGAAAGCATTCGCACAAATATCCTATATAAACTTTTTATGTCTTTTTTCAAAAATTCCATCTTGATTTCTGAGTGAAATAGTGTTATCCTTAAGATGAAATCTGTCATTGAAAAGGAGAAAACAATGGAAAAATCGATTTATGTCGCCATTGATTCCAATGTGCTGTGGAACTTGGCAACTTTGGATAAAGAGAAGAAAGTTGAAAGATATGAAATTTACAAAAACATTTTGGACAATGTGAAAAACGGAACAATCAAACTTTTGATAACAAAATCTGTCTACGCCGAAGCCAGAAGAAGTTCTGACTATGACCGATTTATCAAAAAATATTGCTATTTTCCAAAAAGAAGTCTGAATGATGTCAGCGAAATCAAAGAAAATGAAAACAAATTGGCTTGGCTTTACTGTGCATCTTACATGAAAGAAGGCGAAAGAAAAAAAGCGCCGATGAAACTGGTTTATTCATCCGAAGTTGGCGAATTTGTGCCTTCAAATGATGCGCACATCATGGCTGAAGCGACTGTTGAGGGTTGTTATTTCATAACTGAAAACAAAAAAGACTTTATTTTTGATTTCAGAAACCCTAACATGAACCGTGACAGAGCCATTGGCATTGCAACAATAAATTTTCAAAATGGTTTTTACACTTCTGAAGAAGGCAACACAATCATTCCGAAACCGATTGAGCCATTTGTCTTTTCAAACATCTTGCAAAAAAACAAAAGCGA
>ERZ780218.1220-NODE-1220-length-17722-cov-3.356654_pt1 | contig 17722 bp, 19 predicted proteins | sample MGYA00510975_ERZ780218 | MGnify/ENA primary metagenome ERZ780218 (study PRJEB29588, sample SAMEA2152063) | human gut metagenome | biome: human gut; feature: human-associated habitat; material: faeces | place: Denmark | collected 2008/2010 ... | reverse complement strand
GTCTTTTCCTTCGCTGTAGTATTGTTTTACCAGCTTTATGAGTATTTCTTCATATATGTCAAAGTTGATGATACCGGGGTCCAGAGCATAGGTTTTTTCCATATATTTGTTTGCAATCAGCGGGTCAACGTCTTTGTACAAAATTGCAAGTTTGTAATACATGATAGGCGTCTCTTTGTAGAGCAGCGCGGTTTCCAGACTTTCTATTGCTTTTAAAACGCTGTGGTGTTTAAAATCCTCATCCGCAATTTTGTTGTAACAGTCCAATATGCCCACAACCGCAGAATCTTTTTTGTTAGAATCCACTTTTTTGTAATAGAAAAATGCGATTTTGTACTGTTTTACAGCGTCGTGGTATTTGTTTTTTTGCCATAAAAGGTCGCCAAGGTTCATGTAAAAATCACCCTTGGCTATTAACAAAGGTTTGTGGTCTGTGTTTTTGAGCCTTTTAACAATTCGAAGCGCTTTGTTATACTTTCCTGTTTTAAGATAAAGATTAGCCAGACCCAAATAAGAGCTGTACACCCCGTACGGAGACTTATCAATAGCTGTTTTGTACTGCTCCTCTGCGTGTTTGTAATCAAACATAAGCTCGTAAAGATTGCCCAAACGCACATGGATGGAGTAATCTCCCGGATTTTTTTGCGCCTGTTCAGTGTATTTTGTAATAAGATAAGCAATCATTTCATTGTCTTTTGTTGTATTGCTTATTCTTGCGAGCATTCTGGCATGGTGTTCCGCCACGATTTTTGAACAACCTGTTGCCACCGCCGCCAAAAAAAGTGCCACAAGCAGTGCAATCAAAATTGTTCGCAAGTATTCCAGAATTTCTATTTTACTCATACATTTCTTGTATCGAAACTGATTCAATTCCTTCAATCGTGTTCAATTCTTTGTGCAATGCCTGCACGGGATTTTTGTCAAAAACATCTAATCTGAAACTTATTTTCATCATTCCTTCGTTGGATGTAGAGTTTGCTTTGTTTATTTCAAAAATAGAGTTAAACTTTTCAATTATTTTAGAATAAATTGTGTCAGCAGCCTCAATGGGAGAATAAAAACTTACCTTAAACTTTCTCGGGTTTTTTGTGCCTTTGTGGATATATTGTTTTTCAAAAATTCTGATTAAAACAAGTGTGCCCACAGCAAGCACCGTGCAGATTATAGCAAGAGAGGTAAACCCGCATCCGCAAGCCATGCCGATACTGGCCGTAATCCATAAAGTAGCAGCAGTTGTGAGCCCGTAGATTGAATAACCATGCCTTAAAACAGTACCACCGCCGATAAAACCTATCCCTGTCAAAATCTGTGCGGCAATACGCGCCGGATCTGCCTGCGGGCTGTGCGCAAACACAGGGAATGCGTGGATAGACAGCAATGTAAATATACAAGAGCCCAGACACACGAGCATGTGGGTTCTTAAACCGGCCCATTTGTTTGTAATTTCACGCTCAAAACCGATTGCAAAACCGAGCACTATAGCGAGCAGTATGTCTAAAAGCATACTCTTTTCTATAATAAGGTTGTTAAATGCCAGATGTTCCATATTCTTAATTTTTTCTTATCTAACTTTACTCTTCGGATCTAATATGTCTCTTATTGTATCACCTATGAGGTTAAAAGATAAGACCGCAATAAAAATTAAGAAACCGGGTGTCAAAAGCCACGGGCGATAGATTATATTAACATACTCCTGTGCTTCTTTGAGCATATTCCCCCAGCTTGCATCCGGCTGCTGGATTCCCAGCCCGAGAAAACTCAAGCCGGATTCTGCCAGTATGTAAGAAGGAACAGAAAGCGTCATTGCAACAATAACATAGCTCAAAGTCTGCGGGAGCAAGTGTTTTACAATAATGCGAAGTTTTGAAGCGCCAATGGATTCGGCTGCCTGGACAAACTCCTGATTTTTTATGGACAAAACCATACCCCTCACAACACGTGAAAACCCTGCCCAGCCTATCAATGCAAGAATTACCGTTATAAGAGTAAAACGCTGAATGCTTGTCATATTTGTGGGTAAAATTGCCGCAAGAATAATCAAAAGATAAAAACTCGGAATAGACATTATTGCCTCGGACACCCTCATCATAAGGTTATCCGCCACTCCGCCAAGATACCCGGAAATCCCTCCGTAAAGCATTCCAAGAGGAAACGAAATAAACAGCGCCAAAAAACCTATTGTCAAAGATATCCTTCCACCAAAAAGTATACGCGAAAATATATCCCTGCCGTTTATATCTGTGCCGAGCAAAAACAAACGCCCGTCAGGGTCTACTGTTACAAGGTGTCTTTCCATGGGGATCAGACCCAGAAATTTATACTTTTCACCCTTGGAAAAGAATTTTAAATAATACTTTTTGCTCCTGTCCAGTTTGTAAGTAATTTTGAGCTCCTCGGGGTTAAAGTATCTTTTGTAGTTGTATGTATAAGGACGCGAGAGTTTGCCGTTTTCGTCAATAGTAAAAATCTTTGACGGCGGAACATATGCCCTGTGGCGGTCGGAAAACTCTTTTGAATACGGAGCAAGAAAATCCGCAAACAAAATGCCCAGATACAGTATCAAAAGTACAACAAGCGCTGTGGAAGCGTATTTGTCTTTAAAAATCTGTGAGCCAAAAAGTTTTTTAAATAAATTTTTTGTTTCCATCAGCTCACACTCACTCTCGGGTCAACAAGTTTCAACAAGATATCTGCAAGCAGATTGCCCAGAACGAGCATTATCGTACCCATCATCAAAGAAGCCATAACAAGATTGATATCGGATTTCATAACAGCCTCGAGTATCAAACGTCCGAGCCCCGGGTACTGAAAAACGTACTCCGTAAGCGCCGCCCCGCTCAAAAGAGACGCAAACTCAAACCCCAGCAGCGTAACCATGGGGTTGATAGCATTTCTTAGTGCGTGTTTGTACACAACTTTGTTCTCGCTCAAGCCTTTTGCACGTGCAAATTTAACATAATCCGACCCTAAAACATCAAGCAGATTGCCTCTCATCTGTCTTTGCAATCCTGATAAAGAAATAGTAAACAAAACTATCACAGGCAGCACAAGGTGATGAGCTATATCAATTACCTTACCAGCAGGGCCAAGATTGGAAAAATTGTAAGAAGTAAGGCCGCCTGTCGGGAACCAGCCTGTTTTTACAGCAAATATCAAAAGCAGCAACGCAAAGAAAAACGAAGGAATTGCCATACCTATACTCGTTACAACGGTCAGTATCCTATCCACAGGCTTTTTCCAGTTCAAAGCAGCATAAATCCCGAGCGGTATGCCAACCAGCCACGTGAGCAGTATTACCACCGTTGTGAGCAAAAGAGTATTAGGGATTCTCTCCCATAGTTTTGTACTGACTTTTTCTCCCGTCACGGTGACACCGAGGTCTCCTTTTAAAAAGCTTTTGAGCCACAAGCCGTATTGAACAATTTTAGGTTTGTCGAGCCCCAGTCTTTGTTGCTCGGATTTTAGAGTCTCCTGTGAGATTGAAGGGTTAAGCCGAAGCTCGCCAAGCGGGTCTACGGGGCTTAGTCTGATTATAAAAAAGCTTATTATCGACACCAGAAACAAAAGAGGTATCGCCTGAAGCAGTCTTTTTAAAATATACACAAATATTTGCATACAACTATTTTACAGGACTGTTTGAGTTTTGCAATTAGTTTATTGTCTGATAGCTTATTTGTCTTTTAGTGCAAAAAAGTTTTAACAAATTTATAAACCACTTTTACATCGGAGTCCGATGCCTTTTTCAAATCAGAGACAATAAAAGAAATCATTTCTTTTTTGCTTTTCAAATACTGTGTTTGAAACAGGTCTGTATAATCTATGCCCAGCGCTTTTGCAAATTTTTCAATCAGGTCAGCTTTTGGAAAACTGCGGCCGGTTTCTATGTGGCTGATATGCTTTGGGTCAATGCCAGTAATTTCAGCCAGCTGATACTGGGTTATGCCGGATTTGTTTCTCAGTTCTTTGAGACGTAAACCAAAATCTTTTTTTAAATTCATTATTACCCTCTTATTAAGAGATTAAAACAGATTCAAAAGTGTTATAAACCGTATTGAAGACATCTAAATTCCATTTTTTACCGTATTTAATGTTGTATTTATGTTTTTAATACAGTAAAATACAAAATAATAATGTTTATAATAAGGAGAAGACATGCAACAAAAACCATTAGTCTCTGTTATTGTACCTGTTTACAATACAGGAGAATATTTAGCTAATTGTCTGGAAAGCCTTTTGCACCAGACTCTTCACAATATTGAAATAATATGTGTGGATGACGGCTCAACTGATAATTCATTAGAAATTTTAAAGTCATATGCCTCAAAGGACATCCGAATAAAAGTGCTAACTCAGCCGCACAAAAAACAAGGCGCAGCAAGAAACCTGGGCATGAGCATAGCACAGGGCAGCTACATTGGCTTTACAGATTCAGATGATTGGGTCGATAAAGACTTGTTTGAACAGTTGTATAAAAAAGCTCTGGCAACAGACTCTGATATCACAATGTCTTCACTAAGACTTTTTGATGAAAAAACTCAAAGTTTTATTTCTGACAATTCTGCATTTAATCTGGACATGCTTCCAAAAAGTTTTTTTCATGACAACAGAGTTTTTACACCGGAAGAGACTTTTGATTTTATCTTCCAAATAAATGTTTCTCCGTGCTGCAAAATTTTCAAAAATTCTTTTTTAAAAAAATACAATCTCCTTTTCCCTTCCGACTACTATTTTGAAGATAATGTATTTTTTATGAAAGCATATTTGAAAGCAAAAAGAATAAGCGCACTTGCCTATGAAGGCTACAATTACACCATAAGCTCCAAAACATCTACGTGTTACGGAAATGACAAAAACAAGCTCGATTTATTCAAAATGATCCGCGAAAAAGAACAGGTGTTAAAAGATAATGATGTCCACAAAAAACTCAAGAATGATTTTTATTACAACAAAAAAGAAATAATTTTGTTTTTATACAAGAATATAAAAGACAAAAATATAAAAAACAAAAACATTGAAGCTCTTTTTTTATTACAGGTCTTGATACATGACATGCCTGTATTTTTTCAAATCATTACAACCAACATTAATCTTAGAGTAAAAGAAATCTTGCTCTTATACAAACTAAAAAAACTCAAAAACAAAACCGTAGTTTTTTGGGGAGCAAGCATTTTTTTAAGTCACTTTCTACAAAAATACAACATTAAAAACAAAAACATAAAAGGCATTATAGATGCAAATCCGGCAAAAAATGGCCAAACCCTGTGCGGATACACGATTTATCCGCCCGAACAGCTAAATACCCTCAACCCGGATGAAATAATAATTTCTATAATAAATTCAACTGCTAAAAGAAAAACAAATATTCAAGAAACCATAAACACAATCTACAAAAAGAAAACAGTTTTAACCACGGTGTAACAATGGAATATATCAACCTATTTTACTACAATGACAAGCCAAATTTTGGCGACAGATTGATTACAGACATTTGCAAAGATATCTTTAATTTACAAACAGCCCATACCAGTGCAAAAGACTGCGAGGCCGCTTTTATAGGCAGCATATTGGAGTGTTTTTTAACAACACAAACAAACCACCCTCTATGTTTTAAAAAGTATTTTAAAACCGGAGTAAAAATCTGGGGCTCGGGTTTTATTAAAAGTGCGGATTTTGAAGAATCCAAAAATAATCTGATACGCAAAATAGAAGTTTTTGCTCTACGAGGCAGCCTTACAAAAAAACGACTTGAAAAAATTCTGGGGAAAAAACTAGACGTTCCTCTTGGTGACCCGGGTCTTTTAGCAAGCATGCTTATTGACACTAAAAAAATAAAAAAGGAATACGAACTTGGCATAATTCCTCATTACATAGAGTTTGAAGAGCCTGTATATCATCAAATACATGAAAATATTCCAAACTCTTTGTTGATAGATATACAAGACACTCCGGCTGTTGTGTTGAAAAATATAGCAAAATGCAAAGCCGTTATTTCGTCGGCAATGCACGGACTGATTGCTGCTGATAGTCTTGCTATACCAAATATGCGTGTCTTTGCTTCTGACAAAATAACCGGAGGTGATTACAAATTTGATGATTATTATTCAGCCTTTGGCTTAACATCACATAAAAAAATGGATTTGAGAACAAGTAATTTTTCGCAATCAGATATCGAGAAAATCTATAACAGCTATCTAATCAATTACAACGCTGTTGAAGATATAAAAGAAAAACTTATCAAAAGCTTTCCTTATAAAAAAGTTTGACAGCTTTTATTTGCTCATCAAATTCAAACCGTTAAAGATTGCCTTTACGTTTGCTTTTAGTGTGCTTTCATCCTTGCCTCTGGCAAGAATTGTCCTTCCGTCAAGGTCTTCAAAATGAATAACGGTCATGGCTGTAGCACCGGAACCAAAAATTCTTCCATCAACAGCATATTGCTCGTAATCCACCAGTTTTTGAGGGTAACCGGCCTGTTTTAAAGCAGAAAGACATGCATCCAAAGGCCCGTTGCCCTGTGCGTTCATGTCAAAAAATTCTGTTTTGTGGAAAAATTTGAGATTAAACATATTTTCAGCGAGTTTTTCAAACGCCACAAGCCTGAAATCACCTTTGACATTGAATACTTCGTTAAAGTAAATATCAATAATATTTCTTGCAGGAAGTTCGCCGACCTTTTGCGCCGCTTCTTTAACAATTGGTGTAATTCTGACAGCTTCTTGTATTGTAATGGGATAACCGGCATCAGAAATAATCTCAAACACCGCTGTTTTGCCTGACTGGCTTGTGAATCCGATTTTTTCGTCATCTTTTCTGCCGATAAGTGTCGGATGAATCGGCCTGTAGGCACCTTTTTCCATGTCTTTTGTCTTAACCGCACCGTCTTGGTGAATACCGCTTCTGTGAGCAAGTGCTTCAGGCCCTATGAGAGGAGCTTTTTCAGGTATTTCTACTTTTGACATGTCTGACACAACAAGAGCAAGCTCATAAATTTCGCCAAGGTTCAACGGCACATCCACGCCGCTGTTGTGCAGCCCCACCGCAACCTCGTACATGTTGGTGTTGCCCGCACGCTCACCAAGACCGTTTAACGAACATTCCAGCTGTGTTGCACCTGCAAAATAGCTCTCTATTGTTGCAGCAGTAGCCATGCCAAGGTCATTGTGGCAGTGCACGGCAATCATTATGTCTTTTGGCAGTGCTTGATAAACTTTTTCTACCATGTCCACAAAAGTTTTTACCCTTGTTCTTTCAACGGTATTGGGAAGGTTGATTACGGTCGCACCGGCTTTTACAACGTCTTTTAATGTATCAATTACATAATCGAGATTTTCCATGCAATCGCCAAAATGCTCTACAGAAAACTGCACTTCGCCTTGTTTTGATACTTTTTGGATTTTTTCTTTTGCAAAAGCCACTGCCTCAACTGCTGTTTTTCTTACCTCCTGTGGTTTTTTGTTTAGCACATATTTCATATTAAACGGGCTCATTGCAATAAACGTATGCAGTCTTGGTTTTTTAGAAAAACTTATCGCATTAACAGCAGTTTCGATATCATGCTCAACAGCACGTGCCAGGCCGCTTATTACGAGGTTGTCATCCGCAATTTGAGCAAGCCTTTTTACTGCCTCAAAATCCATGTCTGATGCTGCCGGAAACCCAGCCTCCACAGCCTGAACACCAAATTTGACGAGTTTGTCAAAGATAAATTCTTTTTCTTTTAAGTTCCACGGTTTTTTAAGAGACTGGTTTCCGTCCCTTAATGTAATATCATAAAAAAATGGTTGCCTTGTCATAAAATTAATTATATATTTTTTGTGTAAAATTAACAACAATGTGGAATCATGATGGTATAATAGAAACATAAGAATTTTTTGGGAGTTTAGTATTGGATAGTTATAATTTCTTAAAACCCTCAAATAAACTGGAAATAATTCTGGACAACAAAAGCTATTTTTGCACAATTTATTATGTGGAAAACGATAAGCTGACAGTCTTTTTTGACAAACAAACAGAGCTCCCTGAAAAAGAAATCGAAATAAATATTTACGCTCAAGACGGCGTATACAATGCAACAAGCAGAATTTTATCGAGCAATTACCTGAACGAAACAACATTTTACATGCTCTCTTTTCCGTCCAATATCAAACACTCTCAAAGACGTGAATATTTAAGAGCAGACATAGAAACAGATTTTGCTATGACAGTTGAATTCGAAGGCACACAGGTGGATAGAATCATAGCAACAACAAAAAACATTTGCGCAAAAGGGCTGGCCTTTATCTCTGACAAACAAATGAACGCATACACAAAACTGGATATCGAGCTTTTCCTTGCGGGCAAACAAATCAACACACATGCCGAGCTGGTTTATTCTAACCCGATAAGAATTAACAACTCTTTTAAATTCCTTACGGCTGTGACGTTTACGGACATTTCAAAAGAAGAAATGAACTTTATAACGCTGCAATGTATGAAATATAAAGGATAATTAATGGACAAATACGGATTTCCTATTGTTTTATTTTTAATCATCTTCGGTCTTTATTCACTTTTCAAACCTACTGTTTATAACACATACGTAGACCAGGACTACCTTAAAAGCTTGAGAACATGCAAAACGCATGTTTCAAAAGGCAAGCTGCCGCAGCCAAACAATATCAGCTCAATGAGTATTGTAAGAGGGCCAAAACAGGGAAAATGCGTTATACAAACTATTAACGAGTTTAGCAAAGAAAAGCTCTCTTATGTGTGCTCACTTAACAAATATCAGCTTGCAGACTATATAAAAGTGAGAGAAAGCCGTGTGTTTACAATGCAAGGATATAACGATACAATACTGCTCAAAAAATTTATAAAAGAAGGTGCCTGTAAAACCTACAAATTTGAAGATAATAAATGGGTAGTAACAAGCAAATAGATTTTTTTACAAACGCAATAAAAAAGCTCCTTAATCAATTTGAAAATTTTAAGGAGCTTTTTAAATTTTGGTTTATGTCAGCAACAACATTTTCCTAAAACTAGGCATTTGCTGTTTTCTTTTGAGGAGCAGCACCGGGGATAGCCTGCCAGTTAGCTGCCATGATTTTTTTGAATGATTTCAAAGCTGTATCTTCGAGTTCACCCAGCTCGTCTGCTGCCATAATGAGTTCTCTCAAAGGCATAAGAGCTCTTTGGTCTCTCAATACACCAAGCGCAGCTGCTGCACCTGCTCTAACAAGGTCATTTTCTTTTTTGTTTTGCATAACTTCAATCAAAGCCGGAACAGCTTTTTTGTCGCTCAATTTGCCAAGTGAAGTTACAGCATATATTCTGACATTTACCCATTCATCTTTCAGCATAGTGATAATTTTATCAACTGCTTTAGGGTTTCCGATTTCACCCAGTGCTCTTGTAGCGTCGCATCTTACGTTAACTTTTTCATGGTCTAAAGATTCCATCAAAGCATCTGTAGCAACGTCGCCGATTTCGATTAAAGCATCTGTAGCAGTGATACAAACTTGAGGGTTTTCATCGTTAAGTGCTTCAACAAGCGGTTCTACAACTTCTTTGCCGCCCAAACGTCCTAATGCACGAGCAGCACGGACACGAACGTCAACGTTTCTATCTTCTCTCAATGATTCGATAAGAGGAATTGTAGCATTTACATCGCCTAATTCGCCTAATGCTCTTGCAGCATACAAACGAACAGAACCGTTTTTATCATTTTTTAATACGTCAATAAGCGGTTCAACTGCCTGTGAATCACCTATTTCTCCAAGAATACGAGCTGCATTATATCTGACTTTTTCAGAATTGCTTGTTCTTAAATCATTGAGCAATTCGTCAAATGATTTTTTTGCTTGTTTTTTTCTTGAGTTCACACTAATTGTCATGTCTTTCCTCCGACATTACCTACTAAAATATTTCCTACATTTATATTAAAAACAGTGGTTTAAAATTAATTGACTTTTTAGCATATTTTGTTAACAATATCTTTACATATCTTAAATAAGGGTAAAGAGAACACTTAATTCTTCTCTGTTTTTCTATTATAACATTTTTTTGGGGTTAGGGAATACATCTTAAGTCTAATTACTACAATAAATGTAAATTGTTTTTTTAATATTAGAGTTGTTTATTTAAAATTAATACGAAATTAACGCACAATTTTGTAACAAAATATTAACAAAATTGAAAACTCATATTTTTGTGTACTGTTTGCCAAACTTAAGACTAAAAATTACCATCCCTTTTTGCCTTCGAGCCAGTCAAGAATCTTTATAAACAACATGCCCAGAAACGCACCGAGGAAAAAGCCGTCTATTAGTCTTATAAAATCGTTTGTAACAAACAGATTAAAATACTCTGCGGCAATCTCGCCAAAAGCAAGTGTACCTATGATAATAAAAATTATCTTGTCCATTTTGAACTTGTGAAGATAAGTATACAAAATGATTGCAGCACTGATATAAGAACCTATGCAGCGCGCACAAATTCCGATTGGATGGTGCAAGATAGTAAAAATATTCGTGCCATGCATTTTACACAGCCTGTGCAAAAAGTCATACAAAACATTGGCAGCAGGAGCAAAATTTGAATGCGCAAGAACAGGCGCAAGAAAAGCACACGCTATGACAACGACGCAAAACATACACGCCATGCCAACCAGTGCATTTTTAAAACTCCACTTTAAAATGTTACTCATAGAAATTATTATAAAACAAATTCACAAAAAAACTACATCCAGCCGTTTCTTATGCATTCTTGTATAAAGCTTTCTGTTTTTTCGTTTATTTCGGCTTTTTTGGCAGGGTCAACAGCACACTCGGGGTCAATAAGGTAAATCTTTCCGTCCTTGTCTTTGCCTATTTGCCCCTCGTACAAGTCGTTTGCAATATAACCTTTTGAGAGAATCTTTTTTTCCATAAGGTCAACATCGTGCTGTGTTACACCTTTTTTTGAGTATTTTTTTTGGATGTAATAAAAATATTGTTTTTTTATTGTACCCTTTTTGAGCACCTGTGCGTCAAAGTCTTCTGTTTTGTTTCTCATTGCAAAATGGTCGTCTGTGCACAATTTCACGATGTTTCCGTCTTGATTTTCCAGCGCAAGCGCACTGTAGCCGCTTCCAAGAAAACCGGTAAATTTCATATTTTTAAATCTCATCTCAAACGATTCTTTAAACTCGTTGAGCGTAAACCCGCTTTTTACAACCCCGTATCTGCAAAGGTGGTATTTATCATCAGCCTTTTGAACAGTATCAAGAGCCTGAGCAAGTGTCAGCGGTTTTTTAAATCTTAATTCTTCAAAGCTGTTGTCTTTCAAATAGCTTACTGTGCCAAATTCAGTAGGCCTTTTTAATGTATTTTGCGGCACAAAAATATCTGATTCTAAATTCTTTATCCCCGAAAACTCAGATGATTGAATATTCTCAGCCGAAGTTTTACCCCTAAAAACAGGGCGTCTGATAGAAGCATTGAAAAAATTACTTACAAGATACATATTCACATAACGTACCAACAAAAATATTTTTGCTATTTTTTGATTACTTCAAGATATTTGTATTCATTCAAATAAGGCATGTGCTCCTGTGTAATCAATTCGCCCGGAAGCAAAATCGAAATACCCGGAGGACACTCTGCAATAACTTCTGCCGATATTCTGCCAACAGCTTGTTCTTTTGAGATAGTTTCTTTTTCGCTGTAGTATGCTTCTCTGGGGTTCATCACTATCTGCGGGGTAAGCATGGGCATGTGTTTTCTGTTTTCTATGTAATAAATATCAGAATACTGTGCATGCGCGATTTTTTCAAAAGCATTTACAAGGTATTGAATTTCCTGTTTTGTGTTGCCGATGTTGATTAACAGCAAAACACCGATATCGCTTGCAGATTCCACCTCAATATCAAAATCAATTTCCAGAATACTTTCAAGACGTTTGCCCGAAAGCCCGTCCACACGGACAAAAACCTTTGTAACATCCTGATTATAATTTTCTGTTGCTTCTAAAACGTGAACGCCTTCAATTTTGTGAAGTCTTTTTCTAACGTATTTTGCATGCTGTATGGCACGGTTCAACTGTTTTTTGCCGTGTTTTGACTCAAGGTTTGCACGCGCAGCATCAAGGCTTGCCATCAAAAGCATTGAGGGGCTGGTTGTCTGCAAAAGCTGGAGTGTTCTTTCAATTTCATCAGGATCAAACTTTGAACCTTCTGTAATATGAAGCATAGAGCTCTGTGACATGCTTCCGCCTGTTTTGTGCAAAGAATGCACAACAGCATCCGCACCAAGATGAAGCGAGGATTCCGGAAGATTTTTGTTAAAGTTCCACAAACAACCGTGAGCCTCGTCCACAACCAGAGGCACATCGTATTTTTTACAGATATCCGCAATGGCTTTTACGTTAGATACAACGCCCTCGTAGGTGGGGTTTGTAATCCACACGAGCGCAACATCATCGTTTTCTTTTAATGCTTTTTCGATTTCACGGGGTTCTATCTCGCCCCAGAGCGACCACTCGTTGAGCTTTTCCGGCAGAATCCAAACAGGCTCTGCGCCGGAAATAATCATGCCTGTCAAAATAGAGCGGTGACAGTTTCTGTTAACAATTACTTTTTTACCCTTTTTGGACATACACATTGCAAGGGTAAGGTTGCCGATTGTGGAGCCGCCCAGCAAAAAGAAGGTTTCCTTTGCACCGAACGCCTTTGCAGCAAGCGCGCGTGCCTCTTTGATAGGGCCAGTGGACGGGTGGAGTGTGCCAAGGTTATCAAATTCGTCTGTAGTGTCTAAAAGCAAAGCTTTGTTGCCGATGAGCTTTTTAAAAGGGCCGTAAGCAGCACGTCCTGCCGTATGACCGGGTATGTGGAACTGTACCATTGGGTTTTTATAAAACTTTTCCAAAGCCTCCACAAGCGGTGCTTTTACATCGCTTCTCAGGTCATCTGCAATTTTTCTGAACTTATGTGTTTTTGTCTTTGCCTTCAACATTTAGCATAAAATCTCCACTGAATTTGATACGCGTATTTTATATACTACTACAAAAATAATTTTTATAGTACCATCATGTATATTATAAAGGTTATTTTTTATAAAACACATAAAAAATAAATTTGCTAGCAATTAATAACACAAAAAAAGGAAAAGATTTATGCTCATAATCATGAACCCCAGTGCCACTGACGAACAGATTCAAGACGTTGTAAGCTTTATTAAAAGAAAAAACTTTGACGCACACGTTTCCAAAGGCGAAGTGCAGACAGTAATCGGCGCAGTAGGCGGAAAAATCGTAGACCCCAGAGACATCGAGCTCTTAGAAGGCGTAAAGGAAGTAATAAGAATTTCTTCCAGCTACAAACTCGCAGGCCGTATGTTCAAACCCGAAGACACAATAATCGAAGTCAACGGAGTAAAATTCGGCGGGGATAATATAGGGATGATTGCAGGCCCTTGCACGGTCGAAAGTTATGAGCAGATGGACCAAACCGCAAAACAATTGAGCGCTATGGGCGTAAAAATATTGAGAGGCGGCGCTTTCAAACCCAGAACTTCGCCATACGCTTTTCAGGGAATGGGAGAAGAAGGCTTAAAAATAATAAGAGATGTTGCCGACCGCTACGGCATGGCTGTAACAAGCGAGGTAATGGAAATTTCTCAAATTCCAATGTGCTTAAAATATGTTGACATTTTGCAAGTGGGAGCACGCAACATGCAAAACTTCAACCTGTTAAGAGAACTCGGCTACATAAACAAGCCTGTTGTGGTAAAAAGAGGCCTTTGTAACACCATCGAAGAGCTTCTTATGGCTGCAGAATACGTAATGTCAGGCGGAAACAGAGAAGTTATCCTGTGCGAGCGCGGCATCAGAACGTTTGAAAGAATTACAAGAAACACGCTTGATTTGAGCGCAATTCCTGTTGTAAAAAAATTGAGCCACCTGCCGATTATTGTTGACCCGTCTCATGGTACAGGCTTGCGCGACAAGGTTGCACCGATGTCCAGAGCTGCTGTTGCCGCGGGCTGCGACGGTTTGATTATCGAAGTGCATTATGACCCTGACACAGCGCTTTGTGACGGTGCACAGTCATTGTATCCGCAGCAATACAAAGATTTGCAGGACGATTTGGAAAAAATTGCCCCCATAATCGGAAAACAAATCAGCGGACAAAAAATCAGCGCTTCGAGTGTAAAATAATTATTTTACAAAAATTTTTTCAAGCTCTGCAAGAGCATTTTCAAGACTATCGTTGACTATACGATAGTCATAATTTTTTGAGCACTCAATTTCTCTGTAAGCCTCATGCAAACGGCCCTGTATTGTTTGCTCATCTTCTGTATTTCGGCCTCTCAAGCGGTGTTCCAGCTCTTCTAAAGAAGGAGGGAGTATAAAAATCAAAACAGTATCAGGCAATTTTTGTTTGATTTGCAGCGCACCTTTTGTCTCTATCTCAAGAATGAGATTTTCGCCTTTGTTTAGAGTTTTTTCAACCCAGGCTTTTTTTGTGCCGTAGCAATTGCCGTTAAACTCTGCCCACTCAAGGAATTCACCGTTTTCAACTTCTTTCAAAAACTCCTGTTTATCAGTAAAGAAATAATTTACACCATCAACCTCACCGGGGCGGGGTTTTCTTGTTGTAGTAGAAATAGATAGTTTTAAATCCGGATGCTGTTTTAAAAGCAGGTTTAATAAAGTGCCTTTGCCAACACCCGATGAGCCTGATATAACAAACAGTTTTCCTTTTTTCTTTTCCATATTGGATAATATTATACATTAGAGAAAAATTTTCTGCATAAAATTATTAAAAAGAAGAAAACAAAGTTAAAGTTAACCTTAACGGTAAATATAATAAATTCTTTTTTAAAGTGATGTGCTAATGTCCATAATATGGAGTCTGAAAGTAGTAAATTAAGAGAGCATATTTCACATATTGCACACGAGTTTAAAACCCCGCTCAATGCGGTCAACGGATTTACGCAATTGATGCTGGAAATGGAATATCCAAGAGACAGACAGATACAATTTTTGCAAAATATAAAATCTGCATGCAATCACATGCATGAAATAATCAAATACTCTCTTGAAACCGCAAAGTCACAAAACCCCGATTTCAGATTCGAGCTGACAGAATTTTCACCCGCAAAGGTGACAGAAGAAATTTTTTGCGTACTCAACCAAAAAATTACAGAGAAAAATCTAACCCTTAACATCAATCTTGAAAAAGGGTTTATTGTCTGCGACAAACTCCGTTTCAGGCAGGTAGTGTACAACCTTGCGGGCAATGCATACAAATTCAACAAAAAAGGCGGGCAAATAGAGGTAAAGTCTTATTTTGAAGGCGAAAATTATTTTTTCGAAATCAAAGACACAGGCATTGGAATAAGCGAAGAACACAAAAAGCATATTTTTGAATTGTTTTGCCCGACTGATAACACCACCCCCGAAAACAAAGACGGCTCCGGCATAGGGCTTTATACATGCAAAAAAATAATCGAGTCTTTAGGCGGTGATATCAGCTTTGAAAGCATTGTGTCCAAAGGGTCTGTTTTCAGGTTTTTTATCCCCGTTAACGCAAAGCGGGCTCTTTCAAACAGTAAAGATTACAGTTTTACAAATGAATCTTAATATTTTATAATTAGTTGTCCGAGAAAAATTTGCGATAAGGAACGTGAGCAAATTTTTTGAGTGTCATTTGAAAAGGTGAGTAAGATGACGGAAACGTTGAGTTTTCGGCAGATTACGACACTAGATTATATGTATTGCTAGTATAAAAGGAAGAGTTTATGAAACTTACGGTATTGGGAGCAGGCTGCTGGGGTCTTACACTGACCTGGCTTTTGACAGACAATTTTGAAAAAGTTTGTGTATGGGGTAGAGATACAGACATAAGTGACGACTTGCGCACAAACAAACATGCGTCAAAACCGCTTGAAATACAGTTAAAAGACAAAGTGGAAGTAACCTCTGACCTTGAAAAAGCCGTAAAAGACGCTGATATAATCCTTCTTGTAGTAGCAACATCCGGCATCAGAGACGTGTGCAAAAAACTGGCACAAATCGGCCTAAAAGACAATCAGGTGCTTGTTAACACATCTAAGGGGCTTGAGCTTCCTTCTTTGATGAGAATGAGCGAAGTAATGAAACAAGAACTTCCGGATGCTAATATAGCAATACTTTCCGGACCTACTCTGGCAAAAGAAGTATTGATGGGCTGCCCCACAGCAGCTTCTGTAGCTTGCGAAAACAAACCCGAAATTGCAAAGTTTTTGCAAGAAAAATTGACTGTTCCGTCAAAATTTCGACTTTACACAAATGATGATGTTGTCGGCTTGGAGCTTGGCGGAAGCTTAAAAAACGTAATAGCAATTGCTTCCGGTTTTGCAGACGCTATGAAACTGGGCGACAACTGCCGCGGCGCACTTTTGACCCGCGGGATGGCGGAGATTACGCGCGTAAGCGTTGCGCTTGGCGCAAAACCGTCCACTTTGTACGGGCTTTCCGGCATGGGAGATTTGATTGCCACCTGCTCAAGCCCCATGTCACGCAACTTTACGGTAGGCTCTATGCTCGGCCATGGCAAAAAAATTAACGACATCTTAAACGAGCTGGGCTCTGTTGCAGAAGGTGTAAAAACTTCTAAAGCCGTTTGTGAGCTCGCCAAAAAGCTGAATATCGAAGTGCCGATTTCTTCAGCGATTTATGAGGCAGTGTACACGGATATTACCCCGCAAGAGCTTTTGGACAAGCTGATGAACAGAAAACTCAAAGGCGAATAACAGGTTTTAGCCGGTGTCGCGTCCTTCGTTTTTCATGTTGGCCTGAATCTCGGCCTTGTCATTAAACTCGTTGATAAAATGGGAGTATCTTTCCATTCTCAATTTTAGCCACGACAGCATTGTGTCAGAACCATACACCTCGATTGTTCTCGTCCTTGTGAACTGCTTGAAGCTTCTGTTGTATGATTCATCAATGTATGTGCGGCATTTGCAGTTGAGCTCTTCAACAAGGTCGTAGAGCGTTTTTAGCCATGCCGGCTGCACCTGTGCTTCGTTTACAGAATACTCGAGAATCATTTTTCTTCCTTGACTTTCTTCTTAACTGATACGCTATTTATAACATGCCCGCATTTTGCAACGCCTAAGCATAATTATCGGATGATGGATAGGTTTTATTCTGTCACATGCTATGTATCGGCTTATGGAAGAAAAACTTTAAGCTTTTTATTACTTTTGTAACATTAGTTAATATTATCCAGCTCGTCAGATTCATATTCTGTAGAAATTTTATATTTATTTGTGCGTAAATCTTTTTTTACGGTTATTTTTGCCCTGTCAGTTTTAATAAGCATTCCGTCACAGTCATCATTGTTGCAAGTATAAATATCTGCGGCAACCGGTTCGTTTTTTATGGGGTCATATTTTAAAACCGTCTGGTCAAATGTAAATTCTTGTTCAATTTTCTCTTTGTAATAGGGTTCTATTGAGTTGAGAATTGTGTTTACGCTTTTCATTTCCTGTTGAGCATATTTGACAATATCATCTTCATTCACGCCGGAGTCGCGGAGTTTGTTTACAGAATCTTTTACAATAGCAAGAACGGCTGAAATTTCTTTTTCCGTAGTTTCTCTGTAAGCTTCTTTAGTAGTTTTTTGCATTCAATTTAACCTCATAACTTCGATTTAATTGAAGCTACAGAAGTATTTTCACCCAACATTTGAATAAAGTTAACAGTAAGCTTCAATTTATCG
>ERZ780218.1214-NODE-1214-length-17786-cov-15.735492_pt1 | contig 17786 bp, 16 predicted proteins | sample MGYA00510975_ERZ780218 | MGnify/ENA primary metagenome ERZ780218 (study PRJEB29588, sample SAMEA2152063) | human gut metagenome | biome: human gut; feature: human-associated habitat; material: faeces | place: Denmark | collected 2008/2010 ... | reverse complement strand
GAGGGTTCTGTGCGGCCGCACAGAACCCTCTTTGCCTTATATCTTTTATTTTTGGGTGAGGTTTTTCGTATAGAGGGCGCGGGTGGCGTTCAGGACAGCGAGGACCATGACGCCGACGTCGGCAAAGATGGCCGCCCACATATTGGCGATACCCAGAGCACCCAGCAGCAGGCAGGCCGCCTTGATGGCCAGAGCAAAGACGATGTTCTGGTAGACGATGCTCTTGGTGCGGCGGGCAATGCGCATGGCGAGGGCGATCTTGGCCGGGTCGTCATCCATCAGGACGACGTCGGCGGCCTCAATGGCGGCGTCAGAGCCCAGAGCACCCATGGCGATGCCCACATCCACACGGGAGAGGACAGGGGCGTCGTTGATGCCATCGCCCACGAAGGCCAGCATCTCTTTGGTTTTTTTGGCGGCCAGGAGCTTCTCGATCTGGTCCACCTTATCGCCGGGCAGCAGACCGGCGTGGTATTCGTCGATGCCCAGCTCTGCCGAGACAGCCTTTGCCACCGGCTCTGCGTCGCCGGTAAGCATGACGGTCTTGCGGACGCCAGCCTGCTTGAGGCCCTTGATGGCCTGTGCGCTGTGGGGCTTCACCACGTCGGAGATGAGCAGATAGCCCGCATACTTGCCGTTGATGGCCACATGGACGATGGTGCCGGTCTGGGGGACATCGGGGACGGTAAGGCCCAGCTTTGCCATCAGGCGGGCATTACCGGCAGCGACCAACTTGCCGTCCACCTTGGCGGTGACGCCGTGTCCGCCCAGCTCCTCCACGTCGGTGACGCGGGCAGAGTCGATGTCCTTGCCGTAAGCAGCCTTGATGCTCAGGGAGATGGGGTGCTTCGACCAGCTCTCGGCCAGCGCAGCGGCTTCCACGAGGCTGTCTTCGGTACCGCCCTCCACGGGGCAGACCTTGACGACCTTGAAGGTACCCTGGGTCAGGGTGCCGGTCTTATCGAAGACGACGACGCGGGTATCGGCCAGCTCTTCCAGATAGGTCGAGCCCTTGACGAGGATGCCGCAGGCGGAAGCGCCGCCGATGCCGCCGAAGAAGCTCAGCGGGATAGAGATGACCAGAGCGCAGGGGCAGCTGATGACGAGGAAGGTGAGGGCGCGGTAGACCCAGTCGCCGAAGCGGGCGGGCTGGCCCATCAGCAGCAGAACGATGGGGGGAATGAAGGCCAGCGCCAGCGCGCCGTAGCAGACCGCCGGGGTATACACCCGGGCAAAGCGGGTAATAAAGTTCTCGGCGCGGGCCTTCTTCATGCTGGAATTTTCCACGAGGTCGAGAATTTTAGAGACGGTGGATTCGCCGAACTCCTTGGTGGTCCTGACCTTGAGCAGGCCGCTCATGTTGACACAGCCGCTGATGACCTCATCGCCGGACCGGACATCCCGGGGCAGGCTCTCGCCGGTGAGGGCGGCGGTGTTGAGGGTGGAAGCGCCCTCGACGATGACGCCGTCGATAGGCACACGCTCACCGGGCTGGACCACGATGATGGTGCCGATCTCGACCTCATCGGGGTCCACCTGCTCCAGCTTGCCGTCCTCGCCCTCGATGTTGGCGTAGTCGGGCCGGATGTCCATCAGGGCCGAGATGCTGCGGCGGCTCTTGCCGACGGCAACGCCCTGGAACAGCTCGCCGATCTGGTAGAAGATGATAACGGCACAGCCCTCGACGTAATCGCCCAGCGCAAAGGCACCCACGGTGGCGACGGCCATCAGGAAGCATTCATCAAAGGGCTGACGGTTCTTGATGCCCAGAAGGGCCTTGCGGAGCACATCCCAGCCCACTACGAGGTAGGGGATGCAGTAGAGCAGCAGCTCCACCGACACGGGCAGAGGCGGCAGCAGCTTGAGCACCAGCACCAGCGCCAGAGCGGCGATGATGCGGTACAGCATTTTCTTTTGTTTTTTCGTCACGGGTACCAGCCTCCTTTTGGGGCAGTTTTCTCAGATTCAACAGGTTTTCCCCACAAGGGGCTTGTTTTCCACGCTTTCCCCCGGCTTTTCCACGAGTTTTTCCCGCAAAAAGCCGCAAATGCGCGTTCATTTTTCTATTTTTGCGTCCAGAATGTTGAAAACGCCGTGGAAATTGTTGAAAACCGATTTATTTCTCCACATTTTCCACGCGCATCCCGGCAGTATCAGTCGAAACTCAGATGCCGAAGATCTCGCAGTCGTCCTCGACCTTCTTGCAGGCGGAGAGGACGTTCTGCATGGTAGCCTTGACGTCCGCACCCTCATCGAACTCGACGTTCATCTTCTGGGTCATGAAACTGACGGTAGCCTTTGCAACGCCGGCGACCGTGTTGGCGGCATCCTCCATCTTCTGGGCGCAGTTTGCGCAGTCAACTTCGATCTTGTAGCTCTTTTTCATAATAAGTACCAGCCTTTCTTTCTATATCCCCGCTCCGCCGCAGGGTGCGGCAGAGCTTGCAGCGTTTTGGGGGCATCACTCTTCGATGTGGTCCATGCCCATGGAGAGGATGCTGCGCACATGGTCATCGTCCAGTGCATAGTAAATGGTCTTGCCGTCGCGGCGGAAACGGACGAGCTTTGAGTCCTTGAGCACCCGCAGCTGATGGCTCACCGCCGACTGGCTGAGCTGGACGGCATTTGCAATGTCCTGCACACACAGCTCATCGTCGTGGAGGGCGTAGAGTATCTTGATGCGGGTAGAATCGCCGAACACCCGGAACAAATCGGCCAGCTCGTAGAGCACCTCATCGTCCGGCAGCACCGGCGGGGCCTTGGGCAGCTTCTGTTCTGGGGCAAGAGCATTCTCAGCCATCGTTGTCATCCTTTCGCTTCAATATATGAACATCTGTTCATGTGTTCATGATAGCACGCCGTATGACTCCTGTCAAGGGGATTTGCGCAAAAAAACAGCATTCTCTTAAAATTGATAAAACAGACCGCAAAACGCAAGAAATTTGCAGATTTATTTTGCAGGAAGGGTGCAATTTAGGGCAACAGAAAAAGGCAGTCCTGACCGAACTGCCTTTTTCTAAAGCACTGCATTCATGCCCGCTTCTTCTTTTTATAGTCCGCCGCCCACGGCAGATACATGAGGAACAGCGCCAGCGCGGTGGCAGGCAGGAAGCCCAGGATATAATATTTTTCGCCCAGCAGGGCCGTGAAGGTGCTGGTGATGATGTTCCCGTAGGGATTATTGAGGAAATAGAAGTTGGTGTTAAGGGACTTATTCAGAAAGTAGATGGGCAGGGCAGAGCCGAACAGGAACGCCAGCACCTGTGGCACCCGCCGGGGACTGGGACGGTAGCCGCCCGCCACCAGCAGGACCGGATAGAGTACCAGCAGGGCATGGATACTGACGGAGTGCAGATTGATGAGCGTCCACCAAGAGGGGACATCCAGCCAGCTGGGGCAGAGCAGGGCCAGCATTGCACCCGGGATACAGAGGGCATACAGCTCCTCTTTGCACCAGTTTCTGTCCGTGATCGTGTTGTACAGACAGACGAAGACATTGATATTGCACAGGTGCAGGGGCAGATAGCTCCAATTCCACTGGCCGGTCAGGGCCATCCCCAGCAGAAGGGCAGCTTCGTCCAGCAGGAGCAAAGCGGTGACTCCGACTAAAATGCGCCGCCGGGTGCGGGCAGAACTGCGGCGATACCACAGGGCCGCCCCCACGATAAAGGCAAGCGAAATGGCCAGCTCCATGAGGTGAACCGTGCCATACAGCGGGTAGCATCGGTAATCGGCCCCGTATTCGGCGTGGGTGATGTCGTAGGATTTCCAGAAATCGTTCATCTTCTTTCCCTCCTTGTCCAGCTTATGATACCGCGTTTGGCCTCAGACGGAAAGAGTTTTGAAGGAAAATCCAGAAAACAGGTGCAATGGCGTGGATTTTGTGGTATCCTTACAAATGTGAAATTATCTGCCGCAAACCGCGGCATCACGACAAATTAAGAAAGAGGGAATTTTTATATGTTAGAAACTGGAATCCGCGGCAAGCAGAGCGTCGCCGTGACCCCCGAGAACACCGCCAAGACCATGGGCAGCGGCACGCTGAATGTCTTCGCCACTCCCGCACTGGTGGCGCTGGCCGAAAAGACCTGCTGGATGAGCGTCGCCGACGCTTTGGATGAGGGCTGCGGCTCTGTGGGCACCAAGCTGGAGCTGGAGCACACCGCACCCACCCCCGTGGGCATGACCGTCACCTGCGAGAGCGAGCTGACCGCTGTGGAAGGCCGCAAGCTGGTGTTCAAAGTCTCCCTGTACGACGAGAAAGGCCCCGTAGGCGGCGGCGTCCACGAGCGCTTTGTGGTCAACGACGCAAAGTTTGCCGCCAAGGCCGAGAGCAAGAAGGGCTAAGACTCTTTTTTCTCGGCAAGCTCGATGGGCGGCGGGTCGGCAGCCAGCAGCTGCTGCTCGGCCCGGGCCTGAGCTTCCTGCAAAAGCCGTGCCGCCTGTTCGCTGGCACGGAACAGCTCTAAATACATTGCTTTATAGTCCGGCGCAGCCAACACCCCCTTTCGTGTCCCATCACGTTAGAAGCTGTTTTTGTAAGCAGAGTGCATCGAACGACGAGAATTTTTGCTCGCAGACAAGGCGATTTTCCGCAGCAATCCTGAGCGGATTGCAAGGGAAAGCAACGCAGTATGCGGGCAAAAAGGCCGTTCGGGCGGTGTGCAATGCTTATGAAAACGGCTTCTAAAGGGTTAGTCTGCCCGGCAGGCTGCAAAAAAATCACCTGAGGAGTTTATCATGAAAAAAACCAATCTCTCGTGGGTGGGTGCTCTGTTGGTATTTGCCCTGCTGCTGTGGTGTACCGCCGCAACGCCCGGCAAAATCGACGACCCTTCCACCTACACCTGCGCCGTGTACAGCTCGGCGCTGTCTCTGCTGCCCCCTGTGATAGCCATCGTGCTGGCCCTGAACACCAAAGAGGTCTACACCTCGCTGCTGGTGGGCATCGCCACCGGCGCACTGCTCTACGCCAACGGCAATCTTGAGCTGGCGCTGACCACCCTCTTCTTCAACGAAGACGGCGGCATGGTGTCCAAGCTGTCCGATTCCAGCAACGTCGGCATCCTCGTCTTTCTGGTGATGCTGGGCATTCTGGTGGCCCTGATGAACAAGGCCGGCGGCAGCGCCGCCTTTGGCCGCTGGGCCTCCACCCACATCCACACCCGGGCGGGCGCACAGTTCGCCACCCTGCTGCTGGGCATCCTCATCTTTGTGGACGACTACTTCAACTGCCTGACCGTCGGCTCCGTCATGCGCCCGGTCACTGACCGGCAGAAGGTCTCCCGCGCAAAGCTGGCCTACCTCATCGACGCCACCGCAGCACCCGTCTGCATCATCGCGCCGGTGTCTAGCTGGGCCGCCGCCGTCACGTCCTCTGTGCCGGAAGGCTCGGGCATCAACGGCTTTACCATGTTCCTGCGCACCATCCCTTATAACTACTACGCCATCCTCACCATGGTGATGAGCCTCTTCCTCATCTTCAGCGGCCTCGACTACGGCCCCATGAAAAAGCACGAGGATAACGCCCTTCTGGGCGACCTCTTCACCACCGACGACCGCCCCTATGGCGACGACGCGGACGACGGCAGCGACACCCGCGGCCATGTGGTGGACCTCATCGCGCCGGTGCTGGTGCTCATCGCGGCCTGCATCTTCGGCATGGTGTACACCGGCGGCTTCTTTGAGGGCGTGGACTTCGTCACCGCTTTTGCCAACTGCAGCGCCTCCATGGGCCTCGTGCTGGGCAGCGCCATTGCGCTGATGTTCACCTTCGTGTTTTACCGGGTGCGGGGCGTCATGACCTTTCAGGACTTCGCCGCCTGCATCCCCGAGGGCTTCAAGGCCATGGTCAGCCCCATGCTCATTCTGACGCTGGCATGGACGCTTTCCGGCATGACCGGCCTGCTGGGCGCAAAATACTACGTCGCAAGCCTGCTCAGCGGCTCTGCAGCGGCTCTGCAGTACCTGCTGCCCATCATCATCTTTGTGGTGGCGGTCTTCCTCGCCTTTGCCACCGGCACGTCCTGGGGTACTTTCTCGATTCTGGTCCCCATCGTCTGCCATGCGTTCCCGGAGGGTGAGATGCTGGTGGTCTCCATCGCCGCCTGCCTGTCCGGCGCGGTCTGCGGCGACCACTGCTCGCCCATCTCCGACACCACCATCATGGCCTCTGCCGGTGCGCATTGCAGCCACGTGAACCATGTCTCCACCCAGCTGCCCTACGCCATGACCGCCGCCGCCATCTCGGCGGGCTGCTATCTGCTCTGCGGTGCAGCACAGGCTGTCCTCGGTGATGCCGCCAACACCCTGACCTCCTTCGTGCTGCTGGCCTGTGCCATCGTCATCGAACTCGTCGTGCTCAGCATTGTCAGGGCGCGGATGGGCCATACTGGGAAGGAAGAAGTCACAAAATCTTAACGGAATCGTAGATTTTTGTCTTCCCCTCCGGCGCAAATCATGGTATACTTATTAAAAGAGTAAATTTTTTGAGCTATTTGCTCACTGGAGGAAAACCCCATGCTGGAAGAAGTCTTTCAGGACGTCTATACAAAGTTCAAGCTGCATTTTTATCAGAATGTATTTCAGCGCTTTGCCACCCGCGAAGCCACGCTGACCACGGTGGAGTCCTTCTGCATGGAGGGCATCATGGCGATGGGGGAGCCCACCATTGCAGAGTTTTCCCGCATGATGGGCATCTCCACCCCCAACGCGGCTTATAAAATCGGCAGCCTCGTCAAAAAGGGCTATGTGGAGAAGATCCAGTCCACCACCGACCGCCGCGAATACTTCCTGCGCCCCACCCAGAAATACATCGATTACTACAGCATCAGCTATTCTTACCTGCACACGGTCATCGAGCGTGTGCGCAAGCGCTTCCCGGCTGAGGACTGCGACAAGATGGAGCAGATGCTCTCGGTCATCAGCACCGAGCTGATGCCGGAGCTGGATATGCTGGCCAAGTGCCGCCACCCTGAGGCTCCGGCAGAAGATACCACCCACTGACAAGCACAAAAGGCCCTCCCAGGCAAACCCGGGAGGGCCTTGTTGTTTGCAGGGAGCTTACCCTCTTACAGCACCATAAACAGGGTGCCGGCGGCGACGAGGGCGCAGCCCACCATACTTTTGGCGGTAAAGGGCTCGTGGAGGAACACAAAGGCCAGCACCAGGGTGATCACCACGCTGAGCTTGTCGATGGACACCACCTGAGAGGCCCGGCCAAGCTGCAGGGCCCGGTAGTAGCACAGCCAGGACGCCCCGGTGGCCAGCCCCGATAGGATGAGGAAGAGCCAACTCCGGCGGCTGATCTCCCCCATGCCCCCCCTGGGCCCGGGTGAGGAACACCATGCCCCAGCTCATGGCCAGCACCACCACGGTGCGGATGGCGGTGGCCAGAGTGGAGTTGACCCCCTCGATGCCCACCTTGGCCAGGATCGAGGTAAGGGCCGCAAACAGGGCCGAGCCCAGTGCAAATACAAACCACATAAACAGACCTCCGTTTTTGCTGCCCAAAGCGAAGTGCGGCCGCCCCGACGGAACGGGACAGCCGCAGCTTCATGGGAATGTAACAGACAGAGCTTGTCAGGATGTTGAGCTTATGCCTTCTCCTGTGCAGCGTTTGCAGCAGCACGCTTGTTGATCTTGCTCTGGTTGTAGACAGAGTAGACGATGACCAGGATAGCGACCGTTGCAAAGACCATTGCGATGGGAGAAGTGGTGATGGCGAAGAAGTTGCCGCGCTGGATGTTCATGTAACGCACGAAGTTCTTCTCGCACATGGGTCCCAGAATGAGGGCCAGCAGGATGGGAGAAAGCGGGAACTCGTACTTGTTCATCAGCCAGCCGATGATGCCGAAGGCGACACAGACGCCCACGTCAAAGGCATTCTTGTTGATGGAGAAAGCACCCAGCAGGGAGATGACGAGGATGATGGGGTAGAGCATCTTCTTCTCGACGGAGACGATCTTTGCAAAGAAGCGGACGCCCAGGCAGCCGACGACCAGCATGCAGAGGTTTGCCAGCATCAGAGCCGCAAAGACGCGGTAGACGGTGGGCAGCTCGGTGACGTACATCATGGGACCGGGGGTGATGCCCTTCATGATGAAGGCACCCAGCAGGATGGCGGTGACGGAGTCACCGGGGACGCCCAGAGACAGCAGGGGGATCATAGCGCCGCCGGAGCAGCCGTTGTTGGCGGACTCGGTAGCAGCAACGCCGTTGGGGATGCCGGTGCCGTACAGCTCGGGGTGCTTGCTGGCGGACTTGCTGGCGCCGTAGGAAACGAAGACCGCGATGTCACCGCCTGCGCCGGGGATGGCGCCGATGAAGGTGCCGATGAGGCCGCCGGAGAGGATGTTGGGCCAGATCTGCTTGATGGTCTTCCAATCGGGCAGGACGTTGGTGATCTTCTCGTTGGACTTCTGCTCATGCTCTTCGCCGCGGATGATGCGCTCAACGCCGGCGATGACTTCAGAGACAGCGAACAGACCGATCAGAGTGGGGATGAACTGGAAGCCATCCAGCAGGCCGGTCTGCTTGGTGGTGATGAAACGGGGGATTCCGTTGGTGGGGTCGAGGCCGACGGTGCAGAGCAGCATACCGAAGAAGGCGCTGATGAGGCCCTTGGCCACAGACTTGCCGGAAATTGCGACGATGACCGACAGGCCGAAGACGGCCAGCATGAACATCTCGCCGGGGCCGAAGTTCATGGCCATATCAGCGACCAGCGGAGACAGGAAGGTCATGACCAGTGCGCCGATGACGCCGCCGCAGAAGGAGGCGAACATGGCAACGGACAGTGCCTTGCCAGCCTGACCTTTCTTACACATGGGGTAGCCGTCCAGCAGGGTGGCGGCTGCGGCGGGCGTGCCGGGGGCGTGGATGAGGATAGCGGAAATGGAACCGCCGTACATACCGCCGCAGTAGATGCCCAGCAGCAGGCCGATGGACGGGATGAGGTCCATGCCGAAGGAGAAGGGGATGAGCAGCGCCACGCCCATGGTGGCGGTCATGCCCGGGATAGCGCCCAGCAGAACGCCGCCCAGTGCGCCGATGAAGGTCATCAGAAGGACCTCGGGGTTGGACCAGACAGTAGCATAGCTGGAAAGAAGCAGACTAAAATCCATAACTGTGCTCCCTCCTTATATCATGTCCACGAGGGTGCGCAGGAAGTTCAGCGGACCCAGCGGAATATTGACGGTAAGCACCTTGTAGAACACCAGCCACATCAGCAGCGGCACCAGAACGCTCACAAGGACCATCTGCACCCAGTTGCGCTTGCCGATGAGGAACATGATGATCATCGAGAGCACCACAGCGCACAGGATGTAGCCGCAGCTCTTGAACAGAGCAGCGAACAGCACACAGAGGAGCATAACGAGGTAAGCAGCGGCCACGCCCTTATCCTTGAGGGGATTCAGGGTGCCGACTTCGACAGCAACGGGGTCGGTGGGCTTCATGGTACCCATCAGCTTGAAGATGGACTGGATGAGCAGAACCACCGAGAAGATGAGCATACCCACGATCATGACGCGGGGGAAGGTGGAAGCCTGCACATAGGTGTTGGCCACCTCAGGGAAATTATCGGTCTGGAACCACGCCCAGATGCCGATCGCGAGGAAAATGATGGAGCCTACCAGATTGGAGAAGGCCATCGTTTTCATTTTGTCTTTGTTCAAAAGGGGTTCCTCCTCTCTATATCTTCTCATAAAAAAGGGCAGGCATGAACTGCCTGCCCCAGCAAATACTCAGAGAGACAAATCAGAGGCCGACAGCGTCCATAGCAGCTGCGACATCGACAGCAGCCTGCTTCAGGTAGTCAGCATAGCCCTGTGCATCCAGATAGGAGATCGCCTGACCGTTGTTGTTCATGAAGGTCACGAAGTCAGGATCCTCGATGGCAGCGGCGCAGGCCTCTTCCAGACGGGTCATGATGGCATCATCAACGCCCAGAGGAGCGGCCATACCGCGCTGGGTGTAGTAGGTGATGTCGTAGCCCTGCTCCTTACAGGTAGGAACATCGGGGAAGACGGGGTTGCGCTCTTCGTCCATGACGCCCAGGCAGATCAGGTCGCCGGACTCGATGAAGCTGCGGGCTTCGGCCAGAGAGACGGTAACGCCCTGAATGAAGCCGCCGGCTGCGTTCTGGACAGCGGTAGCAGCGCCTTCCTGATAGGTGATCATCTGGATGTCGATGCCGGTAGCGCTCATCAGGTAGCCGCCAGCGATGTGCCAGACAGAAGCGTTGGAAGAACCGCCCATCTGCACCTCACCGGGGTGAGCCTTGCAGTAATCAATGAAACCGGGCAGGTCGGTGATACCGTTGTCAGCAGCCCACTTTGCGCCGACGGTGATGGCAGCTGCGTCGGTGTTGACGCGGCACAGGGGAGCGTAATTCTCCCAGGTCAGTTCACTGGTGCCCAGCTTCTTATAGGTAGCCAGCTCGAAGGTGATCATACCGATGGTGTAGCCGTCGGTGTTGGCATCTGCGATAGCCTGATGGCCCAGGATGCCGCCGCCGCCAGTCTGGTTATCGACAGTCAGGGTGACGCCCAGGTTCTTGCCCATAGCCTCGCAGAATGCGCGCAGGCAGGAGTCCGTGCCGCCGCCTGCAGACCAGGGGCAGATGACGGAAATACCCTTGGTGGGGTAGTCGGTGGACTTGCCGCCGGCAGCGGTGCTGGCAGCAGTGGAAGCTGCAGTAGAGGTGGCAGTGCTGCTGGAAGAACCGCCGCAGGCGGTCAGGACGCCAGCTGCACCCACAGCAGCAGAAGCTGCGAGGAAGTCACGACGAGAGATCTTTTTCATTTCTTGTTACCTCCGATTCACGTTGCGTTTATCCGTATTATGGTAGCGCCGTGCTTTGCTCACGGCAACATTCCTTCCGCATACGGGTCGCCTTTGGATATTATGATAACGCATATTTTCTCATCCCGCAATTAGATTCAAGCACAAATTTTTCAGGCAATGTTTGTACAAAGTGACCCGTTTGATTGGTTTTTGAAGCCTTCTGCAAGCTCGTTTTTCGATTTTTAACTTTTGTATCCAAGATTCTTTGCCGATGTATTTTTGATGCATACAGTCATTCTGAAAATCCATCTGTTCATCGTCCAGATTTCGTTGTATAATATATTTATTGTAATATTATAAAGATATAAAGATACAGCAGCCAGCCGCCCGCGCGGCCCGTTCGGAGGCGACGTTTTCATGCTTTACCGCATCTGGCCCCTTCTCAAGGAAGTATATCATTACGAAAAGCATTCTACGCTGGACTCAGACTACCTGCGCCAGGTGCTGACGCTAGCGGTCGTCGTGCTTTTTGCGCTGAATTTCAGCTGCAACGGCCTCGACAAGCCCGTCGTCTTCGTCCTCACCGGGCTCACCAGCCTTGTGCTGCTGATGGTGGAGTGGCTGCTGCCCCGGGCGAAAAACGAAAAGCATCTGGTCATGTTCTCAAACACGGCCCTTATCTTCATAGGCCTGCTGCTTCTGGTCTGGAACGAGAACGACGGCTTCCAGAACCTGTGGTTCTTCCTGATGCCGGCTACTCTTTTCGTGCAGTCGGGGCTGCCCATCGGCCTGCCGTTCTGCACGGCCTACGGCCTCGCGGCCACCTGTTTTTTGTGGCTGGGTCCCCTCGTCGGCAGCACACTCTACCGCCGGGACTATGCGCTTTTCTACCCCGCAGCCTACTGGTCGTTCTGTCTGCTGATGATAACAGCGGACATCTTTTACAAACACTACCGCATCCAGCAGGAACAGAGCGAAAAAGAGATGGAACGTGAGGTCCATGCCACCATCTGCGAGGCCCGGCAGCTGATGGTGAGCTCTGTGGCCGCCATCAGCCAGATGATAGACGAAAAAGACCGCTACACCAGCGAGCACTCCCACCGGGTGGCCGAATATGCCCGCCTCATCGGGGCGCATATGGGCTTCGCCGGCGAGGAGCTGGACAGCCTCTACCGGAGCGCCCTGCTCCATGACATCGGAAAGATCGCCGTGCCGGACGCCATCCTCAACAAACCCTCCCGGCTGACAGACGAGGAGTTCGACATCATGAAGCAGCACACCGTCTGGGGCCGAAAAATTCTCGAGGGGCTGGAATTTCTGCCTCAGGCCGACTGCGGTGCCAGCTACCACCACGAGCGGTTCGACGGCAAAGGCTACCCCGCCGGGCTGAAAGGCGGGCAGCTGCCGGAGATGGTCTGGATCATCAGCGTCGCCGATGCGCTGGACGCCATGGGCTCCGACCGGTGCTACCGCGGCCACTGCGACAGGGACTACATCATCGGAGAGTTCCGGAAATTGAGCGGGACGCAGTTCGAGCCTGCGGCGGTCAAGGCCCTGGTGGAGCTGCTGGAAAGCGGAGAGATAGCGGTGCAGTGACGCGCCAAAAGGATGTTTTATGAACAAGGATACGCTTGAACGACTGCGCGAGACGGTACTCGTCCCCCATGGCGACCCGCAGCTGGTCCTCTACACCAAGCTCGTCGTGGGTCTGCTCTGGCTGGTACATCTGCCGCTGGGGTTTCTGTACGGTGCGCCGCTGCCGTTTTATCTTCTGCTGGGCGGCATGATGCTTCTGGACGGCGTCAACCTCTTTCTGTCCCGCCGCAGTGCCAGCCGGGCGCGGGAGCTGGGTGCAGCGCTGGCGTTTCTGGCCGGCAGCGCCTTGCTTTTCCAGAAGGCTTATGTGGGGTATTTCAGCTGGTTTTTCCTGCTGATATTCTCCTTTTCCTGCACCTTCGCGCTGGGCCTCGTGGACGGCACTTTTATCAACCTTCTGAGCTTTCTCTGGGTGATGGCCTGCCTGCACGGCGGACTCATCCCCGACCCCGCCGCCCTCTACGGCGAGAGCTTCGTGCGCCGTTTCCCTTTCCTTTACATCTGCATCCTCGGGGTGGCCTATATCATCATGTTCTCCATCCAGCGCTACTGGGTGGACAAGGCCAAACGCCATCTTTTATTGCAGCAGCGCATCGACGCGGAGAAGGGCAAACTCTCGGAGATGTCGCTGAAGGTCATCACGGCCATGTACAGCGCCCTCAGCTCCAAGATCCCCGAGATCGACCTCCACTGCCAGCAGACTGCGGAGCTGACGCAGGAGATGGCCCGCCGGATGGGGCTGGATGAGGCCGCCTGCCGGGACGGCTACTATGCGGGCCTGCTGCACGAAGTAGGCACCGTGGGCCTGCCCGATGATGTGGTATTGCAACGGAACATCACCGAGGAGCAGTACCAGCTCTACAAGACCTATGTAGAGCGGGGCTGCCGCATCATTCAGGAACTCCAAATCGTAGACCGGGTGGCCGAGACCGTGCGGTATCACCGCGAAAATTACGACGGCACCGGCTACCTTGAGGGGCTGCAGGGCGAGGCCATCCCGCTGCTGTCCCGCATCCTCGCTGTGGCTGACTTCACCGACCGCCACCGCCGCCGGGGCGAGACGGACGCCCAAATCGCCGCGGCCCTCCGCGAGTGTGCCGGACATGCGTTCGACCCGGCCTGCGTCGGGGCTATGTGTAAGATGCTGACAGAACAGAGCGCGGCCCGGCCGCAGGAATAACAAAGAGGAGGGGCTTTATGGCAGACGTAAAAGAAGAAAGCAAGCGCTATCCCCTGCTTGAGTTCGAATATGATAAGGGGCCGTATGAAAAGACATTGGAATTGAGCAATCAGCCGGGTTTTGTGAGTTATACATCAGGAAACCCGGACAACTATATGCATGAGGGATTTGGGTTTTCCCGTGGCGATGACAAAAAAGTGTTGGAACACGCAGTATATCTTCTGAAGAAAAAGAAATCAAAGCGTGCTACTCTCTCTCCGTCTGAACTCCGGGAGTTGTGCGATGATTTCAGGCATTATTGCTATTGTGTCAAATATGCGGACGGAGAAAAAGCAGTGCTCCAAGATTTGATGGAAGCCGTATTGTTTTATGGCGGAGACAAGGTCGTATACGAAGAGGTGATAGACTGGCATAAAGACACAGAGGAAAGGCCGGCACCTTCGACAGAGAGTATCTTTGACTTCGATAAACTTTACATCAAAATGGGTGACCGATTCCTTTTTCTGGAAAACAATGTTTTTGCGGCAATGAAATTTTATGGTCTGGCCGCACTGGAATGGTCGACAGCGCCGCTGGACCCGATCCTTTGCGGAAATGCAGGAGAATATGCTGTCGATTTTAACGAGGAATACGAAACACTCATTGGTTTAGCACAGGGAAACCCCTATAATGAATCCTATAGCACGACGCTGCTTTCGCATTACAATGACCTTCTGAAACTGGAATATCCATCCCAGATGCCGACAACTCTTTCGGACTTCACAGACAAGGTCCGGGGTATTCTGAATCATAACGGAAAAAGCCCCTCTTTTCACCAAAGAATAGCCCTTATCACGATGATCGTGCTGATGCGGAAATATCTCGTACCAGAAATGGCGCAGCTTTCGGAGGATGATTGCAGCAGTCTGCGGCAGAGTGAGATCATTGAAAAATCCCGCTTTCTGAAAGGGACTGATTTTGATGCGCTGGCTGTTTCAGCTCAAAAAATTGGTACTGAGACTCTTTCTTATCGGGACTACTTGTATCTTGCCCAGACAGCGCATCTGTCCAATCTTATATTGCTGGAGCTGAAAGCAGAAGGTACGGAAAAGAAGATCGCCTATTACACTTCTTCTGAGGTGTTCTCCTATATGCTCCCGGTAAAGTGCACTGGCGAGAAAAAGGACCGGCTGGGCAAACTCACGGTCATGCATCTGTCCTATATGAATGACCCGAACGAGGGACAAACGCTGCTTCAGACTGTTTACGGCGACCAGTATGATACGGGGAAGAAAGACAGGAAATCGCTGAATGTCCCCTACGTCTTTGTCAAGTGCTTTACGCCCCGGGTCGATTATCTGCCCATGTGGGAGATGTATGGCGACCATGCAAAGGGCTGCTGCCTGATCATTGACTGGGAGACAACAAAAAACCTCTCTTGTGCGGTGGAGCCGACACTCTATCATGTCTGCTATCTCCGGAAGAACGCCAAAAATATGGTTTTGCGTGGTGACAATGAGAAACTGGCTCAAAATTACAAGGAGATCGAACGACAGCTCAGGCAGTTGAGGCAGATCACGAAGAGACTGAACAAAGCAAACCGTCCCTATTTCGACTCCCTCCTTGGCAAAGTCCTCTACCTCTTCAAAGACAGCAGCTACAGCTACGAGCAGGAGCTGCGGGTCATCTACCAGACGAAGGACAACATCCTCCACACTGACGGCGACAAGCCGTGGCTTTTCGTTCAGACGCCCTTCCCGCTCCAGCTGGATGAGGTCATCCTCGGACCGAAGTTCCCGGACGTCAGCACCCGGGTGCCTTACCTGCAGGAGCAGCTCGACCTGATGTGCGAAAAGACCGGCACGGAAAAGCCACGCATCACTCTTTCTGAAATCGACTACCGTTGACACAAAAACAGCCCGCAGGCCGGATTTTTGTCCGTCCGCGGGCTGTTTTTATTTCCTGCGAATCATACCTTCCCGGCACCCTTGTCCAGTATCTTGTCGAAGCGGGAAAAGAAGGTGATGGCTGTAATGGTCGCTGCCAGAATATCACTGACCGGCTCGGCGAGAAAGACGCCGAGGCACTTATCTGCCGTGAAGCAGGGCAGGATAAAAATCAGCGGGATAAGCAGGATGATCTTCCGCAAACAAGCCAGCAGGAGGCTGACTTTGGCCTGACCCAGCGCCATAAAGCTCTGCTGGCAGGCGATCTGAACACCCATGGCGAGGATGCCCGCCATGTAGATGCGCATGGCCCATGTGGTGTATTCGATGAGGGCGGCATCCGAGGTAAAGATGCCCGCCACCACGCCGGGGACCAGCATCATGAGCAGCCAGAACAGGGTGGTATAACCGAAGCAGAGGGTGAGCTGGAAGCGGAACGCCTCCTTGACGCGGGGCTTTTTGCCTGCGCCGAAGTTGAAGCTCATCACCGGCTGGCCGCCCTGACAGATACCCTGAATAGGCATGGTGCAGAGCTGGGACACGCTGGTGATGACGGTCATCGCGCCCACAGCCACATCGCCGCCGTAGCGGGCGAGGCTGGAGCTGAAACTGATGGAGAGCAAACTCTCCGTCGAAAGCATGACGAAGGACGAGATGCCCAGCCCCAGCACCGGCAGGATGATGTTCCGCTCCACTTTGAGGTTTTCTTTCCGCAGCTTGAGGATGGTCTTGGGGCCGGTGAGGAACTTCAATATCCAGCAGGCACCCACGGCCTGACTGAGCACCGTCGCCACTGCCGCACCCCGGACGCCCCAGCCAAGACCAAAAATCAGGATGGGGTCGAGGATGATGTTGATGACTGCGCCGATGACCGTCGTGAGCATACTGATCTTCGCAAAGCCCTGGGTCGTGATGAAGGGGTTCATGCCCATGACCAGCAGCACGAACACCGAGCCGAGGATGTAGATGCGGCCATAGGCCACCGCATAGGGGAGAGTGGCGTCGCTGGCACCGAAGAGCCGCAGCAGGGCGGGCGCACCGGCATAGAAGCCCGCCGTCAGCACCACAGCGAAAAACAGCAGCATGGTAAAGCTGTTGCCGATGATTTTTTCGGCCTCGTCTTTATTGTCCTGTCCCAGCGCGATGGCCGTGCGGGGCGCACCGCCCGCGCCGATGAGCATGGCGAAGGCGTTCAGGAGCATAAGGATCGGCGCAAACAGACCCACGCCCGTCAGCGCCGCCGCACCGATGCCCTCGATGTGGCCGATGTAAATGCGGTCTACGATGTTATAGAGCAGATTGACCACCTGCGCCACCACGGCGGGTATCATCAACTGCAAAAGCAGGGGCTTGACTGGCCCGCTGCCCATATCCTGTCGATTCTGTGCCATAGGTTCTCCTTTGAGTGTATACTTCAAATTTGAAATAAATATAGCACACCCCGTTCTGCATGTCAAGCACAAGGGAAAGGGCTTTTTGTATTTCCAGTTGACGGAAAGGCGGGATTTTGCTATAATAATTAAGCCGTATTGTGAATATGGAGCATTACTCAAGTGGTCGTAAGAGGTCGCACTCGAAATCCAAGTGGATGCTTCGCCGAATGTCTCCATATCACACGAGAGAACGTCAATTTTGATGTCCTGACAGGCTTCAAAGCCTGTCTGAACGATGCGTTTTCTAACAATATTCTAACAGCAACTGTTCCAAGTTTCAAGGCCGATTTGCAATATACAAATCGTAAATGTGCCATGAAAATATACTTGGAGATGTATCGAAGCGGTCGTAACGAGAACGACTCGAAATCTAACTGGCTTTTTGGAAGTGGTTTTCCGGTTTTGCTAGGTTTCATGCGGGTTTTCCGACTTCGTGAGGGAACGATTTTCTGGCGTTCTCTCCTGCAATTCTCTCCAAAGTTTTCCCAGAATGCACGGCGCATTCTAAAATTTAATATCTGGAGCATTACTCAAGTGGTCGTAAGAGGTCGCACTCGAAATCATGTTTCCACTTTGGAAGTCCAAACTGCCGAAAAGCCAGTAACCATGCGGGTTTGCGGGCAAGTTCAAATTGTGAATTGGGGTCTGTTCTATCCTGTTGTTCTTCCCAATTTCCACGGCTTGAATTTTGCGGGAAAATGGCTATAATGAGAGCAGCCATCTGACAGCCACTTTGAGAGGTATGTTTTGGGGTTCCGTAGTTACCGCTATCGTCCCTGATTTACCGTCATCATCCAAGTTGGTGTAATGATTCGAAATCAGGTTTCCTATGCGGAGTGCCAAACGGCTGAAACCCTTGGAACC
>ERZ780218.1213-NODE-1213-length-17803-cov-3.600124_pt1 | contig 17803 bp, 24 predicted proteins | sample MGYA00510975_ERZ780218 | MGnify/ENA primary metagenome ERZ780218 (study PRJEB29588, sample SAMEA2152063) | human gut metagenome | biome: human gut; feature: human-associated habitat; material: faeces | place: Denmark | collected 2008/2010 ... | reverse complement strand
ACTCTTTGACAGACTAGTAATTGCGAATATAACAGGTGCATAAACGGATAATCAGTTCCAATTTTACAGGAAGCTCTTCCGATGTGCTGATCCGTTCAACCTTCATAATTTTCGCAAAATTCAATTATCCTGCAGGCAGACGCATTACCAATACCTTTCACATCAGTAAGAGTTTCCTTAGCATCCAGAATTTGTTCCACCGATTCATAACCATTTTCGTACAACAGATCACGCATCGGCAGATCTTCCGGTAAAGTGTTATCATCTTCCCCGCCCTCAGTTTTCTGAATCATAATCGCCGCCCCGCTATTAATAAACTTGGCAGCAACATCATCAGGCAATTCGGCGGTCTCGCCGCCAAAATACCCGTATCCTTTCAAAGGTTTATTAATCTTTACCAACATACTATGCCGTTTTAATATCCTTGATTGCCGCGAAACTTTCATCGTGCCGCACGAAAACATCATGCCAGGCATTCATCGTAATCTCCACCTGTGCGGATTTCTTCAGGGTGTACGGATCCACGATAATGTCGAGTCCGCCCCACTGGCCCACGATCACATCGGCAAAGTTTCCGAACAGCATTGCAGACAGATTCTCCCCGGTACCTTTGGTAATATCCGAAGGCATCAAAGTCGTACTGATAATATCATAACCGTTCAGCGTATTCGCCGCTTCCATCAGGAATCTGGCCGTTCCGGATGCCTTTTCAGTGGTTTTCAAAGCCCCGATAACCTTTGGATTGGTCAGATAAGCCAAATTCCCCAGCATCGCATCCTTTGCACTGATTGCCGTCTCCAGGGCTACCACCTTCGCCCAGTCGATCTCACCTCCGTTTTCTCCGATAGCGACTGCGCCGATACCCTCCAGATTCAGAATACCGAGTGGAGCCTTACTGCCTGCACCGTTAAGGGCCGCATCATCAATCCCTTGGGCATGTGCCAGTATCATCTCATTCATGATCAGGGATTCCACATCCATACTCGTCTGATTCAGCAGATCTTTGGTAAAGGCCGTAGTGATCACCAAGCGTTTCTGCTTCATCTCCTGAAGGCTGAAAGAAATCTTCTCGTTTTCAACAGTCTCGGCTTCACCCGCCCAGGAGATATCCACCTTCGAATTTTTTACAAAACTCAGCGTACCGATCAGTCCGGTCAGGAATTTTGCACCCAGCTTCTGCATCACCAGATTAGCACGCAACGCTTCGATATAGGTCGGCCCGGAAGTTTGTATCAAATTGCCTCCATCAGCAGCAGTCCCGGCATTCTGTCCGGCCGCAGCCCTGACATTCTTTACCGACAATACCGAATAAGGAATACAAACACCCTTAACCGTCCGGCCCAATTCGCCGGCTTCCTTTCTTCCTTCCTGTGCCATCTCCAATTCAAAACCCTCCAACTTACCTTCTGCAGCCTCGCGAATAAATTTTTGGAAAGAAAAACGGTTTATTTCACTCCGTTCCTGCTCTGAGAACTTATCTGCTACCGAAGCCCTTTCTGCCCGATCCAAAGCCTGTGCATCCTCCAGTTCACTGGTAAGTCCCCGCACTTTTTCCAGAGTTGCTTTAGCTTCCTCTGCTTTTCCCTCTCCCCGAAAACGCTTATAGTTCTCAATCTCCGTAGAGAGTTCTTTTTTAATTTCATGAATTTTTCTCATATCTGTCAATTTAAAAATGAATAGTTATTTGTCTATTGCCAATTCCGCCTCGGCCAGAACAACATCAGCATCATCAGTCGCCCGATCTTCCGGTATGTCCTCCGGAACTTCCGGGGCTTCTCCCTCTTCCGTTTTTTCCGGAGCCTTCCGTTCATCCAGCAAATCCAGTATATCCCGGACCTTCATATCTTCAATCTCGGAATACCGGAAACGGCCATCCAAAGCCCGGTAAATAAAATTGATCGCATCTACGGTATTATCCCGGAATCCACGCTTCAGAGCGTTTCTGTTAGACGGAATATTCACAACCGACACCTCCAGCAACTCCTGGCCGTCAAAATAATAGGTCGGATTAGATCCGTTCTTCGCTTCTTCACCTTCTCCCCAGGCGCCCTCTTTAGTCGGCACAAAACCGACAGAAACAGCTTTCAAAGTACCATGCAGAATCTTACGGAAGATCTTTTCGGCCAAAGGGTTCAACTCTGCAGGTTCAAAGGTCATCGAAACAATCAGTTGATTATCCTCAATCCGGGCCTGTCCGGTTCCGATCACCCGGTCCGGATCCTCCTTCCCGCACATATCACCATAAACATTATGCTGATATCCGATAATTCCGTTACTATTAAACCGGGTAAGATCCCACTTATCCACAGGAACCACCGTTCCGTGAGCGTCCCTCGTATTATCCGAAGCAACAAACTCAATCGTTCGGGTTTCTTCAACGTTCCCTGCAAGCCTTCTTACATGTCCTATTAAATTCGTCTTCATTTTTTATCCTGATTTTCTTGTCCTACAATTGTCATATTTGAGGGATACAGCATATCATCCAGTCCCTCAAGCCGCGGATATCCCTCCATTTGCCGGATTTCATTCCGGCTGTGAATACCGTTTTGTATGCTGGTCCGGTACCATTCCGACCGGGCTGCCGTATCACCACGCATCAGACCGTTCAGATCAAACTTCACGCTATACTGATCCGCTTCCCCTTCGAAAAAAAGTTTGGTTTCCAGCTCTGTTTCGATCCGTTTCACGGAAGGCCGGAGAGAGAAGGTGGTAAACTGAATCGTCTGATGCTCGATATTGGAGAAGGTCGCATGACTCATCTCACATAGCATGTGCGGGGGAACATTAAAGATCCGGGCTATATCCTGAATGGAAAAAGTTTCCGTCTGCAATAGCTGGGCGGAAATAGGAGAAATACCGACCTGCTTGTATTTTATCCCGTATTCCAGGAGCGGGGTTTCATAGTTCCGGGAAGATTCGTTGAAATGCTTCACAAAATTATTATACTCCGTATCAGACATCGACCCGTCAGCTTCCAATACCGCCCTGATATTGCCGCCCTTTTTATAGAATTCCGCACCGAATTTCGTCGCCGCCACGCCTTTTGCTATAGAGATCGCATTATATTCTATTGGATTCAGGGCCTTCAGCCCGTTCAGGGTCATCAGCATAAAATGGCACATCTCCTCATTACTGTAAATACCGTCCAGCCCCAACTGATTTCCATAGACCTTAAAATATTTTTTCCGGTCCTTGACAGTCACACTGGTTTCAGAAGGCAATACCGGATGTAAGGCAACCGGATCCCCGTGTGCATCCCGCTCAATGATTGCATAAGAATTTCCCCAACCGTCCATTCCGGCATTAATACAATCCCAGAAATTGAAAATATTCATATATGGGTTAGGCTTAACCCGGATCAAACGGCTAACAGGATGATTATTTACCGCTTCTTCTCCCCGGAGAGTATTTTTCGCAATCTTTTTCGGCAGGGAAGCAATATTCTCAGAACGTAACCGGATCGCTGCAAATACCGCTGTAATACGCATCGCTACATCATTATTAACGGTCACTCCATAATCGATACCATTCCGGAGAGAAGAAACCTTTTCCTCATATTCCTTCCTGGTGGTCACTTCGACCTCTCTTTTAGCTGCCTTTTTATCCCATATTTCGCGTAAGAATGTCATTTGCCATAAATTTATATAGCAAAGAAAACGGGATTTGCAACACCTGTCAATTCGACAATGTCGTATTTCTGCATCGACAATGTCGTATTTTTTCAAGTTCCGGGGAAAATTTAAAGAAAATCAAAGAATTTGAATGGCTCCCAAACAAGAGGGTATGCCCTTTTCAGAACATACCCTCTTCAAAATGTAACTAAGTTCTATAAAAAGCTGATGGATTGTAATTCTCTTGTCAGTTTATTTATCCCTTTCTGGAATTTTTCAAGTTGTTCTTTCCGGGGAACATTCTTGCCAGCGGCATATCTCCACAACTGACGTTCATTGATGCCTGTCACACGGCTCAAGGCTGCCTTCGTAAATATGTTACTATAGTAATTGATGAAGGTAGGAGCATCAAGCTGAAATTTTAATTCATACTCTCCCTCAAATACTTTTCCGGGATCAATATTCTCATCCTTACAAGTCTCCAGGTAAAGATTAATAGCCTCCCTGATATTTTTCTCAATTTCTTCGATCGTATCTCCAATAGTAATGATAGGTGCATCTTCCACGTATGCACTCAGGTTTGTCTCCGCATGTTCAATAACTACATTTACTGTTTTCATTTCTCATCTCCTTTTCTTGTAAAGGCAGGGCTACTTCAGCCCTGCCTGTCTTAAGATGCTGTAATAAGTGCCTTTCTCAATACCACCCCGGTGATTTGGAACAACAACCACACGCTTACCGTTAGTAAAAACCATGTGACTTCCTGTCTGCCTCACCAGTTTAAAATCGTATTTCACCAGCAGTGTTACAACTTCTTTCACTGATTTGTAACTCATAGCATCAAAGAACTTAATTACACTACAAATGTAGTAAAAATATGTACACAACCAAATAAATGTACGTTTTTTTACTACTAATTTATGATCTATGCCGGAATTACCGAATCAAATGAGGCTATACAAAACCGAAGTTACTTTTGCCGATGAAAAAACAACCAATAAAATTTTAAAGGCGATAAAGAAGTGGGTGTAGAATTAAGTACAGCATCCTTATAATTCAGACAACTTTAGACAATGATAAAGCCTTGCGTCCAAATAGGCTTTATTCTTTATATTTTTGATATCTCTGATCAATTGCAACCATAGTTCCAAATACAATTTTAAAATAAGGAAATGCTTCTTTTTTAGCTATATCAGCTTGGTAATATTCAGAAAATATTTCAGAAGGTACTGTGATATTCCTCAATGGCTTACTGTCTTCTTCAGGAACTGGAAATTTACCAATCCACCCTTTCACTAGTTCAGGTTTTTCAGAAATAATTTTTTTTACAGATGCATGAGAATATGGATTACGATATTTATTTTTTAATTCTTTCAGTTTTCCTCCTTCTTCCTCTGTTATAATACCTTTCTTACATGCTGCACTTATATTATCATTTAGAGACTTATTATCATATAGACGATATCCTTCCTTTAATTTTTCATTAAAAGCTGGATTGCCAATGTAACATCCTTTCATTTCAAAATCAATTAAAGCATGTTTCAGCATTCGTTCCAACAAATGATTAGTCATACAAATACTGGCCTGATATAATCCTAATAAAAGACAATTCAAATTTTCATAGATAATAGTCCTGAACTCGCAGAAAAAAATGAATTCATGCTTATAATAAAAATTCAGTTCATCCAAATTTTTAACTATCTCTTTACCAAAATGTTCTATATATTCTTTTAATCCACTTTCAATTTCTGACATCTTCAATAAATCATATTATTTTCTCTATCGACAAAAATAAACATTTCTCTTAACTCCATATCCGAAACTCTCTTTTCTTTTTATTTCTTTTCCTTTTTCTTTGTGTACTTATTTCCCCGTAAACTATATATTTCCGGGAGAAAAACCGAGGTTATTTCCCCGGAAACCTGATTTTTTGATACGGGAATATTGGTTATCCTCTCGTTTCCTTTTGTGGAATTGACAGGATAACCAATAAGGTTACCGGTATTTCAGATCAGAGTCCTGCTAACTAATAGCTAGAATTCTATAAAATTGAGCCGCTTGAACAAACCGGAGACGATCACATGGATCTTATCCAGGCAACCGACACGCTCAGCAACGTCCAAAAGGCTTTCTCCTTTCCGCATCTTGTATGAACGGAGCGGAATATGATAGGAGTAATACAACGTAGTATACACCTTGTCCCAAACCTGATGCTGCCCCAAACTGGAAACTTTACAGTATTTGTTCACCAACATCCGGATCTGATCACGCAGAGACATTTCCGGAATTTCTTTGTCGGAAATTGGTAACTCATGCAGATCACGCTCAGCTTCCTCATGCACCTCGATAAGACGATCCACTTTTTCTTCTACCTGTGACAAACGCTTTTCCTGTTCGACCAACATCTGACATTGTTGCAAAAGCAATTCAGCATGTGATAAAGGACGATTGACACGTTTTTCCACTTCGATGAAATATTGTCGCGCCTGCATTCCTCTTTCATTACGTTGCATCATAGCCCAGTGTTTTGCTGTGTCAAGAGTTAAAGCATAATCTAAGGAAGGACGGCCACCTGTACTTTCGCTCAAAATCGTGCAAAAGTCTGTTCCTTCATTAAATCCGTATTCTCTCATCCTTTTAGCCCACATGTCAAACCGAGTACTTATTTCAAGGAATTGATGTAATTCTCTCGCGGAAACGGCTTTCTTACCGTTATACTCTGTAATTTTAATTAACTCTTCCATAACGCATCATTTTTTAATAAGGGGGATCTGTTTTCAAGCTCATGATATCCATTATTTCAATGAATTCATCGGGGATAGAATCAGGCAGTGTCGTCATACAATAATGACTGTAGCAATCGAAAATACAATTATCCAGAATAAAACTATAAGCCCGTAGCTTATTATTTCGTTCCGTCCGGATCATTGCTTTCAAATGCTTTAACTGTCTCTTTAAACTTAAAGACGGGATTTCCCTTTTTCGTGGGGAAGTACGTGCATTATCCACACCTTGTGCGTCATTTGCAAATTTCAGGTTCGTTGGCATCGTTGAATGAAATTTGAAATTAGTAAATAAAGAAAGGCTACCGCCTCCCATTCGCGCCAACGAACCACTATCACATTTCTGCAACAGTCCAACGGGGAGTGATAGCCTTATATCATAAAGACAATAGCTTACACAAAGCCATAAAAATGACTGTTGCTTAAAAGAATATTTAGTGCATTCGTTGGCGTCGAATGTCACAAATATACGGCTATTATCTAAAATTCCAAATCTCATTTTCCAACTTTTATTGATCTCTCCGTCTCCGGAAACTCTTAAACGAGGTATACCGGCGTCTTTTAAACACCTGCTGATATTCCTTTTCCAGTATATCATATATCTCCTCATGAGTGTGTTGCTGTTGATCCGCGTTGACGGCTTCCCAGAACAGCTCCACAAACCCCGTCTTGGTCGTCATCTTCAGGATCCTGGGTGTCAATTCATTTGTTTCCATGGTTTATATTTTTATGGTTCGTAGAGAATGGTTCCCATACATTATCTTTTTCTGGTCATCGGCCTCAACCGACATCATCCCTCCGATCGCATCCACAATCGCCACCACACCGTCGATTTTATTCGGAGATTTTTTCTTATCCAGCTTGATATTATCGTTGGCATCCTTATAAATCACAACGTTCCGGAACATCCACCGGAGTACAGGATTATTCATTAGGTCCAATATCCTATCCCTAACAAAAGCCTCTAGCTTCTTTGTCGGCTCGCTCATATTCATCATGCTTTGGGCAAACTCATCCAGTATATCATCTAAACCGGATTTCTGTAATCCCTGTATAGTACCGTGGTAAGCTTTAGCCGGATCGAATGCCAGATTCTTGACTGTATATTGCCGGCAAATCTTAGCAATATCAGCCACCTGAAAATCGATATCGATCACATCTCCCGGAGTCACTTTAATATATCCTTCATCGGCCCAACGACGATAGTCCACCTTATCCTCCTTTTCTTTTACCTTACCCTCCGGTATCCAGAAAAACATTTTTACTGCTTTTACTTCCGGAAAGAATAGAGCCAAAGCATTAATGTCAACATGGGAAGCAAGGTCAAGCCCGGCATAACACTCCAGCCCGATCAGATCATCATCCGTTATTCCCCGGCTATTGGCTGTAACGATATCATCCGGGATCCAGACGTCCGGAGCGTCTACCCACATATTGCAGTTTTTGGTTTTGAAGTTCACTTCCGTCGTACCTCCCTTGTTGATCGCATCCTGCAATTCCCTCTCCATATAATCGTAGCTTACCGAAATACCGATATTCGGATTTGCTTTCTCCCAGGTATGTGGATCTTTCCAGTTGTCATCCTCCGGACATTCCTTCCCATCCTTTTTATCCGGGCAGAAAATCATAACAAACTCGTTTTCCTGCTGTTTGATTCCCTCAAGGATATCGATCATCACTTTCCGGGATTGATAATACGGAGATTCCATATTAAACCCGGCTGTCGTAATAGTAAAAATAAGCGGCTGTTTCCGGGCACCCATACCGGATTTAATCACATTAAAAATGTCATCCGTCGGCCATGCATGACGTTCGTCGCAGATAGCACAATGAGGATTCAAACCGTCCTTGTTCCCGTTATCCTTGGAAAGCGGTTTAAAAGTCGATGCTGTCGATTCCATGACAATCGAAGTGGTATAAGTATCCAGATACTTCTGCAATGCCGGACTATTTTCCACCATCTTCTTGGCAGCCTGCCAACAGATTTTAGCCTGGTCCTTATCCACCGCTGCCGAATAGATCTCCGCCCCGGCTTCTCCATCGAAGACCATCATATATAAAGCAATCCCGGCCGCAAAAGTTGTCTTCCCATTTTTACGGGCAACCTCTATACTGGCATAATTGAATCGCCGGACACCTCCGCTCCGATACCAGCCGAAAAGGCACCAGATAATAAAACACTGCCAGTCCTCCAATTCCAGTTCCTTTCCAGCCCATTCACCTTTAAAATGTTTCAACAGGGTAAAAAATACCAGTGCTTTCTTAGCCGCCTTTTCATCAAAATACAAACCTTTCTCTGTTGCAAAACGAAGATCGTCCAAGTGGCGTTTTACTGCCAGCTTTTCATAACGTCCGGCAATCCGCTTCCCGGACATTACCCGATCGATATAGTGTAAAGCCTTCTCTTTATATATTTCAGATTTTTTCCTTTTCATAAATCCTCCAGCAATTTCTGTAATGGATCTTTTTCTTTCTTTTCTCCCATTTTTACTTTAGAAGCCGATGCCGGGGTGATCCCCAGTTCGACAGCCCACATCTTTGCATTAGCCAAATATTCGGACGCCATCTTATCGAGTGGATTACGGACATACCGGACGCCACCTTTATCGGAGATCTCTTTCACAACCCGGTCATTTTCAGACCCCGACAATTTTTTCTCTGCCTCGATATATTTTCCCATCTCATTGGCATACATCATCACGGCATTAATATTGACAACATTCAGAATCCCCTGATCTGCCAACTGCTGAGCAGTGATCTTATATACCTTTTTACCGGCAACACACATATAATCCGGAGCTTTCGGGATTTTCGTTATTTTCTCATACGAAATTTCCTCCCGCATCCGGCAAGGCTGATCCGTTCCCTTCAGAACTTTCAAAGCATTCGATATCGGTTTCCTTCCTTTTCCCATAATTCTGTTATTTCAAAAACTCCCAATTTTGCATGCAAATTTTTCTTCCTAGGGGTGCGGTCTCGCTGACGATGTCCAAAAGAGATTGACACCCCCCTCCCCTTTGCCTTTCAAACCGCCGATCATCACACATATTTCAATTTTTCATTTTGTATCAATTCAAAACTTTACGTATTAACAACAAACTTTGTGTTAAATTTTTGTTGTGTATAAAATTCTATCTTTATTACACTACTGATATTTAGCACTGTCTAAAAGCTTATTTTTACCCTCTCCGAGGCTTTCAGATAAAACTTTATCAAGTATCCTTACTGCTCTATTATTTACCCTTGTTTCCTCCTCTATTGCTCTTAAATAAATTGTCGTTGTCTTTATATCTGAATGCCCTAGCATTTGTTGTACTTCATAGACATCTGCCCCGGCTTTTAACGCTTGGATAGCTGCAGTATGTCGCAGACTATGGCAGGTCATACGTTTATCAACAATACCTATTTGTTTAAACCTTTGCTTAATCATCCTGGAAACCATAGCAGGTTGAAGCGGTAAATCCTTATACCCTCCGGCATGGTTCACAAACAAGGGACTATCTTCTGAGAAATTATTCCGGCACAATAAATAATCATGAATTGCACCCAACATTCGTTCTGTTATCCCCAGCTCTGTATCTTTTTCATTATGTCCTTTTCTTTGCAACCTCACAGTCGTCTGAAAATTATTCGTAACATCACCGATTGTCATCCGGCATATTTCGACCCGGCGTAACCCAGCTCCAAGCATCATGGATATAATACAATAATCACGTTTCCCAATCGGTAAGGAAGTGTCAATAGAACTCAAAAGCAGGTCAACCTGCTCCATCTTCAAATATCCTTTTCGGAACTTCTTATCTTTTTTGGGAGACCGGACACCAACTGCAATATTTTCATATAAACCCTGATCATCCAACCAGGAATATAACTTACGTACAACGGTCAGATAAAGGTCGATCGTGTAAAGTGACTTGCCTTCCCGTAACAAAACAGATTTATAATTTATAATATCCTTCTTTTTCAAGGACCAGAATTCCAGTGTACTGAATACAACCCATCTGACAAACCGGGATATTGCGAGTTTATATGTTTTCTTACTTAACTCATTCACATCCTGATCATTTATAAAATCAATAACCAATTCACTCAAAGGTCTATTCTTCATCACCTGTAAATTTAAATGCATCATCATTTATCGTCCGTAACCAGCTTATTTTTTTCTCCTTCACCAGTTTATTCAAGGTATCTTTAACCAATTTTTTTACCGCCGGAATGATATACGAAAGAAACATGGCATGAACCGGAGCCAATCCTTTTTCCGTTTTCTCCTGTTCCACATTCCGGATAATATCCACTAATTCATCTTCCATTGATCAGACGTTTATCTTTATTTCCTTTTTCAATATTACATTTCCGACACAATGCCTGCCAATTGGTTTTATCCCAGAAATCTGAACACACTGCGACAGGAATAATATGATCCACTACTTCCGAAGGAACAAGTAATCCTTTCTCCAAACATATAGCACAAAGCGGATGTTTCTCCCGGAATACTTTACTTTCCCTGGTCCATCTTGCCGAATGGTATTCTTCACGGCTTCTGGGTCGGTTTTCCATCTTTTTCCCCGTAACCGATCCTCTCCGGTTCCAGGGACGGATATTCTTTTTCGCTTTCGTGGGCATTGTTAACAACATTATATTCTATTGTCACCGTTCTTTTCAAAACTCTCATACCATTACACAAAGGACAGAAAATAGTTTTACACCTATCCTCGTCCCCGGTTGCCATTTCTAAAGTTCCGGTTCCTTGGCACCGAGGACAAACAACTATCCGGACATCACGCATTTTCATAAAAGTCATTTATGAAGGTTATCAATAATCTGGTATCCTTTTTCCCGCAGGAATTTATTTACAGCAGAAATACTGAGCCTGATATCATCTCCTTTTCCAATCCAGCCGGATATCCTTCTTTTCTCACTCCACTGTTCAAACGTCTTAGAATTAGCAAATTGTAATTGGAGCTCATAAAACTCAACATTAGTCAATTCTAAACGTTCTCCCCGAGGATTGATTAAGGTTATTGCTTTCATAGTTCTTCTGAATAAGCCATTGAAAATTCCCGTTCAATGATATAATTACAGGAAAGAATCTTCGCTGTCTCTAATTTTACCTCAAATTCCTCTACTTCTTCATCAGCTTTTTCTCTGATCCTTTTAGAAATAAAATCGTTTATAATAACCATAGCCCGATCAACGTCTTTAGCTTCTACAACAAAGGTGGGAGAGGTAACACTTCCATCAACAATAGAAACGGTTGTATCAATCTGATAAAACTTTTTCACCGGTTCACAACTTTCATTTTGTTCTGAATCCTCGCCTATATTTTCACACTCTGATATAGACAAAAGATTATCTTTTAAAATTATACATGATTCCAATGATTTAGCCGAAAACAAAGTAAACATCCCGGAAAATTCCAACTCCACATAATCACATACAATTTCTATAGCCATCCCTATAGAAGAAGCATATAAAAGAAATTTTTTCTTCTTTCCTCCTGCAATACATATAGTAACCATCCAAGGAAACATCTGAGTAGATGCTGACAAAATACCTTCGCGCTTTTGATTACTTACTTCAACTTCGCTTATATCTCCAGACTGTAAATGAAACCGGATTACTGCAAGCAAATCACCGGTAATAAGCTGGCCCCGATCAGCTATTATTTCATTACGATCGATAGAAACAACTTCCCCGGTGTCATTATCGACAAAATCTTCCTGCCAGGTTCTTAATAATCGTTTTGCCAGATATTTTCCTAGCATTTCCTCCGGTTTATTGGTAAAAAACCGGATCTCATCTTTTCGGGTTTGAATATTATTAGTTTCCATAGTTTAGTATATTATTTTTCTCTATTCCATTAATATTAATCCTCTTTAATCACATTCATTACCCGACTTGCCATAATATCCCACAATCCAGGATATTCTTTTTTCTTGTCAAGCGGAGGATTAAACTTCACATTAACCGTAGCAGTTTCTTCGCTATCAATACTGACGCGAAGAATCATTTCCTGATTAGTTTCATTATCTTTAACTATTATTGTTACCATGATATTTTAATTCAAATCGTTCACAATCTGCTTTTAATATATTCTTCCCAATCAGGGGTAATTATTTCCATTACATCCCTATCCGGATGTTTTTGCTGCCATACCCGAACCTCCTGGACCATTCTATCCGCCACATCAATCGGACGTTTCAATTTCGTTATTTTCATTAATTCGGAGCATTCCGGAATGGGGATTACTTCATCGAATAATAACGATAGTTGTGTATTCTCTTCCATAATCAATATTCAAACAATGTCAATTCCCTTTCCGACACTTCCATCACTGCCAATTGCTGAGTATCTACCAACAAACTTTTAAAATCTTCAGCAAGTAATTCCTTATTTCCCGCCTGATTTACATGAGCATAGTTATTAACCCGATGACACAACTCATGTGCATCGACTATAATCCTATAAACAAAACAAGGATCGTGAGGCAACGAAAACATATTATAAGAAAACAATACAATCCCAACAATATTTCCATTGATCAGAACTTTATCTCCATAATTAAATTTTGCTTCCATAGCTACTTCATTTTAGTTAAAACGGTATTTTTCCTACTGTAAAATCATATATCTTTGTTAAACTCTCATTATAGGAAAATTTCACTTCCCCGACCGGACCGTCCCTATGCTTTGCCACAATAAGTTTCCCGACATTTTTGATCGGCTCTCCATCCATAGCTTTTAATCCATAATATTCGGGACGGTACACCAGCATTACGATATCGGCATCTTGCTCAATTGCACCGGATTCCCGAAGATCAGACAATTCCGGTTTTTTATCCGTTCTTTTTTCACAATCCCTGTTCAACTGGGACAGTAGTACAACCGGAATATTCAACTCTTTAGCCAAAGCTTTTGCCTGTCCGGAAATCTGCGCGATTTCCTGTTCCCGGTTATATTTCTTATCGACTGTCGATGACAGTAACTGGAGATAATCGATAAACAGCACCTTACACTGCCCGCGTTTATGCATCATCCGGGCAATTCCCCGGATATATTGCATCGTAACCCCGGAACGGTCGTCTATAAAAATCGGTAATCCAGAGAGCAAATGTTGTGCTTTCGACAATTTTTCATAATCAGTCTGGGAGAACTTTCCCATTCGGTAATCCCGTGCAGAAATACCGCTTTCCGATAAGATCAAGCGATCAGAGAGTCTTACAGAAGTCATTTCCAAAGAAAATGCACATACAGGAAACTTTGCAATCGCTGCCGCTTTCAGGAAATTCAACATGACACTAGTTTTACCGGACCCAGGCCTACCAGCTACAATTATCAGGTCACCCCCATGAAATCCGGATAATAACCGATCCATCTCCGTAAGTCCTGTAGGAATACCAAAAGCCTTGCCTTCCTTTAGGCTTTGTTCGCGCTCTAAAGCTTCGGATAAAGATTTCTCCAGAATACGATCGATATGCGTAATACGGGAATTGGCAGTCATAACCTCATTTATCCGGTCAAGATTGGCAGCAGTCTGAGCAATAACATTTGCAACATCCAATCTCTCATCCCGGGCAGCCTGAATAGTCTGGTTACCAAATTTCATTAATTCACGCTGTACAAACTTCTGAGCCACAACCTGTGCATAATAAGTAACCCGGACAACATTACCGGAATAATTGGTCAGCTCTGAAAGATAAGTATAATTCCCGGCCCTTTCCAGATTCCCCGTCTTCTTTAAAGCTTCTGCAACTGAAACCAAATCGACAGGAATTCCATCGTTGTCTGTCTTTAAAATAGCAGCATAAATACATTGGTGACGAAGATCATAAAACATCTCCGGAGTCAGGATCAAAGAAACTTCCGCCAAAGCATCTTCAAATGTCATCAACGAACCAAGGACGGCAGCCTCCGCTTCTTTGGCATAAATGTTAAAAGTCAATTCTTCCTTCTTTGTTTCCATTTTCAATCGTTTTTAAATTCTCCGCTTTAAACCACACAGCGATCATTTTCTGCTTCCAGTTTTTCACCCGCTTACCCTTACTATCCTTCCAATTTCCGGCCGAATAATAATCGTATGCTTTGTTTGCCGCTTCTTCACTATATCCCTTATCAGAAAAATACTGTCTGACTTCCTCCGGCGTAGGTGGAATAAACCCTTTTTCATTACGTGCTTTATCTTCGGTTTCTAACCCTTTATCCCTGTTTTCCAAGCTACCAACCTCTGTAATTTCCCCGTCAATCCCTATAAACTTTGCTTTATCCGGTATTTTCGTCAACCAATACTCTTTTATAATGCTGATTTGTCTTTTACCGTCTAAAGCCTGCAAATACACCTCCTGGATATCCAGCGATGTCAGAATATGAAATTTTTTAAAAAGTTTCATATTGAAAATTCCCCGTTTCAGGCAAACCCCTATAATATGCGGAATTTCTTCCCTGGGTACCATTCCCCGCATATCCCACCCGAACAAATCTTCATGATCCTTGCTCCATTCTACATAGTATCCATTCCGGTAAATATTACACATCAATTTCATCAAAGCGCATATTCCGGAAGCCCCGCATTCAACCGAGAAAAATTTTATTTCCTCCTTTTCAAAAAAATCAACATCTGTCGGAAAATAATCCAATCCCTTTTTAACAGGTCTTCCCATACTTATTCGTTTTTACGGATCCTGACAATCCTTACGGTGTTGGTTCTCACCCGTGCCGGTCTCAGATCCATATTATTCATTGTCGCAATCATTTGCAGAGACAGGAAAAACATCATTATACAAACCTTCCAAACATTCGGCTCGATCAGTTCTTTCCTGATCAAATCTGTCAGGTTTTTCCGGGTTATATATTCTGCAACTATCCGGGTAACATCTGCAATACTCCTGGCTCCCAACTTCCGGTATATACTCTTTTTATGTGTATGAACAGTATCCACACTTACACAAAGTTCCCCGGCAACCTCTTTCTCTGTTTTTCCAAGTGCAAGATGCCCGGCAATCTCTGCCTCGCGGTTACTAAGCGATAACATCTTGATGGACATTATTTCCGGAAACCGCTGCAGCATGCCGCCGACACATATCCATTGCTCTCAAAGCTGTATTCCGGGCCTCCTCAATCAGTTCCGGATAGTTAATAACATCTTCCCGACGGATAATCTTCGTTACAGCCGTCCGGCTCCCCCGTCCGCGATCTCAGCCTCGGCGTCGGCCAGCTGCTGCTCTACATCTTTTTTCTGTTTTTCGTATTCCGCCTCGCCGTCTTCCAGCTCGGCTTTGCCGTCCTCCAGCTGGGCCAGGCCGTCCTCATACTGCGCCTTGGCGGAATCCAGCTTTGACTGTGCCAGCTCCAGCTGGAGCTGGGCCAGGCCGGGGGCCTGATGGGACCGCTGCTCCTCCGCCAGATACCGGGCCCGGAAATCCGCCAGTACCATGCCGGCCTGTTCCAGGCAGTATGCGTCCATCTTCTCCAGCAGCGCACCCCGCTCCTGTTTGGTCAGCGGATACCGGAAGGCGAACTCACTACCATCCGTACACATCAGGATGACGTCCAGTGCAGGGCACGTCTGGCCGGTTACGGATCATAGACGGCGTACACACGGGTCCAATCATTGCGGCCTGCCGTAACCACACAGGTACGCCTGTCGCGCATCACGGCCAACCTCTGTCGGCGCATATAGCCATTGTTACATACTGTATTCAGTGAGCTCGTCCGCAAAATAACCACATGCGTGGACAGCATGCGCCCTCCATTCACGAATATAAGTTTTGCATACAGACGCTCCAACAACTCCACTGCCGCACCGAAGTGTGACCGTAAGCGTTTGGTTCAATCTTACTGTGCAGCTATCCGTGAATACCATCTTGCTCTCTATAGGACACCGCACCACACTGTAGCCAGACCAAACGGATTTATAGAGTTTTCAAAATAAAAACAGTGCCAGGATCTTCATCACATAAAATCCTGACACTGTTTTGAAATTCAGGGGGGCGCTTCCTGCTATTGCTTCCAGTACTGCTTCACTTTTTCCTCTGCAGCCTGGGGGAGGAGGTCGAACTGCTCCACCAGTTTCTGTGCTATCTGCTTTTGCCCCACAGACATGCCTCTAAGCATGCCAACCACAGCACGGATTCCTTCCTCGCGCCCTTCTGCGCGGCCTTCCTCGCGGCCTAGCTGGTGCCCCTCCTGTCGGGCAACCTTTGCTACATTGTAATCGTGAATCTCTGCGATCTTCTCCTGATCAAACAGTGTTACCATAATCTCCAGCACCTCCTTCTGCCGGGACGCCAGGAACGGCGCCAACACATTTTCCGCAATGCATATCCGGATTGTCTCGTCGATGGCCTGCTGTGTCAGGCCGTATTTCTCGCGCTGCTCATCTGCAATCTTGCAGAAGCGGACGTACTGATCCAGAATATCTCCGGTTCCATCATCCCGAAGCACCTTGACCTCCACCTCGGCGCTCCCTGCACCCTGGTACAGGTCTGACAGGCGGAGCGTCTCCGGAACCTCTTCCCTGTCCCCTGTATAGACTACGTACAACTCCGGACGAGGGATCTCTACAGGATGAGAGCCGTACAAATCCAGCTTCTGCTCCTCGATGTACTCCTTATAGGTGCCCGCCAAATACAGCAGCATCCGCAGGGCGATGTTGACCGAGAAGGTGCTCTGTGCCTCCACCAACAGGATCAGCCGGTTGCGCACCTGGATCCCCAGATCATTGTAGAAGCCGGTGGTCAGCACATTTTCCAGGGTCACCAGTTTGAAGTCAGACTCCTTCACATCTGCGTCCTCCGGATGGAGGGCCAGGTAAAGCTGGCGAGTGTACTCCGGCTGCTTGAACAGATAGGTGAACACCGAGTCCTTCACACTGCGCTTCATCTCTGCCACAGATATACACCTCTCTCTTTCTAACCCTATTATAGCCGATTTCCATTCGGATTAGCAAGAGGCAACTCAGCATCAGTGGGAAACTGTTCCTCCAACAATTCAGAGAGCAGTTCTACACACTGTGTAGCTGCATAGGTAATGCTATCGCCACCGCTATTCAAACACTCGGGGGTATCGCTCCCCGCAGCCTCAAAAAGTTTTTTGAGCAGAAATGTTACGGAAGTCAGTTCTTCAGCTTCCAACAATTCCATCAATGCTTCGGCCAGGAACGTGAGAAAAAACCTTCCGCCCTCCATCTCCATATAAAAGCTGACGGCTGCGTCTGTATCTTCTACCATTTTAGCATACTTTTCCGCTGTGGTATTCATTCAATATCACCCTTTCAAAATTTGCCGGTTCATACCGCTCTGTTTCCTTGTTCTGATGCTTATCCGATGCTTATGTTATGAAACTCCTGACACAGGTTGGGTTTGTTGACAAAGACCTCGCACCTGCCTGAAATTATGGTAAAATAGAGTTG
>ERZ780218.1198-NODE-1198-length-17991-cov-4.415254_pt1 | contig 17991 bp, 9 predicted proteins | sample MGYA00510975_ERZ780218 | MGnify/ENA primary metagenome ERZ780218 (study PRJEB29588, sample SAMEA2152063) | human gut metagenome | biome: human gut; feature: human-associated habitat; material: faeces | place: Denmark | collected 2008/2010 ... | reverse complement strand
CTGCGCACGGAACGGCACGACTTGCGCCACCGCCTCCAAACCGCCGGCGAGCTTGTAACCCGGGGAGACCAGCAATCGGCGATTGCCTTCCTCAGCACCACTGCAAAGCGCCTGGAAACCTATAAAGCGGTTCATTGGTGCCGTCCGCCAATATTGGACGCGGTGGTTACCTCCTATTTTGACCAAGCCCGGCGTCAGGAAATTCAGGTACATCCGAAGATCTCTCTGCCAGATACGCTCCCAATAGACGAAGGGGAGCTGGCCATCGTTTTCGCCAACGCTTTGGAAAACGCCATCCACGCAAATCTGGAGCTGCCCCGGGGCCAAAGACACATCCGTTGCCACGCCATTGGCGCGCCCAATATTATGCTGGAAATCGTCAATCCATACGTTACCGCCGTCCAATTTGATGAAAACGGGTTTCCCCTCGCCGGAAAGGAAGGGCATGGATTGGGAACCCAATCCATCCGGTTCTTCTGCGAAAAGTATGGGGCTGCCTGTCAGTTTGAAGCAAAGGACGGGCTCTTTTCGTTGCGGGTTATATTATAGCCCGGAAGGGCTTTTCCGTTGGCGCTTGTCCGTCTGGTTTTGTCCTCTTTATACCCTCAGCTGTACCAAGAACTTCACGGCATCCGTCCTCATTCACCGCAATCGCCACCAGAATGGCCACATTTTCAAACTCTCCGCCCCAGTTGCGGCGCAGGTAGATCCCATCCACATAGACATACGGATAGCGCCCACCTTGCAGAGGGCGGTTCCGCCAATCCTCAATGTGGACATACGCTTTCTTGTTCAGCTTACTGATGGTGGCCGGGGACACCTTGCTACCCCAAAGAGCCTCAGTAATGTCTTCCACCCGCCGAACAGATACGCCGGCCAAATACATCTCGATGAGAGCTTCCTCTACACTGCTCTCCCGGCGACGATACCGCTCAATGATGGCAGTTTCGAATGAAGAACCTTTGAGTTTCGGCACCTTGAGGGTCACATCCCCCGAGGTGGTGGTGAGCGTACGGCTGTAATGGCCGCTCCGGTAGCCTTGCCGTTGTTCGTTGCGCTCATATCGGGCCGCCTGGGTCAGCTTCTCCGCTTCGGCCTCCAGCATCTCGTTGAGGGTTTCCTTTACGCTACCTCGCATCAGTTAGGCCCTTGATTACTGCCGTACAATCTTTTCGGACATGGTTTGCTGTCTCCTTTCTGAATGGTGTGTCGTGACTTCATTCTACCAGACTTTGCAAACCGTGTCTCTTTTTATCCGCTTTTTAATTTGCGAAAAATATTATACTTTATCTACCTTATCGCCTTAATTATACAAAGGAGGTCTTTTTTTCTTCAATCGTCGCTATCGCTTTTTCTCTCCACCGGCTTAGCCGGTGGTTGTCAATACAAATCAAAAAGTCTGGATGGTTTTACGCCATCCAGACTTAAATTCAGCTTCTGTTAAATGACTATTAAACTTGACCCATTCAGTTAATGATATTTCAATGATTATTTCACCACAACATAATTTTGATAAAATTTAAAACCTACTAATCTTTCCTTCTGTTCATTACTTCTGAATGAAGGATAACTAAGAATTATCTGTAATTTGTTTTACGATAGCTATCTATTGTCTGATGTTATGTTATAAAAAATCAAGAATATGCCCTATTATCTATAGTAATTCGCATATATATTACCTTTGAATGGAGCGTATCATGGAAGACATTACATATTTGTTTCGTGAAAATGAAAATGACTTTACCATATATGTTGTAGAGCAAAGATTTGTTGTTGGCAGAGGTCTTGAGTATTTCAAATCGTTTAAAGGAAAACCCAACTATATTGATACCGATGAACTTGCCAAAAAGCGATTATATAAAATACGAAGCTGGATTGAGAAAAAAATTCCTTCACTTGCTGAACTGGTTAAAATAGGATTTACAGGAATTACTCCAGTAAGCATTGTTGATATTGTAACAGCGTTAAATAAGCTTTTTGGTTCGCAAGAGCATCAAGCCGCCGGCCCAGAAGTGATAGATCCTATTATTATTCAAGAAGGAAAAGTCATTAAGAAATATATTAATCAATTAATTAATTTACACAAAAATAGTTTTCTTGCACCCACAATCATAATTCTTCTTAAAGACAACAATTTTGATAGGGCAAAAGAGTTATTGTCTGATTGCCCTGATAAAACGAATATAAAATTCATTCGAAATAATGGTCAAACAGAAATTTGTAAGGTAATTAATAACGGCGCAGATGATATAGACGGTTTTATTAATTCCTTTGCAACGCAAGCCTTTAGTACATGTTCAAAAACCAAGCATGATATTTTGGTGAATAAACAATGGTCTGAAAATTCTATAGTAAAATTATTTGCACCACGTTTATTAAGATATAGAAGCAATTTGATTTGCGATGAAAAAGAAGAGATTAAAAATTATCTAGACGAATGCATTGATGATTTGGAAATACTCCATACATCTTCTACCAACGATGATATACTTAAAAAGAATTTTTTGTGTATCGCAAAATTATTTAAGGTTTTCTGCAATGATACAGGCGGAAATGATATAAATGATGCATACCATCTTGCAAGAGAACTGGATAATGAAATTTTGCTCGCTTATGTATATAAGTATGCTTATTTTTTTGCACACCAATCAATTTCGGATGAAACACAAAAATTGCAAAAAGCATATGAAATATTCAAAAAGAATAAAATGGCAGATAACGCTATTTACTGTAAAAACAATATGCTTGTGCGACAATTTGATAGCGGCAATATTCATTCTATTAAATTTTCAGACATGTTAGGAGAAGCTATTTATGATGTTCCTGGGTTGACAGGAATGCCACATCTTTATAATAATACAGGAGTAGCATATTTAATGACTGGCAATCCTGATAAAGCGTTGGAAATGTTTAATCACGGCGACGAATATTCTCAAACGAGTGATCGTCAAGTTCAAAATTACGCTATGCTTTGCAATAAACTAATTACCAAGTCATATTACGGTGATAATATCCAATACACAGAAATATCATGCACCATTAAAAAAATATACGACGGTATGGTAAAAAACGGTCAGTTGCCATTTATTTCTTCAAGATATATCATGAACCTCTTAATAATTGCAGCAAAGTGTAATAAAGAATGGGCTGAAGAAATATTAAATAAAAATGATATTGTAAATTTAATAAATAATGGACTAAGTTCAAATGCTATGGGAAGTGGACAACTGTTGCTGCAGCTAGATTATTTTGATAAAGAGTTTGGATTTGACATAAAAAGCAGATGCAATTTTCCATATGATGTTACAGTAGTTACAGGACGACGCAAAGATTTTATTGAACAGACAGGGCTAAATCCTTTTTATTTTTTTACTTGGCTTTGATTTGCTGCCATTCCAAGACATAATAGAAAATTGTGAAGAGTACAGTTAGGGACAAACTCCCCTAATTCTTCTAAGAATGGACGAAAACTTGATACAGAAGAAATTTCCGAAAAAGAATGAGAAAAGGCGTTGTTTATCCAGACTGTAGGCATCGGATTTATTTCAATAAAATAAACATCATCCAATGTCAGAGGACTGTTATAAAATTTTTTAAACCCTTCAATTGAATCACACTTTATTCTTGCATCAATACGGCAAAATGTATTAATAGATGCACTTTTTACTAACTCCAAATATTTTTCTTTTAATTGCAAATCCAAATTGAATAAAGTTTGTCTCTCAAAGCCTTGTCTGGAGCTTTTATTATCCTCGTTTAGGAACCAATCAACATTATCTTCTTCAGATATATAAACTACAGTAGGCATGAAATCCATGCATTCGATAGCAGGATTGTATACAATCGGTGTTGTGATGTCATATCCTGGAATAAACTCTTGATATATTCCATCTATTTGATTGTTGGGACCACGCTTTACACCAATACTGCTGCCCAAATTTAAGGGACGGAAAATTCCTGTTTTGTCATCTGCGCTTAGAGTTTTGGGAACCTGAATCCCGATCGCTTTCGCAAGTAGATTTGATATTAATTTATTCTCGCCAGACAAGATTGCCACGGAATCGCACGGGATACAAGGAATATGTAGGAAGCCACAGATTGAGGGTACGACTGCCATAGGAGATAATTCAATACCCCCGCAATTTAAGTTTAATACATAATCGATCGTCGGCAATGTACCACAAATTGCTTTTTGTACAAAAGTCCTTACATCTAAAATTAGCGGTCGGCACTTTAAGTCTTGAACTGCTTCAAGCCATTTAGCAATAATATCACTTTGCCAAATATGATAATGTTTAAAACCTGGTGCATTTTCCCCTTCAAAAGTGTAAATTATGCCAATTGTTTTGCCTTGAAATTCATGTAAATTAACCATAGCAATCCTCCAATTTTATTAGTTAGCATAATAAATAGTTTTTGCAAGATAATTCTTAGTTATCCTTCATTCACTAACACCACATCCCGAACCGTATTTCATCCAGTGGAGATGTGGCGTAGATTCCATACACTTTTCTATGTATATTAAGCCACAAAACTCAAACATTGTCAATATCAGGAAAAGATAAAATTTATTTGCTGGAGAATCTTGTATATTTAGATTATTTCGTATGAATATATATCGACATAGTCACTTACTTCAGTCATAATAAAAGTATCTTTTTCTGGAGGAAATTCATGTGGATACTTTAAATTATGAAATGGAAAACTATCTTTCTTTTTGCCGTAACAGCAAGGGCTTGAGTCCCCACACCATCAAAGCATATGTAATTGATCTCCGGCAGTTCTGCGAGCAGACGAAAAATGCCGACGTAATTTCTAAAGAAACCATCTGTTGGTATATTGACTGGCTATATCAACAATATAAACCCAAAAGCGCAAAGCGTAAAATTGCTTGTATCAAAGCTTTTTATCGATATATGGAAATAGAAAACAGAATAGAAGAAAATCCTTTTCACAAAATCCAAATTAAGCATAAAGCGCCGATGCTACTACCAAAAACGATCCCATTAAACGATGTAGAAAAAATTTTAAAATATGCATATTTTCAATACAAACAGTCCACGACGCCCTATCAGCAAGAGACAGCATTACGCAATCTTATTGTTTTAGAGCTGATGTTTGCTACCGGTATGCGTGTATCAGAAATAAGCAATCTCAAAATAGAAGATATAAATTTAAAAAACAGAAGCATTCGGACGATTGGAAAAGGGGCAAAAGAACGCATCCTCTATATTGCTAATCCAGACTCGTTTCATATGCTGGAATCCTATACCTCTCAATATCAGCGTGTAGGCACAACTTATATTTTCAATAACCGAAGGAATAGGCGGCTGTCAGAGCAATCAATCCGCAATATGGTAAATACTTATGCAATAGAAGCTGGAATCCAACAACATATCACACCCCATATGTTCCGCCACACTTTTGCCACCTCTCTTCTGGAAGCAGGTGTGGATATCCGGTATATCCAACAGATGCTAGGACACAGTTCTATTTTGACAACACAAATCTATACCTACACTAGTACCGCTAAAATACGCAGCATATTGGAATCCAGCCATCCGCGAAATTCTTTTGTGTTCAAATAGGACGATTGGTTATATAAAGAAGCAATAAAAATATGAAATCAGAATATAAGCTTTTCCCTTTTTACAACTTAACTTTTATTTCACTGTTTGGCTATAGTCCAACAAATAAACTTATTACATTATTTCATTCATCTAAATATGCACTCTTAATTCAGGATATATAACATTTCTGGCAACAACTATATACTCATGAGAAACAGAACTGGATGCTGCTGACAAACCGGTATTCAATCAGTCATCCTAACTCGCATAAATAATCACATTCCCCACGCCGAATACAGTCTCACCTCTTCCTCTGTGGACGCATTCTATAGTCCGTCCTCTCCCAATTCACGGTTATGCGTTGATTTGCCAATAGCCCTTTGTGTCGGAACCCATACGGGTTAATACGCCTTTTTCTTTCAAACCTTTAATCCATATAGAAATAGTTTTCGGGTTGACAGCTAATTTTTCTGATAATTGTTTATAAGTGTATGCTGGATCTTCTCGAAGGAGATGTAATAGTTTTTCTTCTCTTTCATCTAGCTCTGTTACCTTCTCTATTACCTTAGAAGAAGCCACAGAGGTAATAGAGCCCACAATTCTATCTTCAGGTGCAGTGAATTTTATCATAATATCACCTGGATGGATCGTATATTCCGGCTGATACACTCCGTCATCACGGCAGGCATTGCATATCTTTTCAATTCCACGCCCCCAACTCTCGATAAATCCTGCGAGATAGAATGTGTGAGCAATATTTGGATTAAATGGTTTGGAAGCATGTTTGGACATCAGATTTTCCAAAGTCCAATTTTCTGGCAAATGACCGCAGTTTGCGATATACAATTTGTCTTCATATACACTAATCTGAATAGGAATACCAGTTGAATAATCTTTATGGCATAAGGCATTCAGCAGTGCCTCTCTCAAAGCTTCTTCTGGTACAAAATATTTTTCAATTCTCTGCATACCTTCGTAGCTTATTTTGGCTTTCATATATTTTAGATGGATTACTTCTACAATTTTATCAATTTGATCTAGCAAGGAGCCGTGAATCTCATCTTGATACAATAGATCCGCATCATTTTCAAAGTAGCCAATCTTGGCATATGCGCCGAGCTGCCATTTTTCTGGATCATTGCTAAAAAGGAGCATCGCTGCATTGGTGTAGTATCCGCCATGTACCAGGTGGAGTTTTTCCATAAGGACTTCTTTGGATTCTTCCAATACACTTTTGTCGATACGTCCTTTCTTAGCTGCCCACTTTTTAAAACGCTTTACAACACCATCATCAATATCATCAGTTGTAAATGTAGGAAGAGGACTATTATCCCAGGTAACTCCACAGCGTCGGAGGATGAAATTCTCCAGTTCTGCACCGGAAAGCTTTTGATTTGTACTACCGCTACGGTAATAGTAAGAGCCCTTACAAGAGATTGCAATAGGATATGGGGGGACTTTGATTTCGATATATTCTTTCCCATCTTTCTCATGCAAATTGATATCTACAATGATTCCCATTGCATCCCTGATTTTATTGGGCAGATCTTCAAGCAGCTTATATGAATTCTGTAGACCGACAACTTCTCCAGAATCATTTATTCCAATGAAAATGGATCCACCTTGTGCGTTGGAAAAGCCGCAGATCCAAGCAAGATAATCATCTTTCCATTTTTCTTTCCATTCAATATTTTGTTTTTCAACCATTTGCTTTTACCTCTTTGATATATTTTCCACTTTTGATACGCGCATCCGCTGGCTTTTGAGCATCATTAGGGATTAACCAGATATGCCCTTTTTTCTCCACTCCGGGAATACGTCCTTCTGCACACAATATCGCAACGCGCCGCTTTGACAGATTCCACTTTTGTCCCGCTTCAACTGATGTCATATAGTCCATGGAAAGGGCCTCCCTATAATTTCATCTATATTATATTCATTTAAGCGAACAATATCAAGAGAAAAATAAACTGATCAAAATTACAAAGCCTTCCCTTTCATGATTAACAAGCCCTTCTATTTTAGCACTGGATATTCTTTCGTTTATTTAAGTTTCTCTTCAACCTCCAGTTGAACTATGGTTCTTGTCATGCTTATTCAGTGATAAAAACGTTATGGGCCAGGATTTATCCAAGCCCATAACCCTACGCAAAACTCATACAGTTAATTATATTAACCCACTAAAAGCTACATAAGATTCGTCAAATTAGAGCATTATACAGCTCACCAACTAAAAGTCACACTCCATATTCACGCATAATTCTAACTAATTCCTGACGATATGGCATTGATTCTGCCAGTTCCAAGGGGGATTTTCCCCAATCATTTTTGATATTTACTAAAACTTTAGACTGAGAAAACCACAGCACATATAACGGCTTTAGCTCCTGATCAGTATACTTCATATTAATTAGATACTGTAACGCTAGTCTGTTTTTTTTATCAACCTTATTGATATCAACGCCTTCCGTGATTAGCCGCTCACACAATTCAATCGTTTTGGGCAAATCATGGTTAATTCTAGATAGCAATATATGCAATAACGTCTCATTTTCCTCATTGACACCTGTAACTTGTGCACCTTTATCTAACAAGTAATTAGAAATAGCATACCTGGCATCTAAATTGTTATTTGAAATCGAATAAAACAATAACGATTTTCCATCGAATGATTTGTTAACATCTTTTTTAGAGTAAGAACTCAAAAAATCTTCCAAGCCCTTTAATTTTGCTATCATACTTATATTCATCGTTGAATCTCCTATTCATATCTATGACTTCGGTTGTTATTTGGTAACTCCGGTCTATAGTTATTCGGATCATTATACCAATCTAAAAATTCTTCTTTTGTAATGTCACCCTTCATATATGCATCATGCATGTCGGAATATTTTGAACCCGGGATATGTCCCATATCCCACACGCCTTTTCTAGGTTCTCCTGGCGTCCAGTTTATAATATCTCCTGTATTAGGGTCGCGTACTAAACCATCTGGCCCTTTAGCGTTTTCCCAAACTTCTTCTACCACTCCTTTTCTATAAGAAGGACGACTATTAGTATAAGGTTTAGAAGTTATCCCATCCAAGCTATTGTTAATAGCTTTTCCTGATGAAGTAGCTGTATCAACAGCATCATCAGCAGCATTAGCAACCATTTTTCCGGCTCCGGCGAGCGCACCGGCCACCTGCGCAAACTCCAAGCCTGCAGACACTGCCGACAAGCCCATATTGACCCAGTCTTTTTGACTTGCATACAGACCCACATTTACCGTATCAGCCAGCGCACCTACTCCCGGTATGATGCTGACAATCTCAAATACTCCTGCTGCGATGTAAACCTTTTGTGAGCTCATCTCCTCACAAAGGATTCGTCGCTGCTCCTCGATCGCCTCAAGCTGCTGCTTCAGTGCCGTGCGTTCTTCATTTGTACTCGCATTGTTGTAGCGGGTCAGAGTACTGTCGTACACATCATCCAGCGTATTCAGCGTCCGCTTGTTTTCCACTAGACCGATCGAGTTACTCGTGATTTGATCCATTCCGCCGCTGATCAGACTTCTCGGCTGCATCATTTGCTGGGCCTGTGCCACCTGCTGCTCGTATGCAACCTGCCGTTCAATCAGATATTCAGTTTTATCGTCCCATTTTTGGCCAACCCGATTTCCGGCCGCCTTGCCTGACTGCCAGCCGCTCTTCCAGCCGTTTTTCACTGTGTCGTCCGTAAAAATCGCTTTTCCAGCGTTCCACACGCCCTTAGCTGCTCCGGCTACCGTTCCGAAGATTTCCTTAAAGAACATCCCCGTCGGGTCGAAGTAATTCAGTGCATTGTTCAGGCAGTACAGGTAGGGGTTGAACGTATACGGCAGTGTTGCCACACCCAGTACCGGGTCCTTGCTCAAGAACCGCGTGATTGCCGGGCTGTAGTAGCGGCTGCGCAGGTACTGCAGGCCTGTGGACATATCCGTGTACTCCGCGTTGTACCGGTACGGGTTGTATGTCGCCGCTGACTGCGTCTCCTCACCGTAGATGTCATACCTGTATGTTACCACATCGTAACCGTCCTGTCCAGTCAGGCCCGATACCGATCCGCGCCCATCGTACATGTAGTACGTCTTCCGCGCACTCTTCACATCCACGCTGTTGCGCCATACACCGTAGTCATACACATTGCTGAACCGTCCATTGGAACCAAACTCCATCAGCACCTGCGTATTCTCCGCGTTGATGTTGTTGATATATCCCGTCAGCTCATACATCCCCGCCTTGCCGAACGTAATCCCATTGGGTACCAGCAGTGCATCAATAACCATATCCCGGTCATAGGCGTACGAATCCTTAAACTTTACACCCGTATACACATCTGAGGATGTTCCATACCCATTTGTCACATAGCCATCTGAATTGTACGCGTTCAGTGTGAAGATTCGATCCCCGTTCCCGTCGTACAGCGCCGCCATCAACAGGCGGTCCCCCGCCTTGACTGCCTGAAGACGGTTCTCATGATCATAGGTATAGTTTCTCGGATTGATTTTCAGATTTTCTTTTTCCTGCGTCAGATTTCCATTGGCATCATATGTATAGTGGGTCTTCAGCTTCAGGAAATCCACCGTCTTCACACTGTCTACCAACTGATCTGCATCGTTATATGTATGATCCGTATAGTTCATCATCACCGGGCCGTGGTAGTACTCCTCCCGGATCCGGTTCCCCGCAGCATCATACTGGTACTTAGTGGTCGATTCCTCCCACGTGCCCTCACCGTTGATATCCGTCCGCTCATGGACAGACGCGATCTGACCTTTTTCATCATATGTGAATTCCCGCTCGATCACCGTCACGCCCTGGATAGCGAATTCTCCGGTGATGAAACCCGATGCGTCATACGTGTAGGCGAAAATCGCGTTTTTCGTCTCAACGTCTCCATCAAGGTCGCTGCGCATGTTCTCCACGCGCACCACGTTCCCCATCTCGTCATACTCGATATTCGTGTACGTCTTGTTTGGCCTGTCCATCCGAGTGACCTGATCATTAGCATTGTACGTGTAAGTAGTAGTCTCGCCGTCACGGTCTGTGATTGCGGTCAGGCGGTCCAGCGCATCGTACGTATACGTCACTTTTGTCCCGTCGGGATAGGTCAGCTCCGACAGGTTACCATACGCATCATATGCATACTTGATCTGATACCCAGTGGTCAAATTGACTGCTGTAATCCGGCCTGCCGCATCATACTCATACCCGGTGAAGCCCGCGACATCCTCCATGCTGATCCGGTTCCCGTCCGCATCGTATCCGTACATGCCCTGTACGTCCTCGCCATCGTAGGACTTTTCAATCAGCTGGTCGAGCACGTCATAGTCGTAATCCACCGTAGTGCCGTCCGGGTTGGTGACCGTCTGCAGCTGGGCGTTGACGTTATACGTGAACTGCTTGACATTCCCCAGCGGGTCTTTGACAGAGGTCATATTACCCAACTGGTCATACGTATAGGAAGTTGTCTTTCCATTGCCGTTGGTGAAGGTGGTCAAATTACCCACGCTGTCATAGCCATACTGCGCGGTGACCGTCTCATCCTGTGTGACTGTGGAGATACGATCCAGCAGGTCATACGTATACTGTACCGTACGACCCTCCGCATCCGTGACCGATGCCTGATTGCCGTTGGCGTCATAGGTGTACTGCTCCACACCACTATTGGCTGATGTCACGGAGGTCACATTTCCATTCAAATCATAGGCATATGCAGTCTCATATCCCATGCGGTCAGTTGTACCGGTCAGACGGTTCATGGAATCATAGCTGTAAGAAACTGTCTGCTCCAGCGGATCCTTGACGGAGAGTTGGTTGCCGACTGCGTCATACGTATAGGTATACACTCTGCCGCCTGTCTTGGTAACCTGGGTGATATTACCCAGCGGATCATAGGTGTACTCCTCCGTGCGGCCCACGGGGTCGAGCGTCTTGCTGATCCGGTCGAGCGGATCATATTCATACTGCGTGGTATAGCCCAAGGCGGAGGTCACACTCGCCAAGTTGCCGCGGCTATCGTATGCCATGGAGGTAGTAGCCCCGCTGGGATCAGTGGTACCGGTCAAGCGGTGCATAATGTCATACGTATAGCTGGTGGTTCGATTGGATTGATCCGTCTCGCTCTGCAAATTGCCCGCCGCATCATATGCATAAGTACTGGACAGACCCTCCGGCGCGGTCTGCTGTGTAAGTCGTCCGATGGCGTCATAGGTATAGGTATACTGTGCGCCATTGGCCAGTGTTTTACCCGTCAGGCGTCCGGCTAGATCATATGCATTAGTCGTCTTGTTATCAAGCGGATCCGTTTCACCGGTCTGATAATTATCTGCATTGTATTCGTAAGTATATTCGCCGTTATTCGGAGTGGTGAGCTTAGACAGATTACCTACAGGATCGTACTCATACTGCGTCACATTACCCAGAGCATCTTTTGATTTGATGAGCTGACCATCCGCATCATAGAGGAACTCCTGCACACCACCATCCGCTGCCGTTGTGCTAATAAGGCGCGAAAGCGCATCATAGGTATAGGTGGTCGTGTTACCATTTTCGTCCGTTTCAGTAAGCATATTTCCCATCAGGTCATAGGTATATTTTTTCTGTCCTGATGCTGCATTTGTTACAGAAGTAAGCTGGTCAAGCTCGTTGTATACATATATGTTACTCTCCGAAAGCGGATTGGTATCCTTAGTCAGGCGGCCCACAGCATCATAGGTATACGACCAGACGCGGTGCGCATCATCCTCCTGGGTGAGTAGATTCCCGTTGGCATCATAGGTGTAGGTGGTCACTTTGCCTTCCGGATCTTTGGCGGTGAGCACATTGCCCATGATATCATAGGTATAATAGGTGGTCGTACCATCAGTATTTTTGACCGAGGTGATATTATCACGGTCGTCATATGTGTACTCGGTGGTCTGACCGAGAGCATCCTCTGTCTTGAGCAGGCGGCCTGCCACATCGTATGTATAGGTCATAGAGCTGCCTGTGTTATCCTGGGATTGGATCAGCTGGCCCATGCTGTCATACGTATAGGATACCTCAAACCCTGTTGCCGAGGTTTCCTTAATCAGACGATTCAATCCATCATACTCGTAAACGGATGTGTTTTCACGAGCATCTGTAACAGAAATCTGATTCCCGTTCCCATCATACGCCATGGCACTGCTATTGCCAAGCGGATCAGTTACAGTCTTCGGCAACCCCTGTGCGTTATAGGAATAGGACGTCTGATTCCCATACGCATCTGTAGAAGATATCAGATTTTCGTTTCCATCATATGTATAATTGGTCTCCCCGTCCAACGCATCCGTCATTTGAGATACCAGGTTATAGGCGTTGTATGTGTATTCAGTAACTGCACCATTCGGGGCAGTTTCCTTTGTCACATTACCACTCAGATCATATTCATAAGTTGTCACACGCCCTAATGAATCTGTAACAGTGAGAATGTTCCCATCCGCATCATAGGTGTAAACCGTTTTTCCGCCCATGGCGTCGGTTTCCTCTGTCAAGCGGCCAAGTCCGTCATACGTATAAGTGAGTTCTTCTCCATCCGGTCGAACCGTCTTTACCAGACGGTTCATTTTATCGTATGTATTGACCACCGTACGGCCTGTGCTGTCCGAAATGGTCAGCACATTGCCATTATCATCATAGGTATACGTCGTAACTACACCCGTCAAAGAAGTGGTACCGACAAGGCGGTTCATATTATCATATTCGTTTGTAACGACACCGCCGTTAGGATAATGCGTCTGGAGCAGGTTCCCCACTGTATCATAGGTATACTGTATTACATTCCCCAGCGCATCCGTCTGCTTGGATACCTCGTTAAACCGGTAATCGTACTCACAAGATGTTTTATTACCATTAGCATCGGTTGTGGTGAGCTGATTTCCAGTATTATCATAGGTATAGGCAAGGGTGTTTCCGTCACCATCTTTAACAGAATTGAGATTGTACATACTGTCGTAGGTATAAGTAGTAACATTCCCCTCAGCATCCGTCTCCGTAAGCTTATTGCCCATACCGTCATAAGTATAGGACACCGTTTTTTCATAAGGATCCGTGGCAACTAACACATTCCCGAGTCCGTCGAAAGCAAAGGTAAAGGTATTTCCATTAGAATCTGTAACAGTTTCGGCATTGCCGGCGCTGTCATAGGTATAAGTAGTTACGCCTCCAGCGGGCTTCTGCTCAGAGAGCTGCCTACCGGCCGCATCGTAAGTATAACGTGTAATACCGCCCTCTGCATCCGTAATGCTGACCACGTTACCCATGGAATCATAGGCATACTGCGTCACAGTACCATCCGGGGCCGTAATACCGGTGGCCCAGATGCCGCTGTAAGAATACGTCGTGGCATACCCCATGGCGTCAGTACTCTTAGTCAAGCGATGATGCCCATCATACTCAAAGGAAAGCACAGTCTTATCAGGATTTATCTGCTTGACGACATCCTTATTGCTGTAGGTATACGTTGTGACCTTTCCGTCAAAATCAACGATCTTGGTCACCTGATTATCGCTGTTATAGGTGTAGGAACGGACGGCGCCGTCAAAACGCTTTTCGGTCAATACATTTCCGTTGGCATCATAGGTATACTCCGTTTTGTTCCCATTCCGGTCAATCACATAGGCGAGGTTATTCTGGCTGTCATAGTTCTTTTGTTCTGTGCTACCGTTAGGGTATTCGATCTTAGTCGTGCGATACTGGTCGTCATAATAATAGACGGTCTTATTCCCTTCTGCGTCTGTGGTCGTGGTCTTTCCGTCCGCATATTCAAATTTGACGGCCTGATCGTTGGCATCGACCTGTTTGGTCACCCGGCCATTCTCGTCATATGTATTGGTGACGACAACATTGCCTGCACCATCCTTCCAGAAGGTCATCTGGTGAGCGTCATTGTAAGCGTATTGAGTCTCACGCCCTGATGCATCTGTAAATCTGATCAGGTTATTATCATCATCATATTCATATTTCATCTGACTTCCATTGGGCAAAGTAATGGTACTCACATAGCCGTCAACCGTATAGGCCAGCGTGTAAACTGTCCCGCCGGGGGAAGTGATCGTTTTCAGATTGTAGTTATCGTCATATCCAAGCGTGGTAACAAAGCCCTTGTCATCTGTAATCTTTGACAAAAGCCCAAATGTATTAAACCGGCGCGCTTCACCGTTCACTGAACGGATTTCATACTCGTAGACATCATATTTTTCCAGAACGCCTGTACCAAAGTCGGCCTCCTTTTCACCGATCTTGACAGGGGTAAAGGCGAAATGATAACCCTCAGGGCAGGTATAGCCGCCCTTCCCATCCGGGGTGAAGTAGATCGCACTGCCATCCCCGCGTGAATAGATATACTCGCCCTCGGCCGTTTTAGAGATGCTCTCGGAATATTCAAACTGCCAGCCGCGGCCAAAAATACTATTATAGCCTGCGCCCTTGGAGTTATATGTGCGATTGATACTAAAATCCCCGTTATAATCTGGAATCGCCACATCTTCAGTATCAAAATAGAAGTTACCCGTATTGATATTGACCGGCTCAAACCCAAATTCGCAGTGTCGTCCACGGCCCATCAACAGGGAGTCGATGGCCTTTTTATCCTCTACGGAGAGATCGCCGGGATTGTACGGCTTGTTCGCGTTCTTTTGTGGATTGCGGATAAACAGGGTATTCCCTTCGATCAACAGCATGTCCTGAACACGGTTGTCAAATGAAATTTGATTCAGCGGAACACCATAATAATTCGCAATCTTGGGCAATGTATCAAATTGCTTGACCTCATACACCAAAAAGCTATCGCTTTTCGTTGTTTTTCCAACAACACCATCTTTTGCGGCTGTAACGTTATAGTAATACTCTGTGTTAAAGTCAGGATTTGTAAAGGGAACCAGCGTCTGCCAGTTGGATTGAATGTCCTTATATTTTGTGGCGCGATCCGGGAAATACGAATTCCACGCGGTAGAATCCGGGTATTTATAAGAATAATCACCCGGAACGATTCCGTGCTGATCGCTCTTACTGGTATCATTCAACTTATACTCGACAGCAGAACCAGGCTGTGCAACGCCATCTGCAAACACGGCATAAAAGTGCAGCTTGCCGCTTTTGTCCGTCTCGATGATCGTACGCAACTCAACCGTTGTATCGTCAAGTGGATAATTGGGATCTACCGGATTAGGAAGCTCCCAATCAACAATCAGCTGCGGGGCCTTATCGGGAGTAAAAGCTTCCTGCCCGGGATTGGTGGCAGCAGACAGCGGCGTAAAGAACGGGCTACCTGTCTTGTTTTCATCTGTGGCTTGCACGACGAATCCATGATTTTCCTGAATCCCCTGAACCCAGTTGTTCACAGTCTCCCGGCAATCAAAGGAGTGGAACCCGACGCCAGATGTGACAATCGAACTCTCTCCGCACGGGGATTGATTTAAAAGGATTGCCGAATCCCAATCAAGTGTAGAAGGAGACCAGTTATCTTCAATTCTGAAACACTGGAACTGCGTTTTTCCACCGTTATAGTCCATATACTGATAGACCCGCAGGGTGGCACTGTTGATTTTCGCCCCCTCCGGAATTTCACTGAGATCGTCGTCAATATGGAAATACATCCTTGTCTTGCCGAGGTCTCCAGCACCCGGCGTTCCGATTTGATCATCTGTCAGATGACCGGCATAGCCATAAGAACGCCCCTGATAGACACCGCGGTATTCACTCGCCGTCACGACGGTAAACTTAGAGGTCGGCACAGTCAAATTCGGGTCAATTTTTACAGGATAGGCCCGTTCCGGCGCATCCAACCAATTTTTATCTACTGTTACTGTAACAGTATACTCGCCTTTTTCCTCTGAAAGGGACAGTGTGACGTTTTCACAGATGTTAGCGTCATTATCCGTCATCATCGGTGCAGCCAGCGTAAGGACTCTCTCATCCTTTTCATACAGATTGATGACACCGTTTTCCAGTCTCGCCTCTGCGCCATGCGTATCAAGAGTATATGTAAACGTGTTTTTATCTGTCCACTGATTTAAAATGATATCCTCTTTCAATCCCAGCTCGTGGACGGTGTACTGGACATCAATCCCCTCATATACGTCGTTATACAGGATCGCGTTATCCTTGACAGCTGAACGCGAGTAATCTCCTTCAACCGGGATTAGATCGACCTTCACGCCGTCATGTTCAAATGTTACTCCGTCGCCGTTTTCGATTGCAGCCGGAAGTTTGACCTCAATATCGCTCTGCTTGTTTGTATAATAATCAGCAGTGAGCAGTTTCTCTTTTAAGGTCAACGTATTATCATATTCTTTCTGATTTCCCCACGTATCTTCAAACGTATTAGGGATTTCCGAATAAATAGTCTTGAAGGTCTGATCGCCTGTCTGATAAATTTTGGAATGCTCACTGATTACGACCGGCTCACCATACCGCTCATCATCTTCGTTTGAGGCATCAGACGTTTCCGGCAGGCGCAAATCCCCCTCCGCTTGCTCCTCCGGACTATCCTCCGTCTCTTTTTTCTCCGGATAAATAAAGGTTTCTGTTTCGGTAATTTCCGTTTGCGTTTCGGCATTATCAACCATCTCACTGAGTGGCTCAGCTGATGCCGATACGGTCCCGAACAGCATCGTTGCCGCCAGAACCAAGGCAATAACCACATTAAATCTTTTACCCTTCCTCTTCATTAGAACTCCTCACTTTCCTACTTTTTGCTATTTTAACCGCTGTCAATGACATGGCAACGGCAAACATCCCATAACTAAGCGCAAACACATATTTAGGATCAAGAATCCTGCTAAGACCAATTAAAAGAAAAGCAAAAAACAAGGATAATCCTTTTGCCTTCTCTGACAACTTTCTTTTTGTCTTCTGATCTATTGGATTGTTTTCATGCTCTATCGGAGATAAAAAATAAATAATTACCGTCCCAATTAAAAGAAATCCAATTACAATAATGGATAAGATATTTGCAGGAATAAATTGAATCATAATAGCCATCACGCCGTATACACCCGCCAAAGTCAGGAAACAACGGAAATGCGTAGCGGAATGGAATCCGCCCCCAACCATACGAAAAGGTATAAAGCTGGCAACAAATAGCAATGTCTCAATCGGTATTCTTAACACTAGACCGGAAAGAAACAAAAACACACCGTTTAGCAGTGTAGATAAGAAAATTTGGAAGCAATAATCATACACTTCTCGTTCGTCTTCAGGAATATCTCCTCTTTTGATAAAATGGAAAGAAAGCCATTTAGCACACTTTTCCAACATAAAGCTACTCACCTTCATCATGGTTTTACCACAATTCATTTACATCATTCAATGCTTTTTACACTTTTAACTCTAAAAATGACCTTTTTAACCAAATAGAGACAAAAAAAGACGGCAAC
>ERZ780218.1195-NODE-1195-length-18010-cov-5.003119_pt1 | contig 18010 bp, 18 predicted proteins | sample MGYA00510975_ERZ780218 | MGnify/ENA primary metagenome ERZ780218 (study PRJEB29588, sample SAMEA2152063) | human gut metagenome | biome: human gut; feature: human-associated habitat; material: faeces | place: Denmark | collected 2008/2010 ... | reverse complement strand
AGGAAAACGACGGAAAAGTATGCGCTGTTATGTTCGAGTTTGTTCAGGGCGAGGGAGGAGTAGTTCCTCTTGAGCAGGACTTTGTGGATGCGATTTTCGAGGAGTGCGGAAAGAGAGATATTCTGACTATCGGCGACGAGGTTCAGACCGGAGTAGGAAGAACGGGCAAACTGCTTGCAGGAGAAAACTACGGAAAACGTCCGAATATATGCACTCTTGCCAAGGGGCTTGCCGGAGGCGTACCTATTGGTGTATGTCTGGCAGACGAAAAATGCTGCGACGTGCTTACGCCCGGAACTCACGGTTCTACCTTCGGAGGAAACCCTATATCATGTGCGGGAGGAAACGCAGTGCTGGATAAGGTTTCAAGTGAGGGCTTCCTTGACGGGGTAAACAAAAAAGCAGAGTATTTCAGAGCAAAGCTTATGGAAATTCCCGAGGTAGATGGAGTTGACGGCCTGGGTCTTATGATAGGTGTAAGGCTTAAAACCAAAAAGGCGGGAGAGGTATGCAAGGAATGTCTTGAAAACGGACTTCTTATTCTTACCGCAAAGGAAAAGCTGAGATTTCTGCCGCCTCTTACTATTTCCCGCGAGGAGATCGATAAGGGGATAGATATTCTTAAAAAGGTGCTTTCATGACAATTATGCATGGCGTCCTTTATACTAGTATATTAAGGAAACGCCTCATAAGGACAGCCTTTCGGATGTGTACGCGTCTTGTTTGCAAAACTATTTGAATACGTATTGAATCGGATAAATATTTAACGGAGGTAATTAATATGAATCATTTGCTGAAAATGCTTGACCTGTCAAAAGAGGAGATCGTTGATATTCTCAATCTTGCGGATCAGCTCAAATATGAGAATAAAAACGGAATAGAGCATCATCTGCTTAAAGGAAAAACGCTGGGAATGATATTTCAGAAATCGTCCACCCGTACCCGCGTTTCATTTGAAACGGGAATGTATCAGCTGGGCGGACAGGCGCTTTTCCTTTCAAACCGCGATCTTCAGATCGGACGCGGCGAGCCTGTTCAGGATACGGCGCGCGTGCTTTCACGCTATATTGACGGAATTATGATCCGTACCTTCGAGCAGAAGGAAGTTGAGGATCTTGCAGAATACGGCTCTATTCCTGTAATCAACGGACTTACGGATTTTTGTCATCCCTGTCAGGTACTTGCCGACCTTATGACGATACGTGAATTCAAGGGACGCTTTGACGGACTGAAGATGTGTTACATAGGCGACGGAAACAATATGGCTAATTCTCTTATCGTAGGCGGACTCAAAGTCGGCATGGAGGTAGCTGTTGCCTGTCCTGAGGATTATCAGCCTGCTCGTGAGGTTCTTGATTTTGCCGGACAGTACGGAGAGAAATTCTCTATGACGGATAGCCCTCTTAAGGCTGCTGAAAATGCGGACGTTTTGTTTACGGACGTGTGGACCTCGATGGGAGAGGAAGCTGAAACGGAGAAGCGTAAGATAGCGTTCAAGGGTTACCAGATAAACGATGAGATAATGGCTGCCGCAAAGCCGGACGCAATGGTTCAGCATTGTCTGCCTGCCCACCGCGAGGAGGAGATAACGGCAAAGGTATTTGAGGCTCACGCCGACGAGATATTTGAAGAGGCGGAAAATCGTCTGCATGCTCAGAAAGCCGTTATGGTAAAGGTTATGGGCGGAGAAAAGGAATAGACTTGCAAAACTCAGCTGCTGTAAAAAATACAATACAGATAAAATAACATAATATAAAAATAAGAGGACGGTCACTGACTGTCCTCTTATTTGTTCAGGCAGTTGCTATTGCCAATGCCGTCTAATTATTTTACAGTTTCAAAATAAATATCCGTGTTCATAAATTCATCTATTGTATATTCTGTCTGGTTTATTCCGATAAGAAGCTTCATATATGCCGCAACATCAGACATTCTGCCCAATGGTTTGATTCCGGATTTAAGCATTTTATCCAGAGAAGCATAAATATTTCCGCTGCTTTTTACGCCGCAGATATACAGCTGGATATTCTTTTCACTGCATTTTTCAGCCAGCAGGGTTATATTTCTGCCGGAATTTTCGCTTCCCACGCAGGCGGTAGCGCTGTGGTAAGGGACGAACAATACTGCGCCTGCGCTTTCGGGGATATTATAGGCTGTGAAATCTATATCAGGGTAGCCGTATATTTTAAGCACGCTTTTTTTTAGCTTCAAAGGCTCTTTCAGCAGAGGATCAAAGCGTTTTCTCAGCATTTTTTCGCTGATCCGGTAAAATTCATCGCCGCCGTAAGAGGAGAATTTATCAAGGCAGGTGTCGGCCGGAATCATTCGGGTGGAAAGATAGACGTTTTCGTAAACGGCGAAAATTCCGCTGTATTTTCCATCTGAAATTATTTTTACGGCGCAGGCAAAATTATAAAGTCCGTTTGTTCCGTTTTCATTAAGAGGACGGTTTGCGGCGACAAGTATCACGGGAACGGGAGAATGTCTGAACAGCATTCCGACGAATGCTGCAGTATATGCCAGAGTATCGCTGCCGTGGGTTATAATAACTCCGGAATAGGCTTCAAAATCAACGTCATAAAGCTTCCGTGCAAGCAGCTCCCATTCGTAAGAGGTTATGTTTTCGCTGAGAACGTTCATTATCCGGCGGCATTCAAATTTAACGCTGCCTCCGTAAATACTTTCATACTGGCTTATAAGCAGATATTTTTCACTGCTGTCAACATCAGTGATGCCATTATGAGAAATGCTTCCTATCGTACCTCCGGTGAAAAGCACTAATATTTTTTTCATATATATCATATTCCTTTTAAGGGAATATGCACTCCTTTCTGTATTTTGATCTCAGAAATCTGCGAACAGAGATAAAGCCCAAAGTTCAATTATTTTTTACTTTCTCCGTCTTTTGCATAAAATCCAGGGTATTGCTCAGAGCTTTTTGCACGTTTTATCATATCATTTTAGCGGTAAAAAGTCAACGATTGTGCAAAATATACAAATATCCTAAAAATTTTGCTGTAAAATCAGTATTGTATTAACATAAAATATCTGTTATAATTATTATTGTCCAGATAATACTGAAATAATTATTGTAATTAAGACGTTTTATCTTACAGTATTCTGGGGAGATGTCGTGTCAGGTTTGGAGGCGTGCTGTTTCCTTTGAATGCTGAAGTCAGAAAGGAATGTTGTGAAAATGTGGGCATATGAAAGCGTATTTTATCAGATCTATCCGTTGGGCTTCTGCGGCGCGCCGTTTGAAAACGACGGAACTGTAAAGAACAGAATAAGCAAGGTGAGCGAATGGATACCGCATATCAAGAAGCTTGGCTGCAATGCGGTTTACTTTTCGCCCGTGTTTGAGTCGGATACTCACGGCTACAATACAAGGGATTACCGCAGTATAGACTGCCGTCTTGGAACAAACGAGGATTTTGCAAAGGTTTGCGATGAGCTGCATGAAAACGGAATAAAGATAGTGCTTGACGGAGTGTTCAATCACGTCGGCAGGGGTTTCTGGGCTTTTCAGGACGTGCTGAAAAATAGGGAATCATCGCCTTATAAGGATTGGTTCCATATTGATTTCGGCGGAAACTCAAATTACAACGACGGTTTGTGGTACGAGGGCTGGGAAGGTCATTTTGATCTTGTAAAGCTCAATCTTCGCAACCGGGATGTTGTAAACCATATATTCGATTGCATTAAAGCTTGGACCGAGGAATTTGATATAGACGGTCTGCGGCTCGACGTTGCTTACTGCCTTGATTTTGATTTCCTGAAAGAGTTGCGCGGTTTCTGCAAGTCGTTGAAGCCGGATTTCTTCCTGCTGGGAGAGCTGCTTCACGGCGACTATGCCCGCTGGGTAAACCCAGAAATGCTTGACAGCGCCACCAACTACGAATGCTATAAGGGACTGCATTCCAGCTTTAACAGTATGAATATGTTTGAGATCTGCCATTCCCTTAAAAATCAGTTCGGACCTGAAAACTGGTGCCGCTACAGGGGAATGCATCTGCTGTCCTTTGTGGATAATCACGACGTTTCAAGGATAGCCAGCGTGCTTAAAAACGAAAAGCATCTTCCGCTTATTTATGCGCTTATGTTTGCAATGCCGGGAATACCGTGCATTTATTACGGTTCGGAATGGGGAGAGAAGGCGGATAAAAGTCAGGGCGATCCGGCTTTGAGAGTATCCTTTGATAAGCCACGCAGCAGTGAACTTACCGATTGGATATCGGCTCTTGCAAAGGCTCACAAGGAAAGTAAGGCGCTTTGCTACGGATCGCTTTCCGTGCCGGTGCTTACAAACAAGCAGTGTATTATTGAACGGGAATTCGAGGGGGAACGGGTGCTTGCTGCAATAAATGCAGACGGCGAAAGCTTTACCGCTCACTTTGACGCCCGATGCGGAAGAGCCGTCGATCTTATCACGGGTAAGGATCACGACTTCGGCGGAGGAAGCGAGCTACCGCCTTACTCGGCATTTTTGTGGAAGTGCGAAAGATAACATTGGGAACAGGAGGGGGACATGACGCCGGTATTTACTGCGCAGAAGCTGCCGGAAAGCGTGATTAAAAGGATTTACGGCGTAACATACCGTGAAAATCCACACATAAAGCTTTCAGATCTGAGCTATCTTACAGTTTCTTATATTGATTTTGAAGGAAACGCTGAAACGGGAGAGCTGATATGCAATAAAAGGCTTTCGGAGGATATACTTGCTGTTTTCAAGGAGCTTTATGAAGCCGGGTATCCCATTGAAAAGATACGGCTTGCCGATGAATACGGCGGAGACGACGACAGGATAATGGCGGATAATAATACCTCATGCTTTAATTACAGAACTGTTGCCGGAACGGATACTGTTTCGCTTCACGGCTTCGGCAGGGCAGTGGATATAAATCCGCTGTATAATCCCTATATAGCCGGAGGCAGAGTAATGCCTGAAAAGGCCTTGCCCTATGCCGACAGGACAAAAGCGTTTGAGCACAAGATAGATAAGGACGATATATGCTATAGAATTTTTACCGCTCACGGATGGAAATGGGGCGGAGAATGGAAAAATTCAAAAGATTATCAGCATTTTTATAAGCCTGAGAGCAAAACGGCAAGGCTTGTAAAAGCAATTTTCAGAAAAAAGCCTGAAAAGTAATAAAACGAGCCTGTTCCTAAAAGGCAGCAGGCTCGTTTATATTTAACTGAGAGCAAGAGCTTGTTTTTGGAAGCGGACACAAAATTCCGACAGCTTAAAATCAAGATTTCACTTTTCCGTCAAGAGTCTTTTACGTCTGTTTTATGCCATACGTTGTTGTAGACGAATACAAGAACAGCCATAAGTATTATTACTGCATATCCGAAAAAGCTCCAACGGTCGGGAACATCTCCGAATAAAACGTAACCCAGGATCGTTGTAAAAATAAGCTGGGAATAATCGTAGACGGAAATTTCTCTGGCGGGGGCATAGGTATAGGCGGCGGTGATAGTGAACTGTCCTCCGGCGGCGGCAGCTCCCGCGCCAAGCAGGCAGAGAAGCTGAGAAAGGGACATGGGGTGAAAATCCGCAATCATGAACGGCAGACAGAATATACATGAAAAAGCTGAAAAATAGGCAACGATATAAGCGCCCTTTTCGCCGTGCTGGCCTAAATATCTTACACAAGTATATGCAAGTCCGGCGCCCATTCCTCCCAGAAAGCCTATAAGAGCAGGAAAGAATTCAACGTTTGAAAAGCTGGGCTTGATAATAAAAAGACTGCCTATGAATGCGCATATTACCGTTATTGCCTGAAAAGCGGTAAGACGTTCCTTCAGAAAAATAAAGGAGAATATTATTACGAAAAACGGCGACATTTTATTGAGCATGGAAGCGTCTGAAAGCACCATATGGTCGATGGCGTAAAAATTGAACAGCATACCGATAGTACCTGCCAATGCCCGCACAAAAATTACCGGACGGTTGTTTTTATGAGCAGTTCTGAACGGAATATGTTCCTTTTTCAGAATAAGCAGCGCAAAAAACAAGGCTATAAAGTTTCTGAAAAAGGTTTTCTGAATTGTGGGCAGATCTCCGGACAATCTTACGAAAACGGACATAAACGCAAAGCAGAAAGCGGAAAGTATGATGCAGATTATGCCCATGTATTTATTCTTTGGCTTGTTCAATTTCCGGAACCTCCGTTCAAAGCTTTATGTTCCTTTGAAAGTTCGCCGATCAGTGCAGAAAGAGTCCAGGCCTGGTTGGTTGGGGTGCATACTGCTTTAAGACTGACGCTTACCGAGGCATTTTTCATTGCCTTTATAAAATTGTCGAGCCGGCGGCGGTCTATTCCGCTGAAAATAATACATTCCTCTGCGGGAGGATTTTCACATGCGGCGTTCCGGGGCTTGAAGCCGGGGAACCCGCATAAAAAACCTATCTGTTCGTTGGATTGGGAAGCTGAAATCGTTCGGTATTCAATATTTTCTTCTGAGCAGAGCGCTGCTAAAGCGGAATGCTTTTCGGGAGCAAGATTAAAACTTAATATCAGCGGTTTCGCAGTAACGATTCTTGATTTCATTCAATCATTCCTTTATTTTGTCTGATTCCGCTTTGAGCGGTTTTAATGATATTCAAGCCGAATAAAATAAATGGTCATATATTTTGGCTACTTTTAGTATTATACTACTTTTGATTAATTTATGCAACTGAGTTCCGGCTTTTTTGTTATGATTCTTTTGTGATCCTACACAAAGAATTAACGGTTTAAATTTAAAAAACTATTGAAAATCAGCGAGCTGTGTGTTATAATATAAAATATGTCGGTTAAAGAATTTTGACGGCAGAGCCGGAAGATACGACTGAAAAGTTTTAAAATATATTTTAGGCAAAATGTCCTTCGTCCTTGAGGCGGTGGGAACATTTTTATTCAGCAGGGGATACTATCCACTTATTGAACAGAAACGGAGGAAGACGGGTCCGTATTGTTTTTTTATATTCAATGCGTGCGCGGCGTTTTTATGACAGGTCCAAAAAGAGTTGCGGCAATACATGATATTTCGGGAATAGGCAGATGCTCGCTTACTGTAATAATTCCCGTTCTGTCGGCTATGGGCGTTCAGGTCTGTCCGGTTCCTACCGCCGTGCTTTCGGCGCATACAGGTTACGGCGAGTTCGTAATGAGGGATCTTACGGATTTTATAAGTCCGGCTCTTGAGCATTATAAAAAGCTAGGAACTGAATTTGACTGTATTTACAGCGGATTTCTGGCGTCCGGCGAGCAGATAGATCATTGCCTTGATTTTTTTGCAAGCTATCCAGAGGCGCTTAAGGTAGTCGATCCGGTAATGGGAGACGGCGGAAAATGCTATGCCACATATACTAAGGATATGTGTGACAGAATGAGCGAGCTTGCGGCGGTCGCCGATATTATAACTCCCAATCTTACAGAGGCGGCTATACTTCTCGGCGAGGAATATCCTTCCGCCCCTATGCGGAGCAGCGAAGCGAAATCGTGGCTTGCAAGGCTTGCGGAGCTTGGTCCGAAAACAGTTGTGATTACAAGCGTTCCTGTTGCCGAGGGCGGGATCGCAACCGTAGGCTATGATAAAGAAAGAAGCAGTTTCTGGAAGATAATAAACGATTATGTCCCCATAAGCTATTCGGGAAGCGGAGATATGTTTGCAAGTGTTCTTATCGGAGGGATACTCAAGGGAGACAGCCTGCCTATCGCTATGAACAGGGCTACATCCTTTACCCAGCTTGCAATAAAAACGACCTACAGCTACGGAACCAAGTGGACTGACGGCATTATGCTTGAAACTCAGCTGCCGTGGCTTACGGGATACCAGGAGCTGTCGGATTTCACCGATCTGTAAACGAGCTCTGAGAATTTTTTTGGTGAGGACGTGTAAAATGCATAAACTTAATATAGTTCTGGTGGAACCGCAGATACCGCAGAATACGGGCAATATTTCCAGAACCTGCGCAGTTACGGGAGCCGCACTTCACCTTGTAAGACCTTATGGATTTGAAATAACCGACAGGCATCTGAAGCGCGCCGGTCTTGATTACTGGGACAAGCTTGAGATTTATCAGTATAATAATATTAATGAATTTTTCGAGCATAATAACGGAGAGTATTATTTTTTTACGACTAAAGGAAAAAAGGTCCACAGCGATGTAAGCTATCCTGCGGATAAATCAGTGTATATAATCTTCGGCAGAGAGGATAAGGGGCTTCCGGAGAAGCTTCTTGCTGAGAATTATGATAAATGCGTGAGAATACCGATGAGAAACGAACTGAGAAGTCTTAATCTTTCCAATTCTGCCGCAGTCGCCTGCTATGAGGTTCTTCGGCAGTGGGATTATCCCGATCTGGGCAGAGAAGGAAAGCTGAGGGATTATAACTCAGAAGGGAATATATCCATAGTCTGAGGCAGCGGGGAAACACAGGCGGATGAAATCTGAGGATTTCCCCCGGAACAGAGGAAAGACCGGTTACCGACAGCACGAAAGGAGGTACGCTCTCGGAAAGGGAGCGTGTAAGAATAATGGCAAAAATTAAACTGTTGACCGATTCTGCGTGTGATATTACAAAAGAACAGGAGGAGGCTTTTGACATTCAGGTCGTGCCTTTTAAGGTCGCGATGGGCGATAAAAGCTATGTAAGCAGAGTTGACTTTGATAATGAGAAGTTTTATAAGATGATGGATGAGTTTGACGGGCTTCCGGCTACCTCGCAGATAACCGTCTTTGAGTATGAGGAGATATTTGAAAAAATTTTTGCGGACGGCTATACCGATATTATAAACGTTACTATAAACAGCGAGGGAAGCGCAACTTACGGAAACGCTGTCATGGCTGCCGATAATTTTTTCAAGTCCCATCCCGAGCTTAAAGACGAATGCCATATTTACAATATTGACAGTCAGGGCTATACCGGAGGTTACGGTTTTCCGATTTTGCAGGCTGCCGCTAAAATCAAGAGGGGCTGTACTGTAAAGGAGGCCGTGGATTATATACAGGATTGGGTAGAAAACTGCGTGATCTTTTTTGCGCCGTATTCGCTGAAATATGCCAAGAAGTCAGGAAGAATACCTTCAGCTGCGGCTTTTGTCGGCGAAGTAATGGGTCTGCGTCCTGTTATGAGGATACATGATCACAAAATAGTGACAGAGAGCAAGGTCAGGGGTGATAAGGCTATAGTTCCTAAAATCGTAGAGCTTTGCGCAGACGAGATCATACCTCAGACTCCGTACTGCGTTGTTTACGGAAACGACGAAAGCGTACGGGATGAAATTGCAAAGGCACTTACTAAAAAATTGGGTTATCCGCCCGCTGAATATTTTCAGATAGGAGCGGCTATCGCGATTAACGCCGGTCCGAAGGTTACGGGAGTTATATTTAAAGGGAAAAACAAATAATAGGATTATGCTGCGGCAGATTCCGGGTTTTCAGAGGAGAGAATAATAAAAAGGCGCATCGGTTCATTAAACCGCAGCGCCTTTTTTTAATTTTCACTGTTAGTATGGTTAGCTGATAAAGTTTCAATGATAAAGCTTACTCCGAATCTTACTCCGGCAGTCCAGGAGCCGTCGGATTCGGCGGTAAGCATTTCGCCGATAAGGTTGTCGATTTTCTGCTGTTGATGCTTGTCGGCGCTGCATTCTGATAGGATTTTAAAAATTTCTGAGTAGGCGTCCTGATATTTTTTGTTCTTTTTTAAAACATCTTTGATTTCATCGTCAAAATTATATATCAGCTTTTGTAACGAAGTGATATAAACCCTCACCTTTCTGTTAAAAAATATTTCTTGAAACGTTATTTTATGTATGATATTATATATTATATGTCGAAAAATGTCAATGAAATAATAGAATATTTTTTCGGATTTGGGATTATACACAAAATTTGTGAAAGTATGAGCGAGGCATTTAGTGAAATATTAATGTTTATAGTATAATAGTACTCCGGTCTTTCAATATAGGATCTGTACATTGATCTTCGGCAATTGACTGACGGAGCAATAAAATGCCGGATTTATATTAACATATAAATCCGGCGTTTTATTATATAAGGTTAGTTTTGTTCCTTTTCGGTTATTCTGTTATAAATCACAACGAAAAGTGACCACAGAATTTCAGCTGCGCATACTGCCATAATGATAATTCGTACAGGATGGCTTCCAGCGCCGGTGGCAGGGTTTGAATCTGTATCGGAGGAATCTGAATTTTTCTCAGCCTCCTGAGCCGCATGAAGTACTGCGTTTTCAACTGCCTGACTGTCGGCGTCGGATGTATCTTCATCTGATCCGGACACCTCCGGGGCTTCGGTTTCGCTGCTGACAGCAGAGTCCTCTCCTATGCTGCCGCTGTCAGAGCCCGAACCGTCTTTATCTGAATTTGAGCTGAGATCTGTTTCATTTACGCTGTCGGCGTCGTCAGTTTCGTAACTGTCCGAAACGATATCGTCGGACGAATTGACCGGCACGATTTCTATAGATTCGATAGCGAATTCGGAATTTCCTTTTAGGTAGTAAAGCTGAACGAAAACATCTCCGGAAATTGAGTTGGGGTCTACATTGTCGGCAGTCCATATATCAGTACCGGGCTGGTGAGTTATATTATCCGACGACTGCCAGCTTCCGTTGACAAGCATACCGATGCCTCCGTTTACGCTTCCGTTTGTCGAAATATTCACCTTAATATTGTAGAGCTTTGAAAAATCGGTTATATAATCTGACAGACTGAAGGAGTAGCTTACAGGCTCTTCGGAATTAAAATCAATGTCGTGAGTTTCGTATGTATAAACCGGATCGTTTTTTTCATTTTCATCCGAAGTCGTAGAAGCGGTTTTGTCAGGTTGGGTAACTGTCGGAACAGTTGTTGTATCCGCCGGATTTTCAGTTGCCGCCGCAGTCGTTGTCCGAGACGCCGTATCAGAGGTTACTGCCGATGATACGGTTTGAGGCTTTGCCATAGTTGTTTCGGACCCGGTATCGGATACTGATTTTGTCGTTGTTGCTGCCGAAGCCGATTTTGTTGTAGTTGTTTCCGGAGCGGAAGAAACTGAGGTGGTGGTCTTGACGGAAGCAGCGTCGGTAGTCGCTGCAGCAGGACCGTTTACCGTAAGGGGAGATTTTTCTGTCGGAGCGGAAAATGAAGAGCTAACATATCCTGATCCGCTTGAAGAAACCATTGTTTCAACATCTGTCCAGAAGTTTATCTTTCCGCTTGCTCCGTTTTTAACCGTAAAGGTAGCGAGCGCAAGATCAGTGGAGGAGGTTATATTTGTGCTCATAAGATTTGCGCCGACGATTCTTATAGTTCCGCTTGAAGAAACATAATTGGTTATAACGGAAAATTTACTTCCCACATTATATACCGAGTCTATTTCCGATTCCGAAGGTATGTAAACTTCTACTTTGTCCGGATCGTAATGCAGATTTATAGTAAAACCTGCCGCACCCGTATCGTTTGGTACAAATCCGACGGTTACGTTTATCCTTTCACCCGCTTTTGCCGACGACTTGTCCGCAGTTAAGGTTATCTCGTTTGTGACCGATGCCGAAGTAACCGTAGAAAGCAGAGAAGTTACCATCAGCGCTGCGGCCGCAAGTGAAAGCGCAATCTTATTTACTTTGAGTTTCATTTTACACCCTCCTGCTTTTTTTAATTCCTTGTGTTATTAATGGTTGGTTCACATTTTGATAAGTGTACTAAAATTTGAACTTAAATTCAAAAGATTACATATGGTATATGAATTATATCACAGCTGCCGTCCGGGAGTCAATAGCTAAAATGTCGAAAAATCTGTGATGTTTTTAGGTATTTTGCGACTTTTTATTTTACTTACTAAATGTATGCATTAACTTAGGTTACAAAACACAATATGTACTGTAATTTAATTGTAACCAGTGATAAAAGGGAAATTATTTGTACTTGTAAATATTTTGTGAACGAAACTTCGGCTGATAATGCCCGCAAGAAAGATTCCTGACGTCTTAAGATTACCGCAGTAATCGACAACCGGATCAAACAGAATAATGTTGACGCTATTGTGTTTTGAAAGTAAATATATTATGTAGCCGCAGGATCGTTTTCTGCGGCTTTGTCGGATTACTTCATCATCATATTGATTCCTTCGACCATATCTCCTATGGCGTGAAGGGCACGGCCGGCATTGGACTTTAAGCGGCGCTTTTCTCTTGACGTCGCATTTGCAACGGCATAAGTTATAGCACCTGCGGTAAGTCCGACGGAAACACCCTTGGCAATCGAACTGATCTTCATTTTTATGACCATTTTCCCGCTGGGGAAAATGTACCTCCTTTCGATGTTTTGTGGTTTGCGCAGCAGATTACCGGATTATTCTGTGAAAACAAAGCTTCTCGCTTCCATCATAAAGACGGTTTGCTTCGCTGTTATTATTTTTTGAAACAGTTTGTGATTAATTCAAGGATAGTTATGCTTGAATTAGACTCAAAATTAAGGCAGAAAACGCAAAGTTTGCCGCCGGCTGAATTTTATCGCTTATCAAATAAACAGATTGATCCGGCTCCGGAATGTGCCGTTTTGGTTTCATATTTTATGATATTTTTTTAGTTTGTTTTGTAAAAGTGCGGTGTATTGCGTTTGAGGATAAATAATTCAAATATTAAAATGCTTATTTAAGTTAAAATACTCATAACTCAAACGTTATAGATAAACATTATTCATATTTAATATAACTTTTATGTATTTACATATACTTTTAAAATGTGATATAATAATATCATCTTAACCGCTGTTAGCAGTAAATCTTTGAATCAATTAAGCATTGCTGATTCAATGGGAATTACGGCTTTTAAATAGAGAAGGGAGTAAAGAATATAATGGGTATGACAATGACGCAGAAGATACTTGCCGCTCACGCCGGACTTGACGAGGTCAAAGCCGGACAGCTTATTATGGCAAATCTCGATCTTGTGCTTGGCAACGACGTTACTTCGCCTGTTGCTATCAATGAATTCAATAAGGCTGGTTTCGATTCGGTTTTCGATACTGAAAAAATCACTATGGTAATGGATCATTTTACGCCGAATAAGGATATAAAGGCTGCCGGACAGTGCAAGCAGTGCAGGGATTTCTGCGGCGAGTATAAAATAAAGAATTATTTTGACGTAGGCGATATGGGAATAGAGCATGCTCTGCTGCCGGAAAAAGGTCTTGTGGCTCCCGGCGACTGTGTTATCGGAGCTGATTCGCATACCTGTACATACGGCGCTCTCGGCGCTTTTTCAACGGGAATAGGATCTACTGATATGTGCGCCGGAATGGCAAAGGGAAAGACCTGGTTCAAGGTTCCTTCTGCAATTAAATTCAATATAACCGGAAAGCTTCCGGAATATTCGGCGGCAAAGGACGTTATTCTTCATATTATCGGAATGATAGGAGTTGACGGAGCGCTTTACAAATCGATGGAATTTTCCGGAGAGGGTCTTAAGAACCTTACTATGGAGGACAGACTCTGTATGGCTAATATGGCTATCGAGGCGGGAGCTAAAAACGGTATTTTTGCAGTTGACGAGGTAACTCTTGACTATATAAAGGATAAGGTCGACAGGGAATACAAGATTTACGAGGCCGATCCGGATGCCGAGTATGAGGCGGTATACGATATTTGTCTTGATGATATCAAACCTACTGTGGCGTTTCCGCATCTTCCCGAGAATGCAAGGACTTTTGACGAGATAGGCGATGTAAAGATAGATCAGGTCGTTATCGGTTCCTGCACCAACGGAAGAATCGAAGATATGAGATGCGCCGCCGAGATACTGAAGGGCAGAAAAGTTGCGGATAATGTGAGATGCATCGTTATTCCGGCTACTCAGAAGGTTTATCTCCAGTCTATGCAGGAAGGATTGCTGGAGATCTTTATTAACGCCGGCTGTGCAGTTTCTACTCCGACCTGCGGACCATGCCTGGGAGGACACATGGGAATACTGGCGAAGGGCGAAAGGGCGGTAGCTACTACCAACAGAAATTTTGTCGGAAGAATGGGTCATCCTGAATCCGAGGTGTATCTGGCTTCGCCTTATGTTGCCGCTGCTTCGGCGGTGACCGGCAGAATATCTCAGCCGTCTGAGCTGAACGGTTAAATAATGCGGACCGATGCCGAATGTTATCTGGTACGGAAAGTATATAATAAAAGGGAACTTCTTGGGGTAATATGTGCTGTTATCAGCGGCGGAGCAAACGGGTTTTTACTATAGACCCGGAATATGCTGCTGTGGTGCTGTAAAGTTTAATGAATCGGTTGGGGCGCTAATTATTTAGGAGGATTCATAAATGAAAAATTACATTCGTGAAATATTCTGGGATATAATTCTTAGTATTATTACCAAGAAGTACGGAACCTCCCTGAACGACGATCAGAGGGAGGATAAGGCGGATGAAATGGTCGAGCAGCTTCGTGCGGAAAATAATTTTACCGTTGAAATGACTCAAGCGCTGCTGGACAAAAAGGGAATGAATAATTTCTATACGTCGAATATAAAAGGACAGCCTGTTTATGGCATTGTTAAAGAGGGAATGTTCCATAAGGTAAAGACCTGCTATTTCATTACCCGTAACAAGGATGAGATAACGTCTCAATACCTGGAGCAGGTTTATGAGGAACTCAGAAAACAGGCGATGGGCGAAAATATTTTTAATTCGCCGGACTATAAAAACTAAATATATATGAAAGGCAGGTTTTCTGAAATGAAAGCACATGGCAGAGTACATAAATACGGAGACAACGTTGATACGGACGTTATTATTCCGGCAAGATATCTGAATACCACCGATCATAAGGAGCTTGCGGCTCATTGTATGGAAGATATAGATACTGAATTCGTTAATAAAGTAAAGGACGGCGACATAATTGTAGCGGAAGCTAATTTTGGATGCGGTTCTTCCAGAGAGCACGCTCCGATCGCCATAAAGGCCAGCGGGATCTCCTGCGTTATAGCTAAAACATTTGCAAGAATTTTCTACAGAAATGCAATAAATATCGGACTTCCTATTATAGAGTGTCCTGAGGCGGCTGAAAAAATTAACGACGGTGATGAGGTCGAGATTGATTTTGAAAGCGGCGTAATTACCAATAAAACAAAGAATGAAACCTATCAGGGGCAGGCTTTTCCGGACTTTCTCATCAATATCATCAACAGCAGCGGTTTGCTTAACTCGCTGAAATGATTTTAATGATTCAGGCAGCGTATAAAAGCGCTGTCTTTTATTTTGCAGGAGCATATGAGGAATTATGCATCATAAATCAAAAAAATTGTCCCAGCTACTTGAAAATTATATTAAAGTGTATTATAATTAAATTGAACAAAAATTATGAAAGAAGGATCTTGTATGTTGGATATTAAAATCGAGCGTACCGCAACTCCAAAGGAAAAGCCGGCTGATGAAACCAAGCTTGGCTTTGGTCATATTTTTACAGACCATATGTTTATAATGAATTATGATACAGGTATGGGCTGGCATGACGCAAGGATAGTTCCTTACGGGGATATTTCTCTTTCTCCCGCCGCAATGTGCCTGCATTATGGTCAGGAGATTTTTGAGGGATTGAAGGCCTATCGTACAGCCGATGGAAGCGTTCAGCTGTTCAGACCGGACGAGAACTTCAAGAGAATGAATGTTTCTGCCGAAAGAATGGTAATTCCCAGGTTAAACGAGCAGGACTGCCTTGACGGTCTTATGGCGCTTTTGAATATCGAAAAGGATTGGGTACCCCATACCGAGGGCGCTTCGCTTTATATCAGACCGTTTATTATTTCAACCGATCCGTATGTAGGCGTAAGACCGGCTGATCATTATCTGTTTATGATCATACTTTCGCCGTCGGGCGCATACTATTCAACGGGACTTAATCCGGTCAAGATTTATGTTGAGAATAAATATGTAAGAGCCGTAAGAGGCGGAACTGGCTTCGCTAAGACTGCCGCCAACTACGCTATTTCTCTTGCCGGTCAGGACGAGGCTCACAAGCAGGATTATGAGCAGGTGCTGTGGCTTGACGGCGTTGAAAGAAAGTATGTTGAAGAAGTAGGTTCAATGAATATATTCTTTGTGATAGACGGAGAGGTTATTACTCCCGAGCTTACCGGATCGGTTCTTCCGGGAATCACAAGAAAATCCGCTATCGAGGTATGCAGGGATAAGGGGTATAAGGTTACCGAAAGAAGAATTTCCATTCAGGAAGTCGCCGAAGCCTATGACAGCGGCAAGCTTGATGAGGTTTTCGGAACAGGTACCGCCGCAGTTATTTCTCCTGTAGGTCATCTTAAATGGGGCGATAAGATTATGGAAATAAACGATAATAAAATCGGTCCCGTTTCACAGATGCTTTATGATACGATGACGGGAATTCAATGGGGAAAAATTGAGGATAAATACGGATGGATCGTTCCGGTAAAATAATACCGGTTCGATACAGTATACATAAAAAATCTGCCGCGTTTTATGTGCGGCAGATTTTTTTGCAAAGAAAAACGGCTTCCTTAAAAGGGAGCCGTTAAACGGTCAGTTTTTCTTTCGGCAGAAGCCGAGAACATAAAACAGCCACAGCATTGTTATTGAAACCGCACATATCGTTCCTGCAAAGTCGCTGTCAAAAGCGAAAGAACACACACACACCAACACAGCATTGACCATCAATGTAACAAACAATGCAAGCGAAGCCTTTTTAATCTTAAAGTTCAAGCGCTGATCATTTCCTTTCTTAAATTCAGCAGAATATCCTGCCTTACATAACGGTTGGCTTACTTTCTTATGTTAAATACCGTTCGGATCATCGGGAGCGGTATCAACATTGGGCTTATCCGGGTCTATTGAATTTATAAGCTGCTGCTCGGCAGTTTTGTCGTCGGGCTTTATCATAAACCTGACAGCCTGCTTATGATTGACGATCTCAACTTCTCTGTGGGAGCCGCCTGCTTCTCCGTCAAGAGTCCATGAAATTTCACAGTCCGATGTAAATCTGACTTTAGATGTCTTGAATTTTACGAAGTTCTTATCGGTAAGCTTGTTCAGCGCCGCTTCGGCAAGCAGACTCTGAAGCATAAGCGGATTCGCGGGAGTCTTTACCAGTATGACTTCAAACAGTCCGTCGTCAAAGCACACGCCTTCCGATATCAGCTTTTTCATTCCTCCGATAGAAACGGTGTTTGAAACAAGGCCCAATATAAAATTTCCGCTTATAATCTCGCCGTCGTGCTCTACCGTCATTTCATAGCCGGTATACTTAGGCAGACGCTTGATAGCTTCGGCAACATAAGCCGCATGACCGAAAATATTTTTAGCATTTTGGGAGGTTTCATATGATACATCGGTAAAAGCACCGAAGCCGGCAACGTAAACATAATACTCGCCGTTGAATTCTCCTACGTCATAATCAAAATAAACTCCGTCTACAATTTCCTGCGCGGCAACAGACATTTTTGTGGAAATCCCCATGCTGGATGCAAAATCGTTTGTCGAACCTGCGGGAATGTACCCGAGAGGTATTTTTTCGGGCTGCATCATCATTCCTTTTACTGCTTCGCTGAGCGTTCCGTCTCCTCCGGCAGCCACTATCAGATCAAATTCGGAAGCGTTGTTTTTTATTTCATTATATCCGTCCATCGGTGCCTGCGTAGGATATGCAGTTACCGTATATCCGCCTTTTGTGAATATGTCGATAATATCGCAAAGATTAGAACGGACAGACCCCTTGCCCGCTTGCGGGTTATAGACAAATAATAATTTTTTCATCAATATATTTCCTTTCTTTTATCTTTATCTCTGTTATTTAAGATATATAATTGATAAAAATTCGTTTTGCTTTTTTTCTTCTATTATTATAGCATAATATGCAAAAATGTCAAGGATATATTAAATGTTTTTGTGTAAAAAATCTTATAGCTTTTCTATTTACTTTTTTTATAATCTTCATATCTTTTTATGGATCGGTCCTTCTGAAGCTCATGCTTCGCAAGGAGTTCCTCCATCTTTTCCG
>ERZ780218.1179-NODE-1179-length-18221-cov-5.504899_pt1 | contig 18221 bp, 18 predicted proteins | sample MGYA00510975_ERZ780218 | MGnify/ENA primary metagenome ERZ780218 (study PRJEB29588, sample SAMEA2152063) | human gut metagenome | biome: human gut; feature: human-associated habitat; material: faeces | place: Denmark | collected 2008/2010 ... | reverse complement strand
GCTATACCATGCACGAGTGCGTGGAAGATGCCACCAAGTCCTTCAAGGACAACATTGTCCCTGCGCTGGGCCATCAGTACAAGGAAGTCACTACTCCCGCTACCTGTGGCGCTTCTGGCAGCGTAGACAATGTCTGTGAGCGCTGCAACGATAAGCAGCATGTGAGTGACCTTCCTGCTACCGGCGAGCATCAGTGGGATGAAGGCGTTGTAAAGAAGGAACCGACCGCTACTGAGACCGGCATCAAGACCTTCACCTGCAAGGCTTGCCAAGCAACAAAGACCGAAGATATTGCTAAGGTGCATAACCACGATTATACGCGCCTTGGCGAAATCGTCGAAGGACCCTATTGCGAGACTGAAGGCAAGCGTTGGATGTACTGCAGCTATGAGGGATGTAATGAAAGAGTGTTGAAGCCTGTTCCTGCTATCGGCTACCATGACTGGGACACCGAGCACACCGAGTGTCTGAAAAAGGCTACCTGCACCGAGCCGGGCACTATGCTGATGCACTGCAAGCGCGATGCTTCCCATACCATGACCTACTCCTACGGTGGTACTGGTCATATCTGGGATGAGGGTGTCATCACTACCCAGCCCACTCATGACGAGTACGGCGTCAAGACCCTGCATTGCAAGAACTGCGATGCGACCATGACCGAAAAGGTCCTGCCCACCAAGTACACCTTCACTGTTACCGTTGTCCCGCCGACTTGCACCGAGGACGGCTACACGTTGCACAAGTGCAACGAAGATGACAGCTTCTCCTACAAGGACAACATTGTACACTCCACCGGTCACCATGCCGAGATGCGTGTCATTGAGCCTACCTGCAAGGAAGAGGGTCGCACCGAAATCTACTGCCCCGTCTGCGGTGATGTGAGCAGCATTATCAATACCACACCAAAAACCAACAACCATACTTGGGATAGCGGTGTCGTAACTACTGAACCAACGGCTGAAAAAGAAGGCGTCAAGACCTATACTTGCAAGGTTTGCAATGAAACGAAGACTGAGACCATCCCGCGCCTGAACGGCAGCGGAAAGTAAGCTACAAGCTTACAAAAAGCATAAGAAACACAAAGAGGAGCGTCTGCTTTAGCGGACGCTCCTCTTGCTGTGTCGAAATACCAAATTGGTTGGTATCATTCTTCGGTTTTCTTTTTGAGCCACTGTCTGCGCACAAACGGCATGACATAAGTCTCATCCTCATGTAACTCGAAGCCGTAGCTTTCTGCAATTTTCAGAGACCGTTCGCTCGCTTTTTGTCCGGCAGGAAGTTTGCGGACAAAGCCGTTGATGCTTTTGCTGGATGCATCGTACTTTGACTTGTCGAAGATGTGGAGTGTACTATCCTCACCATCATCCTTTTTCAGATAATTGCGAGGCTTTCCGCCGAGAGTTAAGAATTTCAAGTCGGTAGGAACGCCTTCGCGGGTGATAAAGGAGCGCTGGAAGGAATCGTCCGTCGGGAGAAGGTCGGGGACATCACAGACCAAGGAAGTGTACAGCCAAAGGATAAGGTGCGTGATTTGGTCGTGCAAATCCATGTAGTCGGAACCGTCCAGCATCGAGTAAAACCACTCTGAGTTGGTATTGTAGTACCCGGAAACATCTCCATCAGGGGTCTTGATTTTGTAGACGCAGATGATTTCGTTGTCGCGGCAGGTTTCTTTCAGTTTGATTTCTCGCAGCATCTGCCGACTTCCGAACTGAATAACCGCACCGTTCGCAGGAAGCGTTCTGCGCCGATGGTGCAGGGCTTCTTTGAGGGCGCCGACGTGAAACTTATGCGACAAAGGAATCGGCCACCACTGCGCCTGATACGGGGTATTGCGAGTCAACGGTTTGTCCGGCAGCATGTCCACGAGGTATTCGTTCAGAACGGTGGCTAAAGAGAGCACGGTATTGGTATACAGTTGGCACTCCCGACTCAGGGCTATGCTGTCATCGAGTGTCTCAATCTTCTTGTATCCGTATCGCGCATAATATGTGGCAAGCATGTCCCCCTTCTTTTCATCCGACATTTTCCGGTCAGCTTTGTCATACGGTTTGCCGAGATACAGTGCTTCAACATAATAGGCAGGTACATCTACAAGAGGATAGGGGTCTCGGATAATGATGGGTTCGTTTTCGGTGGTGATGCCGACTACGATGTTCACTACATCAAAATCCTGCTTCTTGAGATACTCAGTGCCTTGCATGATGAAGTCAGTAGCGGATATTACCACAGCTTCGTTGTGCATCACTTTCCCGTCAATTATAAGACCGTTGTGCGTGCATTCCTGCAGGTACGCCAGCGTCTTAAAGTAGAGCGCATACTGCTTATCTTTCTTAATAGGCTTTGTGAGCTCCTGAAAGAACTTATGCAGACCCTTGATGAACTTATCAGGTTTGATGATGGCGAGCTCCAGCTGGGAGTTTACGGCTTCTACGATGGGCTTGCATTAACCCGCGTTGTTCGCTAAATAGAACATAAAGGTGGAGGCGGCATCGAAGTCGATGCCGTGCAAGCGGGAAACGACGACGCACGCTGTCGAAAGGTTTCGGCGCTGGAAAGTCCAGATAGCCTGACCCTTGTCCCTGTATTTCTTGTCCCAAGTATCGCCGTATTCGAGGCGAAGCAGCGATTCATTGTCAATTTGGAGTTGTTCCGTGGTTGGTGAAATAGCCATGTATACTCCTTAAAATGTTAGGTGCTCCAAGCAAAGCTGTGCTACGGGCAGAATTTTATGCGCTGTATCGTTGCGCAGGTATTTAGGATTAAGGTATCTGAGCCCGAACCGGACCCGGTCAAGCGCATCGGCATCTTTGAGAATCGTATACAGCAGCCAGATGCGGTCAACGTTCGGCAGAGAAAGAGCCTCTAAATCTCTGCGAGCGACAGCATCATCAAGGCAATGATACTCGATGAGAAATCCAGTACCGGGATTTTCGGGTTTGCGGTCAGCGGCATAAATATCGCGGGATGCTTTGCCATGGCTATCGTCAACATCATCGTTCGTGCGACCGATGTCGTGGTAAATGACAGCATCCATCAGCATCTGCGTTTCCTCTTCGGAGAGCATAGTGCCATCCATCTCAAGGAGAAGAAGCGCGTTGAACAGCACACGCAGCGTGTGCAGGGCATCGTGCCCAGACCCATTTGCATCGAGTTTGCCATGAACTGCATACAGATGCCGAATCTCTTCGCGGCCGGCCTGGTACAGGGGCATGATTTCGAGAATTTCTTCTTCGACAGATTCTAAGCCATACAGAGTATCGACTTTTACAGATTTCACGGCAGACGGCAAAATGACAACTTCCGCCTCATTTCTTTCGGGGAAGAACTCAATGATATCATCCTTCGATACCTCTGCCGATACGATAGTGCTGTCTTCAGCGCTCGGCAACCTGCAGGCAAAGAAACAAGCTGCTTTGTAGCTGACCGTCCACGAGAAAGACTGCGTATACGGCGTTGATTTGCTGCCCTCTCCGCGATAAACGGTAATTGTATCCGGGAACTTCCGAAGCTTTTCAGCAGTTTTCTTCTTCTGCTCCTCAGATTTACCGGACAGGACTTTGCGTATATCGGCTTCGTTTAGATTCTTGAACCCATAATCGGTCAATTTGTAATAATCCATAAAGAGGTCGTACAGTTCCGTTGAGGGCTCTGCGTTCTTGATATACTGCGAGAGCACCGAAACCCTGAAACTGTCTTCGAGAGAAAAGAGATACGACCGAATCCGCTTGACATTCCCCTCAGAAATTGCTTTTGCTATCGAGAGAATCCGATTTTGAAATGCTTCATCCGATTCGTTTGCAACAGATAGGCGCTTGTCGCCGTAAATCTGAAGATTCAAGACAATCGGGATGGTAGGATTTTGAGGCTCGCAATAATAGAGCGAGGACAGGATGTTGTAGGAGGCATAAATGTTCTCAATGGGAAGAAGCGGGTATTTCTCCTGAAATTCCCCAGCAGTCATGCCGACAGTATAGCCCTTCTTCTTGAATTTGGCGAAATCCTTTTTGGTTTTCACTTCCGTGAGAGGAAGCAGATTGTCGAGGTTTGCCCGGTTGGTATTGACGAGAATGTCACCGATAGTCATGAGTTTGGCGCAGGAAACCAGCGACTTTAGTCGTGGGAGGAATGCGCCCTTAGCTCCTTTCCGTGATATAATTTGTCGCTGCTTCCAGCAACATTAGTTTTTTGTGGCTTGCGCTATTCGAGATAACAGTTCCATCGTATTTTTTGAGGGCAAAATACCCACTTGAGCGTCTGCCGGTAATGAAACATTCCTCGCCGTTGTATCGGACCTTGTCCCAAAGACGGAAACCTTTCACCAGGTACGGAGCCTGATTCTTCTTGCGGATGCCGCCTTTGAGGATTTTCGCCTTATGAATTTGCCGGTTGTGATGACGCAATGCCCGCGTATAGAGCATCGTGTCGCACGGTTTTGCATTTGGAGCCTTGGCAATACAGCGGGCATCGTTCACATGGCTTTTGGGAATTTTGTTCTTCTCCCGCAGCAGCTTGGTGATGTACCCGTAGGTCTGTTTGACAGGAATGTTCAGTTCATCCTTCAGTCGTGCGAGCAGCGTGTTGCGCATGATGCCCATGAAGGCGGCGTCGCGCAGCGGCTTGCCGCGCTTTTTGCCTTTGTCCAATGTGATTTTTCCCTCGTGGAGTGCCTTGTGGCATGCCACGCATAAGGTAATCAGGTTGTTAGGAGCATTACCTCCAACATGACGGCTTTCAATGTGATGGACGTGCAGCCGAATTGGCTTCTTTTCTGTCGGGTGGGCACCGCAGCATTGGCATGTATAGTTGTCACGTTTCAGAACGTACTGGCGAACATTGTATTCGTCGTACATCTCGCCAAGCTGATAGTCTGTCCCTACAGGCAGAGGCTTTCCTTTAAGCATCGCTTTCAGGCGTTGTGTGTCAAATTCTGCGGTTTCCACTCTTACAAGAGTGATAGGCAAAATTCGGCAGATACGCTTAATAACAGTAATATGCTCTTGAATCTTTACTTCTACTGAAGGAGCGAGCCACCCTTTATGCTTGCTGTGAACGCGATTATCAAATCTTGGCGCACGGTAACGAGTCTTGCGATTGCGCCTTGAACGACGGTTCTGTCTGCGCGTAGATAGCAATTCTACTACATCGTTGCGAGGAGTAAACTCTTCGCGGTAGAGTTCGCGCTTTTCTGTAGATGCAGACAAGCCGACATGCTTGCTGCCAGCATCAATACCAAGAGCGACGGGTTGTTTGTATCCTGCACTGCCGTACAGGAGCTTAATAGTAAACGGTGTACGTTTTACAACGCATGCTTTTTGCTGTTTTAACAACAGACGAGCCTTTCCTGGTGAACACGGCATCAAAGGCTCGCCGTGCTTGTTGAGTACATACACATATTGCATGGATGCCATGCTCCTTTCGATAAATTGGCAGCTAAAAAGAAACTGCTCTCTCCTACGAAGAGGGTAAAAATCCTTCCCCAAGGTTATAAACGGCTTGATACAGCCACACCTGTCGGCTTTGCCTCAGCTTTACGTGATGTGTTGTTGTCTTAGAGCACACAGCTAGGATTTACACCATGCGGTAACTGTCTATTCGCTTATAACGGGGCACAATCTAATGTGCAAAGGGTAGTCAACATATCCTTGCGGACACTTCTAAAGCACGGACTTGCCGGAGCAAGCCCGCGACTTTAGTCGTGGGTTATTGACGTGTGTATCTCCGCTCTGGACGAATTTATTTGCCTTAATTATACCACATTGCGGGTGCTTTTTCCATACAGGAAAGGCAAAGGGCAAACTGCAAATGAGCTGAGGAATTTGGTCCATCTCATTCCCAAAAAGTTGGAAGTACGGACACTTTTGGGAATTGAGTTACAGAAAATACGGACAAAAACTGCATCTCCTCGGAAAATTGCGTAGCTGCCGGAACTCAGGGGCGCGGGGAAGGTCAAAGCGTAGCTGCCGAAGCGTAGCCGCGTACAAAACGAGCCTGATTTTGAGAAAAAACTTGCAAAAAAGTGCGATTTGTGGTATAATACATTACAGAAGGCAGGAGGTATAGACTCGACGGTGTCATCGATGATGGCCTTGCAAGCCGGTGCGGAGTAAACACCAAAACCTTCGACCCGTCAATGACGGTTGCGGCACTTAGATGTGCTGCGCTGCAGAGATGCAGCTTCCTTCTTTCTATCAAAGTGAGAACCCCTTGTTCCGGTCATTCGGTGCAAGGGGATTTCTTTTTGCTTTTTTGCTTGCGTGTTTGTGCGAATTGCATAGAATAAGAATTGTACAAGCGGAAATGGGTCTGGCGGGTTCTCGAACCTCTTTCTCTTTCCCGCCGAACAGAAAACCTTCCTTTCTAAGTGCGATTTTTTGCATATGCCATCATGTCTGCCCGCTTGTACATCCTATCCTGCCGGTCACCGCCTTTGGCTGGCAGTTTTTAACCGTGGCTGCGTGTTCGTGGTCACGGTTTTTCTTTTGGGTAATTTTGCAAGCCTCGCCACCTTTAGGGGACGACACTCTTTACATGGCGAGCGGCGGGTTGCGGGGGACTGCACCCCGGGTAATAGCGTTCAGAACGAAAACGGCACTGAAATCGGAGAAGCACACTATTGGTTGGTATCATGTCAACAATTCTGGAAAAGGCATTAACCTTGGTTATGTCGAAGACTTCCGCTACAATGAGGAGTTTCTTGCAAAGTGCGCTCCCTCGAAGGAAGAGGTCTTAAAGGATGAAGCATACACCATTTATGCAAATGCCTTGCCCCGTGCTTTCGAGAAGTGGTGCGGGTATCCTGCAGGCAGCATTTACAGCACGTCGGACTATTACGGAAACACCTTGATTTTCTGCGATATCCAATAGCCCCCGAAGAAATTCGACGAAAAGTTTGCCACGCTGACCGAGGAAAAGCTTCAGGCACAACTGCGCGAGTTCATCGTCAATGCGACGGGAGACCCGAAATATGCAGAATGCAACCTCGAATACTGCGAGGAATACATCAAATGCGATACGCTGCCCGAATAAGGCAGAGAGGAAAAAAATCATGAACAATACAATCGTTTCTCCTGCCGAATATTTCGAACAGGTAAAAAGCCGAAAGCGGACAATGACGGCTGACGGACTTTCTCAGCTATATGAGAACTGCCTTGCTCTTCTCGAAGAATATCAGCGTTCCGGACAAATTGCTGCGCAGAAAAAGCTGCTTTTCCACATCGACAATATAACACGAGAAAAGAAGCTGCTTGACCTCGGCATTGATACCTTTGTCTACAAAAGTGATGTGGACGATTTTATCCACATAGTAGACAACAAGGTCGTCAAAATTGTGGAGCTGGAGAATTATCAGCGGCGGATTCCGGAAGAAATCATTCGGAAAATCGAGTGCTGCAAGGGTATTTTCGATAAGATGTATGTAGTCTTCACGGATTACACAAAACGAGAAGAGCGAAGAGTCGAGGCCATCAAAAGAGAAAAAGACCCCATTCTTTTTGGGACTTTCCAAGATACCGCAACAAGAACCGTGGTAGAACGCTTTTATTTCATCGGTGATTGGACGGATGAATATTGCGATTTAACATTGGATAAGATGGTTGCCGTTGTCAAAGAAAAGGCCGACAGGGACATCGTAAAGAAGTTCTCTACGCCAGAAAACATCCGCGAGCTGAGCGACCAGCTTAATAATCTGGATGAATCCATGAACGGGTTGTACCGCCAGCGCGAAAAGGCTCCTGCACCCAAGAAAAGGTTCTTCGACCGAGTACGCACTGCATTTCGTTCTCTGAAAGGAGAGTCAACAACCCACGACTAAAGTCGCTGGCTTGCATCCGCGAGTATACGAATTAGAAGTGTCCGCAAGGATATGTTGACTACCCTATGCGCATTAAGTTACGCCCCGTTATAAACGAATAGATAGTTACCGTGTGGCGTTAATCCTAACTGCACGCTCTAAGACAACACATCACGTAAAGCCGAGGCAAAGCCGACAGGTGTGGCTGTATCAAACCGCTTATGACCTTAGGAAAGGATTTTTACCCTCTTCGGAGGAGTGAGCAGCTCCTTTTTAGCTGCAATTTTATCGAAAGGAGCATAGCATCATGCAGTATGTATATGTACTCAACAAGCATGGCGAGCCATTGATGCCGTGCTTACCCGGAAAGGCTCGCGTCTTGTTGAAACAGCAAAAAGCTTGCGTTGTAAAACGTACACCGTTCACTATCAAACTTCTGTACGGAAGTACAGGATACAAACAGCCAATCACTCTTGGCGTTGATGCTGGCAGCAAGCATGTCGGCTTGTCTGCATCTACAGAGAAGCGCGAACTCTACTGTGAAGAGTTTACTCCTCGCAATGATGTGGTAGATTTGCTTTCCACGCGCAAACAGAATCGTCGTTCAAGACGCAACCGCAAGACCCGTTACCGTGCGCCGAGATTTGATAACCGCGTTCACGGCAAGCATAAAGGATGGCTCGCTCCTTCAGTAGAAGTAAAGATTCAGGAGCATATTACCGTTATCAAGCGTATCTGCCGGATTTTGCCTATCACTCTTGTAAGAGTAGAAACTGCAGAGTTTGACACACAGCGCTTAAAGGCAATGCTTGCCGGAAAGCCTCTGCCGGTAGGAACCGACTACCAACTCGGTGAGATGTACGACGAATACAATGTTCGCCAGTATGTTTTGAAGCGTGATAACTATACATGCCAATGCTGCGATGCTCATACCACCGCAAAGAAAGTCATTAAACTGCATGTACATCACCTTGAAAGCCGTAAGGTTGGCGGTAACGCTCCGAGCAACCTTATCACTTTGTGTACCACTTGCCACAACAACCTCCATAAAGGGAAGATAACACTTGACGGCAAAAAACGCGGTAAAACGCTTCGTGATGCGGCTTTTATGGGAATCATGCGTAACACACTACTGACACGCCTACACAACGAACTTAATATTCCGGTCCAAAACACTTATGGCTATATAACCAAGTTGCTGCGTGAGCAAAACGACATAAAGAAAAGCCACGTTAACGATGCTCGCTGTATAAGTAAGCATCCACTGGCTGAACCTTGCAGTGTTTGTTACCACACGAAAGCAATCCGCCACCATAATAGGCAAATCCATAAAGCGAAAATTCTGAAAGGTGGCATTCGAAAAGCCAATCAAGCGCCCTACATCGTTAAAGGTTTTCGCCTCTGGGATAAGGTGCTCTATAACGGGCAGGAATGTTTTATTTCGGGACGCAGGTCATCGGGATATTTTGCTTTAAGAAAACTCGATGGTACAGCCATTACGAATAGTATTTCATTTAAAAAATTGCAGCTATTAGAGCCTGCAACAAACTATTTAATCGAAAGGATGTGAACGGGCAATTCCTCCCACGACTAAAGTCGCGGGTCTCCTTGCCCTAATTTATGAAATGGCAAAAGTGGATTTGACCGAGGATGAAGTCTATTCGCGGCTTCGCTCTGTTTCTAATTCAAAAGGAAACGGCATTTACGATGCTTTACATTCTGCCGATATTCCTTGGGACTTTTCTTCTCCTTTTACTTTGCTTCGTGTCATTCGCACAGAAGCAGAATTGACACCGCTGGTTTTCACTGGTGATGCAGAGACCGTCAACTTTATGAAAGAGGTTGCGGAAGTAGAAGAAGGGAAGAGATGTGATTGCTGCGGTCAACTTATCACAACGCCCTTATGGGATATGCCCTATGGTTCGTTGTGTGATGAATGCAGCAAGCGCCTTACCGAACAGGTTCACGACAAGTGCGAAACGCCTTGGCAAAAAGTAGAACAGGGGAGAGAAGAGCGTTCCACTCCTTGGTGGTTTGACCTTTGATGTCGGAAAGGAAATAAATGATTAAATCAAAGAATAAGCCCCAAAGCGCAAGGAGAATATGCAACCGATAATCAAAACTAACGCCTGGTATACGCTGGTGACGGCCAAGAACGAGGTCATCAACGCCTCGTGGTGCAAGCAGCAGCTTGCCAGGATTCTGAAGAAAAGTACCGATGCAATCATCCTGTTCGATGTTACCGGCAGCTATGCAGCGCTTGCCTTAGACCACGACAGGCTCATCCCCGGACAAGTACCGATGGCGGTCAAGCAATATAAGTCCACTCCTGAAGGGTTTGTCCTTGCACATACCGTCAAGGTCGATGTCGAGGATTCGCAGGAACCAAGGCTTTTGGTTTTCGATGTGAGCTGGGTCATGGCATTTTCTTGGAAGAAGGGCATTGCCGCCATTACGAAGATTCTGAAAGTGTGGATGATGTGCGAACCGCAAGCAGAACCAATCTGGCTGTTCCTGAACATCGACCCGTATGGTTTCGAGTTGTCGGATAGCGAAAGCTGGGAATGCTTAGAGCGCATTGTAAAGGACAAGGAATTCAAGGTAAAACCTGTCTTCCTCACTAAGGGTAAGACTGAGCGAGAAATCAATGAACGCCTGCACATCAAGGCGTAACGGCGGAGAAATCCGCTAACTGTCTTTTCAAAGCGGCCTCCACGGGGCAGACAGTGGGCAACAGCTTTTGCTGGCGAACGGCTTTCAAATAAAAAATCAATATATCATAAATTACGGAGGAAATACTATGACTAACGAGCAGTTGAGAATCGCATTGGTTGCAAACGCCGTTACCCGCTCGAACCGTATTGGTTTCGATTTTCAGGACCCGGCAGGCAAGACTCTTGACGAGTACACGAAAGAAGCCATGATGCAGTGTGTCCGTGTCGCGCAGAAGATGCGTCAGCCGGGCCTTGATAAGGAGTTGGCTGGACAGGTTTTCCCCATTTACACCATCGGGAACTGGGCGCGGGAGAAGGTCGTCTATGACTTCGACAAGGATTTTCAGGAACTGCTGATGGATACGGACGATATCGTCATCCACCACGAGATTCTCGAACGCCTCGCATTCAAGGACTTCTATCTGCCGCTGTATGACAGCAAGGATTACTGCGGTATGTTCGTACATATCGAGTTCGAGCCCAAGACCAAGGATACCTTCATCGGCATCGTGTTGGTCGGTGGCGTTGCGAATGAGAAGGAGAACTATGCGTTCCTGTCTCTGCCTGCCTGGATTAAGGAGGGACAGACGTTGACGGAAGCGACTCGAAGCACAAAGCAGTATATTGAGAAAGCTGCGAATCAGCGCTCTGCCACCGATGTGGCGGTCCCCGATACGATGGAGGAAATTCCTCCCGTCTACAACGAGGGCACGCCGTATGTTCGCCTTGCGATGCTCTGCGCCTACTACCTCGCGAGCAAGGGCTCTGATGTACACCTCAATCCTATCAAGAAAGAAGACCGCCAGCCGTTTATGTTCAAGGGCAAAGCTCAGAGGGTCAATGTGAAGGTCTTTACGGTAGGAGACCATGTGGCAGAGAAGTACAAGAATGAGGGGGACGGGAAAGCACCGCGCTGGCGTCACTACTGGGGCGGGAACGGCCGCGAACGCCGTGAGTGCAAGTTCTCGTTCTGAACAAATGACAGGGGACTGCTATGGATATAGTCAATGTCTGTACGGCGGGACTGATGCTGTCGTCGGCTGCGCTGTTTGCGGGAAACGCTGTGTACGATTACAAGTTCGGTAAGAAAACGACGGCGGTTATCCGCCAATTTGAGAGCGGGAAGCCGTCTTCTGTCATCGACGATGTGTTGAATCAGACTCTTCTCGCTATCGCGATTTGTACTGGAATTGCGTTTGTTTTCGAGGAACTCGCCTTACATCTTCAAGGCATCGAAAATGTACAGGCGCAGTACATGGTGCAGTTCAGCCTTAATGTCTTTATACTGGTCGGCGTTCAGGCTATGATGTCCATCGCGTTCCTCCTTACTGCGTCCACTGTGGCAATGTTCAGGCTCAAGCGGAGAGGACTGACGAAGTTCACCATCATGACATACCTCTGCAAAATCGCAGAAAACCTCGCGGGCGTGTATGTGCTTGCCAAACTGGCTGTCGGTTACTTGCAAGCAATTTAATATCACCTAACATCGAATAAATTTATTACATTGGCTGCGCAGGATAAGTCTTGCCGCTTACAGAAAAAGGAGAACACCATGAGCACTCAGTTGGTCGCCATTGAGCGCATCACGATTCGCAAAGGGGACAGCAACGCGGATGATATCCGCAGCTGCCTCGCACATTACATGCTTCAATTCATCAATTCCGCCAGCATCGAATCCTTATCGATGCATAAGCTGAGCATCAAGGTCGATGGCAAGACGGTATTGTTTGTTCAGGACAAGACCGGCGGCGTGGGCCTGAAAGGCCTTGACACCGACTGGCAGCACACGCCGGAAATGTCCGCAATTCTTGACCAGTTGGTGACGGATGTGGATGTTGAGGTGTTCCTGTCCTATGAGATGATTCACTTTTTCAGCACAGAGAACTTCTACGGCTACAATTTCTGGAGCGAGGTGCTGCAGGAATACGGCTGCGAGGCGGTTCGGTACAAGGGCCTCGAATACTACGATGTGGAGAGCAATGTTGTCATGCTGTCCTTTGACGGCAAGGAACTCTGCGACAACCCCGACTATGTGCCGGAATCGGCGGTCAATGACATCCACAAGTGGTTCTGCTACACCTTCGAGATGTCGCTTGAACCTGATACGCCGTTCACTGCCGCACAGGTAGATAAGATGCTCGCTGCCATCGAGTCCGTGCATGGTGTCTTTGGTCGAGAAGAGGACGATGTTGCGGATGTGGGGGAGGATTACCTGTCCATCTGCACCGGCGTGACGCTGACCGACAAGGAAGTCCCGGCGTTTGCTGCGTTCTTGCAGGCAATGTCGGATGTCGCCAAAGAACTCGATACGACGCTCGACTATACCGCTGAGTTCACCCCGGCAGAGATGGAGACCTTTGCAGCCATGATGATGGATGACGACAAGGGCAAAATCGTGCCGAGATATTATCGCTACTGATATGCAAAGCCTCACCAGTCATTGGTGGGGCTCTTTTTTGTATGGGAGAGAGAATAATGATATCCAAGGAACTTTTTTGCAAGACGATTGCCGACATTCAAGAGCAAGACCGGAAAATCTCGGAATTCGACCATGCGCTGGGCAAAATCTGCGACTCGGCAGTAGTGTTCGATGCTGACAATCTGTATCTTGCTGCATTGCTCTGCATCCTCAAAGAAGAACTGGACGACAAGGCGGACACCATTGAGTGGTGGCTGTATGAGGATGTCCGCAAATGCATCTGGTTCGACCTCGAAGATGGTCGCCGGATGCGCTACGATATGCCGACTGCCGAATCCCTGTACAACTATCTTACGCTGCCGTTTGAGCAGCTTCCTCTTGAGGTAGAATCATGATTTTCACTTTTTCGCTTGTCATTGCAGCGCTGCTTTGCATTGCATCGTTCGTTTGCTACAAGGTGTCGGGCAAGATGCTGGATGAGAAAGACGCGGAAAAATGCGCAAAGGAAGCAAAACTCGAAGAAAAACTGATAAACCGCATGATGCAGACCAGAAACAAGGCAATGTCGGACGATGAGTTCAGCTTCAGCGGGGCGTATGAGGCATTGGTCATGGAGGGAGAGCGTCAGAAGCAGTTGACGGATGTAGAGGAAATTGACAAATTAACGGACAAAATTCATCTGCTGAGCATGGTCGAACAAATCTCATACCTCACGCTTTCTTTCGGTGTGATGTTCGCCTGCATGCTTCTATTCGTGACCGGTATTATCGCTGTTGGTGTGCTGGCAGCGAGCCTCTGTGCGAAATGAATGTCCAGAACAGAAAGGAGGAAAAGACCATGAGCGAGAACCCGAAAATCGAAGGTATCGTCTTTAAGCACGGCGATGATGACTACTCTTTCTGGATGCCGGACATCTCGAAAGAAGAGAACGAGAAATTCGTGCAAACGCTGTTTTCAGCATTTGAGGATAATGGCTGTTCGGTGCGCGGCACAAAGAAGGACATCCTCGATGCCATCCGAGAAAATACCTGAAACGAAAACGAGCGAATCCCTGAAAAAAATTTACGTGCTCGACACGAGCGTTCTTCTGTCATCTCCGTACTCTAACGAAAAACAACATTGACCAGGCACATTTCTAAGCGCTGCGACATTTTTCTGGGGGTTTGCAAGGCCGTTTGCAACATTTTTCCGAAATTCACCGATATTTTTTGCAGTCATCCATCACGGATGGCTGCTTTTTTTGTTTTTACGCGAAAAAGTTGCCGATTTGTGCGAATTGCAGATAATGAAAATCAAGGGCAGTCATAGCGGTATTGTCCGCACAGAAATTATCAGAAAGAGATTTTCCAGATAGTTCTGGAATTTTGGAGGAATCACAAATGTACGGTAAACCGATGAATTTCATAGACTGGCTGATTGATATGCCGGAAGAGTTTTCATTTTGGGTAGAGGACCAGATAGCAGTAATGTCACCGGTAACGATTGCCGTGGTAATTGTTGTCGCATTGGCTGTTTTGGCCGGTATATGGCTTCTCGTCGTTTCTGCTGCCAAGAAGGATGTGCGCAATACCAGCGAGATTCTGGCGGGCGTTGAGGAAGTCAATCAGGGATATGAGTTCTATGATGTGGACGAAGAAATCCGCCTTGAATACCCGCTCGAATCCCTTGAAGAGTATAAGGGCACTTCCCTCGATAAGCTGTTCATGAGCACTGTTCGGAAAAAGATTCCCCAGTTTGAAGAGGTTTTCGGATGGGCGCAGTCGAATGTAATTCAGTTTGCGGCATATAAGGAAGAACTTAAAAGCATCCCTAACTGGACCGAGAAGGACAATGATTGCGGGAGAAGAATCCCTTTCTGGCTGTATAAGCACTATGAGAAGAAGCTGGTCAATGCAGCGGTGTTCGGCACTCCCGTGACCGAGACGACCTTCATTGCGGTGAAGCAGTATGTCCCGCATAAGGGCAAGCCGATGGAGGAGTCTAAGACCTATTCGATGGCAGAGGCTAAGGAATTCGTAAGACTCGCTAAGGCGCACGAACGGGAACGCCAGCAGCGGGAAAACGAGCGGAGGCAGGCATCCTCGCAAATCAAGTATGAGGTTTTGCAGCGGGACATGTTCCGGTGCGTTGTCTGCGGCAGGACCCCGGAACAGGGCGCGAAACTTCACATTCAGGCGGTAAAGCCGCTTCCGAAACACGAGAGACCATCTGCGGATTGTTTTCGAACCGTATGTGAGGATTGCCTGAGAAGGAAAGGGTGAGGGGCAGAGATGTTTTGTATATGCGTACTTATCATAGCAGCAGCTGCCGTGTATATGGTTGAGGCGTATATCCATACCTACTACGCAATTGAGTATATGCACGGAGCACCGCTGTTCTTTGTACTTCTGGCGAAATACGCGGCACCGGTCCTGTTCCTGCTCCTGTGCGTGTACTTTGTATTCCGGTACAGGGAGAAGCGGCGGGAATCGGAAAAGCCTGCGCAGGATAAGCAGGAAAACCGAGAAGAAGTCTATGCGGAGAAAATTAACGCGACCGTAAAAACGAAAGCAGTGTTCTCAGACCAAGCCGACCAGATGCTATATCAGGTCATGCGGTTCGGACAAAAGATGGCGGTGGCGTACAGCATGACGCAGGACAGCAAGACTTCAGTCCTACCTGCGGTACAGGAGCAATCTTGACCAGCATGTAGGACGCAGGCATTGGATACTTATGTACCTGCAGATGTTAACCCAGTATGCAGCTCTACTTAGTAAGTATCTTTAGCCAAGGGTTACACAACCTTCTGCTTCGGCAGAAGAGATTTATCGTAAAGGAGGTAGCGTATATGGCTACTGTATATGTGCTCAACAAAGACGGTAAACCTTTGATGCCGACGACTCGCTGTGGTCATATCCGTCACCTTCTGAAAGAGAAGAAAGCACGAGTCGTTAGAACAAATCCGTTTACCATTAAACTGGTGTACGAAACGGATGATGTGGTGCAGCCCCTCTATTTAGGCATCGACCCCGGCAGAACCAATATCGGAGTCGCAGTAGTCAAAGTGGACGGTACTGCGGTCTTTACTGCTCATCTGGAAACACGCAATAAGGAAATTCCCAAACTGATGGTGAAACGCAAAGAACACCGTCAGGGGCGCAGACATTACCGTCGCTGCAAGCGCCAGCGCCGCGCCGCTGCACACGGAACTTTATCAAAAAAGTGCAAGAAGCAAGACACAGCGCAAGGCGGTAATATCAGTAAGCGTGCTCAAACGATAGGTGTTTTTGAACGCAATCTGCCCGGTTGCGAGAATTCCGTCCTTTGCATTGGCATCAAGAACAAGGAAGCGCGATTTAACAACCGAGTCAGACCCGCTAGGTGGCTTACACCTACTGCCAATCAGCTTTTGCTGACGCACGTCAACTTTGTGAAAAAGATTTGCAAATTTCTTCCTATCAGTGATGTTGTACTCGAAATCAACAAATTTGCGTTTATGGCATTGGACAATCCCAATATTCAGAAGTGGCAATATCAACAAGGTCCTCTATATCAAAAGGGCAGCCTTGAAAACGCTGTTTCTGAACAGCAAGACCATCATTGCCTGTTTTGCGAGAAGACGATAGAGCATTATCATCATGTGATTCTAAGAAGCGAAAACGGCAGCGACACTATTGCTAACATCGTTGGATTGTGTGCAGAACACCACGACCTTATACATAAGGATGACAAGTTAAAAGAAGAACTTGCAAAAAAGAAGCAGGGTCTCAATAAAAAGTATGGCGCATTGAGTGTGTTGAACCAAATCATCCCGGCGCTTACGTATGAGTTGGGTTCTCGTTTTCAAGGTCACTTTTATGTGACAACGGGAAAAAGTACATACGATTACCGTGCAGCACACAGCGTAAGCAAAGACCACTGGTTGGATGCCTATTGTATTGCCTGCTCCGTTCTACCGGACGGTTGCTTTGACAATACAATCAATAGTCGTGTTCCCTATGAATTGAAGCAATTCAGAAGGCATGACCGTCAGGTTTGCCAACAACAAAATGTAAAGAGAAAATACTATCTTGATAAAAAGTTGGTTGCGACAAATCGTCACAAGGCCATTAAACAAGAAACAGACAGCTTGGAAGAGTATCGCAACAATGGCGGCACAACGGACAAACTCGTTGTTAAGGAACATAAGCCTACAAACAAAAGACTGAATCGTATCCTTCCCGGTGCGCTTATGGCGGCGAATGGAAAACTAAACGTCATGGTGGCATCAAGAGGCTTACACAATGGGATACCAGACAATTATGTTTTTGACAATAACAGCAAAGCCAAACCATCAAAATGTACGTTAATAAACAAAAATAAAGGCATCGTCTTTGTATCAAATTCGGTGTCGTAACCAGAAGAACGCAGCAGGAAAGCGGCAAAACGAATATGAGCATAGCAAAAATCGAAACTGCATCAGGCGTAACGCTGGTCCTCAACGGCAGCACGGTCTTTGCCTCTGACGATACATCCTACTGGCTGCAAGGGGCGAAAGTCATTGGTGACGATGGGCATGTCTATGGGCATGCTGAGACTATTCGAGACGCCCTGTGTCTCGTCTTGGCAAAATACGGCGGGCTAAAGGGTAACAGCGCAAAACAAACAAAACCAGTAAAGGCGGTGAGAGCATGGTAGTATATACGAAATCAGGCGTGACGGTGAATTGCTGCGGTAATCTCTTCATTGCATCGGACGGCAAGACCTACAACCTCTGCGGCAGGATGCTGACCTGCAGCGGCAAAATCATCAGCTACAACTGCCAATCGAAAGACGAAGCGCTGGGTACGGTCGTGGGGCTGTACGGCGGTAGAAGGTTTTAGGGAGGTACACTATGGAAACGGTCATGACGAACAGCGGCGTAGAACTGCGCGTGGAAAGCAGCATCATTTACACAACAGACTCCAAGGCATTCTGGCGTAGCGGGAACATGTTGGTCGGAAACGGCACTGTCATCAGCTACCAGTGTCGCTCGATGGATGAGGCGGTCGATATGGTCGCCGCCTTGTACAACGGAAAGAGAGCAGAAGCAACGCAGGCATAATCCTCTATAAAAGTATACGCCGTTCACCTTTTCAGGTGGGCGGCTTTTTGTTTTGTGTATATAGCGATTCGGGGGACGAAGCAAGCCGATTTTACCAGCACTTTGATATTCTGCGGTATGATTTCCAGCAGTTTGATATTCTACGGGCAGTTGCACAGTCGTGCGAATTGCATACAATGGGAATTGGAGAACAAAAAGAGCGATGCAAGGATATATTTGCAATAAATATGGCGG
>ERZ780218.1175-NODE-1175-length-18274-cov-19.506340_pt1 | contig 18274 bp, 18 predicted proteins | sample MGYA00510975_ERZ780218 | MGnify/ENA primary metagenome ERZ780218 (study PRJEB29588, sample SAMEA2152063) | human gut metagenome | biome: human gut; feature: human-associated habitat; material: faeces | place: Denmark | collected 2008/2010 ... | reverse complement strand
TGAAAAGCAGAAGAGTGAGGCAGAACGGGCGAAAGATTGAGGAAAATAAAATAAACACATAGCGAAAAGACAAATTTGAGCGAAGCGTAGCGAATGGCACTGAAACAGTGTTCGTTACGCTTCGTTTTTATGTGGTAAGGAAGCAACTGAAAGCCACCTTGAAGCCAAAAGTGGCAAGAGTTCAGTTACCACCCCATTACTGCCGTAACGGATGAAAGTTTTCGGTTAAACGCTTCTATTTCTGCGATTTGCGCAGGTTTGCATATCTGTCGGTAACTCACTGTAACTTAATTTTGTAACCAAAAAAAGTGTGAGTTATGCGAAGTACATTCAAAGTCTTATTCTACGTGAAGAAAGGCAGCGCCAAACCCAACGGCAACCTGCCCCTGATGTGCCGTCTTACAGTGGACGGCGAGATTAAACAGTTCAGCTGCAAGCTGGACGTTCCCCCACGCCTGTGGGACGTGAAAAACAGCCGTGCTTCGGGCAAGAGCGTCGAGGCGCAGCGAATCAACCGTGCCGTCGATAAAATCCGTGTGGACGTGAACCGCCGCTATCAGGAGCTTATGCAGACGGACGGGTATGTAACCGCCGCCAAGCTCAAAGACACCTATCTCGGTATCGGTGTCAAACAAGAAACCTTGCTGAAGCTGTTCGAGCAGCACAACGCCGAGTTCGCCAAGAAGGTGGGGCACAGCAGGGCAAAGGGGACATTCACCCGTTATCAGACCGTATGCAAGCACATCCGGGAGTTCCTGCCCCATACCTACAAGCGTGAGGATATTCCTCTCAAGGAATTGAACCTCTCTTTCATCAACGATTTCGAGTATTTCCTGCGCACAGAGAAGAAATGCCGCACCAATACCGTGTGGGGCTACATGATTGTGCTGAAACATATCATCTCGATAGCGAGAAATGATGGACGGCTGCCGTTCAACCCCTTTGCCGGGTATATCAACTCTCCCGAAAGCGTGGATAGGGGCTACCTTACCCAAGCGGAGATACAGACGCTCATAAATGCGCCGATGAAGAACGGGCAGCATGAACTCGTAAGGGACTTGTTCGTCTTTTCGGTGTTCACGGGTCTGGCGTATTCCGATGTGAAGAACCTCACCACAGACCGCCTGCAAACCTTCTTCGACGGCAATCTATGGATAATCACCCGAAGAAAGAAGACGAACACGGAATCGAACATCCGTCTGTTGGACGTTCCGCAAAGGATAATAGAGAAGTACAAAGGAATGACACGGGACGGTCATGTTTTCCCCATGCCGAGCAATACCACCTGCAACAAGATACTGAAAGAGATAGGCAGACAGTGCGGTTTCAAGGTGCGCTTGACCTATCATGTCGCACGCCACACGAACGCAACGACCGTGCTTTTATCCAACGGTGTACCCATTGAAACCGTGAGCCGACTGTTGGGGCACACGAACATCAAGACCACGCAGATATACGCCAAAATCACCGCCCAAAAGATAAGCCGGGACATGGAAGCCTTGTCGCATAAGCTGGAGGACATGGAGAAGAACATCTGCCGTGCCATTTAATAACCTTAAAAGCGAATACCGATGAAAGAAGAAAGGAATATTATCACGATGGACGAACACGGTAATATCATCATGCCGACCGATACAGCCAATGTGTGGATGTCCGAGCCGGAACTTGTCGGGCTGTTCGGGGTAACCGCTCCGACAGTCCGTGCAGGAATCAGAGCCGTTTACAAGAGTGGAGTTCTGAAAGAGTACGACACAAAACGTTATCTGCGTTTGGAGAACGGTTACGGGCTGGACGTTTACAGTTTTGAGATGGTTGTCGCACTCGCATTCCGTATAGGCTCATGCGGTGCGGAGAGGCTGCGCAATGCCTTGTTAAAGAGGATGTACCGGCGAAAAGAAAAAGATGAATATTTTCTGACGCTGCATATCGGTAAGTCTGTCGTCATGCCGTCATGAAACCGTTGAATATCCAAATCACCGGTTGCTCGAACCGTCAAGCCGACACATCATCGCTTACCGATACGGAATGCAAGTACGGAAATGAAACCGTTATTCTGATGAAATGATGAATACATATAGTAAATATATGATTATAAGATACATAGATACTCATCATATTCTCATCAAAGGATATTTGCCGATGAACGGAAAGTATGTCTTACCGTGTCGTTTCTCTTTTGGCGAGTATTCTGATGAGAAGTTGATGAGCATACATACCGCTAATATACAGATGCTTATATGCCGTTTCATCAAATCATCGGATTTTCATCCGTCATCAACCCGGCTGGGAAATGGGATAATAGGGAGAGTTCCCATTTGCTGCAACCGGAGCAGTCATTTCCGTTTTCAGAGGCAAAGGTAGCATGGGCTTCGGTGTCGGCAGCAAGGTCAAGCGGCAAAGCCGTCATGGGAACAATCTCCATCCTCATGCTTCGGGTAGTATTCTTCCCATGAACCTTGCATCCGACAGCCCACGCAAAAGAGCCTCCGCAAACGGAAACGACCGCCCCGGCAACCGACGACGAAAGGGAAAAACAACAAGGGGAGTTTGTGACGGCTGCAATGCTGACGGACTACCGACACGATGTTCACATTGTGATGTATGCAAAGCAGGTAAACAAGGCGGGCAAAGCAAGCAGGCAGGGACGGACGGTGCACGGGTATTTACAGGCAGAAAATACCGTAGCTTATTAGGGAATTTTCCGAGCCGCATTGCAAACAACGCTGAAAATTCCCCAATAAGGCAAGGGGCAAGCCCCTCTGCACACCCCATCGAGAACGGCTTTTTGCCGTCCCCGAAGATACGAAGAATCATTGTTTCACAAGCTAAAAAAGAAAGGAAATTTATATGGGATTTGTAGTCTTACACATGGAAAAGGCGCACGGTTCCGACAGCGGAACGACCGCCCACATCGAGCGTTCCATCATACCGAAGAACGCCGACCCCACACGCACACACCTCAACCGGAAACTCATCGAGTATCCCGACGGGGTGAAAGACCGTTCGGCGGCTATCCAAAGGAGGCTGGAAGAAGCCGGGCTGACACGCAAAGTCGGCAGCAACCAAGTACGGGCAATCCGCATCAACGTGTCGGCAACGCCCGAGGACATGGAACGCATCCAACGGGAAGGACGGCTGGACGAGTGGTGTACCGACAACCTGCAATTCTTCGCCGACACGTTCGGCAAGGAGAACATCGTGGCGGCACACCTGCATATGGACGAGAAAACACCGCACATGCACGTCACGCTCGTCCCGATAGTCAAGGGGGAGCGCAAGCGCAGGAAACGGGAGGAACAGGCGAAGAAACGCTACCGCAAGAAACCTGCCGACAGCGTGAGGCTGTGTGCCGACGACCTCATGACACGGTTGAAACTGAAGTCCTACCAAGACACCTATGCCGCAGCGATGGCGAAGTACGGGTTGCAACGTGGCATAGACGGTTCGGAAGCGAGGCACGTTTCCACGCAGCAGTACTACCGTGACATAAAGCGTCAGACGGAAGAGCTGAAAGCGGAGGTGGTGGAATTGCAGGAGCAGAAAGATACGGCACGTGAGGAACTTGTACGGGCGAAAAAGGAGATACAGACCGAGCGGTTGAAAGGGGCTGCGACGACCGCAGCCGCCAATATCGCCGAGAGTGTCGGCTCTCTTTTCGGGAGCAACAAGGTCAAGACGCTGGAGAGGGAGAACACAGCCCTACAAAACCGCATCATTGAACTTGAAGAAGAAGCCCGACAACGGGAACGACAACAAGCCAAACAGATGCAGGAAATGAAAAGCACATACGAGCAACAGAATAGTAAGTTGTCCGAGTTCGTGGATTTCGTCAAATGCTATTTCCCATACGTAGAAAAGCTGATACCGACAATAAATTTTCTGCGTGACCGCTTGGGTTTCGATGACGGTATTATCCGAAGATTATGCGCTTTCAAGGATGTTGCCATTAAAGGTAAACTCTACTCTTCGGAGTTCAATCAAAGTTTTGAAACCAAGCGTTCTGTCTGCGCCATCAAGGAGAATGAAAACGGAAAGTTCGATTTCAATATTGACGGAGTTCCACACGTGAGTTGGTTCAGAAAAAAAATGAGCGAGTTTAGAGAATCTATTGGAATACCGAAACCAAGGCAAAACAGGGGTATAAAACTATAGTTCAAAGAAAACAGCCGAATAATCTGCCTATATTGAATGGATTATCACGCTTTTTTGTATTTTTGCAGTTGGATTGAGATAACTCGTTCCAAGACATAAGAAAAAAGAAGAAGCGTTATGCTCATCTTGTTGTTTGTGAACGTAGGAAGTCTTTAATAACATCTCATTAATCTGTTAATATTCAGAATTATAAATCTTGATCCTGCTTGAATAAGCAACAAAGCAGGCACAAAATCAAGGATTTAAGCGATTCTTTGTTTTTTACCTTGCAGTTGGTTGCAGTCTTTTCATTTGCTGGCATGCACAGGCCTGTTTTAACAACGATACTCAACTCGCATACGCTTATTCTCATTTCATAGCTGCGACTGCGAATAGCTTCGCCTATCGTTGCAGCCCAAAGATAAAGGAAACTAATTACTATTTTATCTCGGATTTTCCACGTCATCTTGTTCTCAACTAAAAGACTATTCTTCTCGATATTGGCATACTGTAAACCCAATATGCCTTTCTAAATATAGTTTACTTCGGTTTAGCTTATATATGGCTAACCGACCAAACTAAACCGAATTTTCGGCTTTTTCCTCTCTGCATTCTGAAAATATGCAGCCAAAAGAGAAGACAATGTTACTGCGTATTTTCTCTTTTCACTGCAATTTTGTCGGCGATATTACATAATTTCACGGAATTATCCAACCCGACATGCCGGTCGCATCGCATTTTTCAAAAATTGTCGTATCTTTGTTCCCGCGAACAGTATTACAAAAATCTATTTCTACCAAAGCTCTGAAAAGCATTTGGTATTAACGGAATGTGCAGAGTCATTGGGGAGCGATCCCGCGAATGGCACTTTGCAGAGCTTAGAAATAGGTGATGTACTGTTCGCAGCTGCACATTCTTTTTTGTACCATTATGCGAACAGTACATCATCGAGTCCGCGTTACGACGCAGACCGGTCGCAAGACCAGCCGCCGGCGGTTCCCGCCGCGAAACATTCCGATTCGGGTCCATTCACATCCACCCGATTGACAACCGATTGTCAGTCAAACCATCTATGCTCTTTGTCATGCCGTATGCACGATAAGGACAGCCACTTTATTGTCAAACAATCAACATTCAATCAAATGGAAACGAATCTGAACATCATGCAGGAACAGCCTGCCCAAACCATAATGCCCAAAACGATAGCCGAATCGCAAATCGCGTCGACAGCCTCCGCAACGGCTCAACCGACCGATGCCGCCGAGTTGCCATACGACCCTACGGAAGCCGCCCGAATCGTTCGACACCTTACCGACGGGTTTTTCGATCCCGAATACATCCTGCTTTTCGGCAAACTGGCAGGCGGCACGCCGCACAGCGATGCTACGGCTTACGACATTTTGATGGTCGTGCGCGACACACCGAGATTCAACTGGTTTCAGGCCAAACGCATCCTGCGTTACAAGATGCCATATCGGCATCGAAAAATCACCTATATCAACCTTTATATTCTGCCGTTGAATTACGTCGAATCGAACCGCACGCCGTTCCTCTATTTCGCCCATGCCGAGGGTAAGCTGCTCTATTGCAACGAGCACTATTGTTTCCGTCGGCCGAAACGGCCCATAGATTTCGCGCGGGCATACGCCGACGCCAAGTTCCATTACGATACTTTCCGCACGCTCGGCAGCGACCTGTTGGAACAGGCGCAGGATGCTTTTGTGGAGGGGCACAACGTGAGGCTGGCAGCACAGTTCATGGCGCAGGCAGCGGTTTACTTCTACCACACGCTCTACTATGTCTATCATGGCATGTCGTTCGATCTGCATGACCCTGTGGTTATGCACGACCGCATGCGGACACTTTCGACTAAATTGATGCTTGTCTTCGACGACAATCATATCGAAAACATCTTCACGATTCCGAGGCTGAAAGAGGTGCTGATGAAGACGACATACGATGCCGAATTCTATATGGCGCCGCAGGAGGTGGAGCTGCATATGGAGCGCGTACAGCAGGCCGCGGAGATTATCGAGGGCTGCGCAGGGTTGAGGCTCGAACTTTACAAAGAATTAAGCGAGAAATAGTAGGTCTTCTTAGAATTGAAAAGAGGATTGGAGAATGCGCGATTCTCCAATCCTCGTTCTGTATCTTTTTTGTGGTCGCGGCGGCAAGTACAGCATAGACCTCTTTTCTGTATGTATAATTTCCTCCGATTTCGGTTAGTGCCATTGCCGATTATAAAAGTACAACGGGCTTGCCCGATGTTCACGGAAACTTCTTTCGGGGGAGCCTAATACCCCGAACATCTCAAGACTTCGGGAACAATGCCACTCAATATGCAAGCAGAGGTGGCTTTTTCTGTCACTCAAGACACGAATTATGGTTCGGTAGTATCGTGTGCCGCCTCGGAAATGTATGCGCTATACGCCGCGCTTTACGCTATTAATAAACCCAACCACATGGTATAATATTATTTGCAGTCATACGCGATCTCGATGAGAAACCTGCAAAAATAAAATGGCTCTCGAAAGCTGCAAAATGAATTAACGTAACAGCGGAGAATACCGACTCCTTGTTTTGTATCGGTCCCGCCAGATATTTGAGCGTATCTGGAGAATCAGATATTACAGTGCAGACCCAATCAACAGAAGATTTCGAAGTATTATGCATTTGTTTTGCCAATTAATAAGCGGGATATGATTATTGCAATAGGTCGTCACTCATGTAGTAAAGTTCTATCAAATTTTTCCGAAAGAACAAATATTCATCGGTAATGGACGGATAGTCGAGGATGTCTAGAACAATATTATTCCTCGGTATTTAACTGTGCAAGTGGATAATCTCCGATATTTGGTCCTCTACTTAATCGGCAAACAGGAGGACAACGAATTGGACATTTATAAAATCAAGAGTATTCGATATATTTAGATTGACACTCCGTTATTTATATCTGAATGATAATTATTATCTTTGTGGCAATTTATCAGAAATGGCAAGAAGAACCCAAACAAACGAGACGGGAATAGAAAGAATTCCTTCTGAACATAGCGTGCACGACGCTTGGTGTGCATATATTTGTGTAAACTGTAACCATCTCAACTATGTGCATATTGGGGAGCACCTACTTACTCCTGAACAAGCATTAGAAACACAACAATGGGAGTGCAAAGAGTGTGGCTATGTGCATAGCAAAGATTCTGATTTACCTGAAAAATTAACAAATTGGAAACCTGAACTTCTTGAAAAGGAAAGCGTAACTGCACAAAGATTCTGGAAAGCATTTTTTGTTACTGCTGCAGAGAATGCAGAAGCATATTGGAAGAAATGTAATATGTGCGGTCGGATTTTACCCAATCACGCATTTAGTAAGCATAAAGGCTGGGGACCGTTGGAAAAACAAATGGAGTGTCGGGCATGTAAAGGTGCAATCAATTCTATTTTGAATGATTTACGCACGACCGAGCAGTTGCGTGAAAGTTCCATTCGTAGAAGAATAGCGGATTTATTTGTCGCAGACCAAAACGAGACCATAAATGTCTCCGAATTATTTGAACGCTTTGGCGGTAAATGTTTCAAAACAGGTAAACTGCTAGATATCAACAAGACTGGCTCTTGGCATATAGATCATATTTTACCTTCAAAATATTTATATCCTCTTACAGTTAGGAATGCCGCATTACTGTCGGCTGAAGCTAATAGTAATAAGAGAGATCGATGGCCGAGCGAGTTTTATACAAACCAAGAATTGATAGAGTTAGCTAGAGTAACAGGTGCACCACTTGCACTAATGGCCAGTACGACACCTGTCGTTAATACTAATATTGATGTAAACAAAGGAATTGACAAATATCTAACCGTAAGAAATTCTAGTGATTTGCCTAAACGTATTATAGAACTCAAACGAATATTAGCGCTATACCATTTGGAGGATCTCGTTGATGACGAACACCAACGAATCCTATATGATATATTATAAATGTAGAAGAAAGGGATATATCCCTTTCTTCTAATAAAGTAACAAATATTGGTGGTCTGTTACTGTCCCAATATCTTTAATTCCAAACTTATCACAATGGGAAACGCTCTCATCAAATAATTCTGCATGATTAAACCATCGTTTTCCCAACTCTTTTAGCATTAGTCCCATATTACATTTTTTGCTTTTGCCTAAATGGAACACTATTAGTCCGCCATCTTTAAGCCGTTCTTTTGCTTGTTCTAATATAGGCACATATACATCAAAATTTTTCTTCTGCCTTTCATCTACATATTGGTTGGGCATTATTTTGAAGTCATTTGGTTCCCAACCACTAAACCACAGCCGGATCCAGTTAGCTGAATAGAATCTGGTACTGTCAAAAAAAGGTGGTGAAGTAATTATAGCATCTATGTCCTGAATTTCATCGGGCCAAGACAGAGTAGAATCCTGTAAATATATTTGTCCCGATATAAATGTTTCAGGTAGTTTCTGTGAGAAGTATTTATCAACTTTAGCCGCTAATCGGCAGATCAAATTTCGATATTCAAACTCGCCACTCGGTGCATAAGGCGTTATTGAATGTGATTTCCGGCTCAAAGCATATGGTCTATTTCCGTGAAGAATATGTAATAATGAAGAAATTACGACCATTTCGCTGGCGTTTACAGGTTTATTATCAATAAAAAATCTGCGAGCCAATAGAATCTCCTTAAATGTGGTTTCTTCATAATAGTCAATCAACCTTTTATTTAAGCCGAATCTCGAATATTTGGCAAATTCTTCAATAGTTACACAATGTGTCCGTATATAGTCGTCTAATTGTTCAATACATTGTTCGGCGAGAGCTTTGTCAGTTTCTCCAATTTTAGCTTGTGAAATGTAGTAACACATTTTACTAATATCCATACCATACGATACAATACCATTCAATGCACCTTCAAATGGTATTGTACCTACTCCGGAGAATGGGTCAAACAATTTCCCTCCTGCAGGAACAAATGTTTTAACCAAATGATATCCGATAGCAGGTTTAAGTTTGCCCTGATATGAACACAATGAATGATTATTATTCCCCCAATTCTTTTTTGAAAACGGGAACTTTTGATGTGGAAGGTCTTCCTTAAAGCAATTCCAGTTAGATTCCCAACGATAACTCTGTGCCATTCTTTCAGTAACTCTAATTTGCCATAACGATTAGGACCTGTGTAACTGTCTGCCCCCCTCTTGAACGGCGTTCTCTAAGTTTGGTTTTCTCAACAAATTTGTATCCAATATTTTGTAATATCTCTATAAGGATATCATCGGTCTGAATGTGCACACCATTGAATACTGAATCTCCAATATCTATAAGCAAGCGAGCTCCTGATGCCAACTTTGGGAGCAGCCCACTGAATATCTGAAACATCTCGGCAAAATAACATTCTGCCATTTGTGGAATTCGCACATCGTAAGCGGTCTCTTTCAATGAGACCATTGTTTGAGATAACAAAAGACTTTTCGACTCGATGTCAATTTGCAATAAATTTGACACCTTAACATCATTTATCCCACTGGTTAAAATTTGATCACGAAAAGATCTTAAATCCGATTCAGTGCGCAAATGTCCTAAGAACCATAGTTCTAGTTTGGTATTTCTAATGTAGTTAGTACCATTTAAATATGGCGGACTTGTTATTACATAACTAATCTTATCACATGAAACTTCATTGATACATTTTGCATTCGCGTGAATCAGTGTATGATTATGTCTAACTTGGCTTACTGTCGTATTGCCATTTGTGAGATCGTTATATATATCGTCAATCTTCGCACATAATAACTCAGAGAAACGGGGTATTTTCTTTTCTAGTTCTTTTTTGGTCTTAAATCTTAAATCACCCTGCTTCTTTAGATAAGAAGATGGTATCAAACATGATAAAATAGCGATTGTTAAAATATTCTTTGATAATGAATCGTCTTTTGACTCCAGAAATGATTTTGCTTGCAATATTTCCTTATAGTTATAGTCCGGGAAATATATGCTGTTTTTGAAAACATTTTTATAATTCCGATCTAATATTGTATTCTCTTTATGGTTAAATTTCAATAACTTTGTTTTGAGTAACATCAAATCATTGCCGATAATCCTCCATTCATTATGTGCAAGTTTCAATACTTCCAATTTTGTCTTTATTAAGAATTGAAGGAGTGGATTAATTTCAGAATAATAAGTACTATTTCCCATAGCATCAGCAGCAAACAAAGTTGTTCCAGTGCCGGCAAATGGATCATAAATAATACCCGGTTTAATACTATATTTCTTGATTAAAGATTTAACAAAGTCTGGAGAATATCCTTCAATGTATGGATACCACCTGTTAAATGGAATAACTTTGCTATTCTTAAATGTAACATCAGACGCAGCTATTATCCCGTTACTATCTTTGATAGCTCTATCAAGTAAGAACTTGATAAATTGGCTGACATTCCTTTTATCGCGCTCGGCTGCAATACATAAGTCTGAATAATCAGAATATCCAATAATACTTCTTATTTCTTGGCTTGACAGCTTATTCATTGACGTATACAAGTCTTGCTCTCTCTCCGTAAACGAGATAGGAACAATCTTTGACTTCTGGCTTCTTTTATCCGAGAATGATATGGATTTAAACGTTTGCATTGCAGATTTTAATATAATATGATAATTACTTCGCAAATGTATGGATTTTCTTCTATTAAACAAAGTCCCCGATATAAAAGTTTCTATCGAAGGGTAATTTTGCTTGAGCGATCGGTTATGTGGTAGGTTGTTCTGCGAGGTTTATATTGGCAAACGAAAGTTTGCTCAGCCTGCAAACTTTTGAGACGTGTTCAAAGTTTACCTATTTTGACGTTGTTATGTATAATGATCCAAGATAATTAAGGTTATCACTTTCTCCAAACACCACATTTATATTATCATCATAGCGAGTTGTCAAGCATTTATGCTCTTGTCCGTTAACGCTCAAACTCTACTCATGGATGTATACTTTTAAAAAGGCACTTACATCTGTTTTGCCGTATCAGGATGAATGTTGACTGCACAATGTACAGCTTGCGCTGATCCATAAAATTCGCAAAATTAGGAGCTAAATTGGAATTACCATTAAACCATTGAATGGGTATATAGAGTCCTTTAACTGCTACTGTTGTGTTGCTGATACATAACTTACACATGGCGTTGCCTCAACGGATACGAATCTGCCCTCCGACTACCTGCCAATATCCAGCTGCTTGAAAATATTGCAGAACAATTATAGATATCCGTAGTTACTTCTTCTATATTAGTTGTTGCGCCGCCCGTAAATTCTCTTTTAAAATTTTACCGAGACTTTTTGCAAACTGTTTGTATGAATTCTTTTCTTTCTCTTTGTCATCATCCGATAAAGAGCTGCTGTCAATTTCAGCGTGTACAAAACTGATAATACCATCGATTGCATCATCTACGGTTTTGCTGCTGATTTTGGATTTAAATCCCAATGCATTTATAACACATATATTTACCAGTTCCAATATCTCTGGCGATTTAATAGCTGCCTTTATTCGCTCTGCCATTAGTTTTGCACCTTTATCTTGTGATTTTGACAAGACGTCAAGAAAGATATCAGCTAATGTTATTTCTCTATTCTCCATGATCTTTAAATTACAAACTTTCCAGCAGTTCTATCATTTTATAGATGGTAGTTGACGGATTATTATATGTCTCCAACACCTTGGCTCTTGCCGTTGCTTCTGATGTCTTGTCGGACAGCTGCTGTTTCTCATTCAATGCCAAAGTTCCCTTTACATAGTGTTCAAGATGTCTTTTTAGTTTCTTGATGCAGGCGTTTTGAGTTAGTTCAGCATGACACTCCTCAAAGTGCAGCAAATACCACAACTCAATACATGGATTCGACACCAGCATTACCGCATCCGGAATACTTTGCAGGTGTACTAACATTCCGTCCACATCAAGGTCATACATTAGAAATGTTTTATCATTTTTGGTCACAATATATTCCCGCTTGCAATTCTCTATATACCGAACGGATATGTTCGAATCGCTCTTTCTTGGGATAATCTGAATAGGCGCACGGTATTGTGAACGGAGGTGACTGATATAGGCAACCTCAGACTCTCCTTCACAGAAAACAAAGAAGTTCGGCTTCATTGTTTTGCCTTTGGATTTTCTTATTTGTCGTCCCATATCAGTGTCTATTTCATAAAACTATCCGTCTGTTCGTCAATATACGGAATGGCATCGAAACGACCTTGCAGATATGCCTTCTCTGCATCCAGTCCGTCGCGGAAATCTTTGTAATCAAACAGCGAATACAAATCCGAGGACCCGTCATCCCGTTTGTTGACAAAATACACCTGATCCTTACGCAGCTTGTTGGTATTAAGCAGGTATGTGTTATGTGTAGTATATATCAGCTGCGCCGATTCGCTTTTATTGAACAAACCGATAATATACTCTACCAGTTTTATATGCAACTGCGTCTCGATTTCATCTATCAACAAGATTTTATTATTCTTGACGATATCCAGAATCGTCAGCATCATACTGAATAAACGCTGTGTTCCATCAGACTCTTCTGCAAAAAAGTTGAAAGGGACATCCGGGTTATTCCTGTGATAGGTCGTAATGACCAGCTGTGGTTTCTGAATATCTTCTACTGACAATATTTGATTGTCTGCAGGGTCAATCACTGCAGTAGACAGGACTTTATTCTCGTGCCGGCTGTCGATTTTGACAATGTCGCTGTCGGCAATTCGCAGCACATTAAGGAATTGCTCTTTGTTCTCATTCAGCAAGCGCTCGACAGAGAACGAATTATATCCGAAATAATTCAGAATAAAACGCTCATTGAAATATCGAAAAACATCTTTTGCGACATCTCGGTCCATCTGACTGGCACGCGACACAAAAAGCGTTTTCTTGGACGTATTGGCAGCAACATCCATCGGGCGGCGAATTACCGAACGGAATTCATAGATATCCTTTTTGTCGGGTCCCTTTGTCTCATCGCGAGAAAATACCAGAGAACGACGTCCATTCGGATAATAATACAGTGCCTCTTTCAGGATCTCAACTTTATTGAGCTCAAAAGAATATTCATATTCGATCCCCTCAAGAAGAAAGCGAATGAAAAATGTACTTGGCTTGCCAATGCCCCCGAATTTGAACGGAGTAAAGGCAAATATCGTATTCTCGTTGTAATTGTGAGATGAGAATATCATCCCCACACAAGCGCGAATAGCCTTGATAAGACTGCTTTTTCCTGAGGCATTTGCACCATAAATAGCAACAGTTTTAAGCAACCGTTCATCACCGCATACAAATGTATTTTCTTCAAGCTCCTTTGCCTTTTTAGTCTGGATGCTTGCTGCCTGCATATCCAGCACCACCTCATCTTTAATTGAAAAGAAGTTGCTCAGACGAATTTCAAGTACCATTTTATCCCCTAAATTTGTAATTCACTTGCAAATATAGCAAATTAAATGACAAAATCTTAATTTGGATAACTTTTTTATGGATTAAAGGCCGCCTGCAAAAAGTATTGTTATATAGGGATCGTTCGACAACCCAAAGAATGATGTTTCTATATCTGTGTGTCCATTCACTGCTTGCAACTCATAAACCTTTGAATTGGCTAACGCAATTTGACACACTTACAGTGGTTTAACTTTATCAGCCATTCGTAAGGTTGATTCGCCCTGCCTGCTGTACAGCCCGACAACTTTCGGGGTAGCCTAATACCCCGCTCAGTTTTCGCCATCGGGAGCATTGCCATTCAATCTGCAAGCAGAGGCGGTATGATTGTCCGATATTGGGTTGTTCGTATTCACAGCTACAAATGCACAAAGGGATATTCGCAGCCAAACGAACAATCATTTATCGTCCGTTGAAATTTGAACGAGAAAAGGGAACAGAAAAAAGAATTTGCAGCCAAATGTTGAAAACTATCCGCATAGAGGTGGAGTCGGCGAATAAGTCCTGTACGGTTGCGCCCCTCATTATAGTCGTCTCTATGCGAGACTGCATATCTCTGCTACTTTGTCATGATCTCGCAACAGATACCTTTGCTGACTTTATTTAAGGCTATGTATTTAGCCCGCAAAAAGGTTTACTTTCTTTTTCTCCTATACGCCCCCGCAGTAAAGTAAACCGAATTCTGAGTCACTCTCGATTCCGAATCAATCGAACAATCCGTTCACGAGATTCACCGCCTCGTCTTTCTTGCGGTTGATAATTTTGGCGTACACCTGTGTCATCTTCACGTCCGTATGACCGAGCAGCTTCGAGGTGGTATATAAGTCCGCACCGAGCGTCAGCATCATCGTCGCAAATGTATGGCGCGCTACATGGAACGAAAACCGCTTGTCGATACCCGCCGCTTTCGCCCACGGCTTGAGCAGGATGTTGATATGCGTCGTGGAGGGCAGGTCGAACACCGCATCCTCTGCCGATTTCTCACCCCGTTCAGGCATCCACCGCAACGCTTCGGGCGAAAGCGGCAGATAGATCGGCTCCTTCGTCTTCTGCATCACGACCTCCAGTCGATACTGACCGTTATCCACATAGACGTTTCCCCATTTCAGACCGATTATATCGCTTATCCGCAGTCCGCAGAAGCAGGAGAACAGATAGGCCTGTTTTACCGCCTCGTTCTTCATCGGGGTGGCGATCAATGCCCGCAGCTCCTCGATGGTCATATATTCCCGTTTGCTTTCGGGACGATGTATCTTGTCCGAATTGCCGATTTTCGTAAAGGGATTCAGTTTGATTACATCGGCACGGACAGCGGCGTTCAACGCTCCGTTCAATACTCGATAATAGTTCTGTGCCGTAAATTTCGAGACGGACTTTCCTTGCGGGCGGTATTCCGTCAAAAGATAGTCGATATATCCCTGACAAAAGGTTTTATCCACCTGATCCATCGTTACCCGTTCCCCCGCATAGTCTTTCAATATTTGGATAGCAACCTTGATCTGGTGTCCGTCTTTTTTGCCTCGTTTCTGCTGGTTCTCCATGTAAGTATTCATCCAGTCCAGCAGTAACACCGTTTCTTTGTCGTCGTCGCGCTTGATTCCCGCTTCGCCGTTGGTCAGTTCGATGATGCGCCGAGACTTTATGGTATTGGCCGCCGTCATGGTCGCTGCATTCCGTTTGCGGGCATTATCGTCCGTTTCGGGGATGATGTACATCTTCAGGTATTCATACGACCGCTTGCCGTTGCGGTATATGTCGAGATACAAACTTTTGCTGCCATCGGCTAATTCTTTCATCCGAAGACGGATCGGCTCCTTGACTTTCGCGGGTTTCTTTACTCTGGGCATATTCTTTCTTTTTGTTCGTTTGTTCTGGCACAAAGGTAGAAAGAATAATCCGAATTAAGGAACAAACAAGAAACAAAAATACGCCAAAAAAGAGCCGAGCAACTGCAAAGGATGCTAACAAGTGAAAATGCAATAACTGCTATAATACATTGATATAACGGTGTTTTATCTTCATTTGATTGGTTCTTGTTTTCATTTCTGAATCTTACTTTATAAATGTAGGAAATTCAGAAACTGATGCAAGAGATAGCATAGTGGTTCTCACGCATATAGCGTGGGCTACTATTGTCACATCTGCATCAAGGGTTTCCTACGACCTACAAACTAAGACGTGGCGTTGCAGTCCGCGCTTCTGCATTCATAACCATGCTCTGTCGGACTGGGGAGCAAAAGTAGAGAACGAATATGAAAGCGATTAAAGCGGATAGGCAACTGATTGCGGCTTGTGGTCTGTATTGTGGGGCATGTTGCAAATATCTTAACGACAAATGTCCGGGATGTCATCGGAACGAAAAGGCTTCATGGTGCAAGATTCGTCAGTGCGCTATGGGGAGAGGCTATAACACCTGTGCCAAATGTGAGACAGAGGTCAAGGACTGCAAAATCTACTCCAATCTTATAGGAAAAATATTCGCATTACTGTTCAATTCCGACCGCCCGGCATGTGTCCGTTACATCAAAGAGCATGGCGAACAGGCTTTTGCAGAAGAAATGAGTCGCCGTAAATGTCAGACAATAAAAAGAAAATAGTTATGAGCAATGAAATTCTATATCTCGTCTTGCCGGATTATGCGGCGCATGAGGTGGTTTATCTTTCACAGGCTGTTGCTTCCGATGACTTTGCTTTGAAAGAGAATCCCAAATATGTAAATAAAGTGGTGGCTCCGTCTTTGGAGCCGGTCAAGTCGATAAGCGGTTTCCGCACTCTGCCTGATTATTCCTTCGATACTATGCCCGATGATTATGCGGCATTGGTGCTGATTGGCGGCTTCGGCTGGACTACGCCTGTTACGGAAAAGGTTGCGCCTATAATCCGGCAAGCGATTGAACGGGGCAAGATTATAGGTGCTATCTGCAACGCCGCTTCGTTTATGGCTAAGTGCGGAATACTCAACACCGTCAAGCATACAGGTAATGGTCTGGAGCAATTGAAACTCTGGGGAGGTGACAATTACACCAATCCCGGCGGATATGTCCATGCCCAGGCAGTCAGTGACCGAAATATTGTGACGGCAAACGGCTCTGCAACACTTGAGTTTGCTAAAGAACTTTTGCTGTTGCTTGAAAACGATACGCCGGAGCGCATCGAAATGTACTATCAGTTTAATAAACAGGTTTTTTGTTCCTTATTCTCCAAAGAATAAAGGGATGTACGACCTTCAAATCGAGGCGTGGCATCGTTGGCTCACTTTTTCTTTAACTATAATCCATTTGAGCCAGCAAGATACGAATGTATAAAAGGCTCTTGTGTCTAAGATACAGAGTCCTTGAAATAAAAAAGTTGTGCCCGTGGTGCAGTATCTCACATACTTGGGCATTTCTAATATAGAAACAAAAAAATAGAACAATAATGAAGACTAAGTTTTTTTTCGGAATGCTGCTCATGGCATTCCTCGCCGTGGCAGGGCTGACGGCATGCAGTGACGACGACAACGACAATTTGACAAGTATTGCCGGAACCGAATGGTATGGCAGCCATGTTGTATCCACGACTACCAATGAGGTTATGGAGGAAACACATACGGCAATTTTAGGATTTATATTTTCCGAAGATGGAACAAGCTGTACTGTTGAAACGGGAATCGAAACGCTTATGTCAGCTAATAGGGTTACCAAATATGTAAGTTACTCCCCATTGACACATTCCGTAACTTTGACCGAATCGCCCAATTCGTCCACAACAGAATATCACGCCGTAATTGAAGGCGAATCTATGCAGGTGCAACGTTGTGTTGATGGCAAATTATCTGATGAAATTATTAGACTGTTCAAAAGGAAATAAAAGAATGAAGAAAAAAGATTTTCTGCATTATGGGACTAAACAAGCATTTTGATTATGCTAATAATTACAATGAGATAGTCCATACGACACAACCGATAAGTGCAGGAGAATTGGCTGACAAATTCTTCTGCGCCGTGCCGTGGATTATCACCTTGATGAAGCTCCGTACAACAGACCTCTTACGACTACTTTTCGCTTGCGAACATACTTCAAGGATTATTGAAGTATAATAAGACGGATTCGTTTTTTGACTGCCAAGAATTTATCTTGGCAGTCTCTTTTTGATGTATAGTTACAGTTCTGTCAAAAAAACATATTACCGTTGTGGTATAGATGAGAAGCCAAGAAAGCATATCAGAGCAGAATGCAACAACAAGAACGGTTGGCAACTCATAACCTAAAAATCGGGTTATCTACCCCAAAGTCCTTATTCTAAGGGAATAAGGATATTACTTGCTATCCGATAGGGTAAGTATTGTTGTTACCGAAGGAAAATTACCCAATAGAGTAGTCGCAATACGGGCATTAAAAACCCCGCATTTTAACTGTATTGAACGACCAAAATTCAAAAAATAGAAAATTGCTGTATAGAGATTTCTATCTTTTGGGAAAACTTCCTATATTTGCAAACGAAGAGAGTTATTTGACAGCATAGCACCGCAAAATGCTGAAAATCGTACGGTTGCCAATTCGTTACTGTTATTTCTCAAATACTCCGCTAAATGTTTGTTCCTCAAACGGTTGTATCAAACCGTTGAAAATCTAAAATAAAAACAGATTGGAACAATGAAGAAACATATCATCCTATTGTCCGCCGC
>ERZ780218.1170-NODE-1170-length-18327-cov-6.039131_pt1 | contig 18327 bp, 20 predicted proteins | sample MGYA00510975_ERZ780218 | MGnify/ENA primary metagenome ERZ780218 (study PRJEB29588, sample SAMEA2152063) | human gut metagenome | biome: human gut; feature: human-associated habitat; material: faeces | place: Denmark | collected 2008/2010 ... | reverse complement strand
GCGAACCTTTCAGGTTCGCCCGGTTTTGTGCATATAGCACTATTGTTATATATTGTTTTAATTATACTTAAAATTTCCCGTCCATTTGCCACAATATGAGCAAGACCAACATTCATATCCACTTGGACAATTTGCAATATATTCTTTTCGAGATATTGTACCATTCAATAATTTATTATTCCAATCACTTACAACTTTATTATAATAATTAACAAGATCTTGTCTACTATTAAACCATCCCATACTGCCTGTTGGCATTGTATGTTTATGTGTTCCAGTAGAAGTACTGCCTGAACTTCCACTTGATGAAGAACTTGATGAAGATCCAGATTTGCTGCTACTTGACGATGTATTGGACTTTCCATTGCTACTTCGTTGATTGCTTTGTATGCGGATTTCTGTTGTATCTTTGATACCGTTCGCGCTTGCCGTAATGGTTGCCGTTCCTTTTTTTATGCCTGTAACAACTCCGTTTGCATCAACAGTAGCAATACTCTCATCTGAAGATGTCCAAGTGATAGTTTGGCTTGCACCTTGAACCGTTGCATTAAGCTGAGCAGTTTCGCCGACTGCAATACTAACATTTGCCTGTTCAATAGTAAGTGTTGGTTCATTTACGATAACTTTAATCTCTTTATCAGCAACATTACCGCTTTCATCTGTTGCGTACAAATTCACTGTATATTCCCCTACTGTAGCATAATCAATAGCATCAATAGTCAAAGTTACCGGTGAAAAATCTTTAACAGAAAATGTATTTTTCAAAACCGCTTCTGTTATAGCAACATCTTTAAAAGTAGTAATTTCAGAAGGTGCATTTTCGTCAAATTCCGGTGCAACCGTATCTCTTACAAGAACTCTTACATCTGCATCTTCTTTCCCTTTTGCAGACCCGCGGCGCGGTAAAACGGATCAGATCTCCCACTTCAGGATCGTTTTTCCGAAGGACTTTCTTGTGTCTTTTTCAAACGCGGCTTTTATATCCGCCAGCGTTTTGATCTCGTTTACGGAACTGATCAGATTGCCCAGATAATCCAAAATCTCCGGATTCTTTTTGTATAATGAAACCGTCTTTTCAAAATCGGCAACACCGCTCCGGGAAGAGCCGAACAGGCGCAGCCCCTTTTCCAGAACCATTCTTGTGTTTACGGCAACCGGGTATTCGGAAACGCCAAGCAGAGAAAGCGTGCCCTCCGGCTTGATCAGCCCAATGATCTGCTCAATTGCCACCGGGCTTCCGTTGCCGCCAACACATTCAAAGGCGTGGTCGATCTCCAGGTCGGCAGGGATGTCGTTTACAAGATATGCCCCGTCTGCAAACGTGAAGTCCGCAAGTTTTTCATAATTTGTGCCAAAGATATAGACCCGGCTTTCGGGAAACACTTTCTTGAGCAGCAGGGTGGTGATGTAGCCAAGATTGCCGTCACCCCAAACGCCGATGGCGTTCCTGCGCGCGTGGGCAATTTTGTCAAAACGGGAGATGGCGTGCATGGAAACGGAAACAATCTCCGTAAACGCCGCCACATTCAGATTGATGTTTTCCGGCAGGGCAACGAGCCTTGCGGGGGAGATCTCCACATATTCCTGCAAAAAGCCGTCTGCGGAAGAACCGCAGAATTTGGAGGAGCGCAGGTAATTCTCCGCAATATACGCGTCTGTTTCGCAGGGAATATTCGGAATCATAACGACTCTGTCCCCGCATTTGAATCTGCCGGTGCTGTCCAGCACCACCCTGCCGATCCCTTCGTGGATCAGCGCCATGGGCAGCTTTTGGGCAAGCACTTTGGCGTCCCTTGTTCCAAGATAATATCTCATATCCGCGTTGCATATGGAAAGGTGGGTGGGGCGCACCACTGCGTTGCCGCCGAACAGGTCTATGGTTTCAAACGCCACCTCAAATCTTCTCGGCTGGGCAAGGCGGTAGACGGTGTTTATCATTCTTCTTCATCCTCCAAAAGGGATCTTGCCACGCGCATGTCATAGGGGTAGGTGATCTTAATGTTGAAATCTTCGCCGTCAACCAGCGCAACCGTTTCTCCCTTAAGCACAAAGATCTTTGCCGCGTCCGTCAGGATCTCTTTTTCCTCCTGCGTAAGCGAATGGTAAAGCGCTTTCAGTTTTTTTGCTTTAAAAGACTGCGGCGTCTGCCCCTGATACATATAATTTCGGTTTGGAATGCTGCTGATCGCGTTTGCGTCTTTGGATTCCACAATCGTGTCCGTGGCTTTTATAACGGTATCACAGGCGCCGTATTTTTTGCACGCCGCTATGTTTTCCTCTATGATCCTGTGGGTTACGAACGGGCGCACGGAATCGTGCGTAACGATAATCGTGTCATCGTTCAGATCGCCGTTTTTTTCAATCAGGTCAACGGCGTTCATGATCGTTTCATTCCTTGTGGCTCCGCCGCGTGTAACGGTGATCTTTTCCTGCGCGGGGGAAATGTATTTTTTGATCAGGTCTTTCGTGTGTTCTTCCCACTGCGCCGGGCAGAGCACGATGATCCGGTCTATTTCCGGGCAGGCGAAGAATTTTTCAATTGTATAGATGATGATGGGCCTGCCCTTTAAATTGAGGTATTGCTTGGGCTTGTCCCCGCCCATGCGGGAACCTACGCCGCCGGCAAGTATAACTCCGTAAATCATAGTTTTCTCCTTAAAAGTGTTCCGATTACTTATATATTATCTTAAAGCGTTGTACATTTCAAGAATATTTTTCTCAGAAAGCGGGATCGGGTTGCGGGTCATCAGCATGCTCATGCTTGCCTTTGCCAGTTCGGCGATCTGCGCATCCGTTGTGCAGCCGATTTCCGAAAGGCGTGTGCGCATGCCCATGCGTTTTTTCATTGCGGTGATCTCATCCGCCATGGCATAGGCGCTTTCAAAGCCGCACTGCCGGGCAAATGCCGTTATCCTGCCGTTGTCGTCCGCATGGTCTGCGTTGAATTTAATAAAGTAATCCAGCGTAAAGGCGCATGCCTCGCCGTGCGGCACACCGTAAAGATTCGTAAGCGGAAAAGAGCAGGCATGGCTCCCCGTTGTGCGCGGGTGGGAAAAGGCAACGCCCGCCGTTATGCTTGCCGCCGCCATTTTTTCGCGCGCCTCCACATCGTTTGGGTTATTATACGCGCGTTCCAGATATTTAAAAACCAGTTTTGCGCTGTAAACGGAACAGGCGGAGCAGATCGGCTGGTTCAGCGTGCTCCAGTAACTTTCAACCGCGTGGCTCAGCACGTCCAGACCGGTGGAGGCGGTAACCTGCGGCGGCACGGAAAGGGTCAGTTCGGGGTCTATGATCGCTGTTTTCGGATACATTGCCGGGTCGTTCATCGGCGCTTTCAGGTTCTTTTCCGTGTCCGTCAGCACGGCAATATTCGTTACTTCGCTTGCCGTGCCGCTCGTTGTGGGGAACGCGATCATCGGTATTGCCTCTGCGGCGCGGACGGGTTTTCCGCCGGTGTGGTAAGATTCAATCACGTCATCGCCCCTTGCGATCGCGCATGCCGCCTTGCAGCAGTCCATAGGGGACCCGCCGCCGAGCGCAACGGCAAAATCCGCTTTCGTTTTCCGAAGCAGAGCGGCGCAGTCGTTTACGTTTTTTGTTGTCGGGTTTGGCCGTATATCACTGAAAACGGCTTTGATCCTGCCGCCCGAATGCGCTGTGAATTTCTGCGCCGTGCCGTTTTTTTCAAAACTTCGGGAGCAGACGAGCACGCCGCTTTTTCCCTGTATTTCCTCAATGTATTTTTCCAGTTCTTTGCGTTTTCCGCTGCCGAAAATGATTTTAACAGGCAGTTCAAATTCCCAGATCATGTCTATCACTCCGCTTGTATTATTTTCTTTCATTTTATCACTATTATTTTTATCAATCAAGTTGAAAAAAGAAATAATGTGCTGTATAATAGCACTCGTATTTTTCAGAGAGGGAAATTTGATCACGATGCCAGCTTTAAGAAACAAACTCAACTATTCGCATACCCGCGCGGCGTGCTGCCTTGCGTATGTAACGCAGTCCGTTGCTGCCATGTTTATGCCGCTGCTTTTTGTGCGTTTCGGCAGTGAATTCGGCCTTTCTATGGACAGGCTGACCGCGCTCGTTACGGTAACGTTTTTTACCCAGATTTTTGTGGATGCCGCTGCGCCGCTCATCGTTCAGAAAACGGGGTACAGGGCGCTTGCCGTGATTGCCGCCGCTTTTTCTTTTTGCGGCATAGCCGGGCTTTCTTTCATGGCGGATCTGGTGCCCGGCGCTTTCTGGGGGCTGTTTATCTGCACCGTGCTTTATGCGATCGGTTCCGGCCTGATCGAGGTGCTTATAACGCCGATCGTGGATTCCTGCCCCACGGATAAAAAGGCAGGCTCCATGGCGTTTGTTCATTCGGCGTACTGCGCCGGCTGCGCGCTTGTTGTTTTGCTTTCCACGGCGTATTTTTCCGTTTTCGGAATTGAAAACTGGCGTTATCTGGCGCTTTTATTTTCCGCCGTTCCGCTGTTTGCCGCTGTTTCTTTCTGCGCTGTGCCGATCGTTACGCCGGAGGAAGTGCGCGAGCGCGGCAGTGTTAAAGATATGTTTAAAAATCCGCTGTTTTGGATTTTTGGCGTCGTAATGATCTGTGCCGGCGCAAGCGAACTTTCCATGAGCCAGTGGGCTTCCGCGTTTGCGGAGGCAGGGCTGGGCGTTTCCAAAACAACGGGCGATCTTTTAGGCCCGTGCGCTTTTGCCGTGCTGATGTTTATCGGCAGGATCTTTTACGGCAAGATCAGCGACCGCGTGGATATTATAAAAGTCCTGTTCGCATGCAGCGCGCTCTGTGTGGTTTCCTATCTGCTGGCGTCTTTTGCGCAGAATCCCATTCTTGCGCTTATGGGCTGCTGCTTTTGCGGCCTTGCCGTTGCGCCGATGTGGCCGGCAACGTTTTCCCTCTGCGGCAAATATATGCCGAATATCTCCTCTGCGGTCTTTGCGGTCTATGCGCTGCTCGGCGATGTGGGCTGCACGGGTGGGCCAACCGCCGTCGGCATCATCTCGGGAGATAGCACCAATATCTCAAAAGGCCTTTCCGTAGCGCTTGTTTTCCCGGTTTTGCTTGCCGTCTGCCTTGCTGCCGCAAAAATGATATTTAGTAAAAAACAAAAGAAAATATGCACAAATTAAGCATGCTGTTTTTGTGGTTTAATCAAAAAATAATGAATTTTAATACAAACTTCGCTTTTCGTATTGATTAATTCATCAAATTTTGATATATTTAAAATGTTATAATTGTATCTTTAGCAATTAAGGGTAAATTTTTATGAAAGCGGTGGTAACTTGGAAGATCAGAACCTTTTGGCAAAAGAGGAAGCTGAACTCGATAAACTTGCGTACACGAAAAAACGTTATCTGACTCCAAAAGAAATTGCAGCCTATGTGCTGGTCAATTTCGGTAAAAAGAATATAGATCAGTTTGTAAGCGCTTACAAGGAATTTTTCATGATCCAGTTTTTAAAACTGAATACAACCGCTTACGCTTACATAAATCTTTTTGCCTCTGTTTATGACGCGGTGGATGATACGGTTTCCGGTCTGATCATAGACCGAACCAGAACCCGCTGGGGCAGGATCCGGCCTTTCTTTATTCTGCCTCTGCCGCTTTGGCTCATCGGCGGAATTATGATGTTTACCGCTCCGGATATTTCTTCCACGGGCAAGATCTGGTGGTCTGCGATCGCAACCGTTGTTTACGGCCTTGGCATGAGCTACTTCGGCGCGTGGTATCTGATGACCTATAATATCACGCCGAATCCGGAAGAGCGAAATAACCTGATTACAACCAGTAAATTCTTTGAACTGTTCGGAACGTGGCTGCCGTCTCTGGTGCCGGTATTTGTTGAATTCCTGCCGCGCGTCAATTCTGGTATCACCATGGAGGGCGTTTATACCGGATTTGCCTATTTCATGATGGCTTTCTGCGCGGTCTGCGCGATCTGGAGTTTCTTTAATATGCGCGAGCGTGTGCCGCTCCAGTCCAGAGAGGAAATGAATGAGACTTCCGTTCTGGAATCCATTAAACAGATCTTTACGAACCGCCCGCTTTTTGCTATTATCTTTGCGGATTTCTTCAACAACTTCAAGGCGGTGGGCGGCTCTTCAGAGCAGTATTTCTGGCTCAATAATACAGGCAACCTTGCAAACCAAACAGTTTGCGGCCTTTTCACCGGTATTCCAAACTATCTTATGGTGCCGCTTGCTGCAAAAATGATCAAAAAATTCGGCGCGCGCACCACGGCAATTGTCGCCGGCGTTTTCGGCGGCGTTGCCTACACGGTTACATTCCTGATCGGCTATCACCCGTTCGGGCAGACCTTCAACGATAATTATATTCTGAATCTAATTTGGGTCATTTTCGCCCTTACCATCTGCGGCCTTCCGAATAAGTTGATTCTTGTTGTTGGCCCCGTCCTCAACGCGGAAACGTTTGATTATATGGAGTGGAAACACGGCCTCAGAAACGAAGCGCTTGTAACAACGGTGCAGGGCTATTTCACAAAGCTTGCCACATCCGTCACCGGTTGGCTTTCCGGCATGGTGCTTACCTGGATCAATTATGTTCCGCTTACGGATTCGCTCGGGAACGCGATCCCGCAGACAGATCCAACTGTTTTAAACGGCATTTGGACTGTGTTCTGTATTCTTCCGGCGCTTGCAAGAGGACTTTACGGACTTTCATTTATACTGTATCCGATCCACGGCAATCTGCGCAATCAGATGATTGCGGAACTTGCGGATATCCGTGCGGAAAGACTGGAAGAGCAGGAAGCCGCACGCCAGGCTAAATTAAACGAAGAGAATACTACAAACGAAGAATAATTTCAGCCGGTCTGGCCGGCAGCAGAACCGCCGCAGAAAATTGCGGCGGTTTTTTGTGCCCTTTCTCGGTAAAACCGCTTGCCCATTTTGTTTCGTTGTGCTATAGTATTGGCGGAGAATGGTTATGAAAATAAGAGATATTGAATTTAAAGATATTGCGTTTCTTGCGCCCATGGCGGGCGTTACGGATATGGCTTTCCGCGAACTGTGCACTTTGTTCGGCGCAGCGTATACCGTAACGGAAATGGTCAGTTCCAAAGGCCTTGTTATGGGGGATAAAAAAAGCGCCATGCTGCTAACCTTGGGAAAAGAAGAAAAAACAGCGGGCGCGCAGATCTTTGGTGATGATCCGGATATTATGGCAAAAGCAGCTGTTAAATGCCTTGCTTTTTCACCAAGCATTATTGATATCAATATGGGCTGCCCGGCGCCGAAAGTTGCCATGAACGGCGGGGGCGCCAGCCTGATGAAAGATCCGCAGCTTGCCGGCAGGATCGTCAGAGCGGTGCGGGATGCTGTGGATATTCCCGTAACAGTCAAGATCCGCAAGGGCTGGGATGATTCCTGTGTGAATGCGGTTGAACTTGCAAAGATTCTGGAGGCAAACGGCGCGGATGCTATCGCGATCCACGGCAGAACCAGGCAGCAGATGTACAGCGGCACGGTGGATCTGGATATCATCCGGGCAGTCAAACAGGCAGTGCGTATTCCGGTTATCGGAAACGGAGATATAACAGATATTGTTTCAGCGGCGAATATGTTGGAATATACCGGGTGTGACGCCGTTATGATCGGCCGCGGCGCTTTCGGCAATCCTTGGCTGTTCCGCCAAATCAATGCTTATCTGGACAGCGGCATTGTGATTCCGCCGCCGTCGCTGGAAGAAAAAATGACGGTTATGCTCAGGCACATTGCCAAAATGGTGGAGTATAAGGGTGAATACACCGCCATGCGCGAAGCGCGCCGCCATGCCGCGTATTATACAAAAGGTCTGCGCGGCGGCGCAAAGTTCCGCGCGCAGATGAGTTCGCTTGAAACCTATGATGATCTGAAAGAGATCACGTTTAGAATAGTAAAGGAAAATCAGTATGATTCTTAAAAATGTTTGCTTTTATAATGAGGTTTTTGAAAAAGAAGTTGCCGATCTGGAGCTCGAAAACGGCAGAATCAAGGCTATCGGGATCATAGACGGCGAGGGCAGGGATATGAGCGGTATGACCGCTTTGCCCGGCTTTGTGGATATTCATATCCACGGCGCTGCCGGCGGCGACTGTTCCGACGCCAAAACGGAAAGCCTGGATCAGGTCAGTTCTTACCTTGCAAAGCACGGCGTTACCTCATTTTGCGCCACCAGCATGACGTTGGGGCACGAAACACTGATGAAGATCGCGAAAACCGTTCGGGAATATAAAGGAAAAGAACGCGGCGCAAAAATTGCAGGCATCAATTTGGAGGGGCCGTTTATTGCCCTGAGCAAAAAGGGCGCGCAAAATCCGGCTTATGTGCGCGCAGGCAGTGTGGCGGAGTTTGAGGAGATCAACGCGGCAAGCGGCGGTATTGTAAAACTGATCACCATTGCGCCTGAGGCGTTTGACAGTGATGCTTTTATAACAGCCGTAAGCAAAACATGCGCCGTTTCCATTGGGCATTCGGCGGCGAACGCGGCACAGGCGCAGCATGCTTTTGACCTCGGCGCACGCCACGCTACACATCTTTATAACGCGATGACGCCGATGACCCACCGTGAGGCGGGCATTGCCGGAACGGCGCTGGATAATGAAAACGTATTCTGCGAGATCATTTGTGACGGCGGCCATGTTTGCCCGGCGGTGCTCAGAAACACGTTTAAGATCCTTGGTGAAAACAGAGCGTGCGTCATTTCGGATTCCATGCGCGCGGCAGGGCTCGGCACGGGCGAATTCGAACTCGGCGGGCAAAAGGTGTATGTGCGCCCGGGCGGAAAATACGCCGTGCTGGAGGATGGCACGATCGCCGCGTCCATCAGCAATGTGTTTGATGAGTTTAAAAACCTGCTTTCTTTCGGCATAGATTTTAAAACGGCGCTTAGGAGCTGCACGATCAATCCGGCAAAGGCGATCGGGGCGGCGGAGGATATCGGCTCTATCGCAACCGGAAAGGCGGCGGATCTGGTGTTTGTGGATGAAGATCTGAATATAAAGGAAGTTTATGTAAATGGAATACTCGCTTAATGTTGCGCTGATTGAACCGGAGATTCCGCAGAACACCGGGAATATTGCCCGCACCTGCGCCGCAACGGGGGTAAAGTTGCACCTGGTTGGCCCCATGGGGTTTGAGATCACGGAAAAGCGTGTTCGCCGCGCCGGGCTGGATTACTGGGATAAACTGGATATTACGTATTACGAAAGCACGGCTGAATTTTTTGAGAAAAACAAAGGCGCATCCTTTTATTATTTCAGCACCAAGGCGCGCCGCACGCACAGCGATATGCAATATGAAAACGGCTGTTTTCTTGTGTTCGGCAAGGAAACCAAAGGCCTGCCTGAGGAACTTTTGAAAGCGAATGAGGAAAGATGCGTTCGCCTGCCAATGCGGGGGATTATAAGAAGTCTTAATCTTTCAAACAGCGTGGCGGTCGGCGTATACGAAGTTCTGCGCCAGTGGGATTACCCGGCGCTTTCCCTTGAAGGCGAACTGCATAACCTTAGGTGGGATGAATAAGTAAGAGCGGTAAATCCAAATCTCTTTATACAGTTTTACACAAAGTGATCTTTGTCTTTACATCTTTTTAGGGCAAAAACAAGAAATCAAAATTTACTAACAAAGTACTGTAATCGGAGACCTGTGTCATATGTGCGAAGAATTATGAAAAGGGAGAATCTAAATGAAATATCCTAAAATGATACTATTTGATTACGGACAAACTCTTTTGTATGAACCTGGTTGGGATTCTATTAGAGGAAATGAGGAACTTTTGAAATGTGTTACAAAAAATCCGAATAACTGCACGCTTGATGATATCAGAAAAGGTGCAGAACTGATTTTTGGAAAACATATCGAATGTGTTCGTAAAATAGGTTATGATATTTCCGGTCAGGTTGGCAATAAAGTATTGTATGAATATCTTGGGATCGAGTTTTCCTTGACACCGCTCGAAATGGAAACCGTTTTTTGGAACGGCGCTTCTATGGGTGCGATCATGCCAGATGCTGATAAAATGATAGATTATATAAATAAAAATGGCATAAGAAGTGCTGTTATCAGTAATCTTCTCTGGTCAGGAGATGCCTTAACTGAAAGGCTCAACAGATTGCTGCCAAACAATCAGTTCGAGTTCGTAATGACTTCCAGTGATTACTTTGTGCGAAAACCCAACCGAATTTTGTTTGATATTGCCATACGAAAAGCCGGAGTTACTTCTGATGAAATATGGTATTGCGGTGATAATCCGCAAGCAGATATTGAAGGCGCGGCACAGGTTGGCATTTATCCTGTTTGGTACGATAATGACACGGATAAGGACCACAAAGACCGTAGCAATGAACACTTACCACAGTGTGAATATTTGCATATTCACGAATGGAATGAAATGATAGATTTGTTAGAGAAAATAAAAACATGATTTTCATTGAGATCTCAAAAGTTCGCACAAATTTTGAACATGTGAGAGAGGTGTATTTAACCCTCCAACGCTGAAAACCTATTTTAGCGGCAGATCTGAGGGATAGAATTCCTTGGTTCAGTTCTTAAAGGGGAAAATACGTTACAATCGGGATCTAACAGGGAAAAACCTGAAAATATTGATGGTTTAAAATAGAGTTTTTAAAGGAGAGAGACAAAAATGAAAGTTTTGATGATCAACGGAAGTCCGCACGCAAACGGAAATACTGCGCTTGCGCTGGCGGAAATGAAAAAGATCTTTGATCAGGAGGGTATAGAAACCGAGATTTTGCACATCGGCAATAAGGCGATCAGAAGCTGTATTGCCTGCGGCACATGCGCTAAGAAAGGCAGTTGCGTTTTTGATGATGAGGTGAATGCCGCGGCTGAAAAATTTAAAGAATGCGATGGCCTTGTGGTCGGCAGCCCCGTTTATTACGCCTCTGCCAATGCAACGCTGGTTGCGTTTTTGACCAGGCTGTTTTATTCCACGCCGTTTGATAAAACGATGAAAGTGGGCGCCGCGGTTGTTGCCGCAAGGCGCGGCGGCCTTTCCGCAACCTTTGATGAGCTCAATAAGTTTTTTACCATTTCAGGCATGCCGGTTGCCTCCGGCCAATACTGGAACAGTGTGCACGGCAGAGAGCAGGGCGAGGCCGCGCAGGATGCAGAGGGCATGCAGTCCATGCGCACCCTTGCAAGAAATATGGCGTTTCTTATGAAGAGTATTGCGCTCGGCAAAGAGCAGTTCGGTCTGCCGGAAAAAGAGCCGTTTGAAAGAACCAATTTTATCAGGTGATATGCAAAAACCGGTTTGCGGTAAGATCCCGCAAGCCGGTTTTTTATTCCGTTATCAGGTCGCCCAGCGCTTTGGCAATGTCCGTATCCAAACAGATCGCTTTTTTCGCAATCTCCTTGGGGCATACCGCCTCCGTTTTCGGAGTAGTCTGCAGCATTTTGCGTTGCGTATTTCGGTACGTCTGGCAGGAAAGCGGCGCCTGCGCCGTGGTAAGCGACAAGCATACCATCAACTTTAAGGCTGTTCAGGTATTCCGTCAGTTCTTTAATATTATCAAAGAAACAGGGGGATTCAATGATAACGGCTCTGCCGTCTTTCTCTACAATGAAAACTTCATCATCAATAAAATCGTTTGTTTTATAAGCAAGAAGCTTTATTGTGCCGAAATCATAAATATTCAGTTCACCCTTATTGAGCGTAACGGTTTTAAATGTGTTTTTATTCATCATGATAACCTCCGAGCTTTTGATTTTTAGTTTTGTTCAAAGCAAGGGGAACGGCCGTTTTTCTCAGCTCTTGACATCATTATAAGCGCAGTTGTTTTCGCTGTAAAGTAAGCACTTTTTCGTGGCGTAGTTACTTCAGAGAAACCTTTGGGCGGTTACCGCCCGGTAACAAATACGTAGCCGCGCGGCTTTTGGGGCGCAGAGCAAAAAAGAAAAATTTTTTGAAAAATATAAAAAAATGTTGTTGCTCGGCGGAATGTATGGTGTTATAGGGCTGTAAGTTACAAAAAGATACTGTTGAATAAAGGCGGCGTTTGAATGGAAATAAAAAAAGAAGATCTGCCGGCATGCCCTGTAGAGACCACGCTCTCTTTGATCGGCGATAAGTGGAAAGTTTTAATCTTGCGTGATCTTATGCCCGGCACAAAACGCTTTGGGGAACTGAAAAAATCAATCGGTTCCGTTTCCCAAAAAGTGCTTACGGCGCAGCTTCGGGATATGGAGGCAAACGGCCTGATCAGCAGAAAAGTATATGCCGAAGTTCCGCCCAGAGTGGAATATTCGCTCACCGATCTCGGGAAAAGCCTGAAACCCATTTTAGACGCAATGAAAAACTGGGGCGAGGATTACAAAAAATCCTTGCAATGATTTTTCTTTGTTCCTGATCATAAAAAATCAAAAGCGGTATGGCTTTTAAAGCCATACCGCTTTTGATTGCAAGCGTTGTATCCTGCCCGAACACGGTCATTTGGTAAGATCTGCAAAAGCGATCGGAACGGCTTTTTGCAGGTCATCCACTTTCATTTTTACCTGGCTGCCCACTCTGCCCGCGGAAAACATGATCTCGTCAAACAAAACCGCGCTTTCGTCCGCCGTTGTGGCAAACTGTTTTTTCATCCCTATGGGCGAACAGCCGCCGTGCACATATCCGGTAAGCGGCAGCAGTTCTTTTTGCGCAATCATTTCAATATTTTTTTCGCCAACGGCTTTTGCCGCTTTTTTCAGATCCAATTCCTTTTCCACCGGTATCATAAAAACATAATGCTTTTTGGATTTCGCAACCGTAACCAGTGTTTTGAACACAGCGTTCGGGTCTTCACCCAAAGAGCGGGCGATGTCCGCGCCGGTCAGTTTGCTGTCTTTTTCATATTCGCGGTGTGCATAGGGCAGTTTTAAACTGTCCAGCACGCGCATTACATTTGTTTTGTCTTCTTTTTTACCCATAGTTTCAGCCTTTGATAAATTCTTTGATCTCCTGCGCTTTCATTTTGCCCTGCACATAGCCAAGCTGATAAATGTGCTCCAGCTTGTCCGTGTTTTTCTCCACAGCGCTGCAGTGCAGATCCTCTGCCGGGGCAATAACAAAGCAGTTGCCTTGTTTCTCCTGCTCAAACACATATTCCAGCTGGCGGTTATACATTTCGTGCCTTTTCAGCACGGCGTCTGCAAGCGCCGGATATTTTTTTAAAATGCGTTTTGCCGCCCGGTGCTGCTTGACAGGCTGCTTTACATAGCCGCGCACCTGCGTTAATATAACCACGGCTTTATCACATCCGTCATTCAGCGCCTTTTTCAGAGGTATGGAATCTGTAACGCCGCCGTCAAAATAAATTTGCCCGCCGATATTTACACCTTTTGTTGCAACGGGCAGGGCGCAGCTTGCTTTCAGATATGGGCAGCCGAATTCGCGCATGTCTTTAGGGTAAAAATATTCCACTTTCCCGGTTTGCGCATTGGTGGTAACCACGCAAAGCGTTGTGTTGCTTTTTTCATAGGTTTCATAATCCAGTGGCATCAGGTCATAGCTGAGTTCGCCGAAGATCCATTCCAAATTCAGATATTGCCCGTTGTGAAACGCGCTCTGCACGCTCATGTATCTTTTGTCGTTACAATAATTTACGGAGATGTCGTGCTGGCGCCTGTAGTTTTTGCCCATAAAGGATACCGCGTTGCATGATCCCGCGGAAACGCCAATAATATACGGAAAATCAATATCGTTTTCCATAAAGGCGTCCAGCACGCCGCTTGTATAGATCGCGCGGCTTCCGCCGCCCTCCAGCACAAGACCGCAATTATAATTTCCGTTCATAGTTCACCTTAGCCTTTCAGCACCGTTGTATTTGCTGCTTGCTGATCAACGTAAAAAGAGCAACACTTTAATGTTGCTCCTCTTATTTTTGTAATATTCAATTATTTGTCCGCTTTTTTAGCTGCCTTTTTCTTTTTCGGGGCTTCTGCGGTTTTGGCGGCTTCTGTTTCTTCTTTCTTTTCGTCCTCAACCTCAATTACTTCAAGGTCGTTGCTGCACTCAAAGAAATCATCGTCGTTGAAATATTCCGGTTCCTTTTTATCCGTCAGTTTCTGAACAAGGAAATAAATTCCGGCAATCGCACCGGCGATTGCAACGATAGCGCCTATAACTTTTAAGATCTTGCTTATGTTCATGAGAAAACCTCCTAAATATTAACTACCTATAATTATATAAGCATTGCGCCGTAAAGTCAAGCGCAAAAAAGTGAACAAAAAAGAACTCCTGCAAAATTTGCAGGAGCGGTTAAACAAAGTTACGCCTTGTTGAGTTTTGTTACAAGGTTGCTCTTTTTTCTTGCAGCAGTGTTCTTGTGAAGCAGATTCTTTGCGGCTGCTTTATCTATCTTTATAACTGCGGCTTTTACAACGGCTTCCTTATCCTGTGCGTTTTCATCAATCGCAGCGTAAGCCTTTTTGATCGCTGTTTTAAGCGCTGAGTTTGCAGCCTTGTTGTTTGCTGCTTTTTTAGCTGCAACCTTTACTCTTTTCTTTGCTGATTTGATCTGCGGCATTCCTTTTCACTCCTTTATGCGGATCTGTAAAATATATCTAAACTAATTAAATGCTAATGTATAGTAGCATAACTTTAAGAAAATTGCAAGTATTTTTTTCTTTTTGGGCATACTTTTATTAAAATTAATGCAGTAAACAGGCAGATCGGGGGGCTTTTTTGTGCAAAGCAGAACAGACCTTGCCGTTGAAAGCTTTGAAGAAAGCGGAAAAACGCAGCTCAGCGGTGTGGTCGTTAAAGAGGGAAACGGAATCACGTATGTCCGTGTTTTGAATCATGCCGGTGAGCGCCGTCTTGGAAAGCCTGTGGGTGAGTATATCACGGTTGAAGTGCCGTCTTTTGCCAACGACGCTGATATTTTTGACGGCAGACTCCGTAAGATCGCACAGATCTTAAAAAATCTTTTGCCCCCGGATTGTGACAATATTCTTGTGGTCGGTCTTGGTAATATGGATATAACGGCAGACGCGCTCGGCCCGAAAACCGGTTCTTATATTTTCTCTACCCGCCATCTCTCCCGAAAACTCAAAAAAGAAATGGGGCTGGAAGATCTGAAAACCGTCTCCTGCGTATGCACGGGCGTGCTCGGTGAAACCGGCATAGAAAGCGCGGAGATCATAAAGGGCGTAGCGTCCGTTGTAAAGCCGTCGTGCATCATTGCGGTGGACGCGCTTGCCGCCACAAGCGCAAAGCGCCTCGGCACCACCGTTCAGCTTTCCACCTCCGGTATCGTGCCCGGTTCCGGCGTGGGAAACCACCGGTTTGAGATCTCGCAAAAAACGCTTGGCGTGCCGGTTATTTCCATTGGGATTCCCACCGTAATCTCCGCCTCCGTTTTTTCCGGAAAAACAGGGGATTCCATGTTCGTGACCCCCAGGGAGATAGACAGACTGACGGAACAGGGCGCCAAATTGATCGGCATGAGTATCAATGTCTGCCTGCAAAGCCGGATCAGCGAACGGGATCTTTACGCGCTGGTGTGCTGAGGTCATTTTTTGCCGCCGTTTTTCATATATATAATGTATATAATAAAGAGGAGCGGTAAAATGAAAAAAGAGATTATCGTTTTCGTTTCCAATGTGCTTATTGTATTTTTCGGTGTCGGTATTATTTTGAACACCGTGCCGCTTTATAAAGGCACGGCCGCCGCCGCAGCAGAGGATATTCTTTCCGCATCCATGCCTTATACGAATTTAAAAGCGTCGGCGCAGCAGGTTTTTTCCTATTTTTCTGATAATGCCGAAAAGAATGCAGATACTAATAACACCTCGCCGGAAGAGGCGTCTGAGGTTATGAATACCGTCGGCTCTAAGGACGGCTTGAGCGACGATGAATTAAAGCAGACCCCGGATGATATTTTGAAACTCATGGAGGAAGAGGAAAAGGTAATCGGCTCGCAAAAGAAAAAGGGCAGCACCAGTGAGGAAAGTTACACGGGTGGCGGAACAATCGTAACTTATAATAATGTTCAGGTTCAGAATAAGATTCCAAGCGATTTTTACTCTCTGAATATAAAGGAACTTTTAAACCAGAAGGCAGATTTAAAAATTTCGGATCCCTCCAAGCCCACCGTGCTGATCTACCACAGCCATTCCACCGAGTGTTATACTCTTCTCGACGCAGGTTATTATACAGAGTCCACCGACTCGAAAACAAAAGATATCACCAGAAATATGGTGCGGGTCGGGGACGATATCTGTAGAATACTGGAGGCGCGGGGGATAGGCGTTATCCATGATCGGGAGATACATGATTCTTCCTATAACGCAGCGTATGATTCCTCCAGAAAATCCGTTGCGCAGTATCTTGAAAAATACCCGTCCATCGAGATCACAATCGATGTGCACAGAGACAGCATTACATATAAAAACGGAACAAAAGTAAAGCCGACCGCCACGGTAAACGGCAAAAAAGCGGCAAAGATGATGATTATATCCGGCTGCGAATACGGCAGCGTAAAAAATTTTCCCAACTGGGAATATAATCTTCGTTTTGCCTGCTCGGTAACGGATAAACTCAATTCTCTGTATCCGGAACTTATGCGTCCCATCCTTTTTTCAGAAAGAAAATACAATATGGATCTCACTAAAAATTCATTCCTGCTTGAGATCGGCACAGATGCCAACACGCTGGATGAGGCGTGCTATTCCGGCAGGCTTTTTGCCAATGCGCTGGCGGATCTGATCTTAGAGGAATATTCTTAAGGCTGAATCGAAATCTGTAAAAACGGTTTGCATGTTTAAATCAAAGGAAGTGAAATGATGAAAAAACATCCCGTGCTCATTACATTTCTGCTCGCCGCGGTTATCCTCACGGCGGGCGTTTTTGCCGCGTATTACAACACCAAAAGTTTTGCGTTTGATGAAAATACCGTTCTGTTTAGCAGGGACAATGAGGGAATCACCGTGCTGGATTACAAGATCCGCTATGCAGATCTGCAACGTGTGTATACTGCCGTGGAGCGCGCCATGCCGGATCAGGCATGCTCTACATCCCCATATATTGTGCTGCCGAATCAGGCGGTTACTTATATAATGTATATAATAGAATAAACGGCTCAACGGCGCGGAAATTGAAACACACGGCGGGGTGTGTGAAACACGAAAAAGTTTCAAAAAAAACTTAAAAAAAGTGTTGACATTCGCCCGGGTGTTGTGGTAATATTATCAGGCACTCGGGAAACGGGTGCGCAAAAGGACCTTGAAAATTGAACAACGACGAAAGAAAAGGAACCCGAGATTCAAGAGAGTAAAGTACTCAAGTAATAAAAGGAACGCAGAGTTCGCGAGCGAAGAGCTTGAAGGATTAGATTGGTACGGTCTTTAAAGAGACTGATATTGATACAATAGTTTTAAGAGTTTGATCCTGGCTCAGGACGAACGCTGGCGGCGTGCTTAACACATGCAAGTCGAACGAAGCTTGATGATTGATTTCTTCGGAAAGAAATTTGATATGACTGAGTGGCGGACGGGTGAGTAACGCGTGAGCAACCTGCCCTTCAGAGGGGGATAGCGTCTGGAAACGGACGGTAATACCGCATAACGTACAAAGGCCGCATGACCATTGTACCAAAACTGAGGTGCTGAAGGATGGGCTCGCGTTGGATTAGATAGTTGGTGGGGTAACGGCCTACCAAGTCGACGATCCATAGCCGGACTGAGAGGTTGAACGGCCACATTGGGACTGAGACACGGCCCAGACTCCTACGGGAGGCAGCAGTGGGGAATATTGGGCAATGGGCGCAAGCCTGACCCAGCAACGCCGCGTGAAGGAAGAAGGCTTTCGGGTTGTAAACTTCTTTTAAGAGGGAAGAGCAGAAGACTGTACCTCTAGAATAAGCCACGGCTAACTACGTGCCAGCAGCCGCGGTAATACGTAGGTGGCAAGCGTTGTCCGGAATTACTGGGTGTAAAGGGAGCGCAGGCGGGGAGCCAAGTCAGCTGTGAAAACTACAGGCTTAACTTGTAGACTGCAGTTGAAACTGGTTTTCTTGAGTGAAGTAGAGGTTGGCGGAATTCCGAGTGTAGCGGTGAAATGCGTAGATATTCGGAGGAACACCGGTGGCGAAGGCGGCCAACTGGGCTTTAACTGACGCTGAGGCTCGAAAGTGTGGGGAGCAAACAGGATTAGATACCCTGGTAGTCCACACTGTAAACGATGAATGCTAGGTGTAGGGGGTATCGACCCCTTCTGTGCCGGAGTAAACACAATAAGCATTCCGCCTGGGGAGTACGGCCGCAAGGTTGAAACTCAAAGGAATTGACGGGGGCCCGCAC
>ERZ780218.1169-NODE-1169-length-18330-cov-3.623912_pt1 | contig 18330 bp, 20 predicted proteins | sample MGYA00510975_ERZ780218 | MGnify/ENA primary metagenome ERZ780218 (study PRJEB29588, sample SAMEA2152063) | human gut metagenome | biome: human gut; feature: human-associated habitat; material: faeces | place: Denmark | collected 2008/2010 ... | reverse complement strand
CTATAAAAATACGTACAAGAAAACCGGTAAATATGCTGTTTGGGCCGCCCTCAAATCCAGATGACGTTAACAAAATGATGTCGCTTTTCTTTTCAAAGGACGGAAAAAGAATTGTCTGCGGCGGTACGACTTCCATGCTAGCGGCTCAATATCTGGGTGAAGAGGTTATGCCTGATTTGGATTATTTTGATCCGGATATACCTCCGATTGCTCATATAAAGGGTATTGATCTGACAACGGAGGGTGTTATAACAATGACTCAGGTTCTGAAATATGCACAGAATTACCTGACAGATAATGTATGCTATTACGATTGGAGTACTAAAAAAGACGGCGCTTCGCAGATAGCAAGAATGTTGTTTGAAGAGGCAACGGATATTAATTTTCTTGTGGGCAGGGCAATGAATCCGGCACATCAAAATCCGGGACTGCCTATTAATTTCAGTCTGAAAATGCGGATAGTTGAAGAGCTTTCAGAGTGCCTTAAGAAAATGGGGAAGAAAATAAAAGTCAGTTATTTTTAAAAAAACGGAGAAATGCTATGAGAAAATTCGATACAAAGGTTCAGTATCTCAAGTATAAGATTTTAAGAGAAGTTGCAAGATATGCAATGGAGGACAGACTTCTGGACTGTTATACAGAAATTCCGGGAATTATAGTAAAAGGTCCTGAATCGACTATGAGATGCTGTATTTATAAGGAAAGAGCTATTGTAAGCGAGAGAATCAAGCTTGCAATGGGAGGCGATAAATCTAACCCCAATGTTATTGAGGTTATTGATATTGCCTGTGATGAATGTCCGGTAAGCGGATATAATGTAGTACACGATCTTTGCCGAGGATGTATTGCTCACAGATGCGAGGATGTATGTGCAAAAAATGCTATCACTTTTGATGAAAATCAGAAAGCGGTCATTAATAAGGAAAATTGTGTTGAATGCGGAAGATGTGCATCAGTCTGTCCATACGGTGCGATCACAAACAGAAAAAGACCTTGTGAAAGAGCCTGTAAGGTCAATGCTATACATATGGGTAAGGACAAATGCGCTGAAATTGACAATAATAAATGTATTTCCTGCGGCGCATGTGTTTACCAGTGCCCATTCGGAGCGGTTATTGACAAGTCTTTTATACTTGACGTTATTAATTTGATGAAGAAAAGCCGTAATAATGAATGCAAGCTTTATGCAGTGGTTGCGCCTTCAATTTCCAGTCAGTTTTCTTATGCAAAGCTTGGTCAGGTGGTTACAGGTATCAAGGAACTCGGTTTCCATACTGTAGTCGAAGCGGCGCTGGGTGCTGATATGGTAGCGTATGCTGAAGCGGCGGAGCTTGCTGAGAAAAAATTCCTTACCAGCTCATGCTGTCCGGCATTTGTATCCTATGTGGAGAAGAACTTCCCGGATATGTTGCCATATGTATCTTCTACTTTGTCACCGATGGCGATGATCGGTAAACATATTAAGGAGCAGGATCCGACGGCGAAGGTCGTATTTATCGGACCGTGTACCGCAAAGAAGATGGAGATCCGCAAGGAGACGGTTGCACCGTATATCGACAGTGCACTGACTTTTGAAGAGCTGCAGGCCATGTTTTCCGCCCGGGGCGCGGGGATCCTGGCGTTCAGCATGTTCGGCCGGGACAAGATCTACGCGCTGGACGAGAACATGCAGCTGGATACCGAAGGCCTGAAGGCCTTTCTGGAAAAGCATGAGGGGGAGGATATCTTCCTCTTCGGCTTCACCTTCATGATCTGGCTGTATTTTGTCAGGGAGCTGCGCCGCACGGGCTATCGTCCCGACCTGAGCCGGGGCGTGCTGATCCACGGCGGCGGGTGGAAAAAGCTGGCCGACCAGCATATCTCCACCGGGGCGTTCAAGCAGGCCCTGCAGGAGACCTGCGGTCTGACCCGCGTCCACAATTACTACGGCATGGTGGAGCAGACCGGCTCCATCTACATGGAATGCGAATGCGGCCATCTTCACGCGCCGGTGTGGTCGGATGTGACCATCCGCCGCCCGGAGGATTTCTCCGTGGCGGATATCCAGACTTACGTCTTTATTTGCAACAACGCTGCCGAAAGTTTTTGTTAGATTTTTAAGCTGAACGGCAATCTGTTCCAAACTATCGCTCCTTTTCATCATTTTTTCATTTCTGCTGCGAAAGCAGCCGGGGATTCATTTGCAGGGCAAACCGAACCCCTGTTGATTATAACAGAATAACCAATGAAAGGGAAGCCGAAAAGCTTCCCTTTCCTGAATTTTCAGTGATTACGCATTTGCGTTCAGTTCTGTGATTCCGTCTATTCTGAGCTGGAAGTAAGGAGCGGATCTGAGAACGGATTCCTCAAAATAAGTAATGTTATTTGCAGATACGATAGCTTCTTTTGTTTCACCCTGATATACGGCGGTTGCCGTACCGGTTGAATAATCATAATAAGTAAGATCGATCGGAGCGGTCGTTACCTGCGCGCCTTCAACGGTAAACTTGGAAGTATCGAATACCTGAAGTGTGCCGTTTTTAATGCCTTCGATAGCGGCGTCAACCGCCTCCTGCGTGCCTTCTGCGCAGGAAGAGCCAAGCGGTGTAATGCCAACGGCATCCGCCTCATAGCCTTTTGCCCAGTCCTGGGGAACCTCCGTACCGTTCATAACAGCGGTGAAGAGTTCTTCATAGTAAACTTCCCAGTTATTGGTAGAGGAAGTAAGCGCAACATCCGGGGCAACATCCGTCATATCCACATTGTAGCCAACGCTGTAAGCAACCGTGCCTTCGTTGTGCGCATCCTGCACAGCGGTGGGCGCGCCCGTTGAATCCGCATGCTGGCCGATGATCACGCAGCCGCGAGCCATAAGCGTTTCCGCTGCGGCAGCCTCACCCTCCAGATCAAACCAGGAATTGGTGTACTGCACGTCCATAACAACATTGGAAACTACGGATTTAATTCCGAGATAGAAAGCTGTGTAACCGGAAACCACTTCGGCATAGGGATAAGCGCCTACATAGCCGACTTTAACATTGCCGTTTGCATCATAATTGTTATCACCGAGCTGATTCGTATCAATCAGTTCCTGAATCTTCATGCCGGCAACGATGCCGGACACATATCTTGCCTGATAGATCTTTGTAAACGCATTATAAAGGTTCGGCAGACCCGAGATTGCGGCGTAATCACCCGTCATTGCAACGAAAGTTACATCCGGGAAATCCTCTGCAGCTTCTGCAATAAAGTCCTGATGGCCGTAGCTGTTGGAAATAACGAGCTGGCAGCCTGAAGCAACAAGTTCCTGCGCGGCTGTGTAGCACTCTTCGGACTCCGGAATCTTTTCTTTCCAGCTGATGTTTTCAGCAGGGATACCGAGTTTTTCCGCAGCGGCTCTGATACCGTCCGCATGCGCCTTGGTATAGGTCTCTGTGTCATCGCCGATCTCGATAACGCCGATCTTAAGATCAGTACCTACGCCGGCAGACGCGTCTTCGCCGCCGTCCGTTCCAGCCGAGCACGCGGCAAAGGAAAAGACAAGCACAACAGCAAGAAGCAGCGCCATGATCTTTTTTGACAATTTCATTTCTTTCTACCTCCGAAAAAGTATTAATTTATTAAAAGGCAAAAGCCTGATAACCATATCAATCGCGGAATGTGATATCGCCCGTTTTGCAGTTCATGCTTTCTATAACGGCAAGGCTCTCCACACGCACGCCGCTTTTGCGGATCTCATCCCCGCCGTGCTGATAGCCTTTTTCGATCACTGCGCCGCAGCCGACAAGCTGCGCACCGCTGTCCTGTACAATCTTGATCAGCCCGCGCATTGCGTTGCCGATGGCGAGAAAATCATCTACGATCAAGACTCTGTCCCCTTCTCCGAGAAAGCGTTTGGATACCATTACATTATAGGTAGTGCCGTGGGTAAACGAAGCAACCGGTGTTTCATAAACATCGCCGGCAATGTTTTTTGTTTTATTCTTTTTTGCGAAAACGAGCGGGCACTCAAATTCCTGCGCCACCATAGACCCGATTGCAATGCCGGACGCCTCGATCGTTAAGATCTTATTGACATGATCGTTTTGAAACAGGCGGTGAAATTCCCTGCCGACCTCGCGAAGAAAAGGAATATCGATCTGATGGTTCAAAAAGCAATCCACTTTCAGGATATTGCCTTCGTACACCTCGCCCTCATTCCGGATCTTCTGCTTTAAAAGTTCCATAAAATGCTCCACTAATCAAAACTTTAAATTATTAAAATTCAAATAACAAAGATATCATATACTAAGCGGCAATTGTTTGCAACAATATGACGGGTTTTGACACCAAATTTTAACCTTTTCAAATTTCTGTAATAACAATGCAAAAACAAGAATAAAAATTACAGAATTTTGTTGTTTAAAAAGCGCAAATGATTTAAAATAGGCTTATGAAAGCGGTGAGAACATGGCGGATATTTCAGATTACGCAGTAACATTCGGATCGTTCAGATTCTCTGAAATGGGAATCACGGAAGCGGACAACGCCATATTCAGCCGGCTCGCCTATCTGGATCTGACTCCGTTTACGGGAAAGACTCTTGGCGAAACGGCGGAAGAATACGAACCGGGGGATGAATCCAACAAAACACTGCACGAAACATACGAACTTTTGAAAAAAGCGGGAAAAACGATACGTTACGGATACATAACGATTGCGGACTGCCGGGAGATCGTGAGCGACGACATGCAGACGGCTTTTTATGCCGTTACTTTCGCCACGGACAAAAACACTTTTTTTATTGCGTTTCGCGGCACGGACGATAAGATCGTCGGTTTCTACGAGGACGCGAAACTGGCGTATGCGTTTCCGGTGTCCAGCCAGACTTCGGCACTGAGTTATGTAACGGATCAGCTGGATACGCGCAAGGGAAGATTTTTCCTGGGCGGGCATTCAAAAGGCGGAAACCTTGCGATCTTTGCGTTTTTATTTCTGCGGGAGGCGCAGAAAGACAGGATCATCCGCGTTTACAACAATGACGGGCCGGGATTTCCGCAGGAGATTGCGGATATTTTGTTTACAAAAGCAAACGGCGAAAAGATTTTGAACCTTTTGCCCGAAGATTCCATAATCGGCAGAATGCTTTCCGACGGCGGGAAAATAAAGATCGTAAAGAGCACCGCCACCGGCGCCGCGCAGCATAATCTTTTCACATGGGAAATCAACGGCGCAGGATTCAAAACGGTAAAACGATTCAGCCAGTTTTCGGAATACATGGAGGATTCGCTGACGCAAAGTTTGGAAACACTTCCGCCCGAGAGAATGCGGGACGCTGCTGCGGCAGTATTTGAAATCGCGAAAAACAGCGGTATCAAAACGCTGAAAGACATCAACATAAAGAACTTCAGAAGTCTGCTGCCGGCGGTAGCGGAACTGAAACAGCTGGTGGATGAGGACACGGATGACATAACCGTGATCGTAAAAACGCTGGCAAAAAGCATGGTGGATGCCCTAAGCGTGGAAAAGATCGTTGAGCGCTCCATGCCCGAAGTGATGAGCAAAATTGACGAGTTTACGGAAAAGATCAGAAATAAAGCCGAAGAGAAGAACGCCTTTCCGGCGGAAGAACTGCATAAAGAAAAAAATTAAAACGCCCCGAAACAGCCGGGGCGTTTTGCTTTATAGACAGATCGACTTGCTTATTTTGTTTCGTTATCCGATGAAGTTTGATTCTCTGCCGCGGCGGCAGTATTTTCGGATATCTTTTCCTGTTCCGATACATTAGCCGCTGTGCAATCCGGCGCGCAGGAAACAGCCTCCGCAGCTGTTGAAGGATTTGCGTTAAACACATAGTCGTTGCCGGGCAGGATCGCATTTAAAACGATGCCGGCAATGGCGGCAACAGCAAGCGCCGTAAGGCTGATATTGAATTCGCCGATCGTGAAATCCAGAGAATCAATACCGAGCGCCGTAACAAGGATTACGGCAACAATGATCAGATTTCTGGATTTGGTAAGATCTACCTTATTTTCAACCACATTGCGCACGCCGATGCCGGAGATCATGCCGTAAAGCACAAATGAGATACCGCCGATGATTGCAGCGGGAATCGTATTGATCACAGCGGCAAATTTGGGGGAGAAAGAAAGGAGCACGGCAACAACGGCAGCAATGCGGACAACGCGAGGATCATAGACCTTTGTAAGGGCAAGAACGCCGGTGTTTTCGCCATACGTTGTATTTGCAGGGCCGCCGAACAGCGCCGAGATGGATGTTGCAAGGCCGTCTCCCACAAGGGTTCTTTTCAACCCGGGATCGGCAAGGAAATTCCTGCCCGTGGTGGCGCTGATTGCGGAAATATCACCGATATGCTCCATCATTGTTGCAAAAGAGATTGGCATGATCGCGATAATTGCGCTGATTGCCTGCCCCTTATCCGTGATATTGCCGAACACCATACCCTCTTTGGTGATGGGCAGACCGATCCAGTCCGCCTCAATGATGGGCTGGAAATCAACAGCGTCGATACAAACGGCAACGATATAGGAAACAATAATGCCCACCAGAATAGGAATGATCTTGAGCATGCCCCTGCCCCAGATATTGCAGATGATGATAACGGCAAGCGCCACGAGGGCAAGAAGCCAGTTTTGCTTGCAGTTATCCACCGCGGAACCGGCAAGGCTAAGACCGATGGCAATAATAATAGGGCCGGTTACAACGGGCGGGAAAAAGCGCATAACTTTTTCTACCGGGAAAATGGCAAAGAGCGCAGCAAGAACAAGATAAACAAGGCCAGCAAACACAACGCCGAGATTTGCATACGGCAGCATTTCCGTGTTTGGGGAGCCGTCCGCCAGCAGCGGCGCAACAGCGGCATAGCCGCCGAGGAAAGCAAAGGAAGAGCCGAGAAACGCGGGAACTTTAAATTTGGTTACCAAATGGAAAAAGAGCGTGCCGAGACCCGCCATCAAAAGCGTTGTCTGCATATTAAGCCCGGTGAGCAGCGGCACCAGAACAGTGGCACCGAACATGGCGAACGTGTGCTGAAAACCGAGAATCAGCATTTTCGGTCTGCCAAGTGTTCTGGCATCATAGATGCCCTGTTCGCCGAGCATGGATTGTTTACGTTTATCTTTCTTTGCCATAGATCCAACCTCCGTATAATAAGCAATAAGCCTGCCCGAAAAAGTCTGCCGGGCGTTAAAAATATTATTTTGTGCCGAAAATTCTGTCTCCCGCGTCACCGAGACCGGGTACGATATAGCCGTTTTCATTTAAATGATCATCCAGACCGGCGGCGAAGATATCCACATCGGGGTGCGCTTTTTTCAGCGCCTCCAAGCCCTCCGGCGCGGCAATGATACACAAAAACTTAATGGAACGGGGGTTTCTTGTTTTAATCTGACCGATCGCATCGATCGCCGAACCGCCTGTTGCAAGCATGGGATCCAAAACAAAAACATCTCTTTCCTCTATATCCTTGGGAAGTTTGCAGTAATATTCCACAGGCTCCAGGGTTGCCTCGTTTCTATAAAGACCGATATGACCGACTCTTGCAGAAGGAACAAGCATCAGAGCGCCCTCCACCATACCGAGACCGGCACGCAGGATCGGAACGAACGCAAGTTTTCTGCCCGCGATCTCCTTGCAGTGCGCGATACCGCAGGGGGTTTGCACGTCTATTTCGCTGAGCGGAAGATCTCTTGTTGCGTCATAGATCATCAGCATGGAGATCTCATTTACAAGATCTCTGAATTCCTTGGTGCTTGTATTCACATCACGCAAAATTGAAAGTTTATGCTGAATAAGCGGATGATCCATAATAACGACTTTTCTTTCCATATTTTAAAACTCCTTTCGCCTGAAATAAAATTCCGTATTTTTATTAAAATAACACATCCTATCTATTTATTCAACAAAATGCGACTTACAAATAGTTACAAAACGGTAAATGTAAACGCGCGCAAAAAAAGATCCGCCCGTGACCGGGCGAATCCAAGAAGTAATCGGCAAATCACATTAATGAGCGGTAGAGGGCTTTGATCTCCTCAACGGAAGTATCACGCGGATTTCCGGGGCGGCAGGCATCATCATATGCGCTCTGCGCAAGGAAATCCACATCTTCATCTTTTACGATCTCTTTCAGATCGGCAGGAATACCGACATCCGCACCGAGCTGCCTTACTGCGTCAACCGCTGCCTTTCTGGCATCGTCAAGGCTCATAGCATCTGTGCCCTGCACGCCCATGGCTTTTGCGATATCCCTGTATTTTTCACCTGTTGCGGGCGCGTTATATTCCATGACTGTGGGAAGAATGATGGCATTTGCCACGCCGTGCGGCGTATCATAGACCGCGCCGAGCGGGTGCGCCATGGAATGCACAAGACCGAGACCTACATTTGAAAAGCCCATTCCGGCGATATACTGGCCGAGCGCCATCTGCTTTCTGCCCTCCGCCGTATTTTCCACGGCGCCGCGCAGGTTGGCGGCAATGATCTCTATGGCTTTCAAGTGGAACATATCGGAAAGTTCCCAGGCGCCTTTGGTAATATACCCTTCAATGGCGTGCGTCAGCGCATCCATACCGGTTGCGGCGGTCAGCCCTTTTGGCATGGTAGACATCATATCCGGATCCACAATGGCGATCACAGGGATATCCTTAGGATCCACGCAGACCATTTTTCTGTTTTTCTCCGTATCGGTAATCACATAATTTATGGTAACTTCCGCCGCGGTGCCTGCCGTTGTGGGAACCGCGATGATCGGAACACATTTATTTTTCGTGGGCGCAACGCCTTCAAGGGATACAACATCCTCAAACTCCGGATTTTCAATGATGATGCCGATGGCTTTGGCAGTATCCATGGAAGAACCGCCGCCGATAGCGATGATACAGTCCGCACCTGACGCCTTGAACGCCGCTACGCCGGATTTAACATTTTCAACGGTTGGATTCGGCTTGATCTCGCTGTAGATCTCATAAGGAACGGAAGCGCCGTCCAGCACATCGGTAACTTTCTTGGTGACGCCGAACTTGATCAGATCCGGATCCGAGCAGACAAAGCACTTTTTAAATCCCCTGCCCTTTACTTCCGGAGCGATTTCCTGAATCGCACCCGCGCCGTGATAACTTGTTTCATTCAAAACAAAACGATTAGACATTTATAATTCCTCCTTATATTTAAACCGGTAAGGTTATTTACGAAATTATTATAAAAGATAAAAAACACGATTGTCAATAAATTAACAATAAATTTATTTATTTTTTAAAACTGCGTCATACTCTTTCCAGTTTGGCAGAACGGACGACAGGGCGGCATAAAACGCTTTGGAATGATCCTGACGGATAAAATGGCACAATTCGTGGCAAACAACGAAACGGATTATTTCCCGGTTATATGCAGCAAGGCGTGAATTGAGCGTTACGATATTCTTTTGCGCACGGCAGTTGCCCCACTGCGATTTCATTTTTCTGATCTTCAGCAAAGGCGGCGCACTGATCTGCTGTGAAAACAGCGGCAGGCAATCCTTTACGATCTGTGGAAAGACACGTTTTGCCACATCGGAAAGAACGCGGTCATAAATTGCGGCTTTTCTTTCATAAGACAGATCTGAAAGATAAAACAGAATGTTGTTCCCATCTATAGTATAATGATCTTTTTCTGCCGGGAAGACCGTTAAAAAATACGTTCTGCCGAGAATGCAGACAGGATCGCCGTTTTCAAAACGGATCTTTTTATTTTCATTTGCAAGGATGCTCCGCCGTGCAGATAAGATCTTGGCGGCGTTTGAAAGAACAAAATTTTCCACTGCGCTGAAAGGCACGCTGCGCGGCGCGGAAACAGACACCGAACCATCTGCCCGAATGCGCAGATTTATATTTTTAACCTGTTTTCTTGAAAACGAATATTCAATGATTTCATTATGATATAAAACGGAAGGCATATAAATCACACAACTTTAAAAATTTACGGCTGAAAAAGCACAGGAAGCGCCATCATGAGCGTGCCTGCGGTAATGAGAACAAGCCCTGCGGCGGATTTTTTTGAAAGTTTCTCTTTGAACACAATATACGAAAAAGCGATCGTTACAAGAATACTTAATTTATCGATCGGCACAACCACACTGGCAAGCCCGTCCTGAAGCGCTTTATAATAACAGAGCCACGCCCCGCCGGTAGCAAATCCGGAAAGGCAGATGAACAGCAGTTCCTTTTTCGGGATCTCCCGCACCTTGCTTTTTTTACCGGTAACAAAGACCATAAGCCATGCCATAATGAGAACGACGCAGGTTCGAATCGCTGTGCCCAGATTGGATTCCACATTTTCTATGCCGATCTTGCCGAGAATGGAAGTCAGGCTTGCAAAGACTGCCGAAAGCAGCGCATAGATCAGCCACATCTTATTTGCCTTTACATTTGGATTTGCTTTCTCTGTTTTTTGGATCATCATAAAGGTGCCTGCTGTGATGAGGAGAACGGCAATGGCATTGACCCAAGTAAAACGCTCCCCGAGAAATATAAAAGCAAGCAGCATTGTAAGAATGGTGCTTGATTTATCGATCGGAACCACTTTATTGATATCGCCTGTTTGGAGCGCTTTAAAATAGCAGAGCCAAGAGGCGCCCGTTGCCATGCCGGAGAGAATAAGAAAGACCCATGTTTTTGCCGAAAGCGCTTTGATCTGGGGCGCCGACCCGGCAAGAAACACCATAAGCCAGGAAAAGACAAGCACAACCACCGTGCGCACAGCTGTTGCAACGGTTGAATCCGTTTTTCGTATGCCGCACTTTGCGAGGATCGCCGTAATTCCGAAAAAAAAACGCCGAACCGACCGCATATAAGACCCACATTATAAATTCTCCTTTGCCTATAACAATATAGCGCAAAAAACATAGCGCAAAAAACGCGCTGTTCAACGTATAAGGAAAAAGCCTCATATCCCGCTTAAACATGCGAAACATGAGGCTTTTTGAATGGTGGCTCATCGGGGAATCGAACCCCGGACACCTTGATTAAAAGTCAAGTGCAAAAATGCCGAATCACCGCATAATTAAGCCGTTTTTCAAAATCTCTGGTATACATTTTGGTATACAAACGCCGAAAATTCAGCGCTTTTTTATCCTTAAGCCCGCTTGATTTTGTATTCGTTTTGCAGCAGCGCTTTATAACTTTCAGATAGGTTAAAGCGCTGATTATTTTTTAAGTCTGTATATATGTTTGAAGTAACCTGTATATCGCTGTGTCCTAAATATTGCTTTGCAGTTTCAAGATCAACACCCTGCAGGTACAACAGCGTTGCATATGTATGGCGCAAATAATGCGGCGTTATACGCTCTATGCGCATTGGCAAGCCTTTTGGGTCATATTTGCTGACATCGTTATTTTCATAACCGTATTTTACATTCAGATCGAGCAGATAACTTTGCCACATCTTTTTAAAACTGCTTTCGGTGTGCATTTTGCCGCCGGCATTAACACAAACATACATTGATATTATTTTGCTGTTTCTTTGATACTGCCGCAGATAATCAATCAGAATAGGCGGAATAGGAATAACCCTGTACGCCGCCGCTGATTTGCCGCCTGCTTTGATATGTGCCTTATTATTTATAAATTCAACCGATTTATTAACCGAAATCGTACCAACGGTTAGATCAACATCAGACCATTGCAAGGGTATCAGTTCGCCCCGCCGCAGACCGGCAAAAAGCATAATCATAGCAGCAGGCTGCGCCCTGTGCGGTGTATTTATTATCCACTGCTGCTCCTGCTCCGTTAGCGCCCTGCGTTCTTTTTTCGGTGCGGTCTTGGGTATCTTAACATCCCGGAAGTAGTCGGGTACTCCGGCAATATTGTTGGAGCAGGCATAGCGGAAAACAGCCGCCGCAACCTTTTTAACGCTTTCAAGGGTAGCCTTTGCGGTGTGTTTGTGTGTATTCGGGTTTTCAGCTGCCAGATCGTTTATAAACTGCTGGAACTCGGAAAAGGTAATATACTTAAATTCAACATCTGAAAATCTGCGCTTTAAATGCTTAACAGCGGCTTTATACTGCGTTATTGTGCCGTTTGATATTCCGCTTGGTATTATCATTTCATTAAGCCATTTATCAGCCCATACGCCGAATACAGCCTTTGTATATACATCTTTGCCTGCTGCAACATCTGCTTTTATTTCCGCTATCTTTTTCTTAAGTTCTCTTTCGCTGGCGGCTCTGATATGTTTGCGCTTGGCTTTGCCGTTTACAGTGCCAACATATACGGTTGTACCGTAGTCTTTATTCTTGTTCATTCTTATTTAAACCTTTTTCTAAATTGCTTAACTCCTCATTTAACCGAAATGCATTATAAGAATAATAACCGGTATTGATTTTTTCCACCTCATCTATTTGTTCATCATAAAATAAATTATTAAACAATGTTGACAATCTATAACGGCAAATCATTAATTTATCATAGAGTATGTCATATTTATGCATTAAAATATTATAAAAATCTTGGTTTATATTTTCATCATCTAATGAGATACCAAGACTTTTTAAAACATCAATATTGATCTCATCGTCCTTTCCGTCATAAACATATGGAAATAATTTTTTTACTTCATTGTAAAAATAACAGTATTCGGCAATTAGTGTTTGATTTTCATCCAAAAATTTTATTATAGAATTAATAAAATCAAACACCTTCTCGTATTTTTGGTAACGATTCCAGATAAGATTTATATGATTTAATGACAAAACGGATTTTTCATCAAGCCCGGTATAATGACACACTGCCTTTAATTCCGTATTATTAGTAGCAACATCTGAAAGACCAAATAGATAATCAGTCGAAACACCTAACTGTTTTGATATTTCAACAAATATTTTATAACTATAGCCCTTATCAACATTGTTAATAATATCGCTCAAAGTTGCCTCGCTGAGTTTTACTCCTTTTGCGCTAACAAGTTTTGATAGTTCCTTACTTGTAATATTTTTTTCTTTCATTAAATCTTCTAATCTTTCGCCGATTTTCCTTTGATCTTTATTCATTTCTATTCCTCGTCCTTAATATTATAGTGAATTTTAATATAAATAATTCACTATAATTTTTTATTGTGAATATTCCCGCTTTTTCAAAAAAATGTGTTAGTATATTTATAGTGAATGTCATCAATTTATATTCACAATTGTACAAGTAGTATATCATAGGCATAACGGAATGTCAACAAATTGCCATATTGAAAGGAAGTGAAAAAATGAGAGGTGCAGAGATCAAAGCAAAAGTTATAGCAGCAGGCTTGAAACTGTATGAGGTTGCCGATGAGATTGGCATAACTGAAACATCTTTTTCAAGAAAACTGCGCAAAGATTTCAATGAAAAGGACACAGAAAAAGTATTAAAAGCAATCGAAAAACTGAAAAAGGCATAAAAAAAGAGGTGTGCACTCCCCTACCACAGAGATCTGCACACCTGCACAAAACGCAAGCAGTATATAGCCTGCTCCTTTGAATATTATAGCATAAGCAGCAGGCTAAAGCAATATTAAGAAAGGAAATAAAATGATTTATAAAACAAAAATAATCAGTAATTGGGACAAGTTACCTGTTGCGCTGGACATTGAAACTGTGGCGCTTATATTTGACGTAACGCAGACAACAGTTAAAAATTGGCTCTATAGCGGTATCATACAAGGGCGCAAGTTAGGGCGCAAATGGATTTTTGACAAGCAATATATAAAATCCTTGCTTAACAGCGAAAGGAGCGATGCAGAATGAACAGCAGGCTGAATGCGATAAAAAAGAAAGTTGAATACATATTAAACCGTTACCCGGAAACAAGGGGCAATGATGGTCTATTGTTTCTGTATCTGGTGCGCTTAGTAATGCCGGAAACGCCAAATAAGAAGGACGTATTAAAAGCCATAGAATTCTTAAACAATGCTGATATACCGAATTTTAAAAGCGTACTGAGGAGCAGGCAGGCTGTGCAGGCTGAACACCCGGAATTAAAGATAGAGCCTGCTGCTCAAAACCGTTTTGAATTGGAGCAGGAATATAAAGACTTTTTCAAGAGATAAGCAAAATAATATAGTTGAATTAAAAGGGGTGGAATTCCCCTTTTACAGCTTGATAAAAGTAATAATTTTAGGACACACAATAGAATAACAGAGAGGGGGCGCAGCGATTGCCTTGGATAAAAAAAGAATACGATTGCGGGCAGTGTATAGTAACCGTTAAATGCTTTTCATCAAGATACGGCAGCAAAGGGCAGATATTACATTACAGAAGTAAGGAATCAACAAAAGAAAAGCAGCAGGCTGTAAATGACAGAAACGCTATGCTGCGCTATTCCATTCTTGCAAACGCAAATTTTAAAGCAGGCGATTATTTTATTACATATACATTCAAAAAAGGCGCTATGCCTGCAACGATTGCCGAACACAAGGTGATCTGGAAAAAATACAGGCGCAAGCTGCGCAATTATTATAAGCAGTTGGGCAAACCGTTCAAGTATATTTATGTGTTTGAATATGAGGGTGTACGGCCGCATTTTCATATCCTAATGAATAATGACGATATAAACCTAAAAAGCCTCCCAAAATGGGAATATGGAACGCCGCATATTGAAATATTAGACGATAGAGATTATCATACAATAGGCGAATACTTTGTTAAAGTAAGTTATGAAGAAAACCGCAAAAAAGGTATGTTAGGCAGTTCGAGAAACTTATACCGCCCTGTTCCGAAAATAACCGTTTTAAATTCGCCCAGCTGGAATACTAACCCAAAGGCAAAAGAGGGGTACAGGATAGATGGTGAAACATTGATTAACGGCTATGTGGAAATACCGCAAAATGGTTTTACATTTCGTTATCAATCCTATGTAATGGTAAAGTTAGAATGACAAAAATGCAGCAGGCGGTTAAAAAAGTACGAATAGTATAATATAATAATTTTAAATATACCGATAACATAGAATTTTAATTTTTTTTAATTTTGCAGGCGCCTGCATAAAGAAAGCAGCAGGTAAAAGCCTGCTGCTGATCTTAGCGTTCTGCGCCCACAGAACCATATAAAACAAGCCCCTGCCTGTTCTACATTGATTATATCAAATCATTAAGCAACAGGCAAGGAGCGCATTATATGAGCAATGAAGAATTGGCTGTAATGATACAGCAAGGCAAAACGGAATACTGCGGCGAATTATGGCAGCAGGTTTATAAATTTATCTGCTACAAAGTAAAAAGAGCAACAGCCCTGTATAGTGACCGTATGATTGAAATCGGCGTAACAGATGAGGATATTATACAGGATTGCTATTTTGCTATGTTAGAGGCTGTTAAACTCTATAACAGCGATTACAAGGTTAAGTTTACTGTTTATCTTAGTTATCACCTGAAAAACGTTATAAACGCCAATTTGGGCTTTAGAACAGCAGCAGGGCGCAATGATCTGCAGGCGCAGGGTATCAGTCTTGATGAAACTGTGGGCACTGATGATAACCTGCTGCTATCAAATACCATTCCGGACGAAAAAGCGGAGCAGGCAATCAGCAATGTTGACGAAAAACTGTTTAATGAACAGTTACATAAAGACCTGCAGCAGGCTATGTACTGTAATTTGGACTATTGGCAACGATTTTGTATTAAGAAATACTACTACGACGGGCAGACCTACGAACAAATAGGAAAGCAGGTAAATATTTCTATTTGGCAGGTAAGGGAGTATATAAAAACCGGGTTAAAAAAACTGCGCTATTGCAAACAATTAGCAGAATACAGAAATGAAATTATAAACAACGGCTCATTTAAAGGCACAGGCTACACAGCCTTTAAATCCCGGCAGGCTTCCAGCGTTGAATACGCCGTTGAAAAACTGCTTGACTATGACAGTTTTTTGAATTGGAGCAGGCAAAACGGTTAATGCAGAGTATGAAAAAAGCAGCAGGCTGTTAACCTGCTGCTGATCAGTTTAGATCTTCGGATTTATAAACATTGTAGCCCTCGTAATAATAACTTGCGTCTATGCCTTTCATATAAACGAGCCTATCGTTTATTTTATCCGTTAAAGCCGCTTTTAGCAGCACTTTAATTTCAACATCTTTTATGGGGCTGCGCTCCATAGCAAGCAAATAATCTTCTTTATCCACCTTGCTCCAGTCTATGACCTGCTGCAATTCTTTTTTTAAAATACAGTCAAGCCATATTCTTGTGCTTCTGCCGTTGCCCTCTCTGAACGGATGAGCAACATTCATTTCAACATACTTTTCTATGATCTGATCGAAAGTTGACTGCGGCATATTATCTATACTCTGCAAGGCTGCTTTAAGATACATAACCGGGGCAAAGCGAAAGTTGCCTTTTGCTATATTCACTGTTCGCAGGTTGCCAGCAAAATCATATATATCCTCAAACAGATATTTGTGTATAGAGCATAAGCCTTTGAATGTGCCGACTTCAAAAGTATCAAGCAAGCCGCTTTCAAACAGTTCCAAAGCTTTGGTCTTGCTTATTCTTTCCTCTTCCCTGGCAAGTTCTGCGCTGTCTGTTATGCCTAATTTGTTTTCTAATACCATTTAGCCTGCTCCTTTATTTACCGCTCTTTATACGCTGCTTTACGGCTTTTACAACATATTCGTTAACGCTTTCGTTCACCTTGCCGGCACTCTCGGTAATTACCGCCTTGTTGATCTCATCATCTTTGCGAACCCTTATTCGAATATCATCATAATTATTTTTTATATATTTCTGTGTCGCTTTGTTTTGAGCCTGCGTATATCCCCTTTTTTTCTGTTCGTCAGCCATATTCCCACCTCTTTATTTCCTTTTGCAGCAGGAAAAAGATAGTGATACGCACTATTTATTCTTCCATTGCTTTATCAATAGCCTTGTTTACAAAGCCATTGATACTATCGCCTTTACTATCTGCATACGCTTTTATCTTCGCTTTTTTGCCTTTCGGCACAACAAGTGCAATTCGCTCATAATTAGCAGCATTGTATTTATTTTTCGCTCTTGTGCTTGGCTTTCCTTGGTTTTCCGCCATAATACAACCCCCTTTCATTATTGTAGCCTAAAATATAAAGCCCACTATTTCAGTGTGATTACATTATAGCACAAATTCAATACTTGTGCAAGTACAATTTTCAACAAATATACTTGTGTAAGTTTGTGCAATGTGTCAATAGAAATACTTGTGTAAGTATGCTATACTATAGACACAACAAAGAAAGGAGCGCTACATATGAGTGCAAACGACATTAACAAAACAGTGAAAGAATTAAAGGAACTAAAGGCAATGCAAGAGGAATTGCAGGCTGGATAACATCATTAGAAGATATTATTAAAGCCGAAATGCTAAACAGAGGCTGCGAGAGCCTACAGGCAGGTTGTTTCAAGGTTTTATACAAAACAGTTAAAACTACTCGATTTGATACAAAAGCCTTTAGAGCAACACATAGCGAACTGTACGCACAATACACTAAAGAAACCGAATACAAAAGGTTTTTAGTGGCATAAAAATAACCCCTGCCAAAAGAACAGAGGTTACTGTAAAAAAGTAAGATGTGATACACATCTACCCAGCAAATAGATTGTATCACACCTTGCTTAATAAATCAAGAAAGGAATTAATGAAATTGAGCAATGGTATTAATTGTACAAAAATAGTAGAGGACTTTTACAAGTCTTTAGGCAATCCTAAGTGGCTGCGACAATACATATCAACTTGTGATCTGGTAATTAAAGAAACAGGCGAAAAATTCGGCACAGTGCCATTAATTACTATGCCTGAGGACTCAGACTACAGATGGCAACTTGGAGCATTACAAGACCGCTTAATAAAGCCGGAGAATTATATTGATTATGAGGACATACAACAGACCATAAATAAATTGATTAAATGGCTTTCAGAACATGAGGACAAACACCCCGAACTAAAAGCAAGACGCTTAAACGGATATTACGGCCATAATGAAAAATTAGATATTTTATTGAAATAACAAAAGGAGCAGGACAAGCGGAACAGCGTATAGCCTGCTCCTTTTTATTTTTGCAGGTATAGCCTGCTGCTTAGCATAAAAAACGAAAATGCGGGAAAATCGATTAAAAAAGCGCAACAAATGGGTTGAAATCCGCAAAAATGGGGGCAAAATCGTTATTTGGTATACAAAGGCTGTAAACAAGATTATATCTACAGCCTATAAGCCCAGATTTCAAGCCGATTTTACAAATAAATCTTGGTATACATTTTGGTATACATTGTAGCGTAAAATAACGTAAAATAACGTCATATTAAAATATATGTTCTACAGTAAAAGGCAAAAGAAAAAGCCTCATATCCCGCTTAAACATGCGAAACATGAGGCTTTTTGAATGGTG
>ERZ780218.1167-NODE-1167-length-18345-cov-87.154183_pt1 | contig 18345 bp, 15 predicted proteins | sample MGYA00510975_ERZ780218 | MGnify/ENA primary metagenome ERZ780218 (study PRJEB29588, sample SAMEA2152063) | human gut metagenome | biome: human gut; feature: human-associated habitat; material: faeces | place: Denmark | collected 2008/2010 ... | reverse complement strand
AAAACCGTACGTTCTCCAATTGAAAACCGTACGTTCTCCAATTGAAAACCGTACGTTCTCCAATTGAAAACCGTACGTTCTCGATATGAAAACCGTACGGTTTCCATATGGAGAACGTAAAAAGAAGACAGTTTGAAACAGATACTGAACCTTTCAATCATACATTGATTTGTATCTGTCCAACAAACTTATCGGAGAAATTAAGTTCCTATGTTTGTAATGTACGAGGTATCCGTCACCTCTTTAAACGGATGTTTCCGGTTCCTCGCTTGCGGTTCTAAAATCTTTGGTATAACTTGCCACTGTTTTTCAATCAGGTCGGGTGGATAGTGTGTCATTCCTGTGTCTTTCCGTGTTTTCTGTGTTCCATTAAAATGTACAATTTCATACCGCGTGAAGTATAAATCAATTCAAAACAGTTCCTTATTTTTCCTCGTCCAACGAAAGTTCTCTGCTTCTAAATTCAGAAGGCTTCATGCCATACCGCTTATGGAACTGGATATTAAAAGCCCCTTTAGACATTTGAGCTTCTTTGGCGATTGCGTCCAACGTCCACTGGGGTTGCTCACGCATTAAGCGGACAGCATAATCAAGGCGGCAATTTTGTATGTACTGGGAAAAGCTGCAACCGGCAAACACCTTAAACAAAACCGCAAACTTATTGGCTGGGACATGAATCTCTTTCAACAATTCCTTCTTGTTAAATCCCGGACACAGATACAGCCGGCGGCTCATGATTTCATAACTCACACGATCGTATAATGCACGGTCTCTTTCCCTTTACTCACTCCGGAATATACGGCACCACTTCCAGACGCGCCTCCGGATATTTCTCCTTCAGCAAATGCCGGATATACTCCTCCGTGTCTTGGCGAATCAGTGCATCATCTTCTTCGGGGAAAAGGTTATAAACCAGCGTATGCAGACGGATGCCCCGCCGGTCTGCCGCCTCCAGGCTCAGCAACAAATGGTTGATGCTCCCCAGCCTGCCCGAGGTAACAAACACCAACGGATAATGATGCCGGGCAATGTAATCAATGGTCAGCAAATCGCGGGTCAAGGGCACCATCAGCCCTCCCGCTCCCTCCAGCAACACGGCGTCATAGCGTCCGCTCAGCGTTTGCGTAGCCCGCTCTATCTTATCGAAATCAATCGGGCGGCGGTCTATCTCCGCTGCCAAGTGCGGCGAACAGGGATAACTGAATATCTCGGGCATCGTCAGCCGCTCGTCGTCTTCGCGGAGCCAGCCCGTGCCCATCAGCCGGCGGTGCAGCGCGATGTCTTCCGATACGTCTTCATTACCCGTCTGTACAAGCTTTTGCGTAATGGTGCGGATGCCTGCTTCGTTCCACTTCCGCGCCAGATAACCCGTGGCATAACTCTTGCCGATATTGGTGTCAATACCACTTACAAAATACACATTGTCTTTCATCTTTCGTTCTTTTAGTTCATTTTACATACTATATAAATAGGATGATACGTCAGCGGAACCGTCCCGTCGGGAGCGGCATAACGTCCGGCATAACGCATACTGAAGTCCGCCAACTTCTCCCGTGTCCAATGGCAGGGGCGGATGCCTGTCACACCCGTATCTTTCAGATGCCTCAGCACGTCCAGCGGAGTCGGGAAAGAAAGCTGCACACATGCTTCTGAAGCATGGACCACACGATATGCTCCCGAAAGCACTTCCCTCAGTTCGTCCAGCGGACGGTAAGGAAGCCCGGCATCCGTCAGCACACGGATTTCTTCGGCATTGCGGGGACCGAAGGTGCTGAAGGCAAGATAACCACGGCCGGACAACAGCTTGCGGCATCCCAACAAGAAACGTTCGGGCGCATCGAACCACTGCAACGCCGAGCACGACACAATCAAATCCTGGCCGGAAGGGAAATCAAGCGCCTCGGCATCCTTTGCCACAAAACTTACCTGCCCGCCCAGCAAGTCGGCGAAATAAGGTTCCACTTCCGGACAAAGGTCGTTCAGCACCAGCCGCTCCGGACACCAACGGTGCAAATAGGCACGGGTGAACAATCCGGTTCCGCACCCGATTTCGAGTACCCGGCGATGCGAGTCCGGCGACACATACCGCCCTATCAGGTCTGCCATACGCAAAGCAATGTCGCGTTGCACAAATGCCTGACGCGGATAACTGCCCGAAGCCTTGGCAAAACGATGACGGATCAGTGCCTTGTCCATACAGCCTCCTCTCCCGAAAGCAGGCGGTCGAACAATGCGCCGCCGTAATGCGCCACTTCTTTTTCAATGACCGCAGTCCCCCTCCACGCCTCACGCTGGTTGGCAGGAGGAAAGATTTTATCGTCCGTCCCGATGATTGCCTTGTCCCATACGAAAGGAGCGGACGGACGGCGCACGTACTGCTCTAACGCCTGCAGCTCTTCGTGCAGTTCCGGTACCGGACGGTAAGGCGCGTGCGACAGAAATTCTTTCACCTGCTCCGCCGTCCCGCAAATGCGCCGGCGGAAACGTACCAACGCCGCATCCGAAAAGTTCTCCAGCGTAGCGCGGAAGATAGCTTCGGGGATTCCCTTCCGGTCATCTATCGGGAAGGGCGTACCGCCTACGGCAAGCCTCATCTGCCACGGATAATCCTTGCCTGTCAAGACTTGTCCGGCAACCCACACGCCCATCGACCAAGCCAGCAGGCGGATTTCGCGATAACCGTCCAGCAGCGAATAGTCGAAATCCAACGTGCGGTAATCGAAACACAACAGATAATCGTACCCGTCTTCCACCGGACGGCTGAACAGGTGTTCGTCACTTCCCCACCCTGCAAAGAAAAGCAGCAGCCGGGGATTGTTTTCTTTCTTTATAAATCGTTGTTCCATATCTAAAATCATTTTATTTTATCAGCCGAGCCCTTGGAAATGCTGCCAAAAGCTGTTTTCATATCAACCGAAGCCTTGGAAATGCTGCCAAAAGCTGTTTTCATATCTGCCGAAGCCTCGGAAATGCTGCCAACGATCGTTTTCATATCAACTGAGGCCTCGGAAGTGTTGCCAACGATCGTTTTCATATCTTCCGAGGCCTCGGAAGTGTTGCCAACGACCGTTTTCATATCAACCGAAGCCTCGGAAGTGTTGCCAACGATCGTTTTCATATCAGCCGAGACCTTGGAAATGCTGCCAAAAGCTATTGCAAATCCGGCGTGACATAAAACCCCGAAATCTAAGTCCCCCCTTCGGAGAGAGTTGAGGGGGCTTCAATGGCTTCTACCAACCGTTCCACCTCTGCTTCGGGCAATGCCGCCGTGAGCGACAGGCGCAGGCGTGAGGTGCCTTCGGGAACCGTGGGCGGACGGACGGGGAGGACATAAAACCCGTTCCGCTGCATCTCCGCCGCCTTGAGGACAGTCTTTTCGCTCTCACCCACCACCAACGGAACAATATGGCTCTCCGAAGGACAAGGATAACCCGCCCGGCGGACTGCTCCGCGCACCTTCTCCGCCATCGAAGCCAGCCGGATGCGGCGGTCTTCCCACCCGTCCAGCCGCGAAAAAACGAATTTGGTCCACGCCACGTTGAGCGGCGGAAGCGCCGTGGTAAAGATAAGCGTCCGCATCCGGTTGACCAAATAATCGTGCATCAAACGGCTGCACACTACGTATGCCCCAACCGAAGCCAGCGCCTTGCCGAACGTGCCGCACAAGAAATCAATGTCCGCCAGACAGCCCTGCTCTTCGGCTATGCCCAGCCCCCGTTTTCCCCGCACGCCGACGGCATGTGCCTCATCGACGTAAAGCATCACATTCGGATAAGCCTTCTTCAGCTCCGCCAGTGCGGCAAGCGGAGCCACATCGCCGTCCATACTGAACACGCTTTCGGTCACGATGATAAGCCTATCGAAAGCGGCATGATGTTTCTCCACCAGGCTCTGCAACTGCCTGTAATCCTGATGGCGGTAGCGGATGCACCGCGCCGCCGACAAGCGGATGCCGTCTATCAGGCTAGCGTGCACCAGCTTGTCGGCAAGTATCAGCGTATGGCCATCCGCCACAGCGGGCAGGATGCCCGTGTTCAGGTGATAACCGCTGCTGAACGTCAAGGCACTTTCACGCCCGAACCGTCCGGCAAACAATGCTTCCAATTCGCGGTGCACCGCAAAATTGCCCGTCAGCAGACGGGAAGAGGAAGCCGAAAGCAGGCGGTCTCTCTCCGGCACACTGCGGAGAAACTCCTCCTGCAAGCCTCTGTCGGAAGCCAGCCCCAAATAATCGTTCGACGCAACGTTCAGCATCCGCCGTCCGTCTTGCCCAATCCATACCCCGTCGTGTTCCGCTTCGGGCAAGGTGCGCAGGTTGCCTTCCCGCGCCAATGCGTGTAAAGTCTGTTCTTCTTGCATACTACGTTTGTTTTGTTCTAATTGAAACACAGATTTTCGCAGATTAACGCAGATTGAAGATTAATTATTTCCTGAGTCATCTATTCCCTAAAAAGATAATCCGCGTCAATCTGCGCTAATCTGCGTTTCAGGCTAATCTGAATCAAGCTTCGTTTCACTCACTATCTTCACCAGCCCCGAAGTAAGCTTCGTCAGCTCATCGGGACGGATGACAAACGGCGGCATTATATAAACCAATTTACCGAAAGGACGAACCCAGATGCCTTCCTCCACAAAGCGTCGTTGCATCCATGCCATGTCCACCTCCCGCTTCGTTTCAATCACTCCGATGGCTCCCAAGACCCGCACATCCGCCACTTGCGGAAGCATACGGGCAGGCTCCAACTCCCTGCGCAGTTGCGCCTCGATGCGCTCCACTTTCTCCTGCCAGCCATACGACAACAACAGGTCAATCGAAGCGCACGCCACCGAGCAAGCCAACGGATTGCCCATAAACGTAGGACCGTGCATAAACACACGAGGCTCGCACGATGAAATGCCTTCCGCCACTCTTGCATTGGCAAGCACCGCCGAAAACGTCATATATCCTCCGGTCAGCGCCTTGCCGATGCACATAATGTCCGGCTCTACGCCGGCATGTTCCCAGGCGAACAGTTTTCCGGTACGCCCGAAACCGGTGGCTATCTCGTCGAAAAGCAACAGGACACCGTATTCACGGCACAGCTCCGCCGCCTCGCGCAGGTATTGCGGATGATAGAAACGCATGCCACCCGCACCCTGTACGATGGGTTCCAGTATCAGTCCTGCCAGTTCTTCGTGATACTTTTCCATAATCTCCCGCAACGGAAGGATATCGCTTTCGTCCCACTCGCCTCCGAAACGGCTTTCGGGAGCCGGCGCGAACCAGCGTACCGGCAATGCCGGACCAAACAGGCTGTGCATCCCCGTCACCGGATCGCATACCGACATGGCATTCCATGTATCTCCGTGATATCCCGAACGGATGGTCACAAAATTACTCTTCCTGGGATGTCCCGCCGCATATTGGTATTGCACCGCCATTTTCAGTGCTACCTCTACCGCTACCGAGCCGCTATCGGCATAAAAGATGTGTTGCATCGAAGGCGGCGTTATCTGTAAAAGCCGCTTGCCCAAAGCAATGGCAGGCTCATGGGTCAGTCCGCCGAACATCACGTGTGCCATGTCTTGCAGTTGGTTTTCTATCGCCTGATTCAGTTCCGGACGGTTGTATCCATGCACGGCACACCACCACGAAGACATACCATCCACCAGTTCCGTCCCGTCTGCCAATGTAATCACACATCCTTCCGCCCGCTTCACCTGATAGGCAGGCAACGGGTCGACCGCTGATGTGTAAGGATGCCACAAATGGTCGCGGTCGAACTCATTAACTAATTTATCAACATTCATAACCCGCTTCTTTTATCCGTTCTACATCTTCTGCTACCTTCGACCCCAACGTGGTCAGCAAATCGCCCACAATCGCCGAATTGATTCCGGCATACAATGCACGGCTCACGCATGCCTCGCTTAACCTTGAACGCCCTCCGGCAAAGCGCAGATAAGCTTCGGGATTTACCAGCCGGAACATTGCCACCGTGCGCAATACCTCTTCTTCCGATAAAGGAGCGACTTTTTCCAACGGCGTCCCTTTTATCGGCTGCAACAGGTTAAGTGGAATAGACTGTATATCCAACCCGTGCAACGTAAAAGCCAATTCCACCCGATGACGCATCGTCTCGCCCATCCCGATAATGCCTCCGCTGCACACTTCCATCCCTATGCGGCACGCCGCCCGGATGGTTTCTATTTTCTCTGCCTGTGTATGAGTGGTGCAGAGATTCCCGAAATAAGAAGGTGCCGTCTCCAGGTTGCAATGATAACGGGTAACGCCCGCCTCATGTAAGGCACGTAACTGAGCCTCATCGGCAAGCCCCAACGAAGCGCATAAATGTATCCCACTATGCATACGCAAATAAGCGAAACGCTCGCACAAAACCTTTATCTCCTTATCCGAAGGACGCTTGCCGCTGGTCACCAGCGAGAAACGGTTCACGCCTTGCGCTTCATTCAGCTGGGCATGACGAAGGCATTCTTCTTCCGACACCAGACCATATACCTGCACGCCCGTATCATAATACGCAGACTGGGCACACCATTTACAATTCTCCGGACACCGTCCCGATTTCGCATTGATAATGGAACACATATCAAACTTCCGTGAAGCACACCTCACCGTAATCCGATGTGCCGCCTCACACAACACGTCCAACGGGGTTTCTTCGGCAACCCTCAGCACCTCATCGGGCTGAAGCGGCTTCCCTTCGTAAACAGCTTTCTCAATTCTTTCTATCATTTGAGCTTATAAGTCTTTAGGTTGAAACGCAGATTAGCGCAGATTTTCGCAAATAAAAAAATAATTATATCTGCGAAAATCTGCGCTAATCTGCGTTTCAAAAAACATTAAAAGCGGAATGAGAGAAACCCGCTTGCGAGCCTTTCTCATTCCGCTTCCTATATTATATAAAGGTATATAACGCTCCGGACAAACAACAGATTTACCCGAAACCGATACCACTCTCTGCATCAAGACCAGAAACAATACGGCATTCACAACCTGAGATGCGGACACTAAGATTCCTCCGCCCCCGTCATCTACAGCACCTTCCGCCATTCTCTCGTCAACGGACGTTCTCTGTTCCCGGTTCTCAGAAAAAGATTTGTTCTTGCTCAATGCAGCATCGGCAATGCTCCGGCATACATGCCCGATTGTCACAACAATGCGCAGACTCACGAATACGGCATACCCCTTCCGGCTCCACCGACGGAACCGGATACTGCCTGCCTTATGTGAACAAACCTTCTTCATGCCGTTATTTTAATTGAAACGCAGATTAACGCAGATTTTCGCAAATATAATAATTTAAAATGAACCTGCGTTAATCTGCGAAAATCTGCGTTTCAAAAATAATCAATATTCCACTTTAATATTCCGTTTCATCTCGTCTTCCACTACAGCCATCATGCCTTCTACCTGTGCCAAAGCCAACATACGGCCGTGGAACGAATAACCGGCATTGTAGCCTTTGTCTTCATCGCCCAACATCGTGCGCCCATGATCTACACGCATCGGAAGCCCCGGCTTTATTTGTTCGAAAATACGAATCAAGTCGATTACATGACCACGACCTTCCAAGTGCGAACTTTCGATAAAATTGCCGCCCGGCATAGCCGCCGTACTGCGCAGATGTACAAAATGCGTACGCGAAGCAAACTTCTTCGCCAATTCACGCGTATCGTTATGCTCGCCTGCGCTGAGCGAACCGGCACAGAAAGTCAAGCCATTGTGCGGATTGTCTACAGCATTCAAGAACCAAGCAATATCCTCTTCATTGGTCACAATACGCGGCAAGCCCAGAATCTGGAAAGGAGGGTCATCGGGATGCACACACATATTCACGCCGTATTCTTCGCATACCGGCATAATGGCAGCCAGGAAATAACGCATGTTTTCACGCAACGCAGCACGGTCGATTCCGTCATACAATGCCAACAGGTTGCGGAAAATAGCCACCGGATTCTTGTCGCCTTCCTTGATATTTCCGTTTACGAATCCCTGTGTCTTCACGATAATCGAATCAATCAGTTCGTCTTTCTCGGCTTCGGTAATCACTTTGTCCAGTTCAGCCACCTTGCGCAGTTCTTCTTCCGTATAGTCCGCCTCGGCACCTTTGCGTTTCAGAATCATCGTATCGAAATAAGCGAAACGTACGCGGTCGAAATACAACGAACTGGAACCGTCTGCCCACGGATGCTGCAAGTCGGTACGCACCCAGTCGATGACCGGCATAAAATTATAACATACCGTCTTCACGCCGCATTTGCCCAAATTGGCAAGGCTCACCTTATAGTTCTCAATCAGCTGGTCGCGTTCCGGACCGGCATACTTGATAGCCTCGCACACCGGCAAGCTTTCCACTACCGACCATCTCAACCCGTACGATTCGATGTACGACTTCAAGTCATTAATAGCCTCCTCGGTCCATATATCACCGTTGGGCACTTCATGAAGTGCGGTCACAATACCTTCTACGCCGATTTGGCGCAACATGGGAAGTGTAATCTTATCTTTCTTCCCAAACCATCTCCAAGTTTTTTCCATCATATATACGAGTTCTTGAGTTTTTAAGTTCGTAAGTTTTATCAGTTCTTTGAAAAAAGACGGCGAAAGTTATCAAGAATATTCCAAATTGACAAATTTCTGAAGTAATATTTAAAAAGTATCAGCCTGTGCTTCTGTTTATGCATACAGGCATTGTCTGTTTCATACAGGATTAAATGAGCTTTACCAATATAATTTGACCACCCTTGTGCCGCGAGAATATATATACATTGGCAATTGCAGATACATGAGCTGCTATTGAAACATATCTTCGTTCTGCAATCATACTGGCTAAAAGAAAACCTTCACTGACGAGCCAGGCCAATACCGGGAATGTGGCTTAACAAAAAAATCAGAATGTCAAACAAGAAACATTCATTATAAATTAAGTTTTCCAATAAATAGCGATACAAGCCACTAAATCGGCATTTTTATTTTCAGAAGTTATTCAATTTAGACAACCTCAGCAAAAGTACATTTTGAAAAATGTGCCAAATCACTACCTTTGCAAATGTTTTTCTTATGGTAACAAAAAAGTTTCAATAGGGAATGCCGCGCACATCGGCAACAGTACCCGCTGCTGTGATTTCCAAAACTCGGGACATGCAAATGCAGCCACTGCCTCGAACAGGTGGGAAGGCGTCTGCAGAGAGGAATCAGTCAGAAGACCTGCCATGGAAAAACAGAATTTATGTTTCACTTAAAAACACAAGACGTATGAATACTGCAGACATTTGCATTATCAAACGGGACGGAAAGCGGGAAGACTTTTCGGCATCCAAAATCTCGAATGCCATCGGGAAAGCATTCCAAGCTACAGGCTTGGAACGCCAAGAAGCATTGATTGATGAAATCACCCAGCGGGTCATTTCCCATTTCGAACATCTAACATTAAATGTAGAGGAAATCCAAGACCTCGTAGAAAACGAACTGATGAAAGTGCAGCCCGAAGTAGCGAAGAAATACATCATCTACCGCCAGTGGCGCAATACCGAACGCGAGCGCAAGACACAGATGAAACACATCATGGACGGCATCGTGGCAATAGACAAGAACGACGTGAACCTGAGCAACGCCAACATGTCGAGCCATACACCTGCCGGACAGATGATGACCTTCGCCTCGGAAGTCACCAAAGACTACACGTATAAATACCTGCTGCCCAAACCATATGCCGAAGCGCACCGCATGGGGGATATCCATATTCATGACCTGGATTATTATCCCACCAAAACCACCACGTGTATCCAATATGACTTGGATGACCTATTCGAACGGGGATTCCATACCAAGAACGGAAGCATCCGCACGCCCCAGTCTATCCAAAGCTATGCCACACTGGCTACCATTATCTTCCAGACCAACCAGAACGAGCAGCACGGAGGGCAAGCGATTCCGGCATTCGACTTCTTCATGGCAAAAGGCGTATTGAAAAGCTATCAGAAAGCGATTGTAACGGACATTGCTTTCTATGTGGAAATGAAAGGTACGCCGATAGACGAAAAAGCCCTGACGGAACACGTACGCAAACACCTGACTTCGATAGAACCGGACACAAAAGCCCAAAAGGCTTTCCTTACAGCACTGGCAAACGAAGGCTGCTTCCTCACCGAAGAAGAATCGGCGCACATCCTGCACTCCGCCCACAAGCAAGTGCGGAAAGACACGCATCAGGCTATGGAAGGATTTATCCACAACCTGAACACCATGCACTCGCGAGGCGGGAACCAAGTGGTATTCAGTTCCATCAATTACGGGACGGACACTTCTCCCGAAGGCCGGATGGTCATCGAAGAACTGCTCCAAGCCACCGTTGAAGGACTGGGCACGCAAGGCGAAGTGCCGGTATTCCCCATCCAGATATTCAAGATAAAAGACGGAGTATCCTACTCGGATGCCGATTATCAGAAAGCAATGACCGACTTTGAAGCGGCACTGAACGGCGGAATAACCTTCGAGGCACCCAACTTTGACTTGTTCCTGAAAGCATGCCGCACTACGGCGAAAGCCCTTTTCCCGAACTTCATGTTCTTAGACACCCCGTTCAACCAAAACGAGAAATGGAATCCGAACGACCCGAAGCGGTACCGCTACGAGCTTGCCACCATGGGATGCCGCACCCGTGTATTCGAAAACCTGAACGGCGAAAAGACCAGTCTGGGACGGGGAAACCTTTCGTTTACCACAATGAACCTGCCCCGCCTTGCCATCGAAGCACGCCGGGAAGCAGAGCGCACATCGGGAAGCCAAAGCCAGGAGGCCATCGAACAACACGCCAAAGAGCTGTTCCTGCAATCGGTGCACCGCATGTCGGAATTTATCGGAGAACAACTGTATGTCCGCTACCAATACCAGCGGACCGCCCTTGCCCGCCAGTTCCCGTTCATGATGAGCAACGATGTATGGAAAGGAGGAGGCAAACTGAATCCGAACGATGAAGTGGGCGACGTATTGAAACAAGGCACGTTAGGCATCGGCTTTATCGGCGGACACAATGCCATGACCGCACTTTACGGCACAGGGCACGGGCATAACCGCAAAGCATGGAACACCTTATACGAGGCAATAGAGGAAATGAACCGGGTAGCAGACGAATTCAAACAGAAATATGGACTGAACTACTCGATACTCGCCACGCCTGCAGAAGGGCTTTCCGGACGTTTCACCCGTATCGACCGCAAGAAATACGGCATTATTCCCGGTGTGACAGACCGTGATTATTACGTCAACTCGTTCCACGTAGACGTAAAAGAACCCATCAGCATCGTTGAGAAAATCAAATGCGAGGCACCGTTTCACGCCTTGACACGGGGTGGACACATCACGTATGTGGAACTGGACGGCGAAGCGCAAAAGAATGTGCGCGCCATTGCCAAGATTGTCAAAGTGATGCACGATGAAGGCATCGGCTACGGTTCTATCAACCATCCGGTAGACACATGCCATAACTGCGGATACCGAGGTGTAATCTACGACAAATGCCCCATCTGCAACAGCGAGAACATCCTCCGCATGCGCCGCATCACAGGTTATCTGACCGGGGACTTAAACAGTTGGAATTCTGCCAAACGTGCCGAAGAACGCGACCGTGTAAAACATCATTAAAAAAGTGCTCCATTACCTCTACACATATCCCGAAACCATTGTCGACGGTGAAGGCATCCGCTTTTCCATCTACCTTGCCGGATGCAGCCACCGTTGCAAAGGATGCCACAATCCTGAATCGTGGAATCCGTCAGCTGGGTTTCCTTTGACAGAAACGGCAATCAAAACAATGATTGACCAGATTAACGCCAATCCGCTGCTGGACGGCATCACATTCTCTGGAGGAGACCCTTTCTACAATCCCAAAGAATTTCTGCCGGTTATCCGGAAATTCCATGAATATACCAAACTAAATATCTGGTGTTACACCGGATACACCTACGAAACATTACTTGCCGACCCTCTCCGCCGACCAATCCTCGACTATATCGATGTATTGGTAGACGGGAAATTCGAACAGGCTTTATATTCTCCCTACCTGGAATTTCGCGGCAGTAGTAACCAACGTATCTTAAAGCTGAAAGACAAATTTAACATTTCACCCTAAAAAGCGATATTGAAGTTACGTTTTCATCATGTTCATTCATCAAGGATAAATCTATCATTTCAGCTATAAAAAACAATCGTTATCGCGCACACTATTGCCGTTTTCGTACACGAATATGCTATTTACGGCATATCAGAATAAATACGAGATGATTTACATCAAGAAATATTGCATTTTTTATAATAAATCCTTTCTGTCTATTGCAGAAACACAAAAAAGCTATACCTTTGCATCGTGGTTGTGAAACCAATAAGCATTAACTAATAGGTATTAGATGACATATACAAAAACTAAAGGTATTAGATTAAGGTAAACAATTCAAAGCAAAAAGGTATTAGATTTAAGGTATTAGATGTTTTTGTTTTTTAGGTATTAGTAATAAGGTAAGTTTTCAGGAATTAGATTCAATAGGAATTAGATGAATTGCTTTGAGGTAAAAAGAGAAAGAAAGGATAACAGAAACACAAACAACTGAATGATGATGAAACAAGAACCCTATTATGGGGGTTCTTTCGGAAGTCGGCGGTATTCATAAAAAGATGAATATCGTTTTTTTTGTGTCTATTTCCGCCATACACCTGCCAGACAAATCAAGCGGAGAACAACTTTTACAAGCTGCCCTCCGCTCAACATATCAGAATCCTCTCTTTTTAGAGATAAATCTCAACGCATTATCTGAAGTTATTCGGTTGATGCCACTTGCCATCATCATCCATGGTATCGGCTACATCCCACCAAACCCTTGTACCTTGAGTGTACTGAGTCGGCTTCAACGGGTTGCGCGATTCACTGTCCGGATATTGTACACGCTTAATCAACTTCGTGTTTGGAACTTCACCGTTCGAACCGTTACCGCCCTGTACAACCAATGCATAACGCGGATAATCAGTACGGCGCAATTCAGCCCAACCTTCGTTTCCATTCGGGAATACGGCAATCCACTTTTGAGTAATAATCTGTTCCAACTGCTCTTCTTGCGAACCGCCATCGAAAGCAGTCAACCCTTGCAAGTTGTTGATGTAATCGCTGTAGTCGGCTTCCGCAATGCCGTAGTAGTCCATTGAAGCACGGATACCGTCCAGATAATAATCCTTAGCGGATTCGGTCAGAGACGAACCTGTCCAGCCACGCAAAGCGGCTTCAGCTTTCAGGAACAAGCTTTCAGAATAGCCGAACCAAACAATTTCACGAGCCAAGTTCCACCAAATCTTCGGATTCATGGCATCCGACTGCAGATTGCAACGGTTGGGTGAATAGTTTACCGTTTGTGAACTACCCAAAACAGTTGCACCATTACGTATACCACAGAAATCTGCATCAGACTCTTCGGGTACAGCTTGATTCAAATTCGCATATGCTGAAGGACGGAACCAAAGGATGTTACAACGCGGATCAAGATAACAGTTATCTTCACTAGCGTTGAACATTGTTTCGTCTACCCCACCTGCCGTATACAGATTAGCCGGCGCTTTTTGTTCAAATCCCGGAGTTGCAGTTGTAACACCCGGTTTCAAAGCCTGATTCTTATAAGCCCATTCCATTTCTTTCGGCAGCACTACGTTGGCACCCCACGAGAAGAGCAAACCGTAAATATTTTCATTACCGCCGGTAATGTATTGGCGTTTCGGAATCAGTTTCATGTTATCATCCTGGCTTGCCATCAAGCCTGACGGGTCGTTAAGAGCAGCCTCGCCTTGTTGCTTAGCTAAACTCGGATTGACGTTGGAGATACGCAACGCCAAACGCAAACGCAAGGTATTGGCAAAACGAATCCAGCTTTCCACATCACCGCCATAGCATAAATCATCTTCTCCAAAGCTAAATTGCTGAGCCGTAGGAAGAGTCGGATTATGCAAGTTGGTAATAGCCTGATCCAAAATATCGAAAATCATGCCATATACTTCTTCCTGTGAGGTATATTCTACGTTTTCTTCCGGCGGAAGCATACCTTTTACATAATACTTGATAGGAATATCGCCGTAGGTATCCGTCTGCGCCGACAGCAGGAAAGCGTAATAGATACGAGTGATATAGAATGCATTCTGATAATAGTCTCTATCACAGAACCAGAATGTCTTAATCAACTGGCTGTATTCGCTCACCGTACGGTCATCGTAGAAGTGTCTCCAACGTGCACCCGACCATCCGTCATTATACGAATACGTAGGAGCACTAGGAGGTGTGAACGAGTTATTACCCCAATAACCGGCATAGACATCGTGGGTCAAATTCGTGGTTATCTGATAATCGTTATACATTCCTTCGTAAACCAGATTGGAGAATGTTGCGCCTGCCGAACCTTCAGTGGCACGCAAGCTTTGCAACGCATTATCCGACACTTCGTAATCGATATCAATGCCATCGCCCGTACCGCCAATGACGCTCGGGTCATAAACCGGCTGATAGGGATTGGTATTCATTTCTTCAAAGTCATGACACCCGGCTAAAAGTGCCAACAGGGAGCACATCGCCACTGACTTATATGTATTGAATTTCATAAGTTACTATTTTTATGTAAGATTAAAAACCTAAACTAACTGACAAACCGAAGGTACGAGAGTACGGCAGAGCCGCATAGTCGATTGCCTGCGAGAACATTGAGGTATCGTAACCACCTTCAGGGCTGGTGCCCGGTGTATGTTTCATCAGGTAACACAAGTTACGAGCCACGAACGAAACGTTCAACGAAGTCAACGGAGTCTTTTGCAACAGTTTTGACGGGAACGAATAACCGATAGACAATTCTTTCAACTTAATGAACGAAGCGTCATACAAGAAATCTTCCGGCAACAAATTGCCATAATAGTCAGAAGCTCTAATAGCGGTGTTATTTGTAGTACCGTCTTCTTTTACACCTGGGAATACCATCATGTAGTTGTTATTCTCACCACGGTTTTCCGTACGTTTTGCCAAACCGTTACCAGTAGCTACCATTCCTGAATAAGAGAAGATGTCACCACCAAACTTCATATCGAACATAGCCGAAAGCGTAATGCCTTTGTAAGTGAAAGTTGGAGATACAGACATTGTCAGTTTGGGCTGGATGTTACCAATCGGGTTAGCAACACGTTCAGCTTCATCAGTAATGGTCATCGGAAGTCCGTTCGCACCGATAATGATGTTGCCATTTTCATCACGCTGATAAAGCGTACTAGCATAGATATCACCCAATTTACCACCTTCGGTTGCACCTACCTGAATCGGGAAATTAGTATCACCTTCGAAGAACATGTATCTTACACCTTGATCGGGTGCCAATTCTTCAACTGTAGAAACGTTGTGAGCCATGTTCAAGTTCAAATCAAACGTAAAGTCTTTGGTGTCTACAATGGTAGAATAAATCATCAATTCCACACCTTGGTTCGAAATCAAACCGGCATTCACCCATTGACCACCCGACCAGGGAGCTGCAGCAGGCACTTTCATAATCTGGTTCTTTGTCTTCATATAATAATAAGTGAAGTCAAAGCCTAACCGATTATCAAAGAAACGCATATCCAAACCAGCCTCGTAAGATGTTGCAATTTCCGGCTTCAACTGGTCGTTCATCTTCACATTGTCACGGGTCGGAGTCAGGATACCGTTATCAAATGAATAAGAATACGTATTGTACAACTGATAAGGGCTTGTATCCTTACCTACCTGAGCTGCAGACAAACGCAACTTGGCAAAAGTCAACCAACTGGGCAATTCTTTATCCAAGGAACGTACAAAATCTGAAATCACGAAACTCAAGTTAGCAGACGGATAGAAGAAAGAGTTGTTCTGTTGGGGCAACGTAGATGACCAGTCGTTACGGGCAGTCAAGTCCAAAGCCAAATATTCTTTCCATGCCAACTGTGCCGATCCGAATACGGAGTTTGTAGCACGTTCGTAACCGGTTTCACCTGCCGTACGGAGCAAGTTGGCAGCATTAAACATCCAGTTGCCTTTAATCAGCATATTACCTACACCGGCATTCAGAGCCTCATACTTCTGATACATGAAGTTGGCACCCAAGTTCACACCCAAACGGAAATTATCGGTAATTTGCTTGTCTGCCATCAACATAAATTCAGCATTCGATTCAAAGAAGTTTTCTTCCCGGCGATCCATTGCATCGTTCGTTATCATTGCCATCGAACTTTCACCATTGATACCGTCACCACCATTGGTTTCTTCGATACGGGTACGATAGTAATCGAAAGCGTATTTAGCAGAGAAATGCAGCCAATCGGTAAAATTGATTTTCGCATTGTAGTAACCGAAAGCACGCCAACGTTCGTCTTCATTACGACGTTGGTTCAATACATAATACGGGTTACGGATGCCTGCAGTCGGTCCGTACCAGTTAACATGTACATGATTGTCATCGGAATACTGGCGCAAGTCATCCAAACGTACATTGTGTGGAATACCCATCAACTGATTGATAGCACCATACGTACCATACATCGGACGATCGTTAGCTTTCGTACGCGACAAAGAAATCTTAGCGTCCATCGACAGGTATTTATTCAATTCCGTACCTGCGTTCAAGTCTACATTAATACGTTGCAGTTTCTCGTTCGGGAACATACCGTCATTATCCGATGCGCCGAATGATGCGCGATAATGTGAAGTTTCCGTACCGTTTTGGATAGATACGTTGTGTGTCTGAGAGAAGCCTGTCTCGAAATAATCTTTCAGCTTGTTTCCGTATTTAGAATAAGCGTAGGTCTGACCGTTCCACGCTTCCTTCATTGAACCATCCAATACGGGTCCCCAGCTACTAGAAGCTCCTGTCGTATACTCGGCTCCCCCATTTTCTCCTATCAGACCTTGTCCATAACGTTCCTGCATATCCAATGTCTCAGCAACCTTTGTCCACGTAAAGTTACCACTATAACGGATACCGAAACCGTCTTTCTTCGAACCTTTCTTGGTCGTTACCAAGATAACACCGTTACCGGCACGGCTACCGTAAAGGGCTGCAGCATTCGGACCTTTCAATACCGAGATACTTTCGATATCATCCGGATTGATATCCAACGAAGCACCGCCACGGTCTACACCACCATAGAACGATGCATCCGAATTACTGTTATCACTGAACGGCACACCGTCCACAATCCACAGCGGCTGGTTGTTGTCGCTCAACGAAGAGTTACCACGGATGGTAATCTTGGTAGAACCGCCCAAACCGGTAGCAGAAGTGTTCATCGACAGACCGGCAACTTTACCTTGCAAAGCACTGGTTACCGACGGGTCACCCGTACGGTTCAGTTCATCACTCTTCAGTTCCTGAACGGCGTAACCCAACATCTTCTTTTCACGCTTGATACCCAAAGCGGTAACAACCACTTCGTCCAACATTTCAGAGTCTTCTTCCATAGTCAGGTTGATGGTAGTCTTTCCGGCCTCTACCGTCATTTCTACCGTTTTATAACCGATGTAAGAGAACTGCAAGACAGAACCTACGGGAACATTTACTGTAAAGTTACCATCCCAGTCGGTAATGTTTCCGTTAGTCGTTCCTTTCTGTACAACCGACACACCAATCAACGCTTCACCTGTTGCGTCAACAACACGTCCAGTGATTTGTTGCTGTTGTTCTTCCTGCGCTGCATTCACAGCAGTAGGTGCTGTTGTAGAAGTAGATTCTTTCGACAAATAAATCACATTGTCATCTACTACATAACTGATACCCTTCCCTGCCAATGCCTGATCAAGAACTTCTTCCACGCTGGAGCCGTTTGCCTTTACCGACTCGATCGGTGTATCGGCCAATTCGTCATCGTAAAAGAATTGATACTGGGACTGAGACTGAATCTGCTGAATCATAGTCCCCAACTGAGTATTGGTCAATGCAATATTTAATTGCGCAGACACTACCTGTGTAGGAACAGCAAATAGTGCCGAAACCAATAATGCCCGAACGAGTTTCTTCGAGCTCATGCACGAATGTTTGCTTCTCATACTTGCATTTCTAAGGTTAAACATTAATATTAAGTTGATTATCTCTTTCTCTTTTTTCTCTTTTATCTTTAAGCTATTTGGCAAAACTTATAATAATAACAACTATCTTTTATAAAACACTTAGGCAGAAAATGATTTTTTTTAATTTTCACGAACAAATAATGAACAACCGAAGCCTATGCGTCGCACACAAGCTCCGGTCTTTTCACTTTATTTATCTATTAGTGGTGCGATAAAAACCACCTCACTGTAGTTAAATGATTAATTTTTAATC
>ERZ780218.1163-NODE-1163-length-18405-cov-4.872044_pt1 | contig 18405 bp, 14 predicted proteins | sample MGYA00510975_ERZ780218 | MGnify/ENA primary metagenome ERZ780218 (study PRJEB29588, sample SAMEA2152063) | human gut metagenome | biome: human gut; feature: human-associated habitat; material: faeces | place: Denmark | collected 2008/2010 ... | reverse complement strand
CCGCCAATGTTCTTTTTATTCCTGTCAAAAAAATCACTTTCCTCTCACTAATAACTGTGCCATTGATAATATACAAATTATTATATTCATTTTTGTAAACGTTGTCAATGTACATTTTAAACAGAAGCATATATTAAAATTTGTATATTATCCCGGTTAAACGTTTAAGCTTTAAAATTTCTTTGAATTCAACTGCTATATGCTGAATATATTTAAACAGTTAATTATTATATCGTACACAAAAAATTTTATGCTGATTTTATTGATTTTCTGCACAAACTATGCTATAATTAAAGTTAGCAAAGGTTAACTTTTTGAGATTCCTATTAAAATGCTGACCTTCTGAAAGGAAATGTTTTGATGAAAGAATATACACTCAACGATCTTACAGTCGGAGAGCAGGCAGTAGTAACAAATATAGAATGCCGGGGAGCTATGAAGCGCAGACTGATAGATATGGGCATCACTCCCGGCGTAAAAGTCAGACTTCATAAAATTGCGCCCCTTGGAGATCCTCTGGAAATAAAGCTGAGAGGATATATGCTTTCCATAAGACGTTCAGAAGCTAAGAATATAACAGTAAGTAAGGAGCCTGAAGCATGATATCTGTAGCTCTGGCAGGAAATCCAAACTGCGGAAAAACAACTTTATTCAACGCTCTTACCGGTTCAAACCAATATGTCGGAAACTGGGCGGGAGTAACCGTCGAAAAAAAGACGGGACAGACTAAAGATGGCAGATTTGAAATCGTTGATCTTCCGGGGATCTACTCTCTTTCTCCGTATTCAATGGAGGAAATCGTCAGCCGCGACTTTATTATAAAAGAAAAGCCTCAGGCTATAATCAACATAATCGACGGTACGAATATAGAAAGAAACCTGTACCTTACCGTTCAGCTGGTCGAACTTGGAATACCAATGGTTCTTGTTATCAACATGATGGACGACGTAACGGCGCAGGGCGGCTCTATAGATACCTGCTACCTTTCAAAGCTTATGGGAATGCCTATAGTTCCAGTATCTGCTAGAAGAGGCGACAACATTGACGAAGTAATGCGGCAGATATCCTATGTTATTGATAATGGCATTATTCCTCCGGAAATAAACTTTGACAACAAAACTCAGAATGCGCTTAATGCAATATTTGCCGAAATATACGACGAGACCAAAGCGCTTCCATATTCTTTTTATGCCTCAAAAATACTTGAAGGCGACGAGCGAGCGATAAAGGAGCTTGAACTGAGCGAAGAAAAAGCTAAGTCGCTTGAGAGAATTGCGGAAAGTTATGAAAGCTCCGGAAGATACGGAGACCGTGAAACAATGCTGGCCGACGCCAGGTACCGTTTTATTGAGGACGTAACACGGAAATGTGTTGTAAAAGGAAAAAGCGACGACAAGCTTACCCTGTCGGACAAGATTGATCTTATAGTTACAAACCGTTTTCTGGCGCTCCCTATATTTATTCTTATAATGGGATGTATTTTTGCACTTACATTCGGACCGATAGGCACATTTTTATCGGATATGATAGAAAAGCTGTTTAACGACGTTCTATCCCCCGCTGTATTAAATTTCATGGAAAATGCAGAAGCTCCTCAATGGACGATATCGCTTATTACTGACGGTATTATAAGCGGCGTCGGAGGAATACTTACTTTTCTGCCTCAAATATGCATACTGTTTCTGTGTCTTTCAGTGCTTGAGGACAGCGGATATATGGCAAGAGCCGCATTCATTACCGACAGATTTCTGCGCAAGCTGGGACTTTCAGGCAAAAGCTTCATTCCTATGCTTATGGGCTTCGGTTGCACAACTCCCGCCGTTATGGCTACCAGAACGCAGGAAAACATCAATGAACGACGTGCGACGATTCTGCTTATTCCTTTTATGTCCTGCGGCGCAAAGCTTCCTGTCTACGCGTTGTTTGCCGGAGTATTTTTCTCCGCTCATCAGGGGCTTGTCGTTTTTTCAATGTACATAATAGGCTTTGTTCTTGCCATACTTATAGGTCTTATTCTGAAAAAGACAGTTTTCAAAACAAACAAAGCACCTTTTATTATGGAGCTTCCGACATACCGTCTGCCAATGCTGTCCTCAGTTCTTAAAAACACTTGGGAGAAATGCAGAGGCTTTCTTATCAAAGCAGGTACCATTATCTTTGCAATGTCAATAGTTATCTGGATTTTACAGTCGTTTACACCATCGTTTGAGTATACTCAGGACAGTGCCGTAAGTATCTTCGGCAAAATAGGCTCTTTTCTTGCGCCTGTGTTTGCTCCGCTGGGCTTCGGGAACTGGAAAGCGGGAGTGTCACTGCTTTCCGGTCTGGTAGCTAAGGAAGCTGTGGTAAGCACCATGCTGGTGCTTTACTCCGCCCCGAATGAAGCGGCATTATCAGGAGCAATATCCTCGGTGTTTACTCCCCTTTCAGCCTTCAGCTTTATGGTTTTCTGTCTTTTATATATGCCATGCATTTCGGCCTTTGTTACAATAAAGAAAGAAACCGGAAGTTTAAAGTGGGCATTGGCCAGCGCGGCTCTTCAATGCACAGTCGCTTATATCACAGCTCTGGCAATTTACCAGATCGGTTCAATTTTTATAGGATGAGATTCAATGAAATATTTTATCATAGCTTTTTGCATTTTTCTGATAGCCCTGGCGGTTGTCATACTTATACGCTTTCTTCGCGGCAGCTTCAAGGGAGAATGCTGCGGCGACTGCTGCCGATGTTCAAGCCGCCGGTGCGGACAGGACGGAAAAGGCAGAAATCTTATAAACATAAAACGAAATACATAATAGCTGCCGATCTCATATTCACAATAAATTTACAAACACTGCAATATACATATTGACATAAGAGGTCGATTGCTGTATAATAATATTGTTATAATTTAATACCTTATCAAGAGTGGCGGAGGAACAGGTCCTGTGAAGCCCGGCAACCTAGTATAAAGCTAAGGTGCTAATTCCTGCGGTGTATTCCGAGAGATGAGGAATTTTGAAGAAAATTCAGACGCTTCGGAATGAAGCGTCTTTTTTATGCACTGATTTACTTGAAAGGTTTCGTTTAATAATTTAGTATAAAATGAAAGAGGTAATGTAAATGTCAAGACGTTTATTCACATCCGAGTCCGTTACGGAAGGACATCCCGATAAAATATGCGATCAGATTTCCGACGCCGTTCTGGACGCAATGCTGGCTCAGGACCCTATGTCTAGGGTGGCCTGCGAAACGGTTACTACCACCGGTTTCGTTATGTGCATGGGAGAGATCACTACCAAGGCGGTTGTAGATATTCCTCAGATAGTAAGGGATACGGTTGTTGAGATCGGTTACGACCGTGCAAAATACGGTTTTGACGGCTATACCTGCTCCGTGCTTACTTCTATAGACAAGCAGTCCCCGGATATCGCTATGGGAGTTGACAATGCTCTTGAGGGACGCGAGGAAAACGCCTTCGATATCGGCGCAGGAGATCAGGGAATTATGTTCGGATATGCCTGCAACGAAACCCCGGAACTTATGCCTATGCCTATTTCTCTTGCGCATAAACTGGCGCTTAAACTTACCGAGGTAAGGAAAAACGGAACGCTCAGCTATCTCAGACCCGACGGAAAAACTCAGGTCACCGTTGAATACGACGGCTCAAAGCCCGTAAGAGTAGACGCTGTAGTCGTATCCTCTCAGCACGATGAAGCCGTTTCGCTGGAGCAGATAAGAAAGGATATTATCGAATATGTAATCAAGGCAGTGATCCCTGCCGAGCTTCTTGACGAAAATACCACTTACTTTGTAAATCCGACGGGACGTTTCGTAGTCGGCGGACCTCAGGGCGACAGCGGACTTACAGGCAGAAAAATTATAGTTGACACTTATGGAGGATACGCACGTCACGGCGGCGGCGCATTTTCCGGCAAAGATCCTACAAAGGTCGACCGTTCGGCAACTTACGCTGCAAGATATGTTGCAAAGAATATTGTCGCAGCCGGTCTTGCCAGCCAATGCGAGGTAGAGCTTGCATATGCTATAGGAGTTGCACGTCCAGTGTCCGTGATGATCGACACCTACGGAACCGGCAAATACTCCGACGAGCAGCTTGCCGAGGCTGTAAGCAAGGTATTTGATCTTCGTCCGTCGGCAATAATCAGAGATCTTGAACTGATAAAGCCGCAGTACAAAAAGCTTGCCGCATACGGTCATATAGGCCGTGAAGACCTTGGCGTTGCATGGGAAAAGACGGACAGAGTTCAGGCTCTGCTTGACGCATTAAATTAGTCGGATCTACTGCTGTATACAATTTTAAAGAAGAACGGGCGAACACCGTTATCTCTGCGGAAATACTGAATTTGATATTTCCATTTGCAGAGGTGACAGCGTTCGCCCGATTTTATTTTATGATTTCTTTATTTATTCTTATTGTAGATAATGCAAAGCCCTTTAAGGAGCAGCTCATCGTCGATAATAATTTTTCGCTTGCAGAACGGAATAATTGTTTTTGCAATTCCGCCGGTTGAAATAACTGTGCATTTTTCGCCGAGTTCTTCCTCTATGCGCTCAATAACTCCGTCTATACTTGAAGCGGTACTGTTGATTATACCGCTTCTCATACAATCAATAGTATTTGTTCCAATCACCTTTTTGGGCGGAACAAGACTGATATTAGGAAGCTGAGAGGTTCTGACCGTCAAAGAATCGAGAGAAGTTATCAGTCCCGGGATAATAAGACCTCCAAGAAAATTCTTTTGACTGTCGATAACGGAAATAGTCGTAGCCGTTCCCATATCTATCATAATACACGGAACCGGATAAAGATTTATCGCCGCAACAGCGTCAGCTACCCTGTCGCTGCCGAGCTGAGCGGGATTGTCAAGCATTATTTTAAGTCCTGTCTTGATTCCTGGACCTACGATCATTACCTTCTTACAGGTTAGACGCTCCATTGCATCCCTGACCGTAAGCGTTACCGACGGGACGACGGAGGATATGATCCCTCCCTGAAAATCCATATGGCTTATTCCGTTGAGCTCCAGAATATTTTTAAGCATTATAGTATATTCAAGAGCCGTTGATCCTCGATTTGTAGACAAGCGTTCAATGAAAAGTATCTTATCGTTTTCAAAACATCCCATCACTATGTTGGAATTTCCTATATCAACTGCAAGAACCATCTTAACGTCCTCCGAAAATCATTTTACACCTCAGGAAGCGGCAGATCTGACGCCCGACGGAATCAGGCGCGCCTTATAAAGCGCAGTTCCGACTGCTCCTGTAATAAGCGTTGAAGAAGCCATCTCACACACTGCATTGATACCTACAAAAGTGCAGATAAATACTATTACATTCTTTCCTCCCATAAGTCCGCGAACATAATCCGTATTTCCGTAAAGCAAAACCAAAGCGGTCATGAAAAAAGCCGTATTCAGAAACGCCGAACAAAATCCCGTAACGGCGCAGGAAATATAAGTGTTTGATGCCTTTCTTACGCCCCTGAAAATAAATCCCAGCAGAAATCCGTCCAGAACCCTCGGGATAAATCTTTGTATAAACGCAAAAATCGGATTTATATCAAACAGAATAACGCCCATCGCACTGGTTCCGCCGATTCCTATACACTGCAGGAAGCTGGTAAGTCCGAATACCGCTCCGGCAATTGCACCTCCTACAGGACCAAGCACGATCGCTGCAAGCGCCACAGGAATAACGTTAAAAGTTATTGCAAGGGGGCCGATATTAAGATACCCCAGCGGCGTATACGCCATAAGCAACAGAATTGCGGTAAGCAGACCCAGCATAACAAGCTGTTTTGTTTTAAATGTTGTTTTCATAGTAACCAATACCTCCAAGTTATTATTCCTCATAAAGAGGATACAATACACGGCAGACGCAAAAGGCGTAGATAATAAGCGCGTCAGATTTCCTCTATAGGAATATCTGCGGACAGGGCAAAGCTGAAGCCGCTTATCTGAAAGCCTGAAACTGCCGTTTATATTATAGCATACTTTTTTCAGAAAATCTATATCTTTTTTCAGTTTTTTGTGATATAATATTAAAAACACTTTATTAACGCACTGGAGATGTATATATGCTGAAAGGAAAAACCGTTGTTTTAGGAGTAACAGGCAGCATCGCCGCATATAAAACTGCAAATCTTGCAAGAATGCTTACAAAGCTTCACTGCGACGTTCAGGTGCTGATGACACAAAATGCTACGCAGTTTATCAATCCCATAAGTTTTGAAACCATAACTCAGAACAAATGCCTTATAGATACATTTGACCGTAATTTTCAGTACAGCGTTGAACACGTCGCTCTTGCCAAAAAGGCGGACGTTGTTATGATCGCTCCCGCTTCGGCAAACGTTATCGGGAAAATTGCAAACGGGATCGCTGACGATATGCTGACCACAACGGTCATGGCCTGTCCCTGCAAAAAAATAATTGCTCCCGCAATGAATCACAATATGCTTCACAATCCTATCGTACAGCATAACATTGAAAAACTGAAGCACTTCGGATACGAAATAATCGAACCTGTAAAGGGGATGCTTGCAAACCGCGATATCGGCGACGGAAAGCTGCCGGACGAGCAGACTCTTCTTGAATATATTATAAAAGAAATCGCTTATGAAAAAGACCTTTCCGGCAAAAAAATTCTCGTAACAGCCGGAGCCACAAGAGAAAAAATCGACCCCGTCCGTTTTATCACAAATCATTCCAGCGGAAAAATGGGCTGCGCCCTGGCAAAAGCGGCAATGCTCAGGGGAGCCGAAGTAACTTTGGTTTGCGCTCATATGGACATCGAGCCGCCGATGTTTGTCAGAACCGTCAACGTAACGTCCGCCGAGGATATGTTCAAAGCGGTAACCTCTCTTTCGGACGAACAGGATATTATAATAAAAGCGGCTGCAGTATCCGACTACACTCCTGCGGTCGTATTCGACAGCAAGGTAAAGAAATCCGGCAGCGATATGAAAATCGAACTTAAACGCACAAAGGATATTCTTAAATATCTGGGAGAGCATAAACGCCCCGGTCAGATTTTGTGCGGTTTCTCGATGGAAACGGAAAATGTTGTTGAAAACTCCGCTAAAAAGCTTGAGTCCAAATGCTGCGACATGATCTGCGCCAACTCTCTGAGCACAAAAGGAGCGGGCTTCGGAGCGGATACAAATATTATAACCGTAATAACAAAAGACGGCTGCGAAGAACTTGATATCATGTCAAAGGAAGAGGCTGCTCATAAAATAATCGACAGGCTGATAACGCTTGAGCGAAAATAAATCAGATATATAATGTGAAATAATGTTAACTAAAAAATAAAATTGAGGGGATAATCAATGAAGTTTTCAGCAATTATTACTATTATATTAGCCGAATGTGCTGTATGGAAAATTTTCAGATATTCCAGTATTACTTTTATAGCTGTGCTGGCTGTTAACGCGGCATTTGCGGCTGTTATTTTTGCCGCCGTTCATCTGATACGAAAGTTTCCGAATGTGGAAAGAGCAATAAAGGACAGCGGAGAAAACGAGTCGAATCATCTTGCAAGAAACCTTCTTTCTCTCGTGCTGGCAAACGCTTTGTTTATTTTATTTACAGAGCCGGAACCTTATCTGCTGTGCGGTCTTTTTGTGTTTGACATTATACCTTTATTAGCAATTATAAGTCCGATTTATTACGCTGCAAAATATTACAGCCATAATGAAATCATGAGTTACGTTACCGATCTGACAAAAATGTTTGACAGCGGCAAAAAATCAAAAAGACCTGCTGCAATAAAATCCGCACAACTCAAAACCAGCGAAACCGGAATAACAAAGGAACAAATCGAAAAACATCAAAAGGAATACGAACAACAGCCTGAAAACCGCAGGTTGAACTATTCCCTGAGTTTTGTATATGAGAAAATCAATTCGGAAAGTCTGAGAGAACTTGACTCCGTCTTCAGAGCCCATGATTCAGGCACGAATACATCCGCCATGGAAATGCCGGAACATTGGTGCGCCGACAAGCAGAATAAAATTTATCTTTTGCGTAAAAAATACGGTGCGGATAACAGTCGGCTTGAAGATACATACGGATATTTTATTTTTATCTTTGAAAATAATATACTTGAGCTTAAATTTGAAAACACAGATAAAGCAATAAGATGCAAGGAAGCCAATATCCCTGCATGGTTCTGCAATAAAACGGGCATGAGCGCCAAAGCCCTTAAAGATATAATCAACAACGCCCTGAGCATTTTTACTATGGGCGAAACCGAAATCCGTCTTATGTCGGGATTTTAAGGCAATACACACGAAAGGTATGATATGATGAAAAGAATCGAACTATGTGAAAACGGAATACATTTTGTGCTGGAGATCAATGACGAAAACGAAGCAAAACTGCTCCACTTCTCCGCCCTGCCCTTTGATGAAAATAATATTACCTCGCGCACCGGAACACTTGGTTTTCGGCTGGTTGAGATAAACGTTTCGGGACTTGACAGACCCTATGAGCGTCACGGCAATAAGTACATAGTCACCGCCCCCGGATACCGGATGAAATTCAAAGATCTCACTGATACAGCCAACCAGCTGGGCAGAAAGCTTGAGATCACCACATTCGATGAAGAAACCGGGATCGAAGCGGTTTCACATTTCCAGTTTTACAACGGCATATCCGTTGCAAGGTCGTGGACAACTGTAACAAATAAGGGTACTGAAAGCCTGACTCTCGAATATGTATCATCCTTCAATATCAACGGAATCGAAAAAGAAGGTCTGCTTTTACAGGACAAAAAAATGGAGCTTTACGTCTGCCACAACTCATGGCAGAGAGAGCTGCAATGGGTCAAATATACTCTTCCGCAGCTGGGTGTGGAGCAATGTCAGCCTGCGGATTATCAGCATTCCTCGAAAGTGATCGGATTCACTAACGTCGGAAACTGGTCGGCTAAGGAATACATACCTATGGGATTCCTTAAAAACACTGAAACAGGCTCGGCAATTTTCTGGCAGATCGAGCACAACGGCTCATGGCACTGGGAAATTTCCGATCAGGAGGGGCATCTGTATCTTCAGCTTTCGGGACCGTCAGAAATCGAATCTCACTGGTGCAGAGTGCTTAAGCCAGGGGACGGCTTTGAATCGGTGCCGTGCGCTGTAGGCGTATGCAGAAGCAGCGAGGAGAACGGTTATAACTGCTTTGACGCAGCAATGGGAGAGCTTACAAAATACCGACGGAAAATACGCCGCCGCAATGCTGACAACGAACGACTTGCGGTCATATTTAACGACTATATGAACTGCCTTTGGGGCGACCCGACTACTGAAAAAGAGCTGCCGCTTATAGACGCTGCTGCAGAAGCCGGCTGCGAATACTTCTGTATTGACGCAGGCTGGTATGCCGACGGCTTCTGGTGGGACTGGGTAGGCGAATGGCAGGAAAGCCGCCGCCGTTTTCCAAACGGACTTAAAGAAGTTACCGACTATATCCGTTCAAAGGGAATGATCCCCGGGGTGTGGCTGGAGCTTGAGGTCATGGGAATAAAATGTCCTATGGCTGAAACGGTATGCGACGACAGCTGGTTCTTTACCCGCCACGGAAAGAGAGTTTACGACCGCTCCAGATATCAGCTGGATTTCCGAAATCCGAAGGTAATCGCTCATGCAAACGAAGTTATAGACAGGCTCGTTTCGGAATACGGAGTGGGCTATATAAAAATGGATTATAATATCGAGCCGGGAATAGGTACCGAGCAAAACTGCGACAGCGTCGGCGACGGACTTTTGCAGCACGAGCGAGCATATCTGGCGTGGCTTGACGGGATTTTTAAAAAATATCCCAAGCTTATAATCGAAAACTGTTCCTCCGGCGGACTGAGAATGGATTACGCTATGCTGTCGCGCTACTCTATCCAGTCCACCTCTGACCAGGATGACTACAGAAAATACTGCACTATAGCGGCAAATTCACCGTCCGCTCTCTGTCCGGAGCAGTCGGCTATCTGGAGCTATCCTATGACCTCAGGAGACAAAGAGGAGGTAGTGTTCAATATGGTAAACGCCATGCTGCTCCGTATTCATCAGAGCGGTCATCTCGGTCATATCGAAGCGGAAAGAAAAGCTCTGGTAAAAGAAGCCTTGTCCGTTTACAGAAAGATAAGATCAGACATCAAAAACGCCGTTCCTTTCTGGAGCCTTGGAACCTCAAGCTTTTCCGACGAATGGGTCTCGCTGGGTCTGCGTACCGAAAACACCGCGTATCTTGCTGTTTGGAGGCGGGAAAGCCATGAAGATACATGCGTGCTTCCCGTTGCTTTTCTAAACGGCAGAGACGCTGAAATAAGCTGTATCTATCCGTCGTTCAATGAGGAAAGGTTTGCTTACAGCAAGGAGACGTCATCTGTTTCCGTACAGCTGAGAAAGCCTTATACCGCACGCCTGTTCAGACTAGATTTTTAAGCTTGTTGTGGAAATAAAAAATCGGATGGTAAGATAAAGTATACAAAGAGAAATAAATAAACCGTCGCCTGTCTGGGTATAAACACTCTCGGCTTCAAGCATTTTGATGCTGTCCGCAATCACGGCGCGATCCGAGCTTTTAATTGCCGACGACTCCTCTCCCCACGGCGTAATTACCGCAGATATACCGCAGTTACCGGAGCGAAGAGTATAGCGCTGGTTTTCAACCGATCTCAGTATACTGTGGCGATAATGCGCATATCTGGCAAAACTTCTGCCAAACCAGGAATCGTTTGTAGGGATCACAAAAAATTTTCCTCCCTGTTCTGCCTGCTCTCTGAAAATAGACGGATAAATACTCTCTATGCAGATACCGCAGCCTATTTCATAATCATCGGTTTCTATAGGCTGAGTATATTCTTCATCGTCGCAGCAGGAAACAGTTGACAGCCCCAATATCCCGGCAAAGGGTATTCTCTCCCCGAAAGGAACCAGTATTTGCTTATAATAAGGTCTTTCGCCAGCTCCGTCGGGAGTTATCACATAAAGCGCGTTATATGTCTTACCGGAGTTCTCGCAGAATGCGCCGGAGCATATGATAACGCTTTTTTCCTTAGCAAGACTCATCAGTCCCGAAAACTCCTCTGCCTGTTCGTCAAAATTTTTAGGGATCGCTGTTTCTGGAAGCAATATGAAATCAGTATTGTCGCTCCAGTTTTCAGAAATTACAGATAAGTAGTGTTCAGCGGCTTCCGATCCTTTCAGCTTTGATTTTTCCTTGCCCTCCACATTGTCCTGGGCTATCATAACATTAAGATTTTCTCCGCTTTCAGCCGTCAGATTTTTAAGATACAGTATGTGGTTCGCTCCGTAAAACACTGTTATTGAAACGACCGATACTGCACAGATCATATATGAAAGCCTTGTTCTTATATTTTTTCTGCTGAAAGCATATGCGATAAGTCCGTTTACGGCAAGAATAATAAGCGAAGTAAGCTTCCCTCCCATAAGACTGGACGACTGTATCATTTCTTGCCACGAAACCGCCGATAGTGAAACAGTGGTCCAGGGAAACGACAGTACAAAAACATTTTCGCAAAGCCATTCCCCGATAGTATATAATATGCAAAAGCTATAAACATCCCATATTCTGCCGCACCTGATCTTTTCAAGAAAGCTTATAGGAATTGAGGTCAGCAGCGTAAGCCACAGAGAAAGCGCCAGCAGCGCCGCAATCGAAAGAATAATCCCTATCGCTGCCGGCAAAGGCATCAGCTTATAAATTGTGACAAGAAACGAGCATGACGTAAGCTGCATGAAAAATATACACACGTGCCAGCTTTTAAGCCATGAGAATTTTCCGTTTAAGATTTTTTTATCATAAATAACGCTGTAAAACATAGGCACATATACGACCAACGAAAGCTGCGGAATACTTACGCAGGTCTGAATAATTCCGGCGGCGGTGCCGCAGATTATTAAAATAAGCTTTAACGCCAAAATTCTCACCTGCCTTAAATATTACAATGTAAATATGTGCGCTGTGACAGAATTTATCTTTCCCAAAAAGCTTTTATTTATTAATCCGTCAATATATGCAAAGCTGCCCGGGAGATCATTGCCGAAACACATCCAAAGAAGGGAGACGATTTCAATGGAAATAAATGTGCCCGATTATGCGCTTGCTGCAATCAGGCTGCTTGAAGCGAACGGCTATGAAGCCTACTGCGTCGGCGGCTGTGTACGTGACAGTCTTATAGGCAAAAATCCCTCTGATTGGGATATTTGTACCAATGCTCTTCCCTCTCAGATGCAGCAGGTATTCTGCGGCTGTAAAACTATAGAAACCGGTCTTAAACACGGGACGCTGACGGTTATAATCGACAATAATGCCGTTGAGATCACAACTTACCGCAGCGACGGCAGCTATGCCGACCACCGCCGTCCGGACAGCGTAGAATTTATCAGAGATCTCAGTGGAGATCTTGAGCGCAGAGATTTCACGATAAACGCTATGTGCTATAATCCCAGAAGCGGTCTTACAGATGTTTTCGGCGGAGCCTGTGATTTAAAAAACAAAATCATCAGATGCGTCGGCGATCCTGTCAGAAGATTCGAGGAGGACGCTCTTAGAATACTGAGAGCGATACGCTTTTCATCTGTTCTGGGCTTCGGGATCGAAAATGACACAAAACACGCCGTTTTTTCTCAAAAGGAGCTTTTGCGGTATATTTCGCCGGAAAGGATATTTTCCGAGCTGAAAAAGCTTGTCTGCGGAAGGAACGCTTCGGCGGTGCTTTCGGAATACGGCGAAGTCATTGCGGTCTTTATACCGGAAATAATCCCATGTTTCGGATTTCCTCAGAACAATCCTCATCACTGCTATGACGTCTGGGAGCATATCTGCCGAAGCGTGGGCTTTTGCCGTCCCCAGCCCGAGATCAGGCTGGCAATGCTGCTTCACGACATAGCCAAACCAAAAATGGCGACTACCGATAAAAACGGAATAAATCATTTTAAAAAACATCAGTTTGCCGGATCTGAAATCTCCTCAGAAATACTGCGCCGTCTGCACTGCGGCAATGCGGCGATAAAGTATGTTCACGACCTTATTTACGAGCATGACAACCGTATACCCGCCGAAAGAAAGTCTGTTAAACGTTTTATATCCAAATACAGCTTCGGTTTCTTTATGGACTATCTTGAAGTGCGGCGTGCGGACACCTACGCCCAGTCAGATTATAAAAGGGTTGAAAAGCTAAAAAACCTGGATCAGCTGGCAATTATCGCTCTTGAGCTTGACGAGGAAAACGCCTGTATGAAAATTTCCGATCTGAATGTAGACGGAAACGATATGATAGCTCTTGGTCTTAGAGGGCAGGAAATAGGCACGGCACTCAAGCGGATTCTTGAAGCGGTTATTTCCGAGGAAATAACTAACGACAAAAACGAAATAGTTGAATATGCAAGGAAAGTAATTTTATGATCGGCAAAAAACAGATAGTCTTTTTGATTCTCACATTGATATGGTGCGCCGTTATTTTTGTGTTTTCTGCACAAAATGCCGGCGCTTCAAGCGAAACCAGCGGCTCTTTCATAGAAAACGTATGCGATTTTATTGTGCCAGAATTTGACAGCTTTACAGGCGATCAGCGAGAAAGCCTTGTGGAGGAGCTTCAATTTTTTGTACGTAAATCCGCTCATTTTACCGCTTATTTTATTTTGGGAATACTGGTATATAACTCGATAAGACCTCGGAAAAAGCCGGCAAGGTTTATTATCCCCGTGTTTTTTGCATTTATATATGCCTGTTCGGACGAGCTTCATCAGTATTTTGTACCTGGAAGAAGCTGTGAACTACGCGACATATGCATAGACACCCTCGGAGCGGCGGCAGGAACGGCGGCATCACTTGCCGTTTCGTCAGTTTTCTCTAAAAAACGCATAAAAGAAGAAAAGGACCTAGATTCCGGCTGACGCTTGCCGGGACTGAGGTCCTTCTTTATTTTTCACACTATAAATCTGATTTTATTATTCAGGAGTTTTGCCGCTATCTTTGTTTTCCCTTTTTTTGATCCTCTCCAGAATAGAATTCAGCAACTTATTTACACAAAATCCGATCAGCACACCAAATAAGCTTCCTATTATAACGTCCGACGGAAAATGGACATAAAAATACAGTCTTGAAAACGCTATAAGAGCCGCCAGAATATATGCGGGTATTCCTAGCTTTTTATTGTGTATAAATATGGCTGTGGCAGCGGCAAACGACGAAGCTGAATGTCCCGACGGGAACGAATAACCGCTTGGCTGCCGTATTATCGTATCTATTGCGCTGTTCTGAATAAACGGCCTTTCCCTTGCTATTATCCCCTTAACGATTCCATCGTTAAGTATAACCTCAACTATCAATGTAATAGCTGTGAAAACTCCGATTTTCCTTGTTTTCGGAATACATATCAGCACTATACATACTGCGATCCAAATATACCCGTTATCTCCGGAAACCGTGATCGCCTGCATTATAAAATCAAGTAACTTATTATGCAGCTTCTGAATAAAGTCAAGTACCGCAAAATCTATATTTGTTATAGCCTCCAACATAATTCATCCCTCCAGTTAATTAAATCAAGGCTGATAAATCCTGGAACACCTGCAATCCGGCTCAACGTTTTGACCGGTTGATATAGTATACCACAAAATTAACAAATTTGCAATATAGATATTGCCACCAGCTATAATTTTATGGTATACTAATTCTATGCTTGAAAATCATATTATGCTCCCACACAGCAAAATCCTGCCATCAATGCAGAACCAGAAATCAGCGGCAGGACTTTATTGGGGTAAGAAATTTCAAAGAGGAGAATCATTTTGTTAAAGCTTTTTAAATATCTCAGAAACTATAAGCTCCAAAGTATAGTCGGTCCTTTGTTCAAACTTATAGAAGCCTGCTTCGAGCTGGCAGTTCCCCTGGTCATGGCAAAGATCATCGATGTCGGAATAGCCGGATCCGATAAACATTATATAATTAACATGGGAGGCGTCCTGGTGCTGCTGGGAGTGCTTGGTCTGGCATGCTCCCTTACTGCACAGTATTTCGCCGCCAAAGCCGCCCTCGGCTTCGGCACAGAGCTCAGACGTGATCTTTACCGCCATATAAACACCCTGTCCCACTCAGAAATCGACAAAATAGGAAGCTCTACGCTGGTTACCAGAATGACCGTTGACATCAATCAGGCGCAAACCGGCGTTAATATGCTGCTAAGACTTTTTCTTCGTTCTCCGTTCATAGTTATCGGATCTATCATAATGGCTTTTACGATTTCCGTAAAGCTTACCCTTATTTTCCTTATAGCCGCTCCTGTACTGGGATTTGTAATATATATTGTTATGACCAAAACCGTTCCCATGTTCAAGACCATTCAGAAAAAGCTGGACAGAACCACTCTTATGGTCAACGAAAATCTTTCGGGAGTAAGAGTTATAAGAGCGTTTTCACGTCAGAAAAACGAGGAGAACGAATTTCACGATAATGCAGATGAGTTGTTCAGGCTTCAGATAAAAGCCGGAAAAATATCCGCGCTTATGAATCCCTGCACTTACGTTATAGTCTACGCCGCTATAATCGCAATCATCTGGTTCGGCGGAATCGACGTTAATATCGGAGGAATCACTCAGGGCGAGCTTATCGCTCTTACAAGCTATATGAACCAGATACTCCTTGCGCTGCTTGCAGTAGCGGTTCTGGTCACTTCGATAACCAAGGCTCAGGCTTCTTCTATCAGAATAAATGAAGTATTCAGATACAAGTCCTCAGTAACGGACGAAAATACCAAGACGCTGCCGCCGAAAGAAAACGCGCCCGCAGTTGAATTCAGAAACGTTACTTTTTCTTACAGCGATTCTGAAGAACCGGCTCTCAGCAATATAACCTTTACTGCCGAAAAAGGAGAAACGGTCGGAATCATAGGCGGAACCGGAGCTGGAAAATCAACTCTTGTAAACCTTATCCCCAGATTTTATCAGTATCAGAGCGGACTGATTACAGTTGACGGACACGAGGTCGGCGAATATCCCTTTGAACAGCTTCGTCACAAGATAGGCATGGTTCCTCAGAAAGCCGTTCTTTTCAAAGGCACTATACGGGAAAATATGCAATGGCGGGACAAAAACGCCTCCGACGAGGATATCTGCCAGGCACTTGAAATCGCACAGGCGCTGGATTTTGTAAACGATAAGCCGGAAAAGCTTGATCATATGATCCTTCAGGACGGAAAAAACCTTTCAGGAGGTCAGCGCCAGCGTCTTACTATTGCAAGGGCTCTTGTCGGCAATCCTGAGATCCTTGTGCTTGACGACTCGGCTTCCGCGCTGGATCTTGCGACAGATGCAAGACTAAGAAGGGCGATTTCTGAAAAAACTCAGGATATGACAGTTTTTATAGTTTCACAGAGAATATCTTCAATACGAAACGCCGATACAATAATAGTGCTTGACGACGGCGAAATAGCCGGGATAGGTACACATCATCAGCTGTTCAAAAGCTGCAATGTTTACAAGGAGATCTGTCTTTCGCAGCTTTCCGCAGAGGAGGTGGCTGAAAATGAGCAATAAAAAAACTTCCGGCAAAGGTTCTGTTTTCAAACCGCTTATGAGATATGCCGGACCTCATATCTGGCTGCTGGTCGTTGCGCTTATACTTACTGTGGTTTCGGTTGCAGCAACGCTTTATGCTCCTATCCTTATGGGTGACGGAATAGATCTGATCATAGATAAAGGAAACGTTGATTTTGACGGACTTGTGCCCATTCTGATCAGACTTGCCATTGTTGTTGCAATAACCGGCGTTTCCCAGTGGCTTATGTCGCTGTGTACCAATAAGGTAACCTATAATACCGTAAGAGATATACGAAACGATGCTTTCAGGAATCTGCAAAAGCTTCCTTTAAAATATATTGACAGTCATCCACACGGAGATATAATGAGCCGGCTTATCACCGATGTGGAGCAAATATCGGACGGATTGCTCATGGGCTTCGCTCAGCTTTTCACCGGAATAGTAACTATTTTCGGAACTCTTTTCTTTATGCTTTCGATCAATGTGAAAATCACCCTGATCGTAGTCGTTATCACGCCTCTCTCACTTTTTGTCGCCAGATTCATAGCTAAAAATACCTTCAAACTTTTTCAGAAGCAGTCCGAAGCAAGGGGCGAAATGACCTCACTTGTAGAAGAAATGATAGGAAATCAAAAGATAGTAAAAGCCTTTGCATATGAAAATGAATCGGAAGAAAAATTTGACGTTCTGAACAAGAATCTTCAGCAGGTAGGAGTTAAAGCGACATTTTTCTCATCGCTTACGAATCCGTCCACGCGTTTTATAAACGGTCTGGTATATACAAGCGTCGGCATTATCGGAGCGTTCGCTGCAATAAGCGGAGGATTTTCGGTAGGTCAGCTTTCCTGTTTTCTGACCTATGCAAATCAGTATACGAAGCCGTTCAATGAGATATCAGGCGTTATAACTGAGCTTCAGAGCGCGTTTGCCTCTGCAAAGAGAGTTTTTGAGATAATAGACGAGCCGGCGGAGATTCCGGACAGTCCCGACGCAGTTACGCTTGAAAGCGTAGACGGAACGCTGAAGGCTGAAAACGTAAGCTTTTCATATAATCCCGATATTCCTCTTATAGAAAACTTCAATTTATCGGTAAAGTCCGGTCAGAGGATCGCAATAGTCGGCCCGACCGGCTGCGGAAAAACCACCGTAATAAATCTGCTGATGAGGTTTTACGACGTGACCGGAGGAGAAATCATTCTCAGCTCCGTTCCCATAAAACAGTGTACAAGGGATTCAATGCGGTCGATGTACGGTATGGTTTTGCAGGAAACCTGGCTGAAAACCGGAACGATACGGGATAATATAGCTTACGGAAAGCCCAGCGCTTCCATTGAGGAGATCACTGCCGCCGCCAAAGCCGCACACTGCCATGGATTTATAAAAAGACTGCCCAACGGCTACGACACCGTCATATCCGAGGACGGCGGCACGCTTTCTCAGGGGCAGAAGCAGCTTTTATGTATCGCAAGAGTCATGCTTGCTTTGCCGCCTATGCTTATTCTTGATGAAGCTACTTCGTCTATAGACACCAGAACAGAAATCCTTATTCAGCAGACATTCAATGAAATGATGAAAGGCAGAACAAGCTTTATCATAGCTCACCGCCTTTCGACAATAAAGGAAGCGGACTGTATTCTTGTAATGAATTCAGGTCATATAATAGAACAGGGTACTCATAAAGAGCTTATGAATAAAAACGGATTTTACGCCGATCTTTATAATTCCCAGTTCAGCGTCTGATAAAAACGCGTCTATGCAGCGGGCATAGACGCGTTTTTGGGCGGTTATACTCACATTTTACATTACGCTTATTGACTTTGATGCAACAATATAATAT
>ERZ780218.1160-NODE-1160-length-18473-cov-4.541861_pt1 | contig 18473 bp, 16 predicted proteins | sample MGYA00510975_ERZ780218 | MGnify/ENA primary metagenome ERZ780218 (study PRJEB29588, sample SAMEA2152063) | human gut metagenome | biome: human gut; feature: human-associated habitat; material: faeces | place: Denmark | collected 2008/2010 ... | reverse complement strand
GAATAAAAATTTTATGGAATATTTTTTCTTTACAAGGATAAGTTAATTTTTTTTGTTTCAATCTTTTATTGGAACAAACATATTATAACATAGTTATATATAAAAGTAAACAAAAATTCAAAAATTTACAAAATATTTTTTTATCCAAGCAATGTGACAGTTCCATCTTCGGCTATAGAAATTTTATCTCCAGTTTTGATTGCTTCAAGAATTTCACTCCCGAGCTTGTCAATGGCAATTATTTTTGAATTTTCCCAATTCTTTGCCAAAATCACGCCGCTTGCTGCCAAAGAATCAATTTCTTCGCTGAAAAGCATTGCTGCAGGGTTTATTCCCATTTGACAAATGGTTTGAATGACCAATCCTCCTGTTGTTGAACCGATTGTCTGCGGTAAGATAAGGGCAATTCCAGTCAAATTTTTTCCATAGACATCTGGGTTGTTTTGGTCAGAACCAATGATTTTTTTTGCATTTTTCAATGCCGACTTTTGAAAGGTTGCAAGGGTGTTTAAGCCCTGATGAGACACCACCGCTTCGCCTTCGTAAGTCCCTTTGCAAATAACTCTGCCTTTAAAAACTTTTTTCATCTTTTCACCCCACAAATAATTTTTGTTATGTCTTCATCTTTGTAATATCTCGACTTTGAATAAGTTCTCAATTTGTTGCTGTTTGTGATGATTGGTTTTCCGCCTGCGATTGGGTTGTTGGTATACATAAGCGGACATATTGATGATAGCTTAACTCCAAAACTCTTCAATTTTTTATATTCTTCCGTCTTTTGAAACTCCTTCAAAACGTCTGGGGCGGTCGTCATGATTGTTCTCACACAAACCTTTTTTCGTTTGGCAAGTTTCAGGTTTTCTTCCAAACGATTTGTCCAGTCGATAAGTTGATGATAGGTCAGATGCGGGCAACCAATAAAGCAAAGTGAAGGTTTTGAATTTGGATTTTTCCACATAACTGGATAACTTTTGTAAACCCTTTCCAATTCTTCATCGTCTATGATATATTTCTTGACATCTTTCTTCAAAAGCTTTTGACCAAACTTTTTGGCTTCAGGTGTCAAATTTTCAATATGATAAAGCCCAACTGCTCCGTTGGAAGCTGTGGCAGCACCAAAGTCTTTTAAATAAGCCAAAACTTCATCCGTAAGTTCCGTTCCCAAAAATTTGTCCAATCCGACAACGTATGGAACTTTTTCCATAACTTTCATGCCAATGGCGCTTCCCAAAATTTGCGCTTCAGGAAGGGTTTTTGTCTTGATTTCAACAATCCAATCAGCTTTTCTTCCTTCATCTGTCAAAAGCCCAAACTTTGGAACTTTTCCCAAGATTGCACCAAAGATGTCCAGCATTCCGCTGTTTCGATTGCATCTCGCGCCCAAAACAGAATTGGCAAAAACGACTGCACTGCTTTCTGCCCAAGACAAAACATCTCCATATTTTGGAGTGTTTCCAACTTCTTTGAGATAGCTTGTGCAAGTGAAAGCATCTTTGTTTTTCAGCCCAATTTTTAACAGTTGCTCTTCATAATGCTTCTGCTGCGAATACATAATCTTGCTGAAAATCAGTTTGTTTAAAAGACCACATTTGACATTTTTGTAATCAATCGGCCTTGGGTCCACTGTGAAAGGATATTTTGTTTTTAAACCTGCATCAATGATTTCATCCATAATGCGATAAACCGGTTTCAGAAGACCAATTCCAAAAGAGGTCACAAGGTGACCATCTGCGGTGACAGGAACAAATTCTTCTGCACCAAACAAATCACCAAACTCAACCAAGGTTTTCATGATTTTTGCCTTGGTTTCGCCTTCCTTTCCGTCAAGAATAGCTTTTTCTTCAGCTGTCAGTTTCATTTAAAATCCTCCTCTTTTTCTTTCAATTTCATTATAACTCAAACAAAAATAAATTCAAATTTTTTGACGCATTTTGTCAAATAATTCTTAAAAAGTTTTTTTGTTTTAATTAAACATGTTATACTAAATTCAAACAAAAGGGGGATATATGACAAAAGCAGGAAAAACCACATTAAAGGCAATCATTTTTTCATTGCTCGGCATAATCGGACTGATTGTGCTGGTGTTGGTCGGATATGTTATCTATCTGAGTTGCACTTTCTATCGAATTGAAGACAATCAGACACTTGAAGTGACAAACAACCAGACCTCTCAAGTTCAGCTTGGCGAAGAATATTCGCTCACAACTTACAACATCGGCTTTGGCGCTTACACTCATGACTTCTCATTTTTTATGGACAGCGGAGAGATGCTTGATGGAACAAAAACTCAAGGCAGTGGCAGTCGCGCAAAAGACAAACAGACGGTTTTAGACAACACAATCGGAGCCACTCTAGAAATCTTGGCTTTGGACACCGATTTTGCGTTTTTTCAAGAAGTTGACATAAACTCAGACCGAAGCTTCCACGTAAATCAATATGAAATGTTGCAAAACGCTTTTGAAGGTTTTTCTTCAAGTTTTGCCAGCAACTTTCACAGCGGCTATCTTTTCTATCCTATCACAAACCCGCATGGAACTGTAAACTCTGGCATTGCAACCTTTTCAAAATATGCCATTGAAGAATGTGTAAGAAGACAGTTTCCGATTGACATGGGCTTTTTCACAAAGTTTTTTGACTTGGACAGGTGTTTTGAAATAAATCGACTCAACATCGCAAACTCAGAAAAACAGCTTGTGTTGATAAATCTCCACATGAGTGCTTATGACGAAGGCGGAAAAATCAGAGCAAGACAACTTGAACTTTTAAACACTGTTTTGACTGAAGAATATGCCAAAGGAAACTATGTGATTGCTGGTGGCGACTGGAACCATGACATTGCAAACAGCATAAACACTTTTGAAACTGAACAGAAAGTTCCTGAATGGGTCGCACAACTTTCCGTTTCCGATTTGCCAGAAAACTTTTCTTTTGCGACAAGCGACAATGCTCCAACTTGCCGTTCAACCGACCGTCCTTACGAAAAAGGTGTCAACTATTCAATTGTGCTTGACGGCTTTATCGTTTCAAACAATGTGACAGTCTCAACAGTTCAAAACATCGACACAGATTTTGAATTCAGTGACCACAATCCAGTTCAGCTGAAATTTTCTTTAAATTAATCCAATCAAATGATTGGATTTTTTTTGCAAACACTTTTTTGAAATTCTTCATATAAATCATATAGAAGGAGAAAATATGGCAAACGAAAATTATTACATAGGTGCAAATGACGAACACGGCATTCAACCACCAACGCAAGGGAAGAGAACTCCTGTTATGCCGGGTTTAAACAGACAAATCTATGAAAACGAATTTAACCGAGCTGCAAAAAACAAATTTATAGAAGCTTGCATGCGACAAGGATTTTCTGTCTATGATGTCAAGCCAGAACTTTACGATGTTTCAATCACTGAGCGTGTGCGAAGAATTAACAGACAAAATTTGACTGCACTGGTCACTTTTGCATACAACGCATATGGAGACAATTTCAATTCTACTTCTGGATTGGAAGTTTTCTATTCTCCAACCAACCCACAGGCAGCCCAAAGCGAAGAATTGGCGGATGATTTATACACTCAGCTCATTCAAGGCACTTTCCAAAATGGCAGGGGAGTGAAAACTCTTGATGTTGGCGTGCTTTCGAACGTAAACTGCGTTTCATCGCTGATTGAAGCAGGTTTTATGACAAACTTGGAAGAAGCTCAGCTTATGATAAACCCACTCTTTCAAACTGAAGTTGGAGAAGAGGCCTGCCATGGCGTTTGCGACTATCTTGGCGTAAACTTTATTCCAAGGGATAACCTTTCAAATTATCCACTTCTCAGACGCGGAAGCAACAACAACTTTGTCTTTCTCTTGCAGTTTTTGTTAAATCAATATGGTTTCAATTTGTCCGTTGATGGAATTTTTGGCTCGAGAACTGAAAGCGCAGTGAGACAATCCCAACAAAACAATGGTCTTTCTGTTGACGGAATTGTCGGTCCAAACACATGGAAAACGCTTTTGACGCTTCCGACCTATCCAACACTTAGACGCGGCAATTCTGGCGCCTATGTCAGATTTATGCAACAACTTTTGGAAAGCAAACTTATTCCGGTTGGCACAATCGACGGAATTTTTGGCTCGAGAACTGAAAATGCTGTCAGAGAGTTTCAAGAAAACAATGGTCTTGCCGTCGACGGAATTGTCGGACCAAACACATGGCAAGCACTTGCCGTCACAAGATAACAAAAAAGCACCGAAATTGGTGCTTTTTATTTTACATATCTTTTCTTCTATAATCCACTTCAATCACATCTTTTTCTTTTTTCTTCTTAGCGTCTGAAGCAATCCATTTTTTCACAATCAAAGTTGTGAGTGGAGTGAGAGCCATGTTGACAAGTTGGCCGACAATCAAATAGATTGCAAACAAACTTGTGTACATAAATGTGAAGATGCCGATGATGATTGGCATGATGAAATACATGATTTTGTTGCCTGGCTGAGCTGGTTGGTTTTTGTTTTTCATAAGCTTGTTTGAAAGCCAAATGGACAAGAAAGAAGTCAAAACTGCAATGATTGTCAAAATGTAATAACCATTATTTTGTGCTTTAATGTCAGAAAGTTCGGCGTTTTCTTCAATCACATAATTGAATATTTTTTCTTCATAGTGATAGGTTTCTTCCATTTCTTTTTCTTCTTCACTATAGAAGTTCGACAAATAACCAGTGATTTCACTCTCTGTGAAAAGTGGAGAAGACGGAGATTCTGACCTATAAATGTTCTTTATCCACAAAAAGCTCTCTTGGGTCGCCAAAAACTCTTCTCTGACAGCATTTTCAGCCAATGTTCTGAAAACTTCATTAAATCCAGTGTCGACATATTCAATTGGATCTTCTGCTGGCGTTTCTGTCGTTTCATCGCCTTCAGGTTGTTCGGTAGAAGTTTCTGGATTTTCTTCTTGTGGAACAACAACATATCTGTCAAGCAAAGCAGAAATTTCTTCGTTGGTCCATTCGTCGTTATACTTTATTTTTCCGCTGAAGTTGTCTTCTGTTGTTTCGGTGGATGTGAAAGTGTAGTTCAAATATCTCACTCCGTCATCTCCGACAGTTATGCCGTCAATCGTGATGTTGTAATCTGTTCCGAATTCTTTGTCTGCATAACGGCTCAAGACATCTGACAGAGTGTTTTCTTCGTTCAGTGCCACAACATTGGCATAGAGCGATTTCATGTTTTCATATTGATAAGAAATGTTGTAATTTGAAACTGCCTGAAGAGAATTCCAAAGTGTCAAAAACACAACAAATTGCAAAATCATTGTCACGAGCATTGGCAGGCAGGTGCTCATCATGGAAAACTGATATTTCTTGTAAATCTCATTGGTTTTTTGTTGGAGAACTCTTTGGTCATTTCCATATTTTTTTTGAATAGCTTCAAGTTCTGGTCGCATTTTGGCATTGATGTCCATGTTTTTCATGTTGACTTTTTTGTTTATGATGTCGACAAGAGAAAACAAAATTCTGACAATTAACGCAAGCAAGATAACAGCCAAGATATACGTTCCGGTGGCACTTTTGAAGGCATTTAAAATGGTTTCCCAAAAACCAGTGGGCTGTCTGAGTGTGACAAGCGCGGTGCTTATAAAATCCATAAATTATCTCCTTTTATATTGATTGGAACGGGATCATAACCTCTCTTCTTTTGCCAAGGAACACATCTGAAAAGCCTTTTTGTTCCAATCCAAACCCCTTTAAAAACGCCAAATTCTTCCACCGCTTTAATCATGTAATTCGAACAAGTTGGCGTAAAGATGCAAGAGTGTGGCAAAAGTGGCGAAATGGCATATTTATAAACATAAACTGGAAACAAAGCAATTTTTTTAAGAATGTTTTTTCTTTTCATATTTTTTAAACAACAAAGCAAGTTCTTTCTTCAATTCTTCAAAAGAAAGCTCAACTGCTTTTTCCTTTGCCATGATGACATAATTACAAAAAGAAGGAATTTGAAGATATATCCTGCAGATTTCTCTCATCCTTCTTTTCAACAAATTTCTTTTGTTTGCCTTGCCAAGTTTTTTGTTTATGGAAAAACCAATTCTATAGGCCTCATATTTGCTTTTCACTGCAAAAAGGGTGAAGTTTTCAGTGTGTGTTCTTTCACCTTTTTTGTAGATATAACCAAACTGACTGTTTTTTCTAAGTCTGTGATCCATCTTCACTCTTTTTAAGCAGCCAGTTGTTTTCTGCCTCTGTTTCTGCGTCTTTTCAAAACATTTCTTCCGCCCTTAGTTCTCATTCTTTCACGGAAGCCATGAACTTTTTGTCTTTGTCTCTTTTTTGGTTGTAATGTTCTTTTCATTTTTTTCTCCTTAAATTTTTCTTGCAAAATTTCCTATTGCAAACGGTTCGAGATTTATTATACTTAAAAAAACTTTGTTTGTCAACTGCAAATGTAAGCATTTTCAAACAAAGTTTGTTTTTATTTTGTTGATTTTGTCAAAAACATTTTTTCTTCCGATGTTTCCTTACTTAAAAATGGTTGATTATAAAGTTTTTTCATCTGATTTTCGATATTTTTCAATCAATTCAATATATTCTTTATATTTTGCTGCTCTTCTTTTGAAAAAGATGCTGTCGTTTTTCGAAACTGCCGCTTTTTCTTTGTCTAAACAGTCTTTCATGGCAAGTTCTGCAAGTTCTGTTGCGGTCTTTCCGTTCTCATCCTTTGCATCAATTTTTGCTCCATAGTCAAGCAATAATTTCAAAATTCTTCTGTCTGGATTTTTGTTTTTCATAAAAGAACAAAGCACAGATGTTTTCTTTGCGTCAGCGCCATATTTAAGCATCATGTGAACCATGATGTGTGAACCATATTCTGCTGCCAAATCCAAAGCGGTCACATTTTCTCTGACAAAACTGTTCAAAAGATTTTTGTCTTCACAATAATTTATAATCATAAAAGTTTCATTGTTTTTTATTGCTCTTTCAATGTTCATAAACTTTCTCCATGCTTTATTTTATCATTTTTCTTTCAAAATGTCAATATCAAAAAAAACGCCACTTTGGGCGCTTTTTCTAACCAATCATTCTCACTGGCAAAATCAAATACAAAAATTCATCTCCTTCCACAGGAACAATGACACAAGGGTTTGCAGGAGCATTGAAGCAAATTTTCACAAACTCATCACTGTTTGCTTTAAGATTTTCAATGAAATATCTTGCATTGAAGGCAATCAAAAGTTCTTTTCCTGTCATGTTGATAGGGACATTTTCTTTGACATTTCCAAGTTCTGAATTTGAAGTTATGCAAAGATTTTTTTCTTTAACTTCAAACTTGACGCAGTTTCCTTGACCCACTTTTGAAAGAAGTGAAGCTCTTTCAAGAGCGTCTTCAAACTGAACTTTGTTTATCACGCAAACTGTTTCATAATTTGCAGCAATGATTTGTTTATAGTTTACAAAATCACCTTCCAAAAGTCTGGTTGTCAGTTTTGTGTCTCCAAAATCCACCATCAATGTGCTTTTGTCAACATAAACATTGATGATGTCATCACTGTCATCCAACAGACGAGAAATTTCTGACAAACTCTTTGCAGGAATAACGATGTTCATTGTCAAATTTGAGATGATGTTCTTCTTCACTTTGGCAAGTCTATAGCCATCAAGCGCAATGGAATTCAAAGTGTTTTTGTCGATGTCAAACAAAACACCTTTCAAAATTGGCCTGCTGTCGTCTACAGCAACTGAAAAAATGGTTTTGTTTATGATTGTTTTCAAGTCTTTTTTTGTTATTCCAAAATATTCCATTGTTTCCACTTTTTTGAAAGATGGATATTCTGAAACATTGTAACACTGAATGATGCTTTGACTGTCGTCATATTTGATTATCATTTGGTTTCTGTCATTAAGCTCAAGTTCAATCATTTCGTTTGTGAGTTTTTTGATAAATTCAGTGATAAACTTTCCCGGAACAACAGCTTCACCTTCTGTTTTGATGTTTGCTTTGATTTTTTTTTCAATGGAAAGTTCTGTGTCTGTTGCGCTGAAAGTCAAGGTGTCGTCTTCAGCAACGATCTTAATGCCTTCCAAAATAGGATTTGTGATTTTGTTTGAAATGGCCTTGCTGACACTTAAGAAAGCGTCTGAAAGTTCAATTCCATGACATGATACTAACATTTTTCTGCTCCTTTAGGTTTTTCAATTTTTACAGTTCAATTATAACACATCGCCACAAAAAGTCAAAATTCTATTTGAGATTTTTCAATTATTTTTTTTCTCTGATTTTTCTTCTGCACGCACACACACGCGATACTAAATTTTTTATTTAAAAATTTTATTTAAATAATATCACTCTTAATAAGGCGATGTAGAAATGTGCATAACTTTAACAAAATTTTCTTGTGACACTATATTTAGTGTTTGAAAGCGAACAAAATCTACAAAATAAGCAAATTTTTTCAATGTAAAAATGTGTATAACTTTGTGGAAAAGTGAGAAAAGTTGTGCACATAACTTTTTTGATTTGTGGAAAACTTATGAAGCCAGCATGTTTTTTATTTCATTGACAAGCGTTTGAGTTTTTTTGTTTGTCTTCAAATCTTGAGTGATTTTGTCTCTTGAATGCATGATTGTTGTGTGGTCTCTTCCGCCAAAAATTTTGCCGATGTTGACAAGTGGAAGATTTAAAAGCTCGCTTATAAGATAAATTGAAATCATTCTAGGTTCAACAATTTCTTTACTCTTTTTCTTTCCAATCAAGTCTTGATAAGAAACATTGAAATAGTCGCAAACGACTGAAATTATCTTGTCAGGAGAAAGTGAATTTTTTATTTCTTCTTGTTGATTTGAAAAGATGTCTTTCACTTCATCCATGGTTGCCACTTTTTTGCCATTGAGCGTTGCCAAGAAATAAACTTCCGAAAGTTTGCCTTCAAGTTCTCTGATGTTTGTGTCCACGTGTTCGGCAATATAATTTATCACATCATCTTCGGCATAATATTTTTCCAATTGGCTTTTCTTATGTAAAATGGCAATTCGCGTTTCAATGTCAGGCTTTTGGATGTCATGAATGAGTCCACTTGCAAAACGAGAGCGAAGTCTGTCTTCCAAAGTCGGAATATCTTTCGGTGGTCGATCAGAACAGATGATAACTTGTTTGTTGCTTAAGATAAGTTCGTTGAAAGTGTGGAAAAATTCTTCTTGAGTTTCTTTTTTGTTTGAGATGAATTGAATGTCGTCCACCATCAAAACATCCAAATTTCGATATTTTCCACGAAATTCCATGACCGCTTTGTTTTTGGTCGGAGAATAGAGAGAAGAAATATAGTCGTTTGTAAACTGTTCACAGGTTGTATACATGATTTTAAGTTTTGGAGAAAATTCTCTCAAATAATTTCCAATTGCGTGCAGAAGATGGGTTTTTCCAAGTCCAACGCCACCATAAATGAAAAGTGGGTTATATCTTTTGCCAGGGTGTTCAGCCACTGTTCGTGCGGCGGCATAGACAAATTGGTTGCTTTTTCCGACGACGAAATTGTCAAAAGTGAATTTTTCCACAAAAGGATTTTTTTCTTCCTGAGCGACAGATTTTTCTTCCACTTTGTTGCTTTTGAGATAATCTATTTCTTCATTTGGGTCAAGCACAACAATTTTCAGTGGTTTTCCGACGATTTCAAAACAACAATCTCCAATTTTGTCGACAAAGTTTCTCAAAATCTGATTTTTTGCCGAGACCGACTGAGCGGCGATGATAAAATTGTCTTTGTCGTCGATTTCAATCGGTTTGATGGTCTTTATCCAGAGCATAAACGAAACAGAAGAAATTCTCAGTTCCAATTTTTCCAAAATTTGTTGCCAAATGACGTTGATATCTTGCATAAAAAATCTCCATATAAGTTTTGATAATAAAAAAATTATAAGTTGAAAAAAATAAATTGTCAAGCGAGTTTGAATTATAAAAAAAAATGTGATAAAATAAGCTTGATGAAAATAGAACAGCTCTCAATAAAAAACTTCAGAAATTATTCAAGTCTGAATGTAAAGTTTGATGACAAAGTCAATATTTTCATAGGGAAAAATGCTCAAGGAAAGACCAATCTTCTTGAGAGCATTTATTATTGTTGCATTGGAAAGAGTTTTAAATCTTGCAAAGACAAAGACCTTATCAAATGGGGAGAAGAAAGTTCGAGCATAAAGCTTGTGGCAAACAAAAAATATAGAGATTTGGATGTGGAGATAAATCTTTTCAAATCTCAGAAAAAAAACATCAAAATAAACAAACTTCCTATCAGAAAAATTGGAGAACTTATTGGAGAGATAAACATTGTTTTCTTTTCTCCACAAGAGCTCAAGCTTGTCAGAGAAAGCCCAGAAGAGCGAAGAAAGTTTATGGACATCGACATCTCACAAAATAACAAAAAATATTTTTATCAACTTTCAAGATACGAAAAAATTTTGGCAAACCGAAACAAATTGTTGAAGACGAGTTCTTCAATTGATGTGGTGAAAGAAACAATTGACATTTGGGACAGAGCGCTTGTCACATCTGCAAAATTTATTGCATTTGAAAGAAATAAATTTGTTGAAAACATTGTTCCTTATGCAGAAAAGGCACACAACTATATCAGCAATGGCAAAGAAAAGCTTTCGTTAAAATATAAGTGTGGATGCTCGGTAAATTTAGATGAAAATTTTGAAACAAACATGACCAAACTTTTGAAAAAGAATTTAGAAAAAGATTTCAAACTTGGTTACACCAGCATAGGAACGCACAGAGATGACATCGACATTTTCTTAAATGATGTTGAAGTGAAAGCCTTTGGTTCCCAAGGTCAACAGCGAACGGTTGCACTTTCACTCAAGCTTGCCGAGCTTGAAAATATGTTCAACATCAATGGAGATTATCCAATTTTGCTTTTAGACGATGTTTTCAGCGAACTTGATTTGGACAGACAAAAAAGGCTTTTGAAGTTTGTCGGCAGAACGCAAACCTTCATCACTTGCACGGACGAAAGAAAAATTGATGGCAAACTTTATTTTATAAATGACGGAAAAATCGATAGTTCGACCATAAATTCAAACAAATCAAATTAGATTTTGTAAATATTTGTTGATTAATCGTAAAAAATATTTTATAATCAAAAAGAAAAAGGAGAAAAAATGGAAATTTATTTCTTGTGGGGAAGCATTGCAGTTTTGGTGTTGTTTCTTTTGATAGGAATGATTACTGGGCTTGTGAGAGGACTGAAAAGAAGTTCGCTTCATATTATCTTTTTGGTGGCAAGTGTGATTGTGTCGTTTTTCATCACCAAACCGATTGTCAATGCTGTTTTAGGAATTCAAATTCCTATTGACGGACAAAACGTCACATTAAATGAATATATTTTGTCAATGCTTGAAGAAAGTTTCAATTTTGATATGTCACAACTTGAAACAGCTTCGGAGTTTATTGCTCAACTTCCAACAGCGATTGCATCTCCAATTATCTTTCTTTTGTTGTCGCTTTTGGTTTATTTTGTTTTTGACATAATCTATCTGATTGTTGCAAGAATTTCTTTTGGAAAGAAGAAAAAAGATTTTAAAACGCACAAACCTTACAGAGCTTATGGCGGTATAGTTGGCATTGTGGAAGGATTTTTGTTTTTGGTGGTTTTGTTTGCACCGCTGACATCTCTGACAAAAACTTATGACCAGATTGCACATCTTCCAACTGAAACAGCTCAGGCACAAAACGAAGGTGAAAACACTTCAAACAGATTGCCAACCTTGGCAGAAACACTTACAGAAGTGGTTCCGCCAGAAGTTGACGAAATTTTGACGGCATACAACAACTCAGTTGTTGGCAAAGTGTCATATATGTGGGGTTTTGGAGATGTTTTGTTTGATGGGCTGGCAAATTGTAACATCGAGGGCGAAAACATTGAAGTGAGAAAAGAAATTCTTTCGCTTGCAAACATATATGACGATGTTGTTGTGGTTTACAACAACGCAATAGATCAAAACTATGCAAACATCGACCTGACAGAATTTAGAAAAGATTTGGAAGTCTTTTTGAATAACGGTCTTTTCAAAACAGTTATTTCAGAAACTTTAAATGACATTGTTGTCAATTTTGATAGTTTTAAAGAAAGTTTAAATCTGACAGAAGTGCCACAAGTTGTTCAGGACATGATCTCAGATTTGCAGACAGTTTTTTCTCTTGAAGATTTTGAAACTTATCAATATTTGAAAAATGACATTTTGAGCATTGTTGACACAGTTGACATCATTTTGAAAAACGACATGATTTCAAAAGTTCAAAATTTGCAAGACGCGTCAATGGTTGACATTTTGAACTTTGTTGACGAAAACAGCCAAGTTGTCAAAACTGTTGCCGAAGATGTGATTGGACTGAATTTGGTCAGAGACACTTTCAACACACTTGTTGTTTTTGCTTCAGATTCTTTTGAAGAAATGTTTGAAAACAATCAAAGCTTGGAAATTGCACTCAACACAAACATTCAAGACAGAGAAAAAATGATTGACGACATTTTGCTTGCTGTTGATCAAATTTTGGATATAAACAGTGCAGTTGACATTGCATCAATCATGGAAAGTGATGACATCTTGCAATCAATCGCTTCGATAGAAAATCTTGACAGTGCACTCACAACAGTTGGACAAACACTTGACAATTTGAGAGAAATGGAACTTCTTGTGCTTCCAGCGGGCGATAACAGGCCTCAGACGGTTTATGTTTTGGACAACATTCTGTCTCTTTACAATTTTGATTTGCTTGGCGATGAAGTGTATCTGACGCCAGAAGCAGAAAGCACAACAACAATTGACAGTTACGAAGAATTTTTCAACTTTATCAAAACGCCAATTCTTGAAATCAAAGACTTGGGTCTTTTGGATGTTTTAGGTCAAGAAACAATCGAATTTGACACAATCTTAGACAATGTTTTGACAGGACTTCAAGAAAATGAAGAATTGCTTTCAGACATTTTGCTTCCATTCTATCAACTTGAAGCAATGGATTTGAAAAAACTCGTTTTTGACAATGTTGTAAACATTCTCAGTGACCCAGCAAACACAAACGACTTGATTGATTTCACGGCAGTGACCGAAGAAGCACAGATAGCTGAGAAAAATGGTGTTGGCGTTTGGCATGAAGAATTGACATATATCGGGCAGACTTTGAAAGCGCTAGACAAAGATGTCACAATTGGCGAGCAAACACAAAGTTATCTTGATGCACTTCTTGGTGGAAGTGAGCTTGACACAGTTTTGGACGCTTTGATTGAAAGTGAAAACGATTTAGAAGCGGTGCTTGACCCGGTGTTCTCAAGTCTTGCATTTGAGGGGTTGACAAATCAAGTTTTTGACACAATCGACAGCACAATTGAAAGCGTTCTTGGCATGAGTGCAGGGACAGTTCAAACCAGTCTTGAAAACTTGTCAGAAACAAAATCAAATGTTATTTCAACGATAAAAACCTTGCTTGGCATCACTTCAAGCAGCGAAGAATTGACCTTGCAAGACCTTGGAACTCTTCTTGACGCACTGAAAGCAAATGCTTACAATGGTGGCACAAAAGACGGAGTGTTCAACGATGTTTTTGCGGCAGTCATCTATTATATGACAGGTGACGACATCACATCGACAGACAAATTTGTTGGACAGGCAACAAACGACAATGCAACAGACATTAAGATTTATCTTGACATTGCTGAGACAGAAGACTTTGTTGGATATTACACGGTTGAAAGTTATGCAGATGTCATGGCAGAAGTCAACGACACACTTGATTTTGCCACAACGCTTAGCGAAAACCTTTCATCTTTCACAGAATTGACACTCGAAAATGTTGATGACTATTTCACAGCATTGAAAGACACAATTAACGGTGTGGTCGACAAAACAAATCAAGAAAAAGCCAACATGATAAACAAACTGGCTGACCTTATTCAAGGAAATCAAAATCGTGATGAGCTTTTGACTGAACAGCAAAAGACAGACTTTGGTGACACAATTTTGGAAGCGATAGACGAAGACTTTATTGGCGAACAAGCTGAAATCGGGACGGCGCTCAAAAACTTGTTGGGACTTCAATAGAAAAAGGGTTGCAAAAAATGCAACCTTTTTTGTTTGTAAAAGCACTTCAAATGTGCTAAACTATTTCTATGGAATTTAAACATGTGCCAATCATGCTCAATCAAGTGATTGACGGGCTGAACATCAAAAAAGACGGAATTTATGTCGATTGCACGGTCGGTGGCGGCGGGCATTCTTATGAAATTGCCAAAAGACTGACGATCGGTCGTCTTTATGCTTTCGACCGCGACATTGACGCCATAAACAAAAGCAAACAAACCCTGAAAGAGTTTGAAAAAAAAGTCACAATTGTCAAAGCCAATTTCAAACAAGCTCCACAAATTTTGAAAGAAGAATTTGGAGTTGAAAAAATTGACGGATTTTTGATTGATTTGGGTGTGAGTTCTTATCAAATTGACGAAGGAGACAGAGGTTTCAGCTTTGTTCACAATGGCAGACTTGACATGAGAATGGACAAAGACGAAGATGTTTTGACTGCAGAAGAAATTGTCAACAAATTTCCTTACGAAAAGCTGGTCAAAATTTTCAAAACATATGGAGAAGAAGAATTTTCCGCTTCCATTGCGCGAAACATTGTCAAAGAAAGAGAAAAGCACAAAATTGAAACCACTTTTCAGCTCAAAGAAATCATTGAAAACAGCATGCCAAAAAAGGTGGTCTTTTCACGCGGTGGAGCTTCAAAAAAGGTGTTTCAGGCACTGAGAATTTACATAAATGGCGAGCTCGACGGGCTGGATAATTTGCTTGAAGAGCTGATTGAAATGTTAAATTCTGGCGGCAGAGGTTGTGTGTTGACTTTTCATAGCCTTGAAGATAGAATTGTCAAAAACGTTTTCAAACTTGAAAGCACAAATTGCATTTGTCCGCCACAGACGCCAATTTGCATTTGTGGACACAAAGCAAAAATAAAATTGTTGAACAAAAAACCAATTTTGGCAGATGAAACCGAACAAAAACAAAATTCAAGAAGCACAAGTGCAAAGCTAAGAACAATTGAAAAGCTCTAATTTTTCAGAATATGAACAAAAGGAGAAAAATATAATATATGGACAGACTGATTGCCGAAAAAGAAGTTGAAACAAAAACCGAGAAAAAAGCTGAGATAAAGGTTGAAGAAAAAACAAAACCTTCATCTCAATATATCAATTCTTTTGAAAATCTGACGGTGGCTGACATAAAAAGACAGGAAGAAAAGCGTCAGGCGGAAGAATTTAAGGTTGAAAAAGAAGAACTTATCAAAGAGCAATTCAAACCACAAGAAGAAGTGAAGGCAGAACAGGCTAGTCAAAAAATTATTGAAAAACCCAACTATGATTTGATTGAAGAGAACAAAAAAATTGTCAAACTTCACAGCAAAAAGAAAGAGAAGAAAAAAGTCAGCAAAAAAACAGTGGGAATTGTCATGTCTTGTGCACTGGCAGCGGGAGCGATCATCTGCGTCACCAATGCCGTTTTGATTGACAACATGAATGCAAATTATATTCAGATTGACGAAACTTACAACATGAATTTGGCGTCATATTTGAGACAGATTTACAATTTAGACTCCGCGCAAAACAGCATGGAACTGGTTGAAACCTATCCAGAAGAAATGTTGGATGCTGGCGACTTCGGAGAGCAATCAAATTGGTTTGACAGGCTCTGCAATTTCATAAACGGGTTGTTTGGAGGATAAATTGCAAAGACCTTACACCTTACATTCGCTGCAAAAGAGAATAAAATCGGTTTTGCTTGTTGTTATTTTGATTTTTTGCAGCCTTGGTGTAAGGCTTTTTGTTGTGCAAATTATAAACGGAAAGAACCTTCAGCAGAGAGCAACTGACCAATGGACAAGAGATTTAGCTTTGACTGCACCAAGGGGTTCTTTTTTTGATTCCACTGGCGACACTTTGGCGGTCAGTTACACAACTTATGATGTCTATGTGCGCGGAAGAGAAGTCAAAAGCCCGACGCACACAGCCACAGTGATTTCAGAACTTTTAGGATTGGATTTGCAAAGCACTCTCGAAAAAGTTTCAAGAAAAAATGTGTCAGAAGTTTTGCTCAAAATGCAGGTGGAAGCGGAGATTGCTGAAAAAATTTATGATGCAAAGCTTGACGGAATTTATCTGACAGAAAATGTCGGCAGATATTATGTCTATGGAAATCTTCTCACTCAGCTTTTGGGATTTTCTTCGGTGGACAATGTCGGTCAAGCTGGAATGGAAGCATATTTAAATGACTATCTGGTCGGAGAAGACGGATATAGCTATGTTCAAAGCGATTTGCAAGGGAAAGAAATCGGCGGAAGCATAAGGTATTATGTGGGTGGAATTGCGGGCGACGATGTCACACTGACTGTCAACAGCAAGCTTCAGATCATTTTGGAAAACATTTTGGAAAAGGCATACACAGACCAAAAAGCAAAAGCTGTGACCGGCATTGTTATGAACGCAAAGACGAGTGAAGTTTTGGCTATTTCTTCAAAACCAAGTTTTGATTTAAATGACCCGCCGCGCGAAGAGTTGGCAACACTTTTTGAGCAATCCAAAATGAAAGCGGTCACAGACACCTATGAACCAGGTTCCACTTTCAAAATTTTGACGGTCGCAGCGGCACTGGAAGCGGGAGTGACAACATTAGACGACCATTTCTATTGTCCGGGTTATCGAATTGTGGACGGGCAAAGAATAAAATGTTGGAAAACCATCGGCCACGGCGACCAAACCTTGGCGGAAGCCTTTGCCAATTCTTGCAACTGTTGTTTTATGGATTTGGCTCAAAGGCTTGGCGTTGACAGGTTTTATGCCTATATGGAAAAATTTGGACTTGGGCAAAAAACTGGCATCACAATAAATGGCGAAAGTTCTGGAATTTTGATGCCAAAAGCAAATGTTAAAACGGTGGACTTGGCGAGAATGGGGTTTGGCCATGCAATTGCAGTGACACCAATTCAACTTTTGAGCGCGGTTGCGGGAATTGTCAACGGTGGAGTTTGGCAAACGCCGACTGTTATTCAAAATATAACTGATGCAAGTGGAAAAGATGTCTACAACGAAAAGATTGAAACAAAAAGAGTTTTGTCAGAAGAAACCAGCAAAATTGTCAATCAACTTTTGCAAAAGGCAGAGAATAAAACAGCAGATTATTCTTTTGTGGAAGGTTATAATATTGGAGGAAAAACAGGAACAGCCCAAAAATATGACGAAAACGGGCATATTGCACAAGGGAAATATATTTCCAGCTTCATTGGCACTTATCCAGCAGACGAACCAGAATATCTTTTCATGATTTTGGTCGACGAACCGAGTGCAGGAGCTTATTATGGTTCTTTGGTTGCTGCACCTTATGGCAAAGAATTTTTCAGTGAACTGTTTGAGTTTTATGACATTCCAAAAGACGACCCAAGCTTTGTGCAAGAAGAAGTGATAATGCCACAACTGACAGGCTACAGTTTGGCGTATGCTGTTTCAGAACTCAAAAAGCTTGGAATAGACTATGAAATTGACGGCGAAGGTGGAACGATAAAACAACAGCTTCCGCCAGCAGGCACAAAAATTTATAAAGGAAGTGTTGTGCTTTTGATAACTTAATTTGTTTGATTAAATTTTCAGTTTTTATTATAATAAAACCATGTGGACATATGTTGTTATAGCGGTGGCGGTTGTTTTTGTCATTTTGTTGTGCGTTGCGCTTGCGATTGCCAGCTTTTCTTTTGAAAACTACACCGAAATTTTGAAAAAACTTGACGAGTTTCAAAATTCTTATGGCATTTCAACATTGGAATATGTTGAAAAGTTGAACAAAACCTATTTCGGAAACAATTTAAGCATAGAAAAATGCGAAGAGTTTCGCGACCACTATAGCTCGGGGAAGATTGCATTAAGCGAAAACACCATGCAATCAAACAGTTTGGCTTCACTTTCCATAGTTTCTCACGAATTGGGCCACGCCCGCCAAGATTTTGAAGGAGAAAGCTTAAGAAAACATTGGAAGCTTCGCCGCGCTGGAAAAATTTTGAATTTCTTTTTTATGCCATTGATGATTGTTGGCATTGTGTTTAGTCTGCTCAATGTGTTTGGTGTGCTGGAAAATGTTGCGTTTTTAGCGGCAGGTCTTTCATGTGCTGGGCTTGCGCTTTTGATTTTTGCGTTTTCAATTTTTTTGAAATATAAAGAAATAAAAATTGAAAAAGAAGCTTCGGTTTTTGCCATTGAATTTTTGAAAGAAATTTTGACAACAGAAGAACTCAAACTTTGTCGTGACTTTTTAAACAGTGCCAGACTCACCTATTGGGCAAGTCTTTTCCGACAACTTCTTAGCTGGACTTTTTTGACAAAAAAATAAAAACAGTGTTTCCAGATGTAAAATATGTCGTAGAATATAAAATCGACGGTTTATCCGTAGAACTTGAGTATA
>ERZ780218.1156-NODE-1156-length-18499-cov-3.483409_pt1 | contig 18499 bp, 21 predicted proteins | sample MGYA00510975_ERZ780218 | MGnify/ENA primary metagenome ERZ780218 (study PRJEB29588, sample SAMEA2152063) | human gut metagenome | biome: human gut; feature: human-associated habitat; material: faeces | place: Denmark | collected 2008/2010 ... | reverse complement strand
AAACGAACCGGTCGCCGACGGCATAGGTAGGGGTATTATAGACAGCGGTATCGCCGATCTTGACCATGGCGCCGGCTTCGTCGGCGTCATGAGCACCGATGTCGATATAGAGGTCGTCCAGCGTCATATCCTTTGGGTCCACCGACTCACTGAGACAGATAACGCCCCGGACGCCGTTCTTGAAGCGGACGGGAGTGGCGATGAGGTCGGGGGCATGCAGCCCGCCCACTTTGCCGAACCGGAGATAGCCCTCCTTCTCGATATAGGTGACGATACAGCCGATGGAGTCCATATGGGCGGCAAACAGGACCTTGGGCCCACTCCCCTTTTTATGGCAGATCAGGTTGCCCAGGGCGTCTGTGGTACAGGAATCCACGTAGGGGGCGGCCAGGGTGCGGAGCACCCCGGCGACAGCCCCCTCACTTCCGGAGGGGCCGTGGCAGGCGTTCAGGGCCTGCAAAATCTCAATCAGTTCCATGGTGGTTCACTCCTTTTCTGCCAAATGTCCAACAAACGCCCGGATCAGGGCCAGGGCCTGCCGAGCCTCTTCCTGCCACAGGTCCGCCGGAAACGACTCCACCCGGTCGGAGCGCCCGTTTCCCAGAAAGTCCAGCAGCACACACCGGAAATGAGGCGTATAGAGTGGAAGCAACGGCTCAAACAGCCGGGATGAGGCGGTATTGCCATGGAGAAAGATCAGGACCGGGCCCTCGCCCGCCTCCTGATAAAACATGCTTCTGCCGCAGTAGGGCACCTTGGGCACATCGCTCCCCCCTCCCATTTGGGCTATCATATCATCTCTTTGCTTTCCGCGCAAGCAGGAAATCCACGCCGCCATTTACAGCGCCGGGTCTGTATGGTACAATAGCATTCTGAATGTACGGAGGACTCCCCGGCGGGGTCTTCCTGAAATCGGATCGGGAACCGACCCAGGAGGATGTTGACACATGCGGATGCGAAAGAAAAAGAATCTGATCCCCCGGATGGAGCGCTGTGCCCGGGTCTTGATCTCCGATCCGGAGGCGCGGCGGGGGAATTGGCGGGAACTGATGCCCGAGGCGGAGACGGTGTACCTGGAGCTGGGCTGCGGCAAGGGCCGCTTTACTGCAGAGACTGCGGAACAGAACCCAAAGGCCCTGTATATCGCAGTGGAGCGGGTGCCCGATGCCATGGTGATCGCCATGGAGCGGGTATGCGCCAAAGAGCTGCACAACGTCTTTTTCGTGGATGGGGATGCAGCCCAGCTGCCCCAGTTCTTTGCCCCGGGAGAGGTCTCCCGCATCTACATCAACTTCTGCGACCCCTGGCCGGGCAACCGTCACGCCAAGCGGCGGCTGACCCACCCGGACTTCCTGCTGCGTTACCGGCAGGTGCTGGCAGAGGCGGGGGAGATCCACTTCAAGACAGACAACCGGGATCTATTCGAGTGGTCCCTGTTCCAGTTTCCCAAAGCGGGGTATGCGCTGTCCGAGGTCACCCGAGACCTCCACGCCAACGGCGTCCAGGGGGTCATGACCGACTACGAGGAGAAGTTCCACAGCCTGGGCACCCCCATCAACCGGTGCGTGGCCACAGTGGGCCCCCTGCCGGAGCCGGAGGAGCCGTCTGAAACGCCGGACAATCTGTAAAAGAAAACCGTCCCCGCCGTAGGGTAGAATGGAATAAGGCCATCTTTTGAACCTGGGATACAATGGCAAGCTGATATGGCACAGCCAGGGAGAGTTGACATTACAGCTCTCCCTGGCTGTGTTTATATTTACTCTTGAATCTTATATTCCTTAAACAACGTGTAATGATAATGGCAACTTTGTATGGCACTATGTTTGCTGTTAGCGTCAGGCGATAATCGCCATTCCGGGTCAGGCGAAAAACGCCAATTTTGGTCAACTGAAAACAGCCATTTGCAATTTGAATAGTTCCTTTACACTGGAGGCGTAGCCAGCCCCCGGTGAAAGGAGATAAGATGAAACAACCCAATTTCGCAGCCATGTCCCCGGTTGTGGCAAAGGCCATTGAGCAGATGATGGCCGAGCAGGGAGACAAGTTCTCGCTGGAGAAGGTCAATCTTGCAGAGCTGAAGCGCCGTACCGGGATTTCCCGCGCCAGACTGCGCCGGATGAAGGAGCACGGCTTTGAGGACACTGAGCACGCCGCAAAGGGCCGGAAAGCGAGCACCACGCTCCTGAGCGGCTATACAGGTATCCTGGATGGTCTGCTGAAGAACGGCGTGACAAACTCCGCTGTGTGCCTCAGCAGGCTCCGTGCAAACGGATATACTGGCAGCCAGACCACGATTAAAAACTACATCCTGGCGCACCAGCATCTCATTCCGCCTGCTCGCTATGCGGTTGCTCCGCAGGGAAACCGTGGGCGGCGGTACACCACCGGCCCCGGAGACGCGTTCCAGATGGACTGGGGCTTTACCAAGGTTCAGTCTTTCACCGGAGAAAAATACTCTGTTGCCTGCTTTGCTATGGTCTGCCACCACTGCGGTGAGCGGTATGTGGAGTTCTTCCCCAACGCCAAGCAGGAAAACCTGTTCATTGGTATGCTCCACGGGTTCCGGTACATGGGCGTCCCTCAGTATATCCTTACGGACAACATGAAAAGCGTGGTTATCCGGCGGGACCAGGACGGGCATCCCCTTTGGCAGAAGGACTATGAGCAGTTCATGCGGACTGTGGGTTTCCAGACTAAGCTCTGTAAGCCCCGCCACCCCTTTACGAAGGGCAAAGTGGAGCGCCTGGTCCGTTTCGTGAAGGACAACTTCCTGGCCGGGCGGAGCTTTTGGAATGTAACCGATCTAAACCTCTCCGCGCTGGACTGGTGTGACGAGCAGAACACCACCTTCCACCGGGGATTGGGTATTCCGCAGGACATCCACAGGGAGCGGTGTGGCTCTGTGGTTACGAAACTGAACGACAGCCCTGAATTGTTGCTCTACCTTTGCCCTGAGCGGAGGATTTCCTTTGACGGGTTTGTGAACTACGAGGGGCGGCGCTTTGGCATCCCCTACGCCTATGGCGGCAAGACGGCCCGTGTTATGCGAAACGGCTCCTGCCTTTATATTTACTCCGCAGATATGGCCCGCCTGCTCGCTACCCATGAAGTGACCTGGGCTTACCAGGACAGCTTCTGTGCTAACCAGTATGCGTTCCCAGAGCAGCCGGAGGAGTTTCCCTCCATGCCGGTGAAAACGGTGATTAGGCAGCTCCCGCAGACCTCCACCGACCTCTCCTTTGAGAAGTTTAACTTCACCAAGGAGGACGACGAGGATGACTGACTCTCTGTTTGAAGCGGTGGCCCATGCCACCCGTGAGCTGACAAAGTATGGTTTCTCCACCCAGGAATTTGCAATGCTGGTACAGCAGCACAACATGACCGATGCTGAAGCCCTCGCCGTGGCAAAGGTATTTGACTATCTCCTGGAAAAGAGGGAGCGTTCCACAGTGGATTTCCTGCTCCGCACCAGCCACCTCCCACTGAAGGTCCCCAAGACCTTTGACAACTTTGATTTCAGCCGAGTCACCGGAAAGAATGCTGACAAGCTCCGTAGCCTCCCCACGCTGTCTGCCCTCTATGCTCACAAAAACCTTGCCTTTATTGGACGGCCTGGTACGGGCAAGACCCATCTGGCCCAGGCTTTTGGGCGTACCTGCTGTGAGCATGGATTTAGGAGTTACTTCATTAAGATGACAGAGCTGCGGGACCGCATGACTTCCGCACGCCGATCCGGCCGGGAGAGCAACCTTCTGTCCTACCTTGTCCGCCCTTCCTGCCTGATTATTGATGAGGTGGGACACTGTGAGTTTGACAAGGAGAACACCCGGCTGTTCTTTGACATGGTGGACCGCCGCTACCAGAAGGAGGGCTACTCCAACATGGTCTTTAGCAGCAACCGTGACCCTGCTCAGTGGAAGGAGAACTTCTGCGAGAACGATGCTCTCCTGTGCGCCTTGGACCGCATCTTTGACGATGCTGTGGTCTTTACCATTAAGGGGGAGAGCTTCCGGGGCAGGAAGCTGGAGACGGTTGCCTTGCGTACTTCTACTGGCTCACCGGCTGACCCGCAGCAGGCCGGGTAAACAATACTACCTGGGGGCTGGCTACCCCAGATTGGTGATTTTCGTTTGACCAAAATTGGCGATTTTCTCCTGACCCGGAGTGGTTAATTTCGCCCGACCCTAACATTGCTTGGCTTTACCCAAGTTTCTTTGTTTTATAACCGCAACTTATTCGGCAAATTTCACAAAATTATTATAAAAAGATTTATTTCCTTGACAATAGCCTCTATATCTTTTATACTTTATTTGGTAAGAACAGTTATAATATTATAATAAACAGTTAACAGCAAAGAGGTGATTCGATTTGCTATATCAACCTGTTCCTCCCTTTGTCAATTCGCTCAACTATGCATTTATAGGAGAGTCTGGCTGTGGAAAGAGCGAACTGGCCATTAATCTGGCTTACCGGCTTCATAGCTGTGGGAAGGAGGTCCACCTTTTCGATCTGGATCAGACGAAGCCTCTGTTCCGCTCCAGGGATCTGAAGGAGCGGCTCCTGCAGGATGGTATCCGTTTCCACTATGAAGAGCAGTATTATGACACGCCGACCATCGCCGGAGGCATCACATGGGAGCTTGCGGCGGCGAACAGCTGCTGCATCCTGGATCTGGGCGGAAATGATACCGGAAGCCGCGTGATCGGCGGGTTCTCTCCTCTTATCAATGCCCCAGATACGACTGTTTACTTTGTCATCAATCCCTTTCGCCCCTGGTCGCGGAATTTTGACGCGGTTGCCGGGACCCTGCAGTCCATTCTGAACGCATCCAGGGTCGCCGCCGTGCGGGTCATCTGCAATCCGTCACTCGGCTATGCTACCACCGCAGAGGAGGCCCGGGACGGGGTCTTTCGTACCGAGGCAATGCTGACGGGACATTTCTCCATCGACTTTGTCACGGTTCGCTCTGAGATCGCCGCGGAAACCGCGGAGTGGCTTCCATATCAGGTATACCCGATGCAGCTTTATTTTCAATATCCTTGGACGCAGAACTGATTAAGAAAAGGAAGTGTATGTATGGCAAGTGTGGAAATTCGTAAAGAGAGCTGTAAAAGCTGTGGCTACTGTGTCAAATACTGCCCCAAGGGCGTTCTGACCATCGGCAAGGAGGTCAACAGGAAGGGGTATCAGTATGTAGTAGCTGAAAAGATGGAACAGTGTATTGGCTGCAAAATGTGCGCCAACATCTGTCCGGATGCGGCCATTGAAGTGTACAAGTGAGATAGGAGAAAGGAAGCAGAGATTATGGCAAGAGTATTTATGAAGGGCTGCGAGGCCATTGCCGAGGCCGCGGTTCGCGCCGGATGCAGATTTTATGCAGGATACCCCATTACTCCCCAGAATGAAATTCCCGAATACCTGTCCCGCCGTATGCCGGAGGTGGGCGGCACCTTTGTGCAGGGTGAGAGCGAAGTGGCCTCCATCAACATGGTATATGGTGCCGCCGCTACCGGCACCCGAGCGATGACCTCCTCCGCCAGCTGCGGTATCAGTCTAAAAAGCGAGGGGGTTTCCTTCATGGCATCCGCCCGTCTCCCCGCGGTCTACTGCAACATCTCCCGAGGTGGCCCCGGCATCGGAGCCATCCAGCCCGCTCAGCAGGATTATAATCAGGCCACCAAGGCCAGCGGCAACGGTGGATTCCGCATGATAGTATTTGCCCCTTCAACGGTACAGGAGGCCGCAGATCTTACCTACCTGGCTTTTGACTATGCCCAGCGGGATCGGAACCCTGTCCTGATTCTGGGTGACGGCGTTATCGGCACCATGATGGAGCCGGTAGAACTCCCACCCGAGCGCAGCGCGGAGGAGGTTTTGAACCTGAAACGGGAAAACCTGTCCTGGTGCCTGCACAACCGCCGTCCTGGCGAGCCCCGGGTGGTCATCGATCCTGGCCGGTGGATCCCCACGGAGATGGAGAAGCTGAATATCGCGGCTGCGGAGCTCTACCGCTCTTGGGAAGAGAACGATGTGCAGGTGGAGGAATACCTGGTGGAGGACGCCGAGGTAATCCTGACCGGCTTCGGCATCTCCGGCCGCATCGCCAAATCCGCCGTGGACCACATGCGCCGGGACGGGTACAAAGTGGGCCTCATTCGTCCCATTACTGTATCTCCCTTCCCCTACCAATCCTACGAGAAACTGGACTTCTCAAGACTCAGAGGAATTCTGGATGTGGAGATGGCTATACCCGCCCTGATGGTCTATGACGTCAAGATGGCCGTGAAGGACCGTTGCCCCATCGAGACCTGCCTCCGCTCCGGCGGCGTGATTATCAGCCGGGAGGAAGTCATCGCGGCGGCCCAAAAACTGTTTCAGTAAGGAGTGGTTTGGCATGGAGAAAATTTATCAGAGAACCGCGGGCATCCAGCCCGATATGGTCAGCGGCTTTTGCCCGGGCTGCATGCACAGCACGGTCATGAAGCTCATCGGCGAGGTCCTGGAGGAGTTGGGTATCCTGGAAAAGGCTGCTATGGTGATCGGTGTGGGCTGCGCCGGGCTGGGGAACCAGTACGTAACCTACAACGTGGTTCAGTCCGCCCACGGCCGGGCCTGCGCCGTGGCCACCGGCATCAAGCGCACTGCGCCGGAGCAGTTCGTATTCACCTACCAGGGGGACGGTGATCTGGGCGCCATTGGCCTGGCGGAGACCATGTCGGCGGCCAACCGAGGGGAGAATTTTACCATCATCTTCATCAACAACGGCATCTACGGCATGACCGGCGGCCAGATGGCTCCCACCACCCTGGTCGGAATGAAGGCCACTACCGCCCCAAACGGCCGCGATCCAAAAGAGCATGGCTACCCCATGCATATGTGTGAGATTCTAAATACACTGCAGGCGCCCGTCTATCTGGAGCGGGTCTCCTGCAACACGCCGCAGAATGTGATCAAGACCCGGAAAGCCATCGCCAAGGCTTTCCGCAACCAGTTGGAGGGCAAGGGCTTCTCCATGGTAGAAATCGTCACCAGCTGTCCCACCAATTGGGGCATGAGCCCACTGGCCGGACTGGACTTTATCGAGGATCAGATGCTGAAGGAGTTTCCCCTCGGCGTCATCCGGGATCGGGAGGTATAAGGCATGGAAAAGGACATTATTATGGCCGGCTTCGGCGGACAAGGCGTCATGCTGATGGGAAAGCTGCTCTCCTACGCCGCCAGCGAATCCACAGAACTCCATGTCACCTTCTTCCCCTCCTATGGCGCCGAGCAGCGGGGCGGCACGGCAAACTGCTATGTGGTCCTCTCCGACGAGACGGTGGGCTCCCCCATGCCAAGACAGGCAGACGATCTGATTGTGCTCAACCAGACCTCCCTGGACAAGTTTGCCTCCCATCTGCGTCCCGGTGGCACCCTGTTCATCAACAGTTCCATCGTCAACCGGCTTCCGGATCGCTCTGATATCTCGGTGGTATCCGTGCCGGTCACACAGTTGTCCATCGATATGGGCAACGAGAAGGTTTTGAACGTTATCATGCTGGGCGCCTTTATCGGATATACGGGCATCATACCGGAGAATGTCATGCTGGATACGGTTTTGAAAAAACTGGGCAAGAAGGAGAGCATGATTGCAGTCAATAAAGCCGCATTTCTAAAGGGCGTGGAATTGGGCCGGGCAGCCAAGTTATGAGCACCCCAGGTACATCCGCAGAAACGGCGGTCTTTCGGGAAGCGCACCAGTCCACATCTGGTGTGCTTCCTTTTTGCTTCCTTGACATAACAGCACGGGTAGGATATAATCTTTACAAAAGAAAACAAGTAAGAACAGTTAAAAGAGGTGTACAAAATGGAGCCTTTGTTCACGCCTGTGGAAACCAAGCGCGCATATGATGTTGTCTTTGAGCAGATTGAGAACATGATTTTGTCTGGTGAGCTGAAGCCAGGCGATAAGTTGCCCTCGGAGCGGGAACTTATGACAATTTACAATCGGAGTCATCCCACCATTCGAGAAGCTCTTCGGATGCTGGAAGCCTCCAACTATATTCGGGTCATTCCTGGCGGTTGTGCGGAGGTATGCTACTCCGGCACGGAGAGCATTCAGGACTCCATCTCCGAGCTGCTGCAGTTCCGCCAGGTCTCCATGCAGGCTATCTACCAGTTTGTGCGCATGGCTGAGCCGCAGTTTATCCAGCAGGCCATCCAGCACATCACCTGGGAAGACTTCGTGGATTTGGAGGCACTCTGTGACGAGATGAATGCCTGTATGGCAGATGCTATTTTGTATTCCTCCAAAATGTTTCCCTTTCACGTGGAACTGATGAAGGCCACCCATAATCCACTTGTCTTTGTATTCTGGAATTGTATGGGTGAATTTTGGTCAAGGGAAAATTTGATCCGCCATCAGGAAAACATCCGGATTCAGGATCTTCAGGAGCTCCAGGAATGTCACCGGCGCCTGATCCAGGCCGTCAAGGCCGGAGACATGGCGCAGGCCGGGTCTCTGGTACAATCCTGCTGGTATAACTGGCAATTCACTTCTCAGGAAAAGGGGGAATTTTAAGTGGAGCGCACTCACGACGATCCTTTCCAGGCTCAATCCTCTATACATGTCCAGCCGCAGAAAGCGTCCGTGGCTATTTACGAGCAGATCCGGGACAAAATTCTCTCCGGGGAACTGAAGCCCGGCAGCAAGTTGCCCGCCGAGCGGGACCTGATCGAAATGTTCCAGCGCAGCCGCCCCACGGTCCGTGAGGCGCTGCGAATGCTGGAAAACAAAAACTATGTCACCATTTCCCGCGGGAAGGGCACGGTTGTGAATAAGCCGTCTACAGCCGAAATTGAGCGTACGCTCTCCAATCTGGTTCGTCTCAATCTGGTTTCCACAGAAAATGTCATCAGTATCCGGAACGTCTGTGAAAATCTGGCCATCTCTCTGGCGGCCCGCAACCGCTCACAACAGGACATTGCGCACCTGCAGGCACTGCTGGATGAGGCAGAGGAGATCAGGGATGACTTTCGCCAGTACATGGACTCCGGCATCCAGTTTAACGTAGCCATTGCCCGGGCTTCTCACAACGAGATGCTTTACCTGATTGTGCGCATTACCTCCAAGTTCTCCCACGATAAGATGTCATCTCAGGTGGAGACCCTGGGGGAGAAAAAGAAGGCCGAACTGACGGCACTCATCGGTCAGCAGCACCAGGAGATGCTGGACGCCATCATCGCGCAGGACGCGGAGCGGGCGGAGACGCTGAATAATCAGCACATCCAAAGCATCGCCGAGTCTCTGTATAAAACGGAATAGTCCGAATGGACGCCAGGGAGCCCCGGGAGCATGGCCGCTCCCGGGGCTCACGTTCTGTCAAGTACTGTGTCAGCGTGCAATGTGTTTGGCCTTCAGTTCTGCGATTTCCGCATTGCTGTACCCCACGTCACGGAGGACTTCATCGGTATCCTGGCCGATGCCCTGATTGACGGAAAAAGGCCGCCGCTCATACTCGGGGAATACGATCGGAGGCGCTGGCATGGCCACCTGGGCTCCATCCGGGTAGTCCACCTTGTCAAAGCTCTGGTTTTCCCACGCCTGCCGGTCGTGACAGACGTCCTTGAAGTGGACCAGCAATTCTGTGGCGATGTCGTGCTCAGAGAGGATTTTCAGCCACTCCTGGGACGGCTTTTTCAAAAATGCCTCAGAGACCCGCTTGGTGACCCAGGGCAGCTTGCCAGACTGGCGCATTTTTGTCAGATCCTCCAGATCCGGATCCTCTGCCAGCTCCGGCATATCAAACAGCTTGGCAAACACAAAGCGGTCCTTGGCATATCGCTTTTCAAAGACGGCCACCCACTCGCCGTCCGAGCACTGATACCACTCGGCGAAGGGATTCCAGGGGTCGTACCGGTCCATCGGATACTCCCGGTTATACGGGGGCTGGGCATTGAGCACATAGGCAGAATTGCACCAGATTCCGGCGTTGAGCAGCGAGGTGGAAACCATCGTGCCCTTTCCGGTGGTTCCGCGGGCATACAGCGCCATCATGATTCCGCTCAGGAAGTAGGCCGCCGTGGCAATATCTCCGAATGCAAAGGTGGGCCGCATCGGAAAGGAGCCCGGCAGCAGCCAGTCCAGCAGAGCGCCGGAGCGCATCCAGAAGGCGGTCATATCATAGCCTGCCCGGTCCGCGTCCTCCCCCTTCAAGCCAAAGCCCGAAAAGTGGGCATACACCAGCCTGGGGTATTTTACTTTCAGCGTGTCGTAGTCCAGTCCCATCCGCTCCAGTCCCTTATAGCGGACATTGGTCAGGAACACATCCGCCGTGTCCAGCAGACGGTGAAACGCCGCCTGGCCCTCTTCTGTTTTTAGATCCAGAGACGCGAACTTTTTGCCGCTGTTGTACAGGTCAAAGAGGGGACTGTTCCCGGCTTCTGTGGGCAGGCAGTGCCCCTTGCCAAAGGGGCGCAATCCGTCGCCGTTCAATGTCTCAACCTTGATGACGTCCGCACCATAGGCCGCCATGACGCGGCCCACAGTGGGCGCGGCCACAATCGTCGCCAGTTCTACAATCCTGACTCCGCTCAGCGGAAGGTTCTGTGTCATAATCATCCTCCAATCTTGGGGTTTTGGGATTGGGGCGGGGACGCCTATGGCGTCCACCGCCCCCGGTTTTTGCGTGTGGCTGTCTGACAGACGCTCTTTGGCGCCAACCCTGCGGGTTTGTCGGACGCTTTCCGACCTCAGCCGTCAATTGTCCACTTGTCACAGTGGGTCAGGGAGTATTCGGAGAGCTCCGTGCCCAGGCCGGGCCCCTGCGGGACATCAAAGAAGCCCTCCTTCGGCTCGAAATTGACGGTGCACAGGTCGTTCATGTACGGCTGGAACTGTTCCACATGGTGCTCATGGATCAGGAAATTGGGGATGACCGACTCAAACTGCAGGGTAGCGGACATGGAGAGGGCAGAGCCGCACAGGTGGCCCTGGATGCTGACGTCGTAGATGTAGGCCATATCCGCGATCTTTTTGGCCTCCGTGATGCCGCCGCAGTTGGAGAGATCCGGCTGCAGCACCTGCAGGGACTGGTTCTCGATATAGGGTGCATACTGCCAGCGGGAGAAAATGCGCTCGCCGCTGCTCATGGGGATCTTGAGGGCGTCGTAGACGAACCGCTGCATCTTGGGCGTGGGCGTGCACGCCTCCTCGTAATAGAAGATGTTATACTTGCGGATGGCCTCGCCGATCTGAATGGCGGAGGCGGCATCTGTGAAGGAGTGTCCTTCCACAATCAGATCCTTCTCCGGCCCAATGGCCTCCCGCACGGCGGCCACGCGTTCCTCCACCAGATGCACATAATAGGGGGAGAGCAGCTTGGTGCGCTCATCCTCGTTGAACGACCGGCCGTCCCGGTCAAAGGTGAAGAAGTCGAACTTCACCGCACTGTACCCCTCGGAAATGGCCTTCCGTGCGTTTTCTGCATACTGCTCCGCCTTTGTGGCCGGGGTCTTGTCCGTTCCCCATCCAAACTGCAGCTGGCTGGCGTAGCAGCGGATCTTTTCCCGGCGGCTTCCGCCCAGAAGCGTGGCCACGGAGGTATTGAAGTACTTGCCCTTAATATCCCAGATAGCCATATCCAGCGCGGACACCGCCGCATAGACCACCGGCCCTCCCGCCTGGGTAAAATAGCCCTGGCGATAGAGCTTGTCCCAGATCTGCTCGTTCTTCAGAGGGTCCATGCCGATGAGCAGATGGGCAAAATCCTGCAGCATCCCGGCGGCGGCTAAGGCGCCGAAGGCAAACTGGAGCCCGGCCTCTCCGTCCCCATAGATTCCCTCATCGGTATGGATGCGCACAAAGATGGGACGGCACTTGCCGAAAACGGCCTGCATATTGGTCACTTCGCCGGTGCGGAAATCCGGATGGACCAGCATGACATCAATTTTAGTGATTTTCATGGTTCGGCTCCTCTCCTTGTTCGATAGTCTGTCCGTTCTTTATTGGTTCTCCGCCGCGCCCTTATTCTTGGAGAGCTTGGCGCGGACCAGCGTGTAGGCGGGAATGACAATTACGAAAATGGCCAGGTATCCAATGATGGAGTTGCCCGTGTTCATGAGGGATTTCAGGCCGAAGGAGGCCGCCGCAGTGGCCAGACCCAGCAGGATAATCGCGATGATCGCGCTGCGCCCCTGCTTGTTTTTGATGCCCTTCAGGAGGGGGTCGAAGCGGACCGTTCCGGCATAGGCCAGGCCAGCCGCGCTGGAGAGGACCGCCAGAGCCATCAGAATCACATACATCCAGGTCAGCCAGCCAAAGCCCAGGCGGCTCAGAATGGTGTAGATGGGCAGAGACTCCTCGCAGACAGCAAACAGGTTGGTATAGCTGAACAGCATCAGAATGACAATGATCATCAGGAAGATATTGATCACATATCCGAACCCGATGGCCTTTTTGGTGGCGGAAGCATCCTCCAGAACATCGGAGACAGACAGCACATTGAAGCAGAGGCTGGACTGGAAGAAGCCGTAAAGAATAGAGCGCCAAATGGCAGTGCCAAAATTGGGATTCAGGGCATTTTCAGAGGAATTTGCAAAAGCACCCGCCATGTCATAGTCGCCGAAGACGAAGGACATGACAACAATCAGCAGGGTCACGCCGATGATGAAGTACATCATCCAGGCAGAGGCCTTGCTCAGCAATGCAGAACCGTACAGACACAGCAGCGCGGTTACCACCACGGTCAGCGCCGCGCCGCCCCAGTAGGGCAGCCCCAGATGTTGCTCCAACAGGGAGGCCAGTCCGGAAATACACAGTCCGCCCGCGCACATAACCGTAACCAGGAACACGACATCGTACATCAGGGTCATGAACTTTCCGCCTTTTTCACCGTAGGCGGCATAGGCCACGCCCTTGTAGCTGTTGACCTTGTTCCGCCGGGAGAATTCCACCATGAAGTACATGACGCCGGCGGTGACCGCCATGGAAATCAGCGGCAGCAGAATCCCGATGGCGCCGTACTGCACAAACCAGGTGGTCATGGAGGTGCCGGTTGCGAAGCCGGGTCCGAAGTGACCGCCGATCCAGACGGCGGCAACGCCAATGAAGGAAGCGGTCAGACCATTTTTCTTTCCCATAATCCCTACCTCTTTTCAATTCTTTGGTTTCAGCGGTCAAATGCCGCCTTATCAACGAGTTGAGAACAAACCTGGTGCAGCATGGCAAGGTGCATCGGGTGTGCCAGATACTGTGCTTTTGCACCATCGTCCGCAAAGGTCAGTTCAATCAGAAAAGTATTTCCGTTGTCGGGCGGAGCCTCCGCCTGCATCAGCTGATAGGACTGAAAGCCAGCTACCTCCGGCAGAAGGCCCTCCATCCTTTCTGTCATCAGCCGGAGCATCTCTTGCCCAGATGTCTCTTTGGTGAACTTCAGATATACAAAATGCTTCATAACTCACCCACTTCCGTGATGCGTCTCTTTCGGCTTATAACACTCTTTTCGATCTTTCGGCAGACTCCCACCATCTTTCCCACCAGAAGCGCAGTGATCACGGTGCCCTCTCTGATACCGGCCACGCCCCCCAATGCGGCTAGGGTCAGTATGGCCGAAATGGCCACCATGCTGCAGTCAACCGCTACCTTTGCATTCGGGAACTGCAGTTTTCCATGGCTCACCTGTACCAGCGTTTTTGCTGTTCCCTCAGAAGGAATCGGTATATAGCCAGGTCTGATATAAAAAAATACGCCAATGCCGATCAATACGATGCTAATTGCCAGCAATGCGAAGGCTTGCAGATAATTCCCTGGCCTCTCCAGCCATTTTAACAGATAGGCGGAGGATGTCATTGTGGTAAATCCACTCATAATCAGGGTTGTAAGGAGCTGGAAAAAGGGAAATATGGAAAATTTGCGCAGCAACAGCAGTTGGAATGCAATTAAAAACAAGTACACAATTGCGGTTGCAAGGCCCAACTCAATCCCCCATATCAGCTCTACGGCATGGGGCAGGGAGGCGACGGGTGATATCCCAAGCCCGGCCATTTTGGAAAGATTCACACCCAAGGCAACCAGAAAAATTCCTCCTATATAGGAGCATATTTTCGGGATTGTCAGTTTCATTGGCTCAAATATACTCGCAGGGGCGGCTGGTGACAGTCTCTGCATAGCCGAATTTGTTAATCTCCGCCTTGGTGAGCTTTCCGCTCATGACCTTGACGATCTCCGCCATTGTAATGTCTGCCTGCTCATCCAGGGTGCGCGTGCCCTCGACGACGGCGCTCATATCCATGTCGTGGTTATCCAGCATATGTCGATAGGTCTCTCCGTTGGCGGTGACCTTCATCACAGGCGCCACGGGGTTGCCGATGGTGTTGCCCCGGCCGGTGGTAAAGACAATCACCTGGCAGCCGGCGGCCACCTTGGCCGTCACGGACAGCAGGTCATAACAGGGAGAGTCCATCAGAACCAGGCCCTTCTTGGTGGGCGTCTGGGCATAGTCGCACATCTCCATGACCGGCGTATGTCCGCCTTTGTGGATGCAGCCCAGGGACTTTTCCTCCAGTGTGGTGATGCCGCCCGCCTTGTTGCCCGGGGAGGGTTGGATTTTACGGATGTCCTCCCCACAGCGGATCTGCTCCTCCTCCCGGCCTTTCACTACGTCCAGGATTTTCTGGCCCACTTCCGGCGTTGCCGCGCGGGCCGCCAACAAATGTTCTGCGCCGATCATCTCGATGGTTTCGCTGAACATGGCTGTACCGCCCATGGCTACCAACTTGTCCGACACGCGCCCCATCACCGGGTTGGAAACCAGTCCGGACGTGGCGTCAGACCCGCCGCATTCGATCCCGAGCATAAATTCGGAGATATCACATAGTTCACGTACGCATTCAGATGCCTCAGATACCATCTGCTGCGCCGCCCTGGTTGCGGCCGCGATGGTATTGATGGAGCCCCCCTCCTCCTGAATGGTAAAGCCCACGATGGGCTTGCAGGTTCGCTCCCTGGCAAGCGCCAGGAAGCGGGGCATATTGTTGAACTCACAGCCCAGCCCGATGGCAATGGTCCCATATACATTGGGATTTGCAATCATACCAAGCAGCACAGCGTTCGTGGCGGCCAGATCCTTCTCCGCCTCGGCGCAGCCGCCCTGGCTGATAAAAGAGACGGTTCCGTTCAGAGCATCCGCTACTTTTTTGGCCACCTCGCCGGCACAGCCGACTGTCGCGATGACCAGCACGTGGTTGCGCACACCAACCTTCCCGTCCGGTCTGCGGTATCCCCAGAATTCCATGGTCAAATCTCCTTTCCGCTCCCGCTTACTGTACTTTGCTCTTGATGTTGTGTGTGTGGACGTGCTCGCCGGCCTTAATGTCGCAGGTCGCCACAGCCATCACCTGGCCGTATTTGACCACATCCTCTCCTTTGCGGATGTCTCTGCGGGCAACCTTGTGATAGGCCGGAACCCCGCTGGTCGTCAGCGTGACATACTCCCCATCCGCCAGATAGGTGACCGCTTCGCCTGGCTTTCTCTCTCTGATCACGGTGACCACATTATCCTGGTCGCTGATCAGCAATGCGGTTGTCTCCATTTTCTAACCTCCCATCCTCACTTTATATTACTATCATATCTGTTCTTACCACATATATATTATATTATTTATATAAAATATGTCAATTGTGACTATCTCTAAAACAGGCTCTTAATTTTCTACAAATTTTACAAAGATAATCATTCTTTGAGTTGGAAATTTTACAAAACACTAGTGGATTATTCTGCTAGCAAGTGTTTTTGGAAATGTACATTTGGATACCTAGCTTTGCACGTTCCTTGTGGAACTGGCCCTCCAAATTGCAATGATTCGATCTTTTCTTTATTTATATTGACAAGCCAAAATGCTCGTTCTACAATCGAAATAGGCGAAAGCCGAAACTCGCAGCTTTCCGGTGAGGTCCACACCCCGGTGGGACCTCAGACATTCATGGGCCTCGTAGGGCACCACAACCACCCTGTACGAAGGGAACTTCCATGAAGGTCTTCAGTATTTGGCGCTGTGCCGGCAGCGCGGGTGTGCGCCTTTCCGTGGAAAGCGGAAAGGATGCAAATGAGCGACTCTGTCGTGATTACCTATAGTGGCCAGCAAGTATCAGTGCCAAAGGAGGTCGCAGACTTCCTGGAGCGGGATCGGAAACGGGAACAGGCGCAGGACAGGCAGGATCGGCGGCACCTGAGTAAAAGTGAGTTTGAAACGGTGTTGTCCTGCTATGGCGGTGTCAAACGCCCGGTGGAAGAGGCTGTGCTTCGGGACCTCCAGCTTGAAAATCTGCGGAAGGCTGTCAAGGATCTGCCCATTAAGGAGCAGGACCTGATCTCTCTTCGCTATAGCGGAGAGCTGAGCATGGAGGAGATCGGGACGCTCTACGGTGTATCCAGGATGGCGGTATCAAAGCGACTGAGAAAGCTCCACGAAAAACTGAGGAGCTCTGTCACATGACAGGGCTCCTCAGTTTTTTATTTTTCTGGTTTACAAACCCCTTCTGAGTGTCCTGATAAGTGAAAGGCAATTATTCCAACCGGAGCCTGGCTGATGGCCGCAGTCAGAGTTGCCTTGAAGCAAGCTCAGAAAGAAGGGTGAATATGAATCCAACCCCGTTGACCTATCTGGACGGCGAAACTCTGATGAGCACCGTCCTGCCGCCCATCCGCTTTGTCGTAGACAAGCTGCTTCCCCAGGGTCTGCACATCTTGGCGGGAGCGCCAAAGGTGGGAAAATCCTGGCTGGCCCTGTGGCTCTGCTTGTGTGTTGCCAAGGGAGAACCGGTCTGGACTTTCTCCACTCGTCGGGGCGGAGTCCTTTACCTCTGTCTGGAGGACAGCTACTCCCGCATCCAAAACCGCTTGCTGGATCTCACTGACGAAGCTCCGGAAGGTCTGTGCTTCGCCACCATGTCCGAGAAGCTACATAGCGGGCTGGTGGAGCAGATCGAGGGGTTTCTTGGTACAAACCCAGACACGGTGCTAGTAGTCATCGACACGCTCCAGCGCATCCGGGCGGCTGGAAACGAAGCAAATCCCTACGCCAGTGACTACCGAGATCTGGGTGTGCTGAAGGAACTGGCGGACCGACACCACATCGCTGTTCTGTTAATCCACCACCTGCGAAAACTGAACGATGAGGACCCAATGAACATGATCTCCGGCACCACCGGAATCAGCGGTGCTGCAGACACCAATCTGGTGCTGAAAAAGGGCAGGCGCAGCGGCAGCACCGCCACCCTCTACTGCACTGGGAGGGACATTGAATACCAGGAGCTGACACTGAAATTTGATCCGAATGCCCATGTATGGAATCTCGTATCCGGCGGGGAAGCACCAGAGGAAGTCCAGGACGAAGTCCTGTATACTCTCTCTGTTTTCCTCGCGGAGCGCCGGGAATTTACCGGCATCGCCACGGAACTGGCGGAGGCGCTGGGTCCTTACTGCCGTGAAAAGCCCCGGCCCAATGTGCTGATGAAGCACCTGCTCCGCCATCAGGAGGCGCTGTCCCGTCTTGGGATCACCCTCCAGACCCGTCGCAGCCGAGACCGGCGAGAGCTGACCTTGACCTGTTCCAGTGACAGCAATGACGGCAGTGACGGGAAAAACGATACAGGGACGGTGCCGGATTTGTTGTCACAGCCGTCACAGCTGTCACCGAATCAAACAGATACTTCTGACGAAGGGAGCGCGGACAAATGAACCAACTGGAGAAAGATTTAAAATTGCTGTTAGATACCTTGAAGGATCACTGTACAACTGAGACCATGCGATCCATCAAGGAGACGATGGAACAGTCCATGGACGAGGAGGAGATTCCCCCGACCGATACGGTGAGATCGTTCATCCGCCACCCGGAGCAGCCAACGGAGCTGACGGCTTTCCAGCAGGCTCTGGTGATGGACAGTCTGCTGGAGCAGGCGGAGGTAAACTTGCGAATGCTCTGCGATCTGCTCCGCTACCATTACTGGAAGCAGGCCGGAGCGGTCAGCTCCGTGGAGGAATTTCTGGAACTGTTCCGGTAAGACGTTAAGGGATCCACCGACGGGAATTCCTCCCTTTCGGGAGGGCAAGCATCGCGTCCGGCTATACGCCGGCCACACTTCCGGGGCGCTGCCCCGGCCCCCAGCCCCTGAAGGGAAGTATGGAAGAAGGAGATGTAAATGCAGAGAGAACACAAAACAGAGCTCATCACCCTGCGGGTGACGCCCCGGGTCAAGGAGGCCATCCGAAGGCGGGCGAAGGACGCCGGCCTGACAGTCACCGACTACCTGTGTTACAGCGGGCTGGGCAAGGAGATCGTGCGGGTGGACGGCCTGGACAAGGTGCTGTCCGAGCTGAAGGCCCAGGGGCGCAACCTGAACCAGCTCACCACGCTGGCCCACATGGGGAAGATCACCGTCGTGTACGGCAACAGGCTGGCGGAGGGCTACGCCCGGGTCAATGAACAACTCCGCCAGCTCCTGCGGGAGGTAAGCAATGGG
>ERZ780218.1151-NODE-1151-length-18611-cov-5.212492_pt1 | contig 18611 bp, 13 predicted proteins | sample MGYA00510975_ERZ780218 | MGnify/ENA primary metagenome ERZ780218 (study PRJEB29588, sample SAMEA2152063) | human gut metagenome | biome: human gut; feature: human-associated habitat; material: faeces | place: Denmark | collected 2008/2010 ... | reverse complement strand
GAGGTGGTGGCGGAGGTTCGCAAAGCGATCTTCCCTGGCGGGACAAGGACGATGACGACCTGCAATGGGCTCGCCGCTGTGCACGTGCTGCTACCCTCCTATTGGGCAAGAAACCAAGAACAGGATTAAGACGATAAAGCCATGAAATAGGCATACAAAAAGCGGTCGCACGAGGCGACCGCTAATAGTCCGCCAATCTTGCCGGATATGGGGGAAATTACTTTATAAATCTACTAAATTTATATATGGTCCCATTATCCTTCTGCTGACCTATTTCCATCATCCCCCAAAAGGAGTAGTGATTATTTTAATGCTGGTAAGGCAATCACATACTTAATCCTATCTCAAATTGAATATCTTTCTTTAATTGTATTGTTTCTTTACAATCATCAGGGATCTTATTAATAACCTCTAGATATGATTTATCAAAATCTTTATTTGCCCGGACTTCCTCTCGAATAAAATTAAGAATTGCAGTATTGATTAAATGAGAATCATTCGATGATGTTTTTGCTAGTTGAATTGCCCGAGCATATAGTTCTCGACCTTCTTCTATGTTTCCAATTCGGAATTCTGTTAATCCTTCTGTTGCCAAAAGACAGACTTTAACAGTAGTACTCATTTGCAACCTTTTTGCTTCTTGAATTGCCAACTGTGCTTCTACTATATTCCCACTTAACGCACAAACATACGCTTTGTTATTTAAGAGTGATGGATTGTTAGGATTAGCTTTAAGTCCAAGATCAAGAATTTCAACAGCTGTGTCATAATCTTTTAAAAAGGAGTATGTTAAGTTAGCCGCAAATTGCACCGGCCTACTGGTAAACGGCATATCTTCAATCCAATCAACAGCGGCCTCCAAAGATTTTGAATAATCCTCAGATATATATGCTGCGATTGCATCCGCTTCAAAAGAATTAGGAATCGCGATATCCTCACCATACTTAAACGACAAGTCGGAATGTTTAGAAAGAAGAAATTTAGCTTGTGCAAGACTATTGTCATTGGGTTTTTGTAATGCCGTGTTAAAATAAAAGCGACATTTCTTTTTATTGCCAGCCATCATCTCAACAGAACCAATAGCACTCGACAATTCACTAATACTAAATGGTGAATAATCATTTGATACTATCAACTCAGAACCTTTTTTAATATTCTTAGACGTTCGTCCCATCAAGGTATTTATTGCGATTTCTGAGGCAAGAAGCCAAGGATCCTTTAGTAAAGCAGGATTTCTTGCAATCACATAACGAGCTCGATCTTCATCATGGATATGCAAAAAGAATCGCGCAGCAGAACGACATATGTATCTATGATTCGGTGCAAGATGAAGAGCAATCTCCATTGCATCTCTCGCTTTTTCAAATTGACCTAATGTGACATAACATCTAGCCAATTCGCAAAATGCAATTGGATTAAAACAACAGTAATCACGACTTTTCTTTAATAATCTTATTTTTCCCCTTACAAAATCCTCTTGATCCCTAATCTTTTCTATCTTTTGACGCACTGACATCTGTGAGGCCACAAAATTCTCTTCAGGAGTTGCAATCATTGACTGTGCTGTACGCACTAGGACACTTGTTGCCTCATCTTTATGTAAAATAATAAACTTAGCAGCATCAATAGCAGCTGGATTTGTTTGTTGTTCATTCAAGATTGCCGCTGAAACTAAGTCTCCAGCATATGGAATACTCCTATTATTTTCCCATGAAACTACATATTCATCTATTGGAAATAGTTTTAAAGGGTTTGTAACAACTGCGACACCACCAAACTCTCCGAGTTTGGCTGTTTTGTTATAGTCTCTCCAATTAGGAACTACATTTCTTTTCTCGTCGCCAATTAATGATGCCATTTTATTTTTTAATTAATAACGCTAGTTCTGCTTTTTTATAAAGGACATCGAGTTCTTGAATTGTTCTATGTAAATCATGATTGGGAGTTCTCGATGATACAGCCACATTTTTAGGATGACCGCGATGAGTTGGATCGGGATTACATAAATAAGAAACAAGAGAAACAAGACCTGCTTTTACATCATCAACAGGAATTTCATCTTCAAAGTCTTTCAATGCCTTTTGATAAGCATTTATCATATCCGGAAGAACGTCTCTATATGGTAGTGACTGAATTTTACTAAATCTCGAAAATTGGAGATCTTCTGGGAGATAATTATTCATCAAAGCATTAAATGTAAGACCTGTAATATAGTATGTAATCAAACCTCCTAACATATAATTGTCAATCTGATATAAATTACCTACATTACTCACAAAATCCGGATAAAAGCATTCAGGGGCTGCATAATTTCTATCACCATTAAAATAAGCAGGATAAGGGCATGCAACCATTGGATTGAAGCATATTGAACGCCCAAGATCCCCAATCTTAGATTCTCCTTTAACGGATAAAATATTGGACGGCTTGATGTCTTGATGTGAAATATCATTCGTGTGTAACTGATTTATTCCGACCGACACATCGTGCAATGACTTCAGCTTTACAGACAATGAATGAATTTTCGCCGCTAATTCAGTTTTTGAAGACAAATCTAGTACTCTTCGTACATCGCCATCAGCCATCTCATAAATAATGTACGAAACACTTCCTGTTACAAGATACCCATCAAGATTCTCGTCCCCAGACTCAACATAATGTACAATCTTCGAGATTTTTCTATTAACACAATACTCTGACAATTTCTTTTCGTAGTTAAATTCAGTAGATGCCTGTTGCATAATTTGAGGAGTTAAACTTCCATGGTTCGTCATTATCTTTTGATAATCTAGAACTTTCATAAATGCAACTATCCCATTTTTTTCCACTGTGTAACATGTGGAAAAATTACCGCCAGTTTCATTCTTTAACCTATTGGGGGCCGCAAGTTTCTTCACTATTACCCAACCTGCGATAGTCTTACCTTCAAGGTCTCCAGAAGCAAAAAGCTTAGTCATATCTATATATAGATCTTTCAATTGGTCATCATTGCGCACCATTATACTTAAAATATATTTTTACCAAAACACCGCATCAGAAATTAAAATTAAGTGCATTCTCAGTGTAAATGAGCGCTATCAAATCTCTTTAATTAGTGCAATAAAATCCTCTTTTGAAGAAATCTTCTCTTTGAGTTTGACGAGTCCATAAATCATTAAGATTCTTACATATCGATAAGGTGTAGTACAATTAGGATATATTCCTTTTATAACAGTGGCAATCTTGCCATCAGGATCAATTCCACCAGTACTATAATTTGAACCATTATTATTATAAATATCAGACTGCACCTTACCTGTAAGGATAGACTCAATATCTATTTCATCACGACAATATTTTAAGGCATAGGCCATCCCAAATTTTGCAGCATCCTGATTATCATCGAAGAAATACTTTTCTGCAAAATCATTAGCAATTTCTGTGGCTATAGAAGAAAGCCTAAATTGTACTAAATCTTCCATGGTTATTCTATTTCTGTTTCAAATTCAGATTTTTGCTTAAGATAGATATCTTTCAAGTATTTCCCTGACAACAGATCTTTGGCATCACTCTGACTAACCTCAGTCGGATATGCAAGCACGATAATCTGTTCTCCAAGGACAGGTAGCGATCTCAATGTATTATTTCTATGCCTCGGATCAATTCTCTGGAATGTGGAATCCATAACAATAGGTCCTGAAATGGGGGCATTCTTATGCAATGCTCCTACAAGGGAAAGGGCTACAACCTGCTCATATCCAGCCGAACGATTGGGGACAATCCGACCATTGCTTGTCACAATTTCGAGCCCATAGTTATCATTTATTTTTAACCCTTTATAGGCTGGCATGTGAGATATCTTTGTAAAAATATCTTCAGCATCAGCCTGCACTCGATCTTTCAAATCCTCTCTAAACTTCGATACGGCCTTTTCAAATATTTCTTGAACAGCCTTGCAAAACGCAAGATCTTCAGAAGCCTTTTTGCCATCAGCATTTGATTGTTTTAAAATCTTAGCATTTAATTTTTCAATCGAAGCCTGATTTTCTGAAATCGCCTCATCCTGCTTAGTTATACCCTCCTCCAATAAGGTCAATTCTTGGAGTTTTTTCTTATACATTGGTTGTAGTCCCAAAATTTCTGTATCTGTAGATGAGTTATGGAACCCCGCTTTTTTCTTCTGAATCTCAGCTAAATCAACCTCATCCAAACTTATCGCAGACTGTTTAGAATAAATATTATTTAATAAATTTATGAGAGACTCTTTATCAACATTCCTTTTGAAGCCATTAAATCTATCTATAATTTGCCTGGCATACATTATTTCCTCCGAATTTTTTGATTCGTCCGACTTCTTTAAAATTGCCAATTTTTCACGCAAACTAGATATATCTTCAATGGTTAGATTATTATTACATACCGGACACGATGAAACTTCACCTGTAACAATTTTATCTAATATTGCAACTATGACCTCTTTTGTCTTAATATCCCCAATGCGGGATAACAAAGAATTTAATTCTTCATTTTTCGTGTCAATAATCTCTTGGATAACCTTATCAAAAATAACACTCCAAGCAAATTTCATTTTTGCCTTAAGGTCTTTTACCTCATTCTCCAAAAGAAGACGATTTGTCTCAATCTGAGATTTTTTTTCTCTTTCTTGGCCAAGTAATTCTGCGTACCTCTGATTTGCAGCAAAAGCATCCTCGATCTCAGAGATTTCACTTTGAAGTTTCATCCTTTGTTCTTTCATCTCTTTTAGAGATTTCTTAAGTTCCTCATCATGCAACAAGAACCCAGACAACGCAGATGAATCATTTTTTGTTCTCTCGTTTGCGGCTGAAACCTTAGTGTATACCTGTTGGTATATCGTAGTTATACTCAGAAGGTTTTTATTTGCCCCTTCAAGAATGGGAAGGCCCAAAATATTTTCGATAGAAGTCTTGATAATATCACTACTTGATGATGAATCTTCAAGAAGATTCTCATATTGTCTTAATAATTCGCCGTCGAACAAATAAAAACGAGATATTTTTTCTGGCAAAACTGTGTTAAGAAAGTGTTCAGCTTCATCTTGACTCATCATGGATCCAAAATGTTTTAGATATAACTTATGCTCATAATCCGAATCATTTTTCCCAGAAGTGCCAGGCAGTCTTTTAAGCATACGGGTAAGTTCATAATCTTCATTATCATATGTCATAAAAAGCTTAACACTCATATTCTTCTGAGCCTCTACTGCATCAATATTTACGAATTTTGCCAATTGGCACTCCTCGTAATTTCTATTGTATACGATTCCCCATAAGGCAAAACGAATACAATTAAGTAGCGACGTCTTTCCCACGCCATTCTCGCCCCAGACAAATGTAACACCATCACTGGCAGGGAACTCCAAAATCTGGTTATTTTGGTATGGGCCAAAGTTGTCGATGATAAGTTTATTAATTCGTAACATTATGACTTTGATTTAATGGCATTATCTATAACTATTCGAATAGCATTTTGTGATTTAGAACTATCATCCATATTCTCAATCTGAGCATTAAGAACCGCCTCAATAAATTGAGCGGGAATATCCGGATGTTTACTCGACCGGATTTCTTCTAAGATATCTCTGATCTTATTTAATTCGTCACTCTTTTTCATGGTCGATATTATTATTTAATAATGTGTCATCTATGTTATGTTTTAATGCAATAATTCTTAACTGAGTAATACAAGACGGATCTTTTGACCACATTCCAAATTGTATACATCTAGCCAACTCTGTCACAACCATATCATTCCGTCTAATTTCATCGACTTTATCTGAAAAGTCTGGAACAACAACAGCATCATACAACCAAGAATAATACTTACCTGCATATTTCCGCAAAATTCGACCTCTTCGCTGAATGAACTCTCTCGGATTCTGTGACGAGGCCAAGATTATAGCATGTGTAGTAGCGGGAATATCAACTCCTTCATCCAAACATTTTATAGAAACAATAACTCCACCACAGTCATTAAAATAGTTCAATGTTGCACTTCTATCCCCTGGCATATCTGCATAGTATTCGTATGCATCTACATTTGGGATTGTTGATATTTCTTTTAATACATCATGTAATTGATCCTTGTCTTCACAATATATAATCCACCTCTGTCCACTACTATATTCTTCTTCAAGTATTTGCTTTGCCAATGCAACTTTTCCTCTGGCTTTCTTGATAATACGACATCTTTTTAATAAAAGAGATTGCATATATTGATCATTGGAAAAAGAATATGATGCATCATGGGCACACCTCGCATATCGTACACCTATTTCCTCTGTAAGTTCATTCCATACTTGCTGCTCAAATGAGGTCAATTGCACGACCTTAGGCCGATAATAATATGGGGTTAACACCTGATCGTCAATGGCATTTTTTAAAGTATATGGAGGTTCTATTATTCCCCCAAAGTACTCTATAATGGCTTGAGTTCCTTCATGATCACCATATCTACGCGGAGTCGCAGAAAGCCCCAAACGGTAACCGGCATCTATTACGAAAAAATTTCGCCTATTCAAGCTGCCCATTCTATGAACCTCATCAGCGACAACAAATAAATGTCCTCCTTGTTTTATTCGTTGTATAAATCTGGGCATAACAGCCGTATCCATTGTTGATATGACAACCGTATTGTTTTTATCACTTTTTTGCGTAGCTGCCTCTAACACACCTTCTTTATCCCATGCATTATGACTATCTCCACATAAAATAATTCGGAGATTTACATCTGACAAAGTAAGTCTTATTTCTTTATCCCACTGCGATAATAAATCAGTTGATGGAACTAAAACAATGATACTCTTATGTTCTTCTAGCGCTTTCCTTATTGCACAAATTGCAGTATATGTCTTACCACTACCCGTAGCATGTTCAAAAATTCCACGATGCTCTTGCTTTACCCATTTTTCTAAAGCATCAATTTGATGCTTTCTTGGCAACTTTTCGAATGATTTATCAGCAGCCCAATACCGCGCCAAATCAACCTTAACCTTAATCTCCTCGACTAATGTTTCCCAATGTACTTTGGCAATTTTGTCTTTAAACCGGATCTTAATATCCTCAGGCAATGGAGTTATCTCAATCTTTGGAGCTTTATTATTCCAAAGCATCTCAAAATAATCTTGAGTATCTCCGACTCTTTCCCGGTCATTGCTTTCTTGCCAATTAGTAAACACATCTATGGATTCAAAATTTCCATCATCTGAAAGTCCTTTAAATGTTTCATTTAATGAACCTCTAAACATTATAGCATTATCACCTTGATAGAATATGCCGGCTTTATCATGGAAAAGCCTTTTAATATCCCCCTCACCTTCTCCATACGCAATTTTTATTTCAATTACATTCGTAGCAATGAGGCATGCAAGCACTTGACTTGGTTTTTCCAACTCGCTACTAGCAAAAAGAGAGTCTATTTCCTCCACTAACGCACGATGCAAAATTTCATCTTTTTTTGCTAACTCTCCTGTTTTAATCGCTTTAATATCTTCGTCAGATAAGCATGGAGAACAAATAATTCGCATTTTTCCTCCATTATGGACGAAATCCTTAAGAGCATTCCATGCAATTATATAAATTGTACTACCAAAATAACCTGATAGACGATCATATGAGGTGGCTGCAGACATACAGGGGATGTAAAACTCCTCTGCAATATTATCATTTACCTTGTTATATGTCCTTTTTAAAACAAGGTCCTCATATTTGATCCTTTTATTCATTCTCCAATTAATCTTGCTTTAATAGCCTTAGATAAATACTCTGCCCGTGCAGCATACAACACCTCTCCATTTGTTTTAACTCCCCTAGCAACTTTCTCTTGCATAGCACGTAGGATTAAATCATCTTTACACTGGACATTAGCATTATAAGAGAAGTTTTTATGCTTTTCCGCATCATACAAGACAAACACGTCATAATCTTCAACATACGAGACTAACAGAGCATATGCAGAAGAATCAAAATTACCTCTTTGTCCTTTTTCTTGATTGGGAACATTCAAATTAAACTTATACTCATGAATACTCCTTCCTCCAGGTGGGTTCGTTGCAGGAAATGCATAAATAAGCAATTCGATTGGGATTGGGCTCGAAAGCTTAAGTTTTAAAGGCCTTTCGTTAAGGGCACTATGTTCCACAACTGCACTCCCAAGAGATTGAACAAACTTCCGCTGAATAGACTCCCTTTGTTTGGATATTTTGCTTACCATAGCCAATTCCTCCGATAAGATTTCTAATGAATGACTCGAATATTCAACATACTCCTTGCTGATGTCGTATCCGGCAAAACGTCGTCCAAGCCTCAAACACTCATACCCAGTAGTCCCGGATCCAAGCCATGGATCAACAACCAAATCTCCTTCTTGCGTACATGCTTTAATATATTTAGCAGGAAGGTATCCTGGTTGCACAGCCTGATGTTCTGATTGTTTAGATGACACACTTCCCTTTATAACATTAAGAGGAAGTGCTCCTTTGGGATTCGGTTTTATATGTTTGGCTTTCCTCACATAAGAAAGTCCATTCGCACGAGGTTTAAACTCATTATGAGCATACGCCTTTAATGTCTCAGCATCATATTCTCTCCGAATATCATCAATATTTATCTTCCATTGTGGGCTAACAGAAAACCATAGATTCTGTTCATAAGCATCTTGACAAGCAACACGGAGGCCCGTAGGGACAGGATTATCTTTAATCCATATTTCAATGTCCACACAATAGAGGTGCCATCGTTCCTCTAATTCAATCGCCAATTTTTCAACAATCAGAGATCGAGTACTATTTATTCCTTTGCGAGGTTTTTCTCTATTAGCTTTAACATTAATAACCAAAAAACCATCGTCACGAAGCTTAGCACATGCGGCATCGATAAAAGGCGATATTTTATCCATATACTCCGCAGAAGACCAATTACCATAATTACGATCAGCATTGGGGTATGGAGGTGACCCATAAACCAATTTGATAGACTTATCGGGGAGAGACAAAATTCCTTTTGCCCCATCAACACATTCAACAATATAATCTTTGTTATTCCTTTTCATTCCCCTCACGCTCAATTCTTAATGTTGCGAGTTCACAATAATCATTATTAGCATCTATTCCTATCCAACGTCTATGATGGAGTTTCGCAACTAAACACGTTGTTCCTGAACCAGAGAAAGGATCTAAAACGATATCACCTTCATTGGTTCCAGCAAGAATAAAGAATTCCGCTAGCTTTTCTGGGAATCTTGCCGGATGGCTCACACCTCTTTCTTTACAAAGTTTAAAGAATAAATCATTACTATTCGTATTGCCAATAGAAATTACACTTCCAGGGTCAGATCCACCGTTATCTTTCCATTTTATTCCACAATTAAAATTATGGGTACTGGGGCGAGTATTCTCAGTTCTACCCCCTTTCCCTTTGCCGTTGAGAAATTTCTGCATATCCTTGCTATAAGGTTTCCGAATCGGATCCATATTGAAAGTCCACTTCTCTGATTTACTAAACCAAAAACAATATTCATGAGATTTTTTTGTTCTCCCATATTTTCCCGTAGAATAAATATTAGGCGGAGTTGCCGGATTATACCAAATATAATCGCGTACTAAATGAAAATGGAGTTCTTTGCAAAGGTATACGACCAATTCAAAAACATATATTTGCTGGATACCATTTACTACCTTGTCACTAATATTCAAAACAAAACTTCCATCGTTCTTTAAAACACGATAGATCTCTTTGGCCATTGGTTTAAACCAATCAAGATATTCTGCAGGAGACGAAGAAGTATTTTCAATAGCGTAATTTCTTTTATCAGCGTATGGAGGAGATGTTAGAATAAAATCAATACTATCATCATCAAGATTTTTTAATACCTCTTCACATCTTCCGTTTATTATCCTATTTTGAATCTCTTCCGGCCTCATATATCTAATATATCAATCAATTTATGATTGCAACTCATTTATTAGTAGCATTATTTAACTGACAAGAATTAATGTCTCCTCGCACAATTACTATAATTTACAAAGATAAGAAATTCACATATAAGAATCCAGTTTATTATTGTATTTCTCAAAATTAACACACATATCAAGCAGTCCAGAACTAATATTCGTGATAAATTATCCCAATAGTCCCCCGAGCTTGGCCTACCTCCATACGCCCTCGCATAGAGATAAGCCAAGTTCCTAATTATCACAAACCCGTCAAGCGATAGGCTTCACCCGCTCCTCCGGCTGCCATTCAGCGATGGAGACAATCGCATGGTACTGCTCCAGAGTCAGGGGCGAATCGCCATCGTCCGAACATTCATATTCCCACGGCAGTTCATAGACGATGCCCTCTTCCTGATAACCCATATAGTTGTGAAAGGAGCTGGGAACCAGCCGCACCGAATCCTCCTCCCGCAGGATTCGCAGGAGCCTCTCTGCGTCGTATATCAGTATCGGCGCTCCGGCCTTATACAGGGCGGTAGCCACCTCGATAGCCAGTCCGACATTAGCCGAATAACTGTTGGAGACAACAATCATCCAGCCCTGCTGACGTTTGTTTGAGGCAAAGATATTCAGACGCGAAAGTCCCAACTCACCGTAGTGGTCCGTTGCAAACCGTATGAAATCCTTCGGACTGTCAATGTCGTACAGGGTCTCCACATCCACAAACTTCATCCGCTTGTAGTAGGCTACATCCCGCAGCTCTTCCGGGACATCCTGCGGATCCTCATAAACACGTCCGCTGGCGCCCCGTTTCCGGTAGTAAGCCTCGTATGCCTCGTTGGCAATGCGGTAATAGGTGCAATACAGCCGGATGGTCATGGTCTCCAAGGGAGGCACGGAACGCCCGTGGACCGAATCTTCCAAAACCTTGATGGCCGTTTCCTGGTCTTCCACCTCAATTTTGCAATTCGGTACTATGCGGTTAAGTTCCTTTTGCGCAATACGCCCCGTGCGTTGCTGATACGGCAGATTATGCGCCACGTAATCGTTGAACCCGTCGGGATTCGCGACAACGACATCAATCATCCGTTCCAGATAGTCGAAGAGACGGATGAGAATATCCCTGCACCACGCATCATCGGGGGCCCCATCAGCACAAGCAGGACAGTTCGTGATGATGAACATGGTAAGTTTCCGGTCCGTAACACGAAGCGACCGGGAATCACCGTATCGGGTCGAGGCGACATGGAACCACCGTGTCTCCATCGGGTTGAATGCAAGCCAGTCCGCAAGGAACGCCTCCCGGCTGTCATATTCCCCCGAAGCAATCAACTCCTCGGCATCGCCCCACTCTTCCGGCGTAGGGCGCGGCACCTCGATATAGAATCCCCGGTACTCATCGTCGCCCATTACGGCCAGGCACTCGAATTGGCGCTGAATACCAACCAGCCGTTCCAGCAAACCGCCGCCAACGACAATCTCCCAATGCTGCCTTTCGCCCAACACATCCAAGTGAGAGGTATTCAGGCCAACCTCCTTCGCCAAATCGGCAAAGAGTTTTCCATATATGCTCTTTCTTTCGTTCATCTCTGTATGCTCATTAAATCTCAATAAACTCTCCTGGATCAAACCCATTCGCAAAGCGTTCATTCTCGAGAACATATCACACCTAATTCAAATGCAGATTGCCCATGTATCGTATCTTCATTTACCATTCTCCTTTCCTTGATTGACACATCCAAAACAAAAACCGTCGAAAAGTTTGGGAAGGACTCTCCGACGGTTTTCATTTATCTATTCAGCGGGATACCGACATCATCGTATCCGCAATAGTCTATCAAATGTTCGTCGGAAAATGTCTCTAAAATAGAATGCCCCAACGCCGGAAGTATAGACACACAACAACACCTCAAGGCTTTTTGAGCCTCGATACGATACAGTTGTCCAGTTGTTCATTCTTCTGTGCAGCATTGCAAGCTTATTTATTCAATCGGCAACACGAAATTACGGATTTTCTTGAGAACCAGCAAATTTCTTTTACGAGATAAACAGGCAATTAAGAGGTTGTCATTGATACACAAGGCCATGCCCCGGCAACAAAGCGAACTGACGCTGCCAATGGTGCAAAAGTGCAAGTGCAATACATACTTAGTCAACTCCTTTATTTCTTGTAATTGACATCCCGAAGCACATGTTTACACAAAATTTATAGCCCGACAAGCATATCAATCACCCAAACTAAAGAGGTTAATATCGCATCATTGGCTAATACTATATTTCTGTTCTCGCTTCTCAAAAGCATTCTTACCACCTTCCAATATCTGGCATACAGCTTTATTTATATCAGGATCCTCTAATGCTCCTGACAAATAGCTCAAAACACCATCATTATTGCGGGCAATTATTACTTGTTCAGAATCTGCGTTAACCACTAAATTAGCATTGTGTGACACAATAATAACCTGCCTGTATTGTTTAATTTTCTTAAATATGGATATTAATTCTTTAGTTATAAATCCATTATCTAAATCATCCTCTGGCTGATCATATATAATAGTCTCACTATACAGATTTGCAGCTATCTGCAATCGTAAATAAATTGTTCCTTGCTGACCATAAGACAGTTTGGTTATAGGTTTGTCATTCAATGTGACATTTACGTCATGTGAAATAAAAGTCGTGTATCTTTTGAAAAACAACTCTAAAACTCGCCCTCTCAAATCATCCCTAATCTCATTGTTAAAAACATTATTATCAGTAGTTTGACAAATGAAGTCATAGAAATCATCAATTGTTTCAATATTCAATATTCTATGCAACTTATCCTCATTATAGCTACGACCATCCAGTTTATCTAACAAAAGATTATACATACGTTTTGCGTCAAAACTGATAGAAACTTTAACATCCAAATCTTCTTTTAATATTACATCCAGCAACTCTTTCTTTTTATCTCCATCTTCTCCTTTAAAAATTTGCCACTTTTTTTCTATTAAAGAAGAATATTTTTCTATACTATAGCGAATCTCCTCTCCTAAATTCTTGAATAATTCAGTGGTAACTTTAGCATATTTACTCTTCTCTTGAATAATTACATTGAGTTGCTTATCTAGTTCTGAAATTCTATTCTGATATCCAGACACATTAGACAATAATGTTGATAAATCTCCCTTATAATCTTTAAATTCGTTCTTAGTATCGTCAATGTCCTTTTGTATCTTGTTAGACACCTCATCGAATTTAGGCAAGAAAACTTCCTGAATATATTTGAGTTGTGGTTGGACATCAATAGTAGGTATGTCTATATTCCACCTTCTAAACTCATCATTCCATGTAGAAATCTGAGAATTAGCTTTCTGTACAAATTGAGCAATAGATGTATCAAATTGTTGTATATTTGTCTTATAATCCTGAATTTTATTCAGTTTTCCTATTTTGTTTTTATAGTTCTCCAACCTTGTTTTGTTCTGCTCTGAGGTAATATTTGCAATAAACTCTGAGTATTTTGTTATCTCTTTTCGAATTTGCTCCTCTTTTTCTTCTGCCGTTGTACCATCTTCACCAATTATTTTAATAATGCTAAAATATTCATTAATGGCATCTTCGGCCCTTTGTGCATAATCCAAAGAAATCGAATAATCATTTGATACACCTATTGTTTCAAGGATGTTTTTAGAGAATTTATTTTTATCTTGCACTAATTCTTTTATTTGGCTTTGAGCAATATACATAAAAGGCACATTGGGATTATCCGACACTTTAAAATCTTTTGCTAATTCATTAACAGAGGCTTGTCGGCTAATAACAATATCCGTATCCAGATTGTATTTGTATGCTTGCGAAGTTTTCCTGAAAGCTGCTGCCAAATAATTTATCAGTACGCTTTTACCTGTACCTCGTCCTCCAATAATAGAAACTAAACAGCTATTTAGAGGTAATTCTATCGGGGCAAAGAAAATATCATTCTCATCTTTAAAGACTTGAGTCTGTTGAGGGATTGTTATCTTAGTGAATGGGGATTTCTCTATATCTAATTTTGGATTATTTTCTTGTATCCTCACCCTACATTCTGGTTCATATATAATTTGTTTTAGGCCATCAAATGTAGGGTCTGCTTTTATCCAAGTTCTTTTATTGTTAGGGAATATATTTATATTATCCATTGAATGGGCATCACTGCCAGTTATACAAGGCTTGATACTGCCATAATGGAGAATAATAGTTTCAGGATTATCTTTACCTTTCCCTAAAAAATAATTAATATCATTTTCATTACCAGAGAAAATAATATCTGACATCCTATATATTTCCTGTCGAGTTGCTGCTAATGAAGAATGTTGGATTCCACTATTCCCATCCCTACTACTATTTGCAACCGCCACTAATATATTCTTACATAAAATTGGCTTTTTAATAATCTTTGCAAGATCAGAAAAACTAACTACAAACTGTTCTATTCCTATCTTCTTGGCACATTCATCATCTATTGTCGCATCATTTCTAAAAGCTTTACCTAGGGCAATGAGATCTTTGCTAACACATGAATAATCAGATTCATGATATGGGAATCGTAAACAGCCAAAAAATTCTCTTTCAATTATTTCTACAGAAAGTGCAGGATCGAATAAAATATGTATATTTATAGGGATATCTTTCTGTGTAACAGGTAGAATACGCAATTCAACATTAGGGATGAGCGTTTTATTAGCCAATCGACCTAATGCTTGTTTCTCCTTTAAAAACAAATAATTGTCCATGGAGAAGTAATCGGTTATGCCTAATACGGCAATATCAGTATTAGCCTCCAATGCAGAAATATAATCCTCCCAAATATCTGTGCCACTACCAAACTGGTCATTTTTTGCTGTCCCCGGCGTATGAATATGCAAATCCCATATACGCCACTCTGAACCTATTGGATATTTTCCCATAATATTAATTTACATCAACATTAATCCATACTTGATATTAAGTTGCTTTAACTAACTTGCACTGCGGCAGATCCATGATTTCATATTATATTTACATATTATGTACTTTTCATGCATTTCTAAATATAAAAAATATGAACTCATAATTTATCTATCGCCAAACTCGCATATATCTTTTACTTTCTTTCATAAGAATATGATAAAGATACATATTTCCATTAAATAAATCTATGAATTAGGCAATTGTTGTTCAGATACTTTTAAGCGCCACATCATATAATCGATATACGCTCGATTCATTCGTGCCATAAGACGATTAAAACGATTGAATAAATTTATCAACTGATGGGCCTCCATAACAACTTTACTTTCATTTACAGGTTCATGCCTTGATGCATACAGTCGATCAGCATCGATATGAACCTCAATATTTCGCGTTTCTTTCCACCATGAATCCCGAGTCGCAATACAACTCAGATCCGACATAATATCAATATATTCGGCATGGAAACCGGGAAACATAGACATAATTTCACCGAGCTTCACGCTATAAGAATCTTTGCGATTTTTCTCAGCAAATCCATATAGTTTTTTGAAGCACTCATTAAGCTGAACCTGCAGCTTACCTCTGAAGAAACTCTTTTCATATGAATTTGACGCCATAATGAATGATTTAGTCAATACGACGCAATCACAGAAAGAAAATCCTATAAAACTGCCAACCTCAATAAAGACGCGAGATATCTTATTAAAATCCGAATCGGGAGAAGATCTAACCTCCTCTAGACATTGGTGCATACCTTCTATAGAATCGGAGAAGTCCTTAATGGTTGCATCTGCCATTTTACAAAACTCCACTCGTTCTTGAGGAGTAAGTATTTTGTTGTTATAACGAACCTCTTCAATCATACGTGATATATTTCAAAACAGTTCCTCTATCAAATTTATAAAAGATTCTTCATTCAAAGGTTGTTCATTAAGGTAAAGTCGAAATAAGGAAAGGAAAAAAGCGATGGCTGCGCCATGGAAAATGGCTGGAGCCATTTTTCTCTTTTGGCTGCAAAATATTTTCCCGAGCCCAATGTACAAAACAACAAGATTCACGGCATATAAATTGACCTCCACCGAATTTACCCCTAATAAAGTTTCATTTATGAACTTTTATTATTATATTTGTTGTAACAAGTATCAAATTTGAGATGTTGGATAATATATACATACTGACAGACACCGAGCTTTGCAACAGGATTGCAGCCAAAATAAAAACAGTGCGTCTGAAGCAGAACATGTCGCAGGCCGAGTTGGCAGACAAGAGCGGTGTCTCCATCTCCACCATAAAACGCATGGAGGACGGAGAGGTAAAGAACTTCGAGTCGCTGATCCGCGTCCTGCGCACTCTGGGCAAGCTCGACATCTTCATCCCGCTTGTCGAGGAGGAGCAGTTGAGTCCTAATGAATACTACGAGTTGGCCAGCAAAGCAAACAAGCCCAAACGCAAGCGGGCATCCAAAGGTTACACAAAAGAGAATAAGGAGGAATCGGAATGGTAGACGTAGCTCGTGTCAATCTATACGGCCAGCCCATAGGCTCGGTACGTTGGGATCAAAGATATGGAATCGCACAGTTCGAGTACGATCCGGACTTTGTACGACAGGGCATAGAGCCTTCGCCTCTGATGATGCCCGTAAGGGAAGGACGTGTGTACAGTTTCGGGGAACTTGACAAAACGACCTTCAAAGGCCTGCCCGGGATGCTGGCGGACTCCCTGCCGGATACATACGGCCGGGCCCTCTTTGAGAGGTGGCTGGCCCTGACGGGACGGACCAGCGGCAATGCGATCGAGACGCTTTGCTTTCTGGGCAAACGCTGCATGGGTGCCCTTGAATTCGAGCCTGCCATCGACGCAGTCGATACGGATATCCGGATAGAGGTCGATTCTCTAGTGGATGTAGCCAGAGAAGCCCTTGCCGACAAATCATGTTTCATCGTGAACATCGGCGCCAATAAGAAGGCTGCCAGTGCTGAGATTCTGCGTCTCGGTATTCCGGCCGGCGGGCAACGCGCCAAGGCAATCATTGCCTACAACAAAACCACCGGAGAGATCCGGTTAGGGCAGGTCGAGGCTCCCGACGGGTTCGACTACTACATCATCAAGCTAGACGGCGTATCCGCCACGGCCGGATTCAGGGAGACGGAAAACTTCGGGCGTCTGGAATACTCCTTCTCACGTCTTGTGAAGGAATGCGGCATCGACATGGCGGAATGCTCGCTGATCGAAGAGAACGGGAGGGCCCATTTCTTGACAAAGCGGTTCGACCGGGTAAACGGTGCAAAGGTGCACATGCAGACACTCTGCGGCATCGTACACTTCGATTACCGGCTTCTCAGGGCCTACTCCTACGAACAGGCGTTCGCTGTGATGCGCGGTCTACGGCTCACATACAAGGAAGCACAGGAGATGTTCCGCAGAATGGTGTTCAATGTCGTGGTGCGCAATCAGGACGACCACACGAAGAACATCTCGTTCCTAATGGACAGAGACGGGAAATGGCACCTTTCTCCGGCCTACGACATGGGCTATGCCTACAATCCCGACGGCCAGTGGACCTCGGCCCACCAGATGTCGATAAACGGCAAATTCAGCGGTATTACCAAAGATGACCTGCTCGAATGCGCAGCCAAGAACAACATCAAAAATGCCGCACGGATCATCGACGAAGTTTGCCAGGCGGCATCCATGTGGCCAAAGATCGCCCGGGAGTGTGAGGTGCCGCAAAAGATGATTGAGGAGATCCGACCGAATATGGTTTTCTTCTGATGGTATGGTTCGACGGATTGCCGCAACTTTACTTTATCCCCGTATTCATATATACGTTCATTAAAGTAAAGTCAAAATGAGGGAAGAAAAGATATGGCTGCGCCATGGCGAAATGGCTACAGCCATTTTCTCTTTTGGCTGCAAAAACTTATAAGCGACCTAAGATAATGGTCGGTCCCCAACGGCCACTCCGATCAAGCATAAAATACCTTAATCGGAACCCAAAAATATCCGTGAATCCACCCTCGATTTTACAGCCCATTTTGGCGAAATAAACCCCGACATGCTCTATCTTTGCAGACAAGGTCAGTCGGGGCTCAAAAAGGAAATTTTTTGCTTTTTTCCCTCTGTTCGGAGAGAGCCGATGAAAAAAAACGTTAAATCTTCGATTTTTCGCAAAAAAACAAGTAAATTTTTGAGTAGTCTACCTTTTAAGGCACAAACCATTGATAATCAATGAGAATATGATGATGCATCGGTAAGTGATGGCTTATGACACGTACAATACATTGATTGTTAATATGCTCGTATGGAGAATTTCCCTTTGGAATTGTTCGATGCAGAAAGTCGGAATACTCTCTTGGAGCTGTTGTAGGAAATTGTGGTAAGTTGTTGGATTATGTATCGTGGGGAGTGTGAAAGATTTGATGATATAACCAGAAGTAGGAACTTAGGTCGGGAGGCAGGACGAAAGTAAACTATAAAGGCTTTAATTAAGATATTCTTTATGTTGTAATGGTCGATTGGATGGAACAAAGTCTATGCGTGTGTATGGATGAAGAGCTTGTCAATTCGGGCTGGAATGAACAGGGGATAGGGCTAGGATAAAATGTAATAGTCAAGACTTGTTCTGACAGCTTGTTTAGTATCGGACAAAAAAACTGTCAGCTGTTTGTTGCGAAGTTACGCAACT
>ERZ780218.1146-NODE-1146-length-18684-cov-25.919534_pt1 | contig 18684 bp, 18 predicted proteins | sample MGYA00510975_ERZ780218 | MGnify/ENA primary metagenome ERZ780218 (study PRJEB29588, sample SAMEA2152063) | human gut metagenome | biome: human gut; feature: human-associated habitat; material: faeces | place: Denmark | collected 2008/2010 ... | reverse complement strand
AATTAAAATTTACTTATAATTTTCTCTAATATCAATTTAACTATTTTCCATAATTTGTGCTATAACATAGTATCTTTGATTTGTGGGAATGGTAGTTGCATTTATATATGAACATGTTGTTAATTTAACTATTTTACTTACATCACCTTCCATGTTTTCTATATGTATACCTTGATTTTTATAATACCTAACTTTTTCATAGAAATTCAAATTTTTAATTGAATCTATTTCTTCGTTTACCCCTTTGGAATAAGCTACAAATATATTACCTTCATAAGTACATTCTTTTGTATATATAAATATTTTAGAGTTTTTATTTAAAAAGTCTTTATTCATATAATTACTAAGTTGAGAAAACATTGTTCCATTTTTCATATTATGACCATACAAAGTAATTTCTTGATCATGAGCAATATTATCATTTCTAATAAAAATTGAACCATTTTTATTAGATTTACCTTCAAAGTTATGTGTTAAATAATACAAATTTTCATCTTTTAAAATAGGATAGTTTATGTTTGTATTTGGAATTTCAATCCATCCTATTATATCTTTATTAACTTGAGTTAATTTACTCCAATTAATCTTCTCATCATATTTTGTTTCCATATTTATCACTTCTTTAATTAATTTATTATTTGCTTTTTCATTTCTGCTATTTTGCAAATAATTAAATACAATAAAATAAATTGAGACTAAAAATGTTAAGAAAGCAATGATAAATACTACTATTTTAAATAATTTTTTTATTAAAAATCTCCTCCTTTATTTTTCTTTTTTATGTTTTGGATATAATTTTGATATTAAAATTAACAGAATTTTTTGAATTAAATATATAGAAAACAAAAAGTTTTTAAATAAAATTATTAATTTTTCATGAAATATCTATTTTCTTTAGTATTATATGATTTGCACTTTGTATACCACCTCCAGTTTTATTTTTTATATAATCTTACTTTTCACAGATTATATGAAAGTATATCACATATTTTCTTATTTTTTTGTCATTTCTTGTCGATAGAAAAACTTTTTTTTAATAAATTTCTATTTTTCTTGCGTTATTATGTCAAGTATGATATAATTATGCTATTCTAAATTTAGGAGGTATCCATATGAAAAATTTTTTTGGTGTCAAAGTTGACACTTCAAAAATGACATTGGAAGAATTGGAGAGTACTTATAAGGTTATTTGTAATATGCAAGATGACATTCGTCATCAAATTCAATTACGGAAAATGGCAAATATCAAGCTGCACAAACCTCCCTAGTTAGCAAAAAGCCCCGCTTCATTTGGCGGGGTTTTTTCATTTTTTTACCAATATATGATAAAAAATTATATTATTATTTGTACATGCAAATTATCTTATTCAATTTTATATATACATTTTTATTCTTCACTTTTTAAATAATAGTGTTTTATTGGTTTTAAGTTATCATCTAATTCATAACAGATTGGATTACCTGTTTGTAATTCAAGTTTTATAATATCTTCATCGCTTATATTATCTAAATATTTAATTAACGCTCTTAAACTATTGCCATGTGCTGCTATTATAACTCTTTTGCCTTTTTTTATTTCTTGTTTAATATCAGAATTCCAATATTCTACTACTCTTTTTATTGTATCCACTAAATTTTCTGTTTTAGGTAGTTCATCTTTACTCAATTCTTTATATTTTGGATCATTTCCCGGATATCTTGCATCTGTTTCTTCTAGTTCTGGTGGTCTTGTATCTGTACTTCTTCTCCATAATAAAACTTGTTCTTCACCATATTTTTTCTTTGTTTCCTCTTTATTTAGCCCCTGTAATGCACCATAATGTCTTTCGTTCAACTTCCAACTTCTTTTTATTTCAATATCCTCTTGTTCCATCTCTTTTAGTATATAATCTAAAGTATCTTCTGCTCTTTTTAATACTGATGTATATGCTAAATCAAATCGAAATCCTAATCTTTTTAAAACCCTTCCCGCTTCTTTTGCTTCTGCTATCCCTTGTTTTGATAACTCTACATCTGTCCATCCTGTAAATTTGTTTTCCAAATTCCACATGCTTTGTCCATGTCTAACTAATACTAATTTAATCATCTTTATCCCTCCATTTTTTATCCTAATGCAACATCTAGAATCATCATGATTATGAATCCTATGGCCACACCTATTGTCCCTATGTTAGAATGCTCACCAGTTTGCGATTCTGGAATCAATTCTTCTACTACCACATATATCATTGCTCCTGCTGCAAATGATAATAAATATGGGAGAATTGGAATAACCGCATTAGTAAGTAATATTGTTATAATTGCACCTATTGGTTCCACAATACCTGATAAAGTCCCATATAAAAATGCTTTTGACTTTGACATTCCCTCACTTTTAAGTGGCATTGATATGATTGCTCCTTCTGGGAAATTTTGAATTGCAATACCTAATGCTAGTGCAAAGGCTCCTGCCATTGTAATTCCTGCATTTCCTATAATTGCTCCTGCAAATGTAACTCCAACTGCCATTCCCTCTGGTATATTATGAAGTGTAACTGCAAACACCATCATTGTAGTCTTTTTTAACTTTGCCTTTATTCCTTCCGGCTTTTCATTATTTAGATGTAAGTGTGGTATTACACTATCTAGTACAAGTAAAAATACAATTCCAAATAAAAAGCCTATTGTAGCAGGCATCCAAGCTATTTTTCCTTGTTTTGTTGCCATATCTATTGATGGTATAAGTAAAGACCATACAGAAGCTGCTATCATTACTCCAGATGCAAAACCTAATAATAGTTTTTCTACCTTCAGACTCATTTTATTTTTCATTAAAAATACTGTTGCAGCCCCAAATGTTGTACCCAGAAGTGGTATTGCTAATCCTACCATTAAATCCATATAATCATCTCTTTCTATTTTGTATAATTTGAGCACTATAGATTTTATATTTGTATCATTTACATATTGTATATAATACAATATCGCTCTTTGATATTATACTCAAGTACTTTTTATTAGTCAATAGAATATGAAATATTTGTCATGTTTTATGTTTGTTTTTTATTAGATTAATCCGATATTACTATTTATAATATCAACTTTAACTACAGCTAGTATTTACTTTCATTAAGAAAAGAATACAAAAAATCTGTAAATGTATTATCTAATGATTTTACATTTACAGAAAAATAAATTGGCTCCTTTGCGTAGGACGTATTCGAAAACTCTATCACAAAAAAGTTACTTATTTCCGTTTCAAATGTAGTTATAGCAATAGTTTGCAAGAAATGTACGCACAAATCGGTATTTTTTGCTATTAACTATGTTTTAAATTTAACATAAAATTTTAGGTTTGGCAATACTTTTAGAAAAATTTATATTTTAATAATTTATTATTTAATTAACTTTTTAAATGAATTAGCATTTGGTATAGTATTTGAAACAAATTTTCCCTTATAAAAATTTGCCCAGCTATTAAATATACAAGGTACATTTTTTGCTTTTTCTAATGTATCTATTTTTATAAAGTTAATTGCTATATTATTCTCTTTTGCATATTCAGTTAGTTCTTTTACTTCATATTCTACATAAGGACAAGCATTACTGTAATAAATAGTAAAATCTTTAGTATCTATCTTCATACTTCTAGCTATTTCATTAAATTTAGGTGTTTCCACATCTTCGAATTGTAATGCTAATAATTCATAATCTGCTATACTATCTACTACTTTAAATCCATAATGTTCAAAAAATTTCTTTTCGCCTAAAAATGGTTTCTTCTTTTTAGAAACTAAAGTACATATACCACTTTTGCCTTTTTCTTTTGAATCATTTATTGCATATTCTAGTAATTCTTTTCCAATTCCTTTTCCTTTAAAACTTCCTGCTACCCATAAGCAATAGATATATTCATAATTTTTGCCACTAATAGGAATCCAAGCTGTTTCTATTGGCTCATATTCAATAAATATTTTTCCTCTTTTCTATATAAAGGCTAATTGTTCTTCTTGTTTAACTTCTTTTTTATATGCCTTTACTATATCATTCATTTTATAAAGTAGTCTATACTTTTCACATTCTTCTTTAAATATTTTGTTTAAATTTTTATTCAATGGATAACAAAAATAGTTATTTCCATAAGTCTTAATATACTTTTCTTTTATCTTAGGAAAAGTCTTATCTAACTGTTCATAGAAGTATTCTCTTTGATTTTCTCTTAATGTAACTCCTCCCATAGAAAATACAAATTTTGCTCCATTTTCATAAGATAATCTTATTACCTTTCTAATATTTTTCTCTGAATCTGTTATAAATGGAATAATTGGAGTTAATAATGTTCCAACAAATAATCCCTCTTTTGATAATTTTTTCATTGCTTTTAGTCTTTCCGAAGAAACACATACTCTTGGTTCTACTTTTTGTGATAGACTATCATCTGCTGATGTAATTGTAAATTTAAGTATTACATCTGCTTTTTTGTTTATTTCCTTAAATAGATCTATATCTCTAACTATTAAATTACTTTTTGTTTCTATTGATACTCCAAAATTATAGCACGAAATCAGTTTTAATGCTTGTCTTGTTATTTCATATTGTTTTTCAAAAGGATTATAAGTATCTGACATTGCACCTATTCCTATTACACCTTTTTTTCTTTTTGATTTTAGTTCTCGATTTAATATCTCTATTTCATCCTTTTTTGCTCTTACTCTGTCAAAATCTTCTACTTGATAACAATTACTTCTACTATCACAGTAAGTACATTTATGACAGCAACCTTTATATAGATTCATATTATAATCAATTCCAAACCATTCTTCTCCATGCGTCGCTCTTTGAAGTATTGTCTTTGCTTCTATAAACTCCATAATTATTCCTTTTTTCTTATTGGATGTCTTATAACCGTCTTTAATTTACTTACATCACATTTTCTTGGATCACTCAAATATATTTCATGATGAAATCTGCTATCTGTAATATCTAGTTCATATCCGTTTTCTATCATATATTCGTGTATTAAATTTATTGTAGATGGCTCATCATCATAACTTCCAATATGCATACACTGAACACAAATTCCTTCATCATAAGTTAAAAATTCCACTTTTGAAAAGTCTTGTTTCTTTTTCTTCGTAGCCTCCTGAATTGCCCACTCAAAATCTTCTCTCGTTACAAAGTCTGGTAATCTAATAATAGATATAAAGTTCATTTGGTCTTTATTATTATAGTCAATACTATCCTTCATCCCATCTTGCCACCAAAATCCTTCTAGTGGTGGAACTACATATTCAAAATAACCATCTATTTTATGTGTTCCCTTATAACTCATTTTTATAGTAAAAGCAATCGCATATAAAAGACCTATTGTCTGTTTATATTCTCCATTTTCATCATTAGGATTTCCTTTTCCTCTAACTGCAATATAATTCATTTTAGGAATCGTTATAATGCTAGATTTATTCTTTGGCATATAAAATTCCTTATATTCTTTTTTATAATCAAAAGCCATAACTTTTTCCTCCTTAAATGAAGTATATATCATATAACCTGACAACTGTGTGTCATATTATAAATAATTTTTTAAAGTTTTTTCTAATTTGTCTTTTATAATATTTTTTGCTTTAATTGGTGATAAAACTTTTATATGTTCTCCAAAAGATAAAATATAACCATATACCCATTCATTTTCTGGATATTTCACTTTTATAATAAAGTTTCCATCTTCTTTTCTCATTATTTCTTTACTTTCAAATTCATCATATACTCTATAAGTCATAGCTTTACTTATTTCTAGTTCAAGTTCTATTATTTTGAAGTTATATTTTTCATTATCTTCTTCTTTTGGTAGTTCTCTTTCAAAATGTTCTTGTAATATCTTAACTTCTTTAATTCTAGCAATTTTAAATATTCTATAATCTTGTTTTAATTTACAATAACTTACTAAATACCACGATTTATCTTTAAACCATATTTGTAATGGTTCTACAGTTCGTTTACTTTCTTCTCCATTAGAATTATAATAAGTAAATTGTACTAGCTGCTTATTTAAAATGGCAGATTTAATCATGTCAAATCGTTCTTCTTGTATATTACCCCAATTAGAAAAATCAATTTTGATCCAATCATTTATTTTTTTATTAAATAATATACTTAACTTCTCTAAAATATCTTTCTCATCCTGTCCTTTTACTTTTTTCATTCCTTGTAAGGCAAACAAAATTTGATTTTGTTCTTCTTCTGAAAGTATGGTTTTATTTAGTACATATTCATCTAAAAGTCCTATTCCTCCATCTTTTCCTTTACTTGCATAAATTGGTATGTTTGCTGTGCTTAATGTTTCTATATCTCTATATATTGTTCTTGTAGATACCTCAAATCTATCAGCTAATTCTTTAGCTGTAGTTTTTCTCTTTTGCATTAGTATATATACTATTTCAAATAATCTATTATTTACTTGCATCATTTCCTCCTACCAATATTATAGCATATAAATATGACATCTGTCTGTCATATTTTAAGAAAAAAGAATATTAATTTTTTAATTTTTTAATTTCATATTTTTATTGAATTTTCTCTTAATCCATTGTATAATCTATTTACTTTTCATTCAAAAAAATTTTATTTCTAGGAGGTTTTATTCATGGACGATTTTTTTAATTCTTTATCCGATGGATTGCGTGAGCTTGATTTATCACTTCATAACACCAAATTAAAAGATACTTTCGTAGATAATTTTATACATGAATTACGAGATTATTTAGTTAAGTCAGATGTTACTTATAGATTAGCAAAACTACCACAAGATACATTACTTGATATTAACGAAATTGAGAAAAAACATATTCAATGTTATTTTAATCATGAAGAATACAATATTCCAAACGAAATGATTTATAAACAAGAATTAAATGGCTTAGTTAATGATGGATTTATCAAACTTCAATTACAAGATGATGGATTATATCATGTAGTTAAAAGATCCGAATTACCTCATACTCTTGACAATTAAAAAAGAAAGCTAAACGATACTTTCTTTCAAAAAGTATTGCTTGCTTTCTTCCAGTTCCATCTAAATTATATTTTAAAGGATTTATCTCAATTTCTGTTCCATCACTAGTAAGCCAAATTGTGTTATTTTCATCTGTTCTATATATTTTAATATTATTATTTTTTAATCTCTCGATTATATCTATATCAGGAAGATTATGCGAATTATCTCTTCCGACTGAAATTATTGCATATTGGGGTTTAACTTTTTCTAAAAATAATTGGCTTGTACTACTATTAGAGCCATGATGTGCTACTTTTAATACATCTACTTCATTCCATTCAACCATTTCTTCTACTCTTGTTGTAGCATCCCCCATAAATAGATATTTAGTATTTCCATAGTCTAATTCAATTACTATTGAAGAATCGTTAAGATTGTTTTTGGCATCAACACTTAAAACTTTCCAGTTAGCATTACCAATCGCGTATTGCGTTTCTTTTGATTCTTTTAATTTTGTATTGATATTTATATTATTTCTTTCAATTGCCTTTAATAATCTTTCATAAGTTTGTGTATCATTTTCTTTACTTGGCATATATAAAGTTCCTATTTGTAATTCATCTAATACTTTGTAAGCACCACCTATATGATCTTCATCACAGTGCGTAAGTATAAAATAGTCAATTTTGTCTATATTTTGTGCTTTTAAAAATTGCACAATATAATATCCATCTTGGTCATTGCCACTATCTATTAGCATATTACATCTATTTATAGTTATAAAAGTGCTATCTCCTTGTCCTACATCTAAATAAAATATATTTAATTCTTCTTGATTAATATTAAGATTTGTATATTCAGAACTATTTGTTTCTGTATGAATATTATTGTTTTGTATTAGAACTGCAACTATAATTATTACAAAAAGTACTACAAATACTAATATCTGACTTACTACTTTTTTCTTATTCAATTTATTCCCCTTCCTAAATATTTTTTATTATTCTATAATCTCATAGCCTGCTATTTTGTATCCTTTTAATCTCCTATTATACATTTTCTCAAGTACTTTCATATTATCTAAATAATCATATACAATTACTTTTTTCTTATCTTCATGCTCTCTATGAAGTCTACCTACATATTGTATAATTCTTCCTTTCCATGAAACTGGCATTGTTAAAAATAATGTATCTAATCTATTATCGTCGAATCCTTCTCCTATTGAACTACTTGTTGCTAGAATAATTCTTGGCTTATGTTTTTCATCCGCTTCTCTCAGCAAGTCTTGTATTTCCTTTGTTTTCTTTTTGCCCATATTACCTTTATATATTACAACTGGTACACTCAAATCTTCTAGGGCTTCTTTTAGAATTTTTAAATGCTCTATTCTCTCAGTTAAAACAATTGGTATTCTCCCTTCTAAAATACTTTTCTTAATATCTTCTATTATCATACTATTTCTAAAAACGTTTTGGCACATGTCATTTAATATTTCTGAAATCTGTATCTTGTCCTTTTCTTCCGTTGGAATATATTTATAGTTAGTTTTTTTAACAATTACTTTATGTTCCATTTTTCTATTTTGTTTTAGTTCACGATTAGATACTCTTGCTCTGATATCTCCACATTGCATATAAATTATTTTATGCCACCCATCTTTTCTTGTTGGTGTAGCCGTTAATCCATATACATATTTAGCTTTAATTTGTTTTAATACATTTTCAAAGCTAAATGCTGCTACATGATGACACTCATCTACTATTACCAAACCATATCCTTTTATTAATTCTTCAAAATCATCTTTTTTAAACAATGACTGAAAACTTGCTATATCTAATTTTCCATTTAATTTTTCTTTACCGCTACCTAATTGTCCTATTTCTTTTTTATCAATACCTAAAAAATAAGATAATCTTTCTTTCCATTGTTCTAGTAAATTGTTTCTATTAACTATTACTAAAGCATTCGTTTTTAATTCTGAAATTATTTTTGCTCCTATCACTGTTTTTCCAAAACCTGTTGTTGCACAAAGTACACCTGTTTCATGCTGTAATAATTCATTCTTTACTTTTTCCTGTTTTTTATTTAATTTTCCTATAAACTCATAATCTGTCTTTGTACCTTCTTCCCTTGTATCTTTGATTATTAGTTTAACATTACTTTTTTCGCATATTTCTCTAATTTTCTCCATGCATCCTCTTGGTAAGATTAAAAATCTTTCATCTTCCTCAAAACAAACTATAATTCTAGGTGTTGTCTTATAATATATTGGCATTCTTAGTTTTTGCAATTCATAAAACTTAGGATTGGTAAAACTCGCCAATCTTTTCAAATATGTTATTTCATTTGGTAACAATTTTAACTTTTTTATATAAATTTCATGGTTAAATATACATTCAATATTGTTAATAAATATAATATCTTTTAAATTTTCTTTTTTAGGAATTTCATCATCTGATATTTCTTCTGTTTCTGGTTCATTATAATCATCTTCTTTATATTTATTAACGAATTCATATACTTCATCTGAACTCATTCTTTTTATATCTGTCAAAATATCTATTTGATTTTTCTCTGGCTCAAAATACTTATTTACAAAAACTGTATTTCCTTCTTTTGAACTTTCTCCTTGATATGGTAATGCTATTAAATTACCAAAACCACCTTTAGGCATGGTATCTTGATTTGGAAATAGTCTATCATAAGAATTCAAATCCAATGAAGCTTTTTCCATGGTCTTTGTTAATAGTATATTTCCCATTTTTCTTACTATATTAGCAGGCATGCTTTCTTTTAGAAATATCCATATATGAGCACCATTTCCAGAACGTGATTTCTCCACATAAATAGGAATATTCAATTCATCACATGTACTCCAAAATGCAATAACATCTTGTTCATAAGTTTTCTTGTCAAAATCTATTGCTAAAAAATTGCATACATCACTTGGCAATAATGGATATATCCCAATTGCTATTTCGCCTTTTAAGTGTTTTAATATGATTTTATCTGTTAATGGTTCTAACACTCTATTAGGACATTCATTACATTTTATTCGTGGTTTATCACATTTATATGTGCTGAATTCATTTTTGCATACAGGTGAGTAACCTGACTTTCCTGTTTTATTACTTGTCCATCTTTTAGCATATAAATCTGTTCTTCCTTTAAATATATCCCTAAATATTTTTACTTTTTCTTCGTTTGAAATAACTTTTTGCTCTTTGAGTATTTCTTTTTCTTCAATCTTTCCATATATTTTTTCTTTGAGTTCCTTATTTTCTTTTTCTAACTTTTGAATAATATTTATTAATTCTTCTTTTTCTAAGCTTTCTAGCAAAGTTATTTCACCACCTTTATAAAGTTTTATTGGTCAATTTATTGGTCAATTTTTAACCAATAAAATTATTTCAAAATCTTCCATTTTCCAATTTTATTTGAACCTTCTCTGTCAATTATGTTCATATCCTTTAAAATTGCAATATTATACTTTATCTTTTCTCTTGAAACTTCTAATATTTTAGCCATTTCTTTTTGTGTTATTTTAGAATTTTGGCTAATTAGACTAATTATTTTATTCTGTATATTACTCAATTCTCTTTGGTCATTTTCTTGGTTAATTTTTTGGTCATATTCAAATGGATTTTCTCTATATTTAAATGAAACTCTTAAAAAATTATCCATAAATATAAAACAATTTTTGTCATATGCTTTCAAAATTCTTAATATTCCAGAACCTATATTTTCAATTAAATCTACATCTTTGAAAACTCTTATTAGTTCTTTATTTCTTGGCGCAGTAACACCTCTAAAGAAATCCGTTTTTGATAATTCTTGTGGTAATCCACCTGAAGATGTAATCTCAATTCTATCAGAGTATAATTCTATTATTGGAGAATTTCCATAAGAATAGTCATTATGAACAATAGCATTTATGACCGCTTCTTTTAATGCTTTTTTATCTATCATTTCAACTTCTTTTCTACCTTTATACTCTATTTTAGCATAAACAGTATTTTCAGCTTCTAATCTGTCTAATACTCTTTGCGTTGCTGTTATTATACATCTATATCCATATTCTTGATTTTTTACTAGATCCATTTTATCTGTGCCTAAATACTTGACTACTTTGATAGATACATTGTTTTCATCTGCTAGTAAAAAAGCATTATAATTATATTTTCCTTCACTTGTTAATAAGTCTAAATTCTTCAGAAAGTTTTCATTTAATTGTAATCCCTGTTCTTCGTAATATATCTTTAATTGATTAAATGTCAACTCTTGTCGAGGTGCTTCAATTTCTTTTAATGTATTCTTTACTCTTTTTGCATACATATTATCAATCATTTCAAAAGTCATTCTTTCTTTGCTACTTCCAACTCTTAAATAGCAACCTTCTGGTGTTCTTCCTTTTTTTCTTAGATAATATGGCTTCTCTGTACCACTTGATATTACAACCTTTATTACTTCTTGATTATCTATTTTTTCTACAATAACATCAAATAGTCCTAATGTTGATGGTTGTATGTTATTTTTTATTCTATCTTTTATTTGTAATTGTGTTTGGTCTAAATTATCAACTCCAACTACCTGTCCATCTTTCCTAACACCAACATATATAATGCCTCCCTCTTTGTAGTTAAGAAAAGCTATTACTTCTTGTTCAAAGTCTTCATTTAGTTGCTCTTTGTTTTCTATACGATTCGTTTCAATATTTGGCATACGCTAGTTTCCTTTCTTAAATTTCTTTATCTTACTTTCTTCAATAAAAAATAAATTATTTTTTGTTCTTGTACAAGCAACATACAATTTATTCCTTGTTGACATTGTTAGAGAACTTAAATTACCTTTTTTATATAAATCATAAGTCTTTTTGTTTAATACTACACAAACATTATCATAAGTTGAACCTTTACTATTTCCCCAATTTTCTACATTTCCTTTATAATTTTTACTGTTTTGGTAAAATAACTTTACTATATCATTATCATTCATAACATTGTTAATATTCGCGTCATCAATTAGTTCCTTAACAATAACACTTTTATTTTCTTCAGGATATATATCAATATTTATATTATTTCTAATAAATTCACAAACTTCTTTTTTACATCTTCTGCTTTTTTCTAAAGAATGTAAATCTATTTCTAAATTCTTATTATTTTTTCTAAATTTATTTAAATATTTATTTATATCTTTATGCAGATTGGCATTTACATTTCCATCTCTACTTGTATCAAATGTATGTTGATAAAAATCTCCAACATATACACTATTTACATCACATTTTGTTAAATCATTTATAAAATTGAAGTCATTACCTGCAAAATCTTGAACTTCATCTATAAAAAAGTAATCAAAATACTTTTCTATTCTATTTTTTATTTTCATAAGCATTTTTTCTTTATTACACAACTTTGCTAATCTACTTGAATACATCTTTTTACTTTCTTTTGCCATATAATATGAAATTTGTGTACTTTTTACTCTGTGATTATCATTTATTATATTAAAATCCAAACCTTTAGTCCTTAAATTATCTCTTGGACATAAATTAATTTCAAAAGGTTTAAAACAAAAATTATATAAAAATACAAAATATGTATATATTTTTATATTGGATGGTATATATGAAAACTTATTTACTATTGACTTTTTTATATCTTCATAATTAGTTTTTGTATAAGTTACTATTAAAAATCGATCTACTTCATTTAATTTGCTCAAAAGTAATGTGGTTTTTCCCGCTCCTGCAACTGCTAATATTAACTTTTTATCCATCTTATCGCCTTTTCTATATATTCAGGAATCACAAAATTTTCTGTTGTCTTATCTAATTTTTCTAATATTCTATAAGCATTTTCTGATTTATTATTAAGCATAAATCTTTGAATATCCGTACTTGTAGTAACTTTACTATCGTTCAAATATTTTATATTATTGTTATATAAAGATATTTCAAAAGTCCTTAAATCGTTATTTATTTCAGCAAATACTTTAATATTGTCAAAATCTTTATATTTGTCATATTTTTCTTTTATATTTTTATCGTAATTACTATCATTATCTGTTATTACCGCTACCTTTATATTTAATTTTTCTGCTATTTCTAAATATCTTTCAAAACTTAATCCATTAATCGCTATCATGCTAACATTGCAATCGTCTGCCTTTACTTTCGTTATCATTTCAAAAAACTTTTCCATCAATATATATTCTGCTGCACCTTCAACTAATATCACTCTTTTTGATAATACAAAGTTTAAAATGTTATTATTAGGAGATTTAATAAAAAATTTTGCAGTATCTTGATCTATTTTGTTAAATTCTAAAGTTTTATCAATGTTACTATTCATACAAATTAATTTTCTTAAATCTAGTCTTGAACATATCATATTATTGTGAGTAGTTAAAAAAATTTGTTTATCTTTTGCTTCTGTTATATTAGTTATCAATTTCTTCATATTTAAATAGCTTAAATGATTTTCTGGTTCTTCAATTAAAATCATATCGATATTATCTATTTGCTTTTGTAAAGCAAACTCTGTTTTTATCATTGTTTGTTTTCCAGTTCCTTTATTTGATATATTTATACCATTTTCATAAACAGCTAAATTATTTTCAAGACTTAATTTATTTGAATTGGATAATCCAAATTTCACATTATTTAACGATTCATTCGTCTTGTTTAACACTTCTGTTTCAAATAAGTGGTCTATGTTGCCTATATTGATTTTTATTGCTATTTTGGGCATTTTTGTCTGTATATGCTTTATATACAGATGTAGTATATTCTTTAATTGCATATCCATTATTAATATTTGAATTATCTATCAAAATATGTTTTATATATTTACTGTAACTATTATAGGGATGATTAGAAAATGTTGAAAAATTGCAAATATAATATTCAAATGGAAATACGCAATTCCTATTTTCTAATATCTCTACTATTTGTTTTGAATATGCTTCGTTTGGAATACAAGTAAACTTTAATCCATCACATTCGATATTGTTGCTGTCTAAGTAATTTTCTCCATTCAAATCAAATATTCCTGTATCCTTAAGAAAAACTTCAATATGTAATTCAGGTAAACTTGAATAATTCCTGTCGCTTTCCAAAAATTCATTTATAGCATTAACATTAAACAAAGTATCTATACCTAAGGCTTCTACTTTACTAAAACTTCCACTAAATACAATATCTAATGCTGTCAATATCGTACTCTTTCCAGCTTCATTATCTCCAATTAATACATTGATATCTTCATTAAACTTTATTTCTTTTATTCCCTCAAATTTTTTAAAGTTCTTTACTTTTATTTTTTCTACTATCATATAATGTTATCCTTTTTAGAATTTGCAACATCATGCTGCAAAATTCATATTTTACTTATTTATACCATAAAATTAATATAAATACAATTGTTTCCAAAATATTCATTTTTTAAAATTATAAAAAGGCTGTTACTCTTATACATAACAACCTTTTATACCTTATCTGCCTATATATTTATCTTTTTTCTTCGTTTTTGTAATATCTTCCTGCTCTCTTTTCATTTGTTGCTCAATCTTTATAACTTCTTTAATCTTTGGTGTATCTTCTAGAATCCAATTTGCTATTTTTAGATTTTTTCTATGCTTATTTAGAATTGTAGTACAGTCATCTTTCTTTGTTTTATATTCTTTTATTAAATTTTCATCTGTACAATTTCTTAGCTTATTTCTATATTTTTGTCTTATACCAGTAACATCTGCAATATCTTTTTCAGTTTGTGCAATATAGTTTTTTACATCATCTACTGTTTTTATTTTTTCTGTTACTATAAGCCTAATTGTATTAGAATATCGTTCCATTTTTCTAACTTTGCGTCTCATTTCTGGAGATAATGGTTTATAATTCTCTCTTTTAGGAATTAAACCTAATAAATGAAATAGTATTAGAAAAAGTGCATCAATTCCTGTTATTTTGTTCATATTCTTGAAATTTCCTTTAAATCTATAAACATTACACTGATTATATTTCTTTTTAGGCTTTACTAATTTATAGTATTCATCTTGCACATAACACGGATTTTGAAATAATCTTTCAATAATATTTTGTGGCAAATACTTTTCTCCTAATTGATACATTCTTACTGCTTTTTTGTCATTTATTGAGCGAATTGTAGGATATTTTCTGTTGCTATCATCATTTATAATATAGCCTTTTTTATACATTGCTTTTTTAAATTGTGTATAACTTACGCATATTTTCATTGCTTCATCTATAGCTTGTCTCATTAGATTATACTTCGTTGGCTCTCCTCTTTTTTCTGCAAAATATATACTTCTTGGTGTTTTTCCCTTTGGATTTTCTATAACTATTAGATTATTTTCTCTACATAGTCTGTCTGAAATTTCTCTAAATTTATAATATGCACCTTTATTGCAATTAAATTTTTTTCCAGTAAACATATTAACTGAATTTACCACAAAATGATTATGATAAGTTCCTGTATTAAAGTGTGTTGCAACTACAACTTGATATTCGCTCCATATTTCTTTTGCTAATTCTACTCCCATTTTGTGTGCAAGTTCTGGTGATACTTCTCCTGTTTTGAAACTTTGGTATGCATGATATGCTATATTTCCTGTGCATTTATCAAACTTTTTTTGCACAAAATTCATTTCTTCATAAGCTGTGTTGCTATTACAATTTACTCCTGTTACATACATAGTTTTTTCATTTTCGTCAATAGTCTTTTCACTATTTTCTGCATAAATTAATACTTGCTTCAAATCCGAAAAGAGTGTCTTTTCTGGGTTTTTCGCATAATTTACTACTCGTGATAAACTATCTTTAATTGCCCATATTTTCGTTGTTGCTATCTTCATCACCATCTTCTTTATTGTTATATACATCTAAAAAATCACTTTGCATCTTTTCTATTTTCTCTTTTATTTCTTCATTATTTAGATAAGGAAATTGATATTTTAAATCAGTTATTCCTGTATATATTTTGTAAATTTTTTCATTTGGTACTTCATAAATCTTTTGTTGCAATCCTGATTTTCTTAAATAACCCGATAAAGATAATTTACTCTTTTTTGCATTTCTTTGTAACTTTTTCTTTTCATTTTCACTCACTCTAACATTAATTCCTGTTGTTCTATTTCTCATATTTTTCCACTTCCCTTTTTGTAAATTTTCGTTCTATTTTTTATAACGTCTTTCATAAAAACTTTCAATTTTCTAGTAGGGGTTATAGGGGATGAAATTCCCTTTCAGCGTAAGCTGTCGGTTTTGTGGCAATACAAAACCTATGCTCGCTACACTTATAGACATTAAATTTGGCTATACATTTGTCTGTTTGCTCCTACCAGTAATTTCTTACACATATATTAGTTCATTTAATACAATTTCTTCTGCTGTATTTCTAAAATTATTCATCATGCCTACCCAATAAAGTTGATCAGTATTTTTCATTTCTTCTGTTAACTTATTTTGCTCTTTCAATTGCTCAATTATAATATCAATTCTTTCCTCAGCTATTTCTTGAATCTCTTTTAAATGTTTATTCAAAGTTCCTTTTGTAAACATTATCATATATTCTGCTTTCTTATTTTCTTTTAAAAATTTTAGTCTCATTCTTCCATATTTATTTAATACAATTTTTTCTTCAGGCTCTAATATTAAATTTGGAAAATAGTAATCCCCCTTTTTTGTATAAGTTATTCCTGTTCTTTTATCTGTATATTCTTCTTTCATTTTCAATTCCTCCATTTATTAAATTTTTTAGCTAACTCGTTCTCGCTCTTTTATTCTTATTGTTCCTACAATTCTATTTGGCTTTTGCTGTGGAAACTTCTTATTTTCTGAAACTAATTCAACTAATTTAAAAAGTTTTTCTCCATTGCGATTTGTTTCATCAATTTTAAAATATTTTTTCTGGTAACCTTTCTTTGGTTCATCTAATCTTGCTACTTCATAATAAGATACTTCATAGTAATCGTTTAGTCTTTCTATATATTCTTTTAAGTCTTTTTTATCCATTAATATTGTAGATGGAACTGTTACTTCTTCTTTTCCTTTAGTACAAGGTATCGCAACATCAAACATCCCACAATTCATAAGTTTAGAAATTTGCTCTATAAAGCTACTTCTAAATTTTATATTAATTAGGTTATAACAGCCCTTCTTATCTTTTTCAATTACAACATTCTCTATAAATTTTGAAATAAATTCTTGCTTTTCTTCTTTTGTTTTACTTTTCCATTCTGCCATAAGCATATCTTGAAATTTATTGGAACGAATTAGTTTTTCCTTCTCTACATCTCTATCTGCCATGATAGATTGTGGACTAAATGATTGTTTATTAATATCAATTGCTTGTATTCTTTTTTCTTCTAGCATATTTAATTTTTCTTCAATCACTTTATAATCCTCTGAAAAGTCTTCTACTTCTACAATTCCTTTTAGATATGCTTCTTTAATTCTGTTCTTTTGATTTTGCAAACTAGATATCTCTTTATCTAATTTATCTGTATTTCGTTCTTTTTTATCTGCTAAAACAGGAAAGAAATACTTTTTAACTGTCATATCATATTCAATTAAGTTCATTATTAAAAACATAACTAAATCTTCGACTAAATCCTCTCTTAAATAAGTTTTGCAGTCTGAGCAATGATAGTACATATACTTTTTCTTTTGACCCCCAGAACCTTTACATTGCATTATCTTTCCACATTTAGGGCATAATAGTTTTTGCATAAATATATAAACTCTATCTCTACAAAATGCTCTTTGATTCTTTTCTTTTTGTGCTTTTACATCTTCATACATTGCTCTTGATATAATCGGTTCTACAACATTCATATACACATAAATCCTTCTCTTGCTTGATCTTCTGTACTTACACGAATATAAATTCCTGCTACTTTCCTTTCTTCATTCATTTTTACATATCCTCCTTCCAAATCATGAATAGAAAGGCAACAAAAAAGTGCCACATAGCATAGTTTTAGCTATTAGCACTTTACGAGTTCTTATATATTATTACTATCTCTTAATTTCTTTTTAATAACACAAATAAACCAATATAGTATAATTTTTTAAAAACTCTAAAATGCTTTGCCGTTCTATGTTATGTATTTCCGCTGATATGTTCTTGTAATTTGGATAACGGATATTTTGTACTTAAATCATTTACATAGAAATAATCGTGTTCATTAAAGAATAGGTACAAGCTATCTTTAATAATTACTCTATGGGGCTCTACATACGCTAAATTGGTATGCTCAATAATTCTTAGACAACCATTTTTTATTTGTGGCTGTTACTTTCCTTTAAATTTTAAACGGCACGCCCATTCGATTTTAGAGAGTAATTCTTTACTCATATTGATTTCTTTTTTTGTTACTTGTAACATAATACCACAAAAACCTCCTTTTTTCAATATTTTTGGTCAAAAAAAGACCGTTTCTTTTGAAACGGTTTAAGTTTTTGTGTTCATCAAACTTTTTAATAGTCTTGAAATCAAGTTATATCAAGGTTTTCAAAAAGTTCGCCGAAACTTCTTTATGGCTGGGGTGGTAGGATTCGAACCTACGCATCGATGGGTCAGAGCCATCTGCCTTACCGCTTGGCTACACCCCAATATAATTAATAAATTTTTACAATTTATTATAAAATCCTAATAATTAAAAATCTTTAATTATCATAACAT
>ERZ780218.1144-NODE-1144-length-18742-cov-4.649435_pt1 | contig 18742 bp, 17 predicted proteins | sample MGYA00510975_ERZ780218 | MGnify/ENA primary metagenome ERZ780218 (study PRJEB29588, sample SAMEA2152063) | human gut metagenome | biome: human gut; feature: human-associated habitat; material: faeces | place: Denmark | collected 2008/2010 ... | reverse complement strand
CGTTCGGGTTACGGCTGCGGGCACAACAACCTCGGCGTCGGCGCGGTCGGCGCAGCAATCATGCTCAAAGATGCGATTGTTGCCGGTAAGGTCAAGGGTACGGTTCGCTTCTATGGCTGCCCGGCAGAAGAACTGCTGGTTGGCAAGGTTTTCATGGTTCGGGACGGCGCATTCAATGGCGTTGACTGCGCGCTGACCTGGCATTCGCACGCTTACTGCGGTGCATGGGGCGCATGCTACACCTGCATGAATTCCGTAAAGTTCCACTTCCATGGCAAAGCAGCCCATGCGGCCGGCCATCCGTTTGACGGCAGAAGCGCGCTGGATGCAGTGGAGCTGATGAACGTTTCTGCAAACTACATGCGTGAGCATGTCAAGCCTGACGTCCGTCTGCACTATGCAACCATCTGCTCGTGCGCGCCGAACGTCGTGCCGGACGAGTGCTCAGTGTGGTATTATATCCGCGCGCCGAAGCGCAAGGATGTCGATGAAGTCTACAGCTGGCTGGTAGACTGCGCAAAGGGAGCTGCGCTCATGACGCAGACAAAGTTTGACATCGAGTTCCTCACCGGATGCAGTGAGGTCATGCCGAACGACGTGCTTGAGAAAGTCATGCTTCAGGCGTACAAGGATACCGGTGCGCCGAAGTTTACGCCCGAGGATTACGAATTTGCCAAGAAAATGGCGGAGACGTACCCGGAGGTTCTGGCAAGAGATCGCCGTATCATGAAAGAAGAGTACGGCGTTAACGGCGACGACAAGTTCCTCTGTGACGTCGTCTTTGACAAGGTCATTGAAGACCGTCTGGTTGCGCCCGGTTCGACGGATGTCGGTGATGTCAGCCATGTGGTGCCAACCTATCAGATTTATGTTGCGGGTCAGGGCATTGGCTGCCCGGGACATTCGTGGCAGATGACCGCCTACAGCGGCTCGCACGTCGGCTTTGCCAGCATGCTCTGCGCAGCGAAGGTGCTGGGCCTTTCCGGACTTCGGCTTCTGGAGAATCCGGAGCTGGTCAAAGAGGCTTGGGACAACTTCCACAAGAATCAGACGGAACCCTACGTCAGCCCGCTGCCCGAAGGGCTTGTGCCGGATGTAGAGCAGGTCAAGGAAAACTAAACCATGGCTGTGCCCCGCTTACAGCGTGTCTGCGGGGCACAGCTTTCGTACAAAGGACAGGTGTTACCATGAGCAATATATTGTGGCTTTCGGAGCAGGACGTGCTCGCAACCGGCATCTGTGAAATTGCCGAGAGCGTGGAACTGGTGGAAAAAGTTCTGCGGCTTTTTGAGCAAAAGCAGGCGCTGATTGTAGAGGAATCTGCGATGCGGCTGAACGGCGATGGACTCGACCAGGCGTGTTATTGCCTGCCGGCATATGTTGGAGGGGAGTTTCACGTCTGTGGTGTCAAATGGACGTCCCACGGACACGCGCTGAAAGACGAAGATGAGGGAAAATCCCGCATTCAGGCAGCGATCGTGATCAACGACGCTTCGGGCGGAAAGCCGATCTGTATGATGAACGGCACTGCCATCGGCGCGGCCAGAACGGGAGCGGTAACTGCGGCGGCGCTGCGCCGTCTCGCCCATGGCGATGTCGGCAAGCGCGCCGAAGTGCTCCGCGACCAGCGGACGCACCGCCTCGTCCGGCTTGTTGGACACCACCGCAAGGCGGAAGCCCTCCGCCTTGAGCGCCGCCATCAGCTCCAAAACGCCCGCGTAGGGCTTCGTCTTGATCTGGCAATGCGCGGCATAGTAGGGCTTGTAAAGCGCGAGCGCCTTCGCGACGGTCTCCTCGTCCGCGTCCGCACCGAGGGCGCGGCGCATCTGCATCTCCGCGCCGTTGCCGACGAAGCGCCGCATCTCCGCGAGCGTCCGCTCGGGATAGCCCAGCTCCCGCAGCGTATGGTTCGCCGCACCGCAGATGTCCTCGAGCGTGTCGAGCAGCGTCCCGTCAAGGTCAAATAGGACGGTATCAAATCTCCGCATGGTTCGTCAGCCCCTTTCTCCGGCCTGCACCCGCCGCGCGACCTCCTGCGTGAAGCGCGCGGTCGCCGCGCTCGGCGGCACGTCGCGCAGCGTACACATATCGACGGAGCGCGGCGGGATCTCAAAGTCGGTTTTCAGCTCGCGGATCGCGCCGCTCTCCAGCTCCGCGGTCACGAATTCCCGTGTCACGCCCGCCACGCCGAAGCCGATGCGGGCGAGGTCCACGAGCAGGCTCCTTGCGCCCAGCTCGATCTCCGGCGAAAGGGAAACGCCGTGCGCAAGGAAGTATTTTTCCAGATACACGCGCGAGCTGGCCTTGCGCTCGAGCAGAATGAGCGGCAGCGCCGCAAGCTCCTGCATCGAATAGGCGCGCTCAAAGTCGCAGGGATAGTCCGCCGCGGCGACGAAGCACGAGTGCGTCGCAAAGCACGGCACGCAGCTCAGCCCCTCGTCCTCGCTCGGCGACGAGGCGAACGCCACGTCCACCTTGCCCGAGCGCAGCAGGCCGAGCACCTTGTGGCTGCGCCCGCTGATGATCTGAATATGGATGTTCGGGTACTTCTTGTGGAATGAGTCGAGGTGCGGCAGCAGAAATTGGCTCGTCACCGTGTCGCTCGCGCCGATGACGAGCTTGCCCATCTGCAGGGCGCGCGTCTGCGCGAGCTTTTCCTCGCCCGTTTCCAAAAGGCCCATCGCGCTGCGGACGTGCTCGAAGAGCATCTGCCCGTCGTCCGTGAGCGTCACGCCGCGCGGGGAGCGGATGAACAGCCGCGTCTGTAAGGCGCCCTCGAGCTGCTTGACGCTCTGGCTCACCGCGGACTGCGAAATGTAAAGGTTCTGCGCCGCGGCGGAAATATTGCCCGTCTCCGCCACCTCGCGGAATACGCGGTACAGCTCTAACTTTGCGGTCATAGCATTGTCCTCCTCAGATCTCGCGCCGTCCCTCGAGCGCGCGCATGAGCGTCGCGTCGTCGGCAAATTCCAGATGTCCGCCCACGGGGATGCCGTAGGCGAGACGGGTGACCTTCACGCCGAAGGGGCGCAGCAGCCGCGCGAGATACATCGCCGTGGCCTCGCCCTCCGTGTCGGGATTGGTCGCCATGATGACCTCGTCGATGCCACCGGCGGCGACGCGCTCGACGAGAGACTTGATCTCCAGATCGTCGGGGCCGACGTGGTTCATCGGTGAAATGACGCCGTGGAGCACATGATAGCGCCCCGTGTACTCGCGCGAGCGCTCAAGGGCCGCCACATCGCGGGCGTCCGCCACCACGCAGATCACGCGCTCATCGCGCTTGGGCGAGGCGCAGATGGGGCAGAGCCCCCCGTCCGTCAGGTTGCGGCAGATGGGGCAGCACGTCACCTTTTTCTTCGCCTCCACGATGGCGTCGGCGAACTCCTGCGCCTCCGCGTCCGTCAGGCTCAGCACATGGAACGCCAATCGCTGCGCGCTCTTGCCGCCGATGCCCCGCAGCCGCGCGAACTGCCCGACCAGCTTTTCCAGCGCTGCGGGAAAATACTCCATACCTTGTTAACCCTCTCTCAAAGCCTTGATTTTCGCGGGGATGTCCGCCGCCTTGTAGACCGCGCTGCCCGCGACCAGCACGTTCGCGCCCGCATTCACGCAGGCGTCGCGCGTGGCGGTGTCCACGCCGCCGTCCACCTCCAGCTCGCAGTTCGGGTTGACCTCGTCGAGCATCGCGCGCAGCTGCGCGACCTTGGGCATCATGTCCGCCATGAACTTCTGCCCGCCAAAGCCCGGCTCGACCGTCATCACCAGCACGATGTCGCACTCCTTGAGGTACGGCAGCGCCGCTTCGGCGCGGGTGTTGGGCTTGAGCACAATGCCCGCGCGCTTGCCCTTCGCGTGGATCTTCTCCAGCGCGGCGTGGATGTTCTCGGGGAAGTCGGACTCGACGTGGACGGTCACGAGGTCCGCGCCCGCGTCGCAGAACTGCTCAACGTAGCGCACGGGCTTGGTGATCATCAGATGCACGTCCAGCGGCAGCCCGGTCACGGGCCGGATGGCCTTGACCACCGGGATGCCGATGGAGATATTCGGCACGAACTCGCCGTCCATGATGTCCACATGGACGTAGTCGGCGGTGTCGATTTTCCGAATGTCCCGCTCGAGGTTGGCGAAGTCGGCAGAGAGAATGGACGGTGCGATCTTGATGTTCATGGCGGCAGCCTCCTGTGAAAAAACAGATTCAATTTATTGTAGCAAAGGCCGCGCCTAAAATCAATCGCAAAATAAAAATGTAAAAGATACTTGACATTTTGCCGATGAGGTGTTATGCTCATGAATGTAAAGCAAGCTTGACTTTCTAAGAACGGAGCACAGCATGAAAAATATCATTGAACAAAAGCGGAAGGAGCGGGGCATGACGCAGCAGCAGCTTGCCGCGGCGCTCGGCGTCTCGCGCCAGACCATCATCTCATTGGAAAACGGGAAATACAATCCGTCCATCCTGCTCGCCCACGCCATCGCAAGGCTGTTCGGCACGCAGATCGAGGACATCTTTCGTTTTGAGGAGGAAGAAGCATGAAATTGAAGGAACAGAAAAAATTCGGCATTTTGTGGCTCAGCATCGGCGCGGCGCTCTTCCTTGCGGGGCTGCTGCTGGGGGAGACGGAATACGGCAGCTACATCAGCGGCTTCGGCGGCGGACTGACGGCTGTCGGCCTTGTTCGCCTGCTGCGGGTGCGTCGCCTGAGCCGCGACCCGGAGAAGGCGGCGGACTACGATGCCTCGCTCAAGGACGAGCGCACGGCGTATGTCGCCAACAAGGCGCGCAGCATGACCTTCTTCATTTGCGTTTACGTTCAGCTCGCCGCGGCGCTGCTGGCGATCCTGGTGTTCGAGCAGCCGCTTGTCGGGCAGGTGCTCTGCGGCCTGACCTGCTTGCAGGGGCTGCTCTACACCGTATTCTACTGGCATTATGACAAGGTCTATTGAGAAAGAGAAAGAAAGCATGCACGCATTGGAGGTAACGGGGCTTTCCAAGTCCTTTGGGGACTTCCGGCTGCAAAACGTCAGCTTCACGGGCGAGCGGTCCGCGAGCTGAAATCTTAAAAAAGTGTTAAACGAAAACGCGGCGCTTGTCAACGCCGCGCTTTTGTGCTATCCTAACGGGTGGTCAAGGTGGAAAGGGCCTTCCCTTTCCGCTCCGGCCGCCGCGTTTCTCCCGAGAAAGCTACAAAAGGAGACCCTGCGCATGAAGCTCGATCATCGCCGCACGATCCTCGTCGGCCTTGCGTTTTTATCCATCTGTGCCTTCTGGCAGATGTACGACAGCGTCATCCCCAAGATCCTGACCGAAACGTTCCGCCTGAATGAGACGATCTCCGGCGCGATCATGGCGCTGGACAACATTCTGGCGCTTTTTCTGCTGCCGCTGTTCGGCGCGCTTTCCGACCGCACGAGCACCAAAATCGGCCGCCGGATGCCCTTCATCCTCCTCGGCACGGCCTGCGCCGCCGTGCTGATGAACCTGCTGCCGGTGCTGGATAACCGCTACGCCGCAGCTCCCTCGACCGGGAAGCTCGTCGGCTTTGCCGCCGTGCTGGGCCTGCTGCTCGTGGCGATGGGCACCTACCGCTCGCCCGCCGTCGCCCTCATGCCGGACGTGACGCCCAACCCCCTGCGCTCACGCGCGAACGCCATCATCAACCTCATGGGCGCCATCGGCGGCATCATCTATCTGGCTGTCGCGGCGGTGATGTACCCGAACGCCAAGATCGCGGGCCTCGCCCACGTCAACTATCAGCCGCTTTTCCTCGTCGTTTCCGCCGTCATGCTCGTGAGCGTCGCGGTGCTGTTCCTGACGGTGAAGGAGCCGAAGCTCGCCGCGGAGACGCGCGCGCTCGAGGCGCAGCATCCCGAGTGGGACCTCACCGAGGACGACGGCAGCGGCAATGAGGTGCTGCCCAAGCCCGTCAAGCGAAGCCTTGGCTTCCTGCTCGTGTCCATCGCGCTGTGGTACATCGGCTACAACGGTGTAACGACCTGGTGGTCCACCTACGTCGGCGCGGTCATGGGACAGGGGCTCGGCGGCGCGTCCACCTGTCTGCTCATTGCCACCGCCGGCGCGGTCGTCAGCTACATTCCCATCGGTCAGCTCGCCTCGCGCATCGGCCGCAAAAAGACCATCCTCTTCGGCTGCGCCCTGCTCGCCGCGATGTTCCTGACCTTCTACTTCCTCACCACGCTCTACTCGACCATTCATCCCGTCATGTTCGTCTGCTTTGCCCTCGTGGGCTTTGCCTGGGCGGCCATCAACGTCAACTCGCTCCCGATGGTGCTGGAGATGTGCCGCGGCAGCGACATCGGCAAATTCACCGGCTATTACTACACCTTCTCCATGGCGGCGCAGGTCGTCACGCCGGTGCTTGCCGGCACGCTGATGCGTCATATCAGCTACCGCGTGCTCTTCCCCTACGCGGCGCTCTTCGTCGGCGCGTCCTTTGTCACGATGTGCTTCGTGCGCCACGGCGATTCCAGAGCTGAGGCCAAGAGCGGCCTGGCTGCCTTTGAGGATATGGACGACTGAATTCGGCAATTTCCAATAACAAGAAGTGATATTTCGTGCAGACTCTACAATTCGTTATCCTTTACGCACTGTTTCTGCTCACCGTCTGGCTCTTTTTTCTCAACAGCCGTGCCAACCATCCGAGCTGGGCGGCGCTGGAGCATCGGCGCTACGCCCACCGCGGGCTGCATTGCAGCGCCGACAGCGTACCGGAAAACTCCCTTGCGGCCTTTCGCCGCGCCATCCGGCACGGATACGGCGCGGAGCTGGACGTGCATCTGCTGCGCGACGGCACGCTCGCCGTTTTTCACGACAGCGACCTAAAGCGCATGACCGGCGTGACCGGCGTGCTTGAGGACTGCACGGCGCAGGACCTTGCCGCGCTCCATCTTGCCGGTACGCCGGAAACGATCCCACAGCTGTGTGAGGTCCTTTCCCTTTACGAGGGCACGGGCCTGCCGCTCGTCGTGGAGCTCAAGAGCTATCGCGGCAACCACCGCGCGCTCGTCGAGCGCACGGCGAAGGAGCTGGACAAATATCAGATCCCCTATTGTATGGAGAGCTTCGACCCGCGCTGCCTGATGTGGCTGCGCGCCTTCCGGCCCGAGATCATCCGCGGCCAGCTCTCCGAAAATTTCCGTAAGGACGCGCGGGGCTGGGAGCATTTCGTGGGATTCCTGCTCTCGAACCTCCTGTTCAACGCCTTCACCGCGCCCGACTTCATCGCTTATAAATTTGAGGACCGCCGGCGCTTCGCGCCGCGCATCTGCCGCGCGTTCTACGGCGCGCATATGTTTTATTGGACCGTCCGCACCTATGAGGACCTGAAGGCCGCCGAGCGCGAGGGCGCGCAGGCGATCTTCGAGGGCTTCGACCCGGACGGGGCAGAGAGAAAATCAGAAAGAAAAGAGGACACTCCATGAGCGAGACTCCGAAGAGACGCCGGGGCGACCGCAGAGACGCGGTGCTCCTGCGCGAGACCGACGCCCTGCACTTTATCATGGGCATCATCTACCCCCACCGCGCCGACAACGAAGCCTACATCGCTGAGCGCATCGATCTGGAGCCCATCAAGGCCTACCTTGCGAAAAAGAACGTCGAGGGCATCGAGTTCAAGTACACCTTCTTCCACGTCATCGTGGCAGCGCTGGTCAAGACCATCACCCTGCGCCCCAAGCTCAACCGCTTCTACGCGAACGAAAATTACTACCAGCGCAACAAGGTCACGGCGGGCTTTATCATCAAGAAGGAATTTTCCGACGGCAGCGAGGAGGCGGTCGCCCTGCTCGACGCCGCACCGACCGACACCGTGGACACCGTTCACGAGGAGATCCGCCGCCGCGTCTACGCCACGCGCCATGAGCAGAAGCTGAACACCACGGACAACAGCATGGATATTCTCAACAAGCTGCCGCGCTTTCTCTCCAAGGCGGCGATCCGCTTCATCCGCTGGCTCGACCGCCACGGCTGGTGTCCGGACGTTCTCATCGGGGACGATCCGAACTACGCCTCGGTGTTCCTCTCCAACCTCGGCTCCATCCGCCTGCGCAGCGGCTACCACCATCTCACGAACTGGGGCACCTGCTCGTTCTTCTGCGTCATCGGCGAGAAGAAGTGGACGCCACTTTACGATCAGAGCGGCCTCGTCGCCATGCGCGAGACGGTCGACCTCGGCTTCACGGTCGACGAGCGCATTGCCGACGGCTATTACTATTCTAAGAGCATCCGGCTCTTCAAGCACCTGCTCGCGCACCCCGAGCTGCTCGAGCTGCCATTTGAACAGGAGGTCGATTATGACTGAGATCACTGCCAAGACCCCGTGGGCAGGTCACACCGGCGACGTGCCGCTGCATCTGGACTATTTTGACGGCTCGATGTTTGAGGCGCTCGAGCTGGTTGCCAAGAAGTACCCAAGGAACATCGCGTTCGACTTCATGGGCAAGCCCACCACCTATCCCCAGATGATCGAGGAGATCAAGAAGTGCGCCCGCTCCCTCAAGACCATCGGCGTGCGCGCGGGCGACAAGGTCACCATCGCCATGCCCAACTGCCCGCAGGCCATCTATATGTTCTACGCCGTCAACCTCGTCGGCGGCATCGCGAACATGATCCATCCCCTCTCGGCGGAGAAGGAGATCGAGTTCTATCTCAACGAGTCTGAGAGCGTCACCGCCATCACGCTCGACCAGTTCTACAACAAGTTCGAGAGCATCCGCCAGAACACAAAGGTCGTCAACATCATCATCGCGAGCGTCAAGGATGAGCTGAGCAAGCCCGTCCGCGCGGGCTATATGCTCACCGAGGGCCGCAAGATCGCCAAGATCCCGAAGGACGCGCCGGTCATCCGCTGGAAGGAATTCATGAACATGGGCAAGGCCTGCTTCTGGAATTATTCCGTCAAGCGCACCGGCGACGACCCCGCCGTCATCCTCTACTCCGGCGGCACGACCGGCACGACCAAGGGCATCGTGCTGACGAACAAGAACTTCAATGCGCTCGGCCAGCAGGTCATCGCGGCGAACCCGATGTTCAACCCCGGCGACAAGATGCTCGCCGCCATGCCGCTCTTCCACGGCTTCGGCCTCGGCGTGTGCGTCCACACCATGCTCTCGCAGGGCGGGCGCTGCATCCTCGTGCCGCGCTTTACTGCCAAGAGCTACGCGAAGCTCATCACCAAGTATCACTGCAACTTCATCGCGGGCGTGCCCACGCTCTACGAGGCGCTGCTGCGTCTGCCGAGCATGGAGGGCGCGGACCTCAGCTCGCTCAAGGGCGTGTTCTCCGGCGGCGACAGCCTGTCGATCGAGCTGAAGAAGAAGCTGGATAAGTTCCTCTACGCCCACGGCGCGCCTGTGCAGGTGCGCGAGGGCTATGGCACCACCGAGACGGTCACGGCCTGCTGCCTGACGCCGCCGCATATGTTCAAGGAGGGCTCGATCGGCGTGCCGTTCCCGGACACCTACATCAAGATCGTTGAGCCGGGCACCGATCAGGAGGTCCCCTACGGCACCGAGGGCGAGATCCTGCTCGCCGGCCCCACCGTGATGAAGGAGTACATGAAGCATCCCGACGAGACCGCGCAGACCCTGCGCCGTCACGCCGACGGCCTCACTTGGGTCTACACCGGCGACCTCGGCACGATGGACTCGGAGGGCTTCGTTTACTTCCGCGGCCGCGCCAAGCGCATGATCGTCTCGTCCGGCTACAACGTCTACCCCGGTCAGATCGAGAACATCCTCGACGCGAACGAGATGGTGCAGATGAGCTGCGTTATCGGCATCCCCGACGCCTACCGGATGCAGAAGGTCAAGGCCTTCGTCAAGCTCGCCGCCGGCATCCCCGCGAACGACGCGACCCGTCAGGCGCTGATGAGCTACTGCTCCAAGCACATCGCGAAGTACGCCATGCCCTGCGACATCGAGTTCCGTGACGAGCTGCCCAAGACGCTCGTCGGCAAGGTCGCCTACCGCGTTTTGGAGGAAGAGGAGCAGGCCAAGCACGCCGCCGAGGCGCCCGCCGCGCCCGCCGAGGAGGAAAAGAAGTAAGGCAAAAAGCGAGCCGCTCACAGAGCGGCTCGCTTCCTTTTTGGTATGGAGCGATCCGGCGGCGCAGCGGTCAGAGGTCGTCCTCCCCGGTGTCGCGGTCGAAGCCAAGCAGATGGCCGGGCAGACGGCACCACGGCTTGCAAAGCGTATCGTTGTAGTGCGCGACGGCCTGCCGGTAGATGCTCTCGCTGCGCGCGAGGATCTGGGCGAGCTCGGGATCGTAGCGCACGCCGGCGGCCTGACGGCGGCAGGCGGAGAGCTGCGCGGCGGCGCTTTCCACCACGCTGCGCCGACTGCGCAGGACGCGCCGCACCTCCCAGAACCAGAGGACGAGAAAGGCGGTGGTGCTCACGGCGGCAATCAGCCAGGCGACCCACGACGGCATCGGCTTCAACTCCTTTTTCTGCAGATTTTATCGTTGGAACCAAGCATAGCAATTTTTTCCAAAAATTGGGAAACAAGGGTATGAGATGTATGCTTTTTCGGCGTGAAATGCAGGGAAAGGCGAATTTTGCGAAAAAATGAAAAAAGAGTGGCGGCTGTCCGCCGGTTGTGGTAAGATAGAAAAACAACGATCCCGGGAGGTCAGGATATGAGCTATGCCGATCAGGTTTTTCGCCGGAACTGCGAGGACATTTTGAAAAACGGCGTGTGGGACACGGAGCTTGCCGTGCGTCCGCACTGGGAGGACGGGACCCCGGCGCACACGGTCAAGAAATTCGGCATCGTCAACCGCTACGACCTGCAAAGGGAATTCCCCATCCTCACGCTGCGCCGCACCTATTGGAAGAGCGCGGTGGACGAGCTTTTGTGGATCTGGCAGAAAAAAAGCAATAACGTCCACGACCTCTCCTCCCACATCTGGGACGCGTGGGCGGACGAGAGCGGCAGCATCGGCAAGGCCTACGGCTACCAGCTCGGCGTGAAGCACCAATATAAAGAAGGAATGTTCGATCAGGTGGACCGCGTGCTCTATGACCTCAAGCATGATCCCGCCTCGCGGCGCATTCTGACGAACCTCTACAACTTTGCCGATCTGCATGAAATGGCGCTCTATCCCTGCGCCTACTCCATGACCTTCAATGTGTCGGGCGATACGCTCAACGCCATTTTGAACCAGCGCAGTCAGGATATGCTGGCGGCGAACAACTGGAACGTGGTGCAGTACGCGGTGCTGGTCCACATGATGGCGCAGGTCAGCGGGCTCAAGGCCGGCGAGCTGGTGCACGTCATTGCGGACGCGCACATCTACGACCGCCATGTGCCCATCATCGAGCAGATGCTTTCGGAGCCGGAGAAGCCCGCGCCGGCGTTTTTCATCGACCCGAGCGTGGCGGATTTCTATGCCTTCACAAAGGACAGCTTCCGGCTCGAGGGCTATGAGCCCTGCCCGTTCGAGGCGAAAATTCCCATCGCGGTGTAAAGGAGAACGCTATGACCGCCATCGTCTGTGTGGACAAAAACTGGGCCATCGGAAGGGAGAACCGGCTTCTCTTCCGCATTTCCGCCGACCTCAAGCATTTCCGTGCGCTCACGACGGGAAAGACCGTCGTGATGGGAAAGAATACGCTGCTTTCCCTGCCCGGGGCTAAGCCGCTGCCAGACCGGCGGAACCTCGTGGTGAGCACGACGATGACGCCGCGCGAGGGCGTGGAGGTCGCGCGCAGCGTCGGGGAGGCCGCGGCGCTGGCGGGAGAGGACGCCGTGCTCATGGGCGGCGCGCAGCTCTACCGCGCGCTGCTGCCGCGCTGCGAGCGTGTGCTGGTGACGCAGGTGGACGCCGCGGCGGAGGGGGCGGACGCCTTCTTTCCAAACCTCGACGCCGCGCCCGATTGGACGGCGGAGACGGTGGGGGAATGGCAGGAGGAAAACGGCCTGCGCTTCCGCTATGTCGATTACGTCCGAAGAACGTAAGGGAACAGGGGCTTTCCGCAAGAGCGGAAGGCCCTTTTCAAATGCGGAGAAAACGAGTATAATGAAGAAAGATTTTCTGAGAGGAGGCGAGGGCCGTGGCGGAGCTGAATACCGATGTGCGCTTTGTCAGGGGTGTGGGCGAGGCGCGGGCGAAGAGCCTTGCGAAGCTCGGCATCACAGACCTGAAAAGCCTCATCTCCTATTTCCCGCGCGCCTACGAGGATCGGCGGGAGAGCCGCCGCATCGCGGAGCTGCAGGTCGGTGAGCGCGCCTGCGTGACGGCGATGGTGGCGTCAGAGCCGAAGCTCTCGCGCATCCGAAAGGGATTGGAGCTCGTCAAGCTGCGCGTGGTGGATGAGAGCGCCGCGCTGGAGCTGACGTACTTCAACCAGTCGTACCTGAAAAACACGTTCCACGTGGGCGAGAGCTACACGTTCTACGGCACGGTCGAGGGGACGCTGCTGCGGCGGACGATGACGAATCCCGTCTTTGAGCGGGAGGGGCTGCACGCCGTCACCGGCTGCATCGTGCCGGTCTATCCGCTGACGGCGGGCGTGGGGCAGAGCCTGCTCCACCGCGCCATCCGGCAGGGGTTGGACGAGGGAGCGGACCGGCTGCCCGACCTGCTCCCTGCGGAGCTGCGGCGGCAGCATGGGCTGTGCGATGTGCGGTATGCCTACGAGAATATCCATTTCCCCACGGACGACGCGGCGCTGGCCGCGGCGCGGCGGCGGCTCGCGTTCGAGGAACTGTACTTCCTCACGCTCGGGCTGCGGCTGCTGCGCGCACGGCGGACGACCGTAAAGGGCAAGACCTGCGCGGCGGTCGATATGACGCCGTTTTTCGGCGCACTGCCGTTCTCGCTCACCGGCGCGCAGGCCCGCGCGGTGGACGATATTCTGCGCGACATGACGGCGGCGCGGCCGATGAACCGGCTGGTGCAGGGCGACGTGGGCAGCGGCAAAACGATGGTCGCGGCGGCGGGAATCTACTTCGCGGCGAAAAACGGCCTGCAGGCGGCGTTGATGGCGCCGACGGAGATTTTGGCGGAGCAGCACTATCACACGCTCGCGCCGCTGCTGGAGAGACTCGGCGTGCGCTGCGCGCTGCTGACGGCCTCGACCAAGGCGAAAACGCGGCGGTCGATCTTAGAGCAGCTCGCGGCGGGGGAGATCGACCTTGCCATCGGCACGCACGCGCTGCTCTCGCCGGACATTTCGTATCAGAACCTCGGGCTGGTCGTGACCGACGAGCAGCATCGCTTCGGCGTGAACCAGCGCGCGGCGCTGGGCGCCAAGGGTGAGAACCCGCACCTGCTCGTCATGTCCGCGACGCCCATCCCGCGCACGCTGGCGCTGATGATCTACGGCGACCTCGACGTTTCGGTGATCGACGAGCTGCCGCCGGGGCGGAAGAGCATCGAGACCTACGCCGTGCCGTCGAGCTACCACGAGCGCATCTACGCCTTTTTGGAAAAGCAGCTCGCCGAGGGGCGGCAGGCCTACATCGTCTGCCCGATGGTGGAGGAGAACGGCGAGCTGCCTGACGAGCGCAAGGCGGTGACCGCCTATGCGGAAAAACTGCAGAAAGAGGTGCTTCCGAACCGAACGGTGCGTTTTCTGCATGGAAAAATGAAAGCGAAGGAAAAGGAAACGGTCATGCGCGCGTTCGCCGCGGGCGAGATCGACGTGCTCGTTTCCACCACGGTGGTGGAGGTCGGCGTGGACGTGCCGAACGCCTCGGTCATGCTCATCGAGAACGCGGAGTGCTTCGGGCTCTCGCAGCTCCATCAGCTGCGCGGGCGCGTGGGGCGCGGGCCGTGGCAGTCGTACTGCATCCTCGTTTCCGACAACCGCGGCGAGGACAATAAAACGCGGCTCGACGCGATGCGCCGCACGCAGAGCGGCTTCGCGCTGGCGGAGGAGGATCTGAAGCTGCGCGGCCCGGGCGACTTCTTCGGCGCGCGGCAGCACGGTCTGCCGACGCTGCGCGTGGCGGACTTCACCTGCGACATGGAGCTGCTTTACGAGGCACAGGGCGCGGCGGAGGCGCTGCTCGCCCTCGACCCGAGGCTGGAGGGACACCCGGCGCTGCACGCGCGGGTGCGCGAGCTCTTTGACCTCAACGCCGAGGCGCTGAACTGAAACCGAACAGGAAACGAAAGACGACCGCGGGAGCGGTCGTTTTTTCACGGGAAAAAGCCGGTGATGGGCAGGGAATAAAGGAAGCGGGGCAGAGGGCCGAACGGCTCTCTGCCCCGCTTTTGCTTCAGGGTATCCGGTGAATGAGACGGGCTCAGGCGTTATTTTTGGCGAAGCGCTTGCCGATGAGCATGATGACCGCGAAGGTGAGCAGGTACCAGAAGTTGCCCATCTTGTGGCCGATGAGGCAGGCGATGACCATGAAGATCGAGCCGCAGATGGCGAGCGTCGGAATGACGTAGCGGCGCAGCGCGGATTCGTCGGTCGCCTTCTTCATCCAGTTGATGAAGATCGGGATGTAGAGAGCGTAGATGGTGATGATGGGCAGCTCGGTGGGATCAAAGAAGAAAATGACGCTTTCAAACGGCGTGCCGACAAAGGCGACGGCATGGCTCCAGGTGCCGGCGAGGTTGGAGAGATAGAAGTAGAGGCCCCAGGCGGCGCAGTAGAACAGGCCGAGGATGGCGGAGTTGTTGGGGAGGTTGGAGACCTTGTCTACCTGACCGAAAAGCTCGGGGTGGGGGCCCTCGCCGCGGGCGGCAAGGGAGTAGGGGCCGCGGCAGCAGCCGAGCATCAGGCCGTTCATCGTGCCCATGCAGGAGATGGCGATGAAGAGGTTGAGGATGTTGCCGAGAACGGGACCGAACACGTTGATGAACGCGGCGGTCGCGCCGGAGTCGCACAGCTCCTGATTGGTGGCGCCGCCAGCGACGCCGATGTAATAGAGGATATAGGTGGCGACGATGATGAGGCCGCCGATGAGCAGAGCCTTGGGCAGATTGCGCTTGGAATCCTTGAGCTCGGCGTTGATGGAGGTGGCGATGATCCAGCCCTCATAGGCGAAGGCGGTGGCGCAGACGGCGGCGAAGAGCGGGCTGCCCGTGACCTCGTAGCCGACGGCGGGGGTGGTAAAGTTGTTGGTCAGCATCCCGTTGGCGAGGCCGAAAATGATGCCGACGACCGCCATGAGCGCGAGGGGAATGAACTTGATGACGGTGGTGGCGACCTGGAACTTACCGGCGAGCTTCGGCGAGAGCGCGTTGACGGCGTAGGCGCAGACCATGTAGAAGAGCATAAGCGCGAGGCACTCGGGACCGATGATGCAGCCGCCCGCCTCGGCCGGAACGATGAGCGGGAAATCGGGATCGACGGAGGTGACAAACACCAGCGTGTAGCGGGCGCTCAGCCAGGCGAGCGCCGAGGTGAGCGTGGGATAGTAGGTGGTGGAAAGGAACCAGCCGATGTAGTAGCCGTAGCGCTTGCCGACGATGGCCTCGGCATAGTCGACGATGCCGTTGACCTTTTCGTATTTCTGCGCCATGGCGGAAAAGGCGAGGATGCAGACGATCATGATGGCGCCGCCGATGAGCCAGGCGAGGATGCCGAGCGGCATATCGCCGCCGGTCTTCTGCAAAATGACCTGCGCCTTAAAAAATACGCCCGAGCCGACGACGATGCCGACCACCATGCAGATCGCGGTGAAGAGGCCGTATTTCTTTTCGAGCTTGTTTTCCATTGCTGTCACTCCTTATCCGGCGGGGATCTTCCCAAAGTCCGCCGTATCAAAAATTCGGCGGGGGGGGGTATTCCCGTATCCGCCGTGTAAAAAAGAAGCCCGCCCATTCAGGGAACGGCGAAACCATAGCAAAAATTATAAAGCGATGCTTCAAAAAAAGCAATCATTTTGACGCTTTAGAGAGGTAAAATATGAATTTTTTGTGAATGTGACGAATTGACGGGTAAATCGTTGGATATTTTGACTGTAAAGATTTCGTTAAAATGAGAAAAAGCGGGAAAATAAAAATTTTTGAACGCTTGACGCACGGAAACGTGCAACAAAACGTGGGTGGGCGGCTACGGGTGAAAACGAACGGCGGCCGGAACCGGTGCAGCCCGCGCAGGGAAGAAGGAAATGCGGGAGAGCCGGGGACGGCGGCGGAAGGGATGTGATCGAAGGAATGCGAGCAAAGGCGACCCGTGAGCGCGTCATTCAGAGACTGTACGAAATGGCGCTGGCGCGGGCAAACGACGCGGAGAAGCTCGCCTACTGCCAGGAGCCGACGGAGGACGAGATCCGACGGCTGGACCTCGGCGCGGTGGCGGAGTTCCGCCGCAGCAACCTCGGGAGCGTGGAGATCCGGTTCATCGACCGGGTGAAGGCATTGCAGGCGCTGGCCGGTATGCTGGAGGGCGAGGGCTGCGAAGCGGAGGAGTTTTTCCGCGCGATGGTGCAGGCGGAGGAGGAAGCGTGAAGGAGATGATACCGCTCTCGCTGCGGCAGAGGAAGGCGTTCGTCTGGTGGGCGAGGAGGGAATACGAGGACTATGCGGCGATCATCTGCGACGGCGCTATCCGCTCGGGCAAGACGCTGGCGATGGGAATGGGCTTTTTCTTTTGGGCGATGGCGTGCTTTTCCGACCGGCAGTTTGCACTGTGCGGGCGGAGCGTGGGCGCGCTGCGGCGCAACCTGCTGGAAACGGTGCTGCCGCAGCTGCGAAGGCTGGGCTTTGCCTGCGAGGAGAAGCGGAGCGAAAAGCTGCTGATCGTGCGGCGGCGCGGACGGGAAAACCGGTTCTATCTTTTCGGCGGGGCGAACGAGGCAAGCGCCGCGCTGATCCAGGGCATGACGCTGGCGGGAGTGCTGTTTGACGAGGCGGCGCTGATGCCGCGCTCGTTTGTCGAGCAGGCGAGCGCGCGCTGCTCGGTCGAGGGGAGCCGGCTGTGGTTCAGCTGCAATCCCGAGGGGCCGAACCACTGGTTCTACCGGGAGTGGGTGTGCCGGGCCGAGGAGAAAAGGGCGCTCTATCTCCACTTCACGATGGCGGACAATCCGTCGCTGAGCGCGAGGGTGCGCGCCCGGTACGAGAGCATGTACAGCGGCATTTTCTACCGCCGCTTCGTGCTGGGCGAATGGACGGCGGCGGAGGGGCGCATCTACGACTTCTACGCGCCGGGGGAGTACGCGCAGGAGGCGCCCGCGGAGCCGTGGGAGAGGCTGCGCGTTTCCGTGGACTACGGGACGGTGAACCCGACGAGCATGGGGCTGTGGGCGCTCAAGGACGGCGTGTGGTACCGCGTGGACGAATACTACTACGATTCCCGCACGGAGGGCCGGCAGAAAACGGATGAGGAATACGTCGACGCGCTCGAGGAGCTGACGCGGGGAAGAAGGATCGAGCGCGTGATCGTGGACCCGTCGGCGGCGAGCTTCATCGAGACGCTGCGGCGCAGGGGCTTCCGCGTGATGCGGGCGAACAACGCGGTGGCGGACGGACTGCGGGTGACGGCGGATCTTCTGAAGAAGCGGAGGCTCGTGATCTGCCGGAGCTGCAAGGACTGCCTGCGGGAGATGGAGAGCTACGAATGGGTGAACGACGGGAGCGGACACGACGTGCCGCGCAAGGAGAACGATCACGCGATGGACGAGATGCGATACTTTGCGATGTCTGTGGCGGCGGGGCGCGGCACAATGCCGACCGCGTGCGCGGTGACAAGAACGACAAACTGGAGAGGAGCGGCAGAACGGTGAAACGAAGGAAAAAGGAGCAGACGGGCGGCGCGGCCGCGGCGGTGCAGGTGCGCGAGAGGGGAGGGCATCCCTTTGCGGCGTTGCGAGGCTATATGCCGCTCGGCGGGGCGGACGCGGCGCTCTACCGCAGCGTCCGCGAGGCGGTGCCGATCGTGGACGCGGCGATCGGAAAGCTGGTGAGGCTCAGCGGCGGCTTCCGCGTGCTGTGTGAGGACGAGCGGGCGCAGGAGGAGCTGGGCGAATTCCTGCGCACGGTGAATGTGGGACACGCGCAGGTGGGCTTCAACGCCTTTCTGGACAAGTATCTGGATTCGCTGCTGACGAACGGACGCGCGGTGGGCGAGATCGTGCCGGACACGGAGGGACGCGAGATCGCGGCGGTGCTGTGCCACCGCGTGGAGCAGCTGGCTCTGCGCGAGGGCGAGACGGCACTGGACGTGCGGTTCTGCGGCTACGACGCGGCGGGGAGGCTGCGCGAGCTGCCGCGGCAGGAGCTGGTGCTTTTCACGCCGCTGCTGCCGGAGTCGGAGAATCCCTACGGCGTGTCGCTGCTGCGCTCGATGCCCTTTATGGCGGAGCTGCTCTCGCGCATCTATTACGCGGTGGGGCAGAACTGGGAGCGCTGCGGCAACGTGCGCTTCGCGGTGGTCTATAAGCCGCAGGGCGAGGAGCCGGACGGCGCGCTGGCGCGCGAGCGGGCCGAGCTGCTGGCGCAGGAGTGGTCCGGCGCGATGCAGGAGACGCGCGGCGGGAGCGTGCGCGACTTTGTGAGCGTGGGCGACGTGAGCATCCGCGCCATCGGCGCGGACAACGTGATGCCCGACTGTGAGGTGCCGGTGCGGCAGATCCTCGAGCAGCTGGTGGCCAAGACCGGCCTGCCGCCGTTTTTGCTGGGGCTGAGCTGGTCGTCCACCGAGCGCATGAGCAGCCAGCAGGCGGATATGCTCACCAGCGAGCTGGACGCCTACCGCGGACTGCTGACCCCTGTAATCCAGAAAATCTGCCGAACCTGGCTCACCCTGGCGGGCTATGA